>Ga0075421_100008964_pt1 | contig 12320 bp, 9 predicted proteins | sample SoiMetdeltSBSDD5_FD_75292 | JGI IMG/M metagenome (GOLD analysis project Ga0075421, IMG submission 75292) | Bulk soil microbial communities from a Populus tree surrounding site in Tennessee, USA - Soil MetaG P. deltoides SBSDD5 | ecosystem: Environmental > Terrestrial > Soil > Tree plantation...
CTCAGCGAGCATCTCGCCGCGTATTTCTTTCGCCGCCTGGGCGAGCAGGCGCGGGAGCCACAGCTGAAGCATCTCCTGGCGCTCATCGCCGCCGACGAGGTGCGTCACGCGCAATCGGCGTCGGATCTCATCGCACAGCGCATCGCCGCGACGCCGGAGCTCGTTCCGGCGGTGCTTCGCGCGGCCGCGCACTTCCGCCACTATGGCGAAGAGGCCGTGGGTGACGTGCCCATCGCAATGGAGGGCGATGAGATCGCCATCCGCACCTTTGCGACGCGCATCGAGCGCCTGTGCGGCATGCGCATCGTCGATCACTTCAAGCTGGAACTGGAGGGTTGACCATGGACACCATGGAAATCAGCGATCGCGAGCTCACGCTGCTGAACTTCTACCGCGCCTCGGAGCTGCAGGGTGGCCTGGTGCTCGGACGTCTCGTGCAACACGTGCGCGACCCGGAGCTCATCATGCGTCTCACCTCTCACAGTGCCGAAGAGGTGCTGCACGCCCAACTCTGGACGGAAACAATCGTCGCCGTCGGCGGTCGTCCGCGTCCGACGACGGACACGTATCAGGCGCGCTACGCCGCAGCGATCGGCGCTCCCACGTCGCTGCTCGAGGTCCTGGCGCTCACGCAGGTGTTCGAGCGCGGTGTGTATCGCCATTTCGTGATGCACCTGCGTCGTCCGCGCACGCATCCGCGAGTGCAGGCGACTCTGCGCCGGATGCTCTCCGACGAGCGCGGGCACCTCTCGTGGGTGAAGGAGTGGCTCGATAGGCAGACGGCCACACGCGGCGCCGTGGTGCCGGCTCTGCTGCGGCGGTATAGCGCTGTCGATGCGGAGATCCGCAAGCAATTGCTCGAGGACTATGAGTGGTCGGTGCTCGCGTGCGCGTCCTGACTCCCCCCGACACAGCGGCCCGCTCCATGGCATGCCTGCGGCGTCTCTCGCTCCCGAGTGCCGTGGACGATCGGCTGTACTTCGCTCAGGTGCGCGAGGACCCTCGCCTCGAGATCGAAGCGCTCGAGCCGAGTGACGGCGATTCCATTGTCGTCGTCGGGTCCGGCGGGTGCACGGCGCTCTCGCTGCTCGTGGCGGGCGCCGGTCAGGTCACCGCGGTCGACATGAATCGCGCGCAGAACCATCTGATCGAGCTCAAGCTCGCCGCGCTCACCGTGCTGTCGCGCGCCGAGTCGCTCGCCTTACTGGGTGTAACCGAGAGTACGGCGTTTGCACGGCTCGCCGCATATGAAGCGCTGCGTGCGCACCTAACGCCGGAGGCGGTCGCATACTGGGACGCACAGCGCCGGGCGGTGGCTGGCGGCGTGCTCAACGCCGGCGTCACCGAGCGCTTCATCCGGGCGGTGACTCTGGCGCTCCGCGTGTTCGTGCATCCGCGCGCTCGCGTCGAGCGCATGCTCGCGTGCGAGTCAGTGGACGCCCAGCGCAGTCTGTTCGAGCGCGAATGGAATACTGCTCGGTGGCGGACGTTCTTTCATCTGCTGTTGAATCGGATGGTCTTTGGCCGCGCGTACGATCCGGCATTCTTCGCGCACCTCGAGCGGCCGAGCTTCGCGGACCATTTCCGTCGGCAGGCCGACCATGCCTTCACGGAGCTCGAGGTGCGGGACAACTACTTCCTGCACCATATGCTCACTGGCCGGTACCCGTTAGGCGTCGCCGGCGGCCTACCGCCGTACCTCAGCGAGGAGGGCCACCCGGCGGCTGAAATGTCGCGAGAGCGACTCGTACTCGTGGACGGGACCTTCACCGATCACTTGCGCACGCTTCCGGACGGAAGCGTGTCGGGGTTCGCGCTCTCGAACATCTGCGAATGGCTCGCGCCACGCGATGTCGATGCGCTCTTCGCCGAGGTCGTCCGCACCGCCGTACCGAATGCGAGGCTCTGCTTCAGAAACTTTGTTGGGTGGACAGAAGTGCCACTGCGCTTCCAGCACCGCGTGCGCGAGGACCGCGTGCGGGGAGAGGCAATGATGAAGCGCGATCGGAGCGTCGTGCAGCGTCGTTTTGCGATCTGTCGTGTCAACGCCGAAGGTGTGCAATGACCGCGGCGACGAGACCCAACGGCGGTGTGAGCGTTCACGTGCACGACGCCGTTCATTCGGACGACGAGGCGCTCAGAGCGATCGCTGCCTCCTGTCCCATGGAGGGTGACATCACCCTTCGCGTGACGCGCGAGCCCGACTTCTTCGCGCTCAACCGGCTGGAGGGACAGGAGTGGCGCGTGGGCGTGGCGGAGGCGGACGGGCGCGTCGTCGGATGCGTCATGGCCGCCGAACGAGTTGCCTATCTGCACGGCGTGGAGCGCCGAACATTGTATGCCGGCGATCTCAAGGTACACCCACGAATGCGCGGCGCGGGCGTGGCCGACGCGCTCAGCCAGTGGGTGGCGCACGCGCTCTGCGATATGGGCGGCAGCAGTGCGCCCATCCTGCTCACGATACTCGCCGGAAACAACGCCATGGAGCGGCGGACGTCGGGACGCGGGGGGATGCCGAACTTCGTCCGCTTCGCGACGATCCGCGCGTTCTCCATTCCGCTGCTCTTCCCGCGCCGGTTCACGGAGACCGGGCTGCGCGTCGCTGTGGCGACACTGCGCGACATCGAGGAAATGGTGCAGCTCTGGGAGCGCGTGGCGCCCACCCGCCAGCTCGCGCCGGTGTTCACCGCCGATACGCTCGAGCGCTGGATCGCGGGCGCGCCAGGGCTGGACATCTCGAGCTATCGTCTGGCGCGAGATGTGACTGGTCGCCTCGTCGGGTTCATTGCCTGGTGGGACCAGACGCCGTTCAAGCAAGCGCACGTGCTGCGTTACTCGCCGCGGCTGCTTGCGGCGCGGGCGGTGCTCAACGGCCTGGCGAGCGTGACGAACGGCGTTAGGCTCCCCGACGCGGGCGCCAACCTGACGTATTGTACCGCCTTCCATGTTTGCGTCCCGGGAGACTCTCCTGACGTCCTCCGTGCCCTCGTCCGGTCGAGCTACTCCGAGCTGCGCGCAGCTCGTTATGCCTTCGCGACCATCGGACTGGACGAGCGTGACCCGTTATGCACCGCGCTCGGTGGCCTCTTCGCGCAGCCGACCGACGTGAATGCGTACGTCTGCACACCCGGCGGCGACTACACCGGTCCGCCGTTGGCGGATCGACCACTGCATTACGAGATCGCGCTCGTATGAGGGTCTCGTTACTTGCCGCCGCCATCGTCCGTCACAGGAAGCTCATTGCGCTGGCATGGGTCCTCGGCTGCGTGCTCTTGTTGCCGAGGGCGCGGCGGATCGAGTCGGTGTTGCGCGTCGCGGCTCGTGTGGACGGGAGCGAGTCGGCGGCGGTCGACGAACAACTGGCGCTCCGCTTCCGTTCTCCCTTCGCGCATTCGGTGGTGTTGGTGGCGTCGGGAATTCCTTCGCCGGAAACGCCCGCAGGCAGTGACGTCCTCCGTTCGCTCGTCGATTCGCTGCAGGCCATTCCTGGCGTCACTCGGGCCCTCTCGTACCTCGATGGGCGTGAGCCCTTGTTCGCCGGCATTGACTCGGCTGCGCGGAGTGATACCGAAGGCGGGACCTTCGTCGTGGTCGGTCTGGATGACCAGCGCCAGGCGGATGTCCTGCTCGACACGCTCCGACGTTCGTCTGCACGATTTGCGGCGGCACTGCGTCGCGATCATCCCGCCGCGACGTTGCGGTGGACGGGGCAGGTGGTGCTCAATGCCGACTTGCGGCGGACGAGTGCGAGAGACGCACGGGCGGCCGAGTGGCGTGCGCTTCCGTTGACGTTGGTGCTGCTGCTTGTGGCGTTCGGCGCGCTCGTCGCCGCGAGCCTGCCCGTGGCCGGAGCGATGCTCGCGATCGGTGTGACGTTGGGCATCGCTTCGCTCGTCGCGCACGCCTGGTCGCTGTCCATCCTGCTCCAGAATGTCGTCACGATGATCGGGCTTGGCTTAGGGATCGACTACTCGTCGCTGGTGCTCGCGCGGTTCCGCGAGGAATTGCGCGCACGGCATGACCGGGTGCGCGCGGCAGGTGAGGCGCTCCGTCACGCCGGCCCGACGATACTGCTCTCGGGATCGGCCGTGGCGATCGGCTTCGGTGCGCTCGCCGTGATTCCCGTGAACGAGCTGCGTTCGGTGGCTGTGGGCGGGCTGCTCGTCACAGGCGTGTCGATGCTGGTCGCGACGACACTGCTTCCTGGTCTCCTTACGATGCTCGGCGGTCGTGTGAATGCGGGGCGAGCTCGGCTCGTTAGGCGCGGTCACGCGTCGGGATCCGGATCAGGCTGGCATGCCTGGGCCGAATTCGTCACGCGTCATCCGGGTCGCGTGCTGCTGCTTGCCGGCTTCCCTATGTGTCCGCTGGCGTGGCAGGGCCTGCGGCTGAACGCCACCCAGCCGGGCGGCGACTGGCTGCCGAAGCGGATGGAATCGGCGCTCGCGCTGCGCTCGCTCGAAGCGATGGGCCGGAGCGCGGTTGTCCAGACCATCCGTCTGACGTTGGAGTTTCCGCGCGATGTGTCGGCGTTCGACGACAGCGGATGGAGCGCGACCTCGCGCCTCGCGCGCTCCCTCGTCGCGGATTCCGCTGTCGAGCGCGTGCGGTCGCTGCCGGGTCTCCTCGCGCCCCTGAGCGGAACGGTGTCGCGAAGTGTGCTCCTGAAGGAGCTTCCGGAAGACACGCGGCGCTCGTTCGTCAGCGGCGACGCACGAGTTGCCATGCTGGAGGTAATTCCACGCGAGGGAAGAACGCCGCACGAGCTGGCGTCGCTTGTGGGGCGCATACGCACTGCACCACCATCGATCGTCACGCCCGCAGGAGCGTCGCGCGTCCGCGTTGGCGGACTTCCCGCGCTCAACGTCGACTACAAGGCCGCGGTTGCGGGGAGAAAGCGTTTTACGCAGGTGGTGACGCTGATCGTCGTCGCGACCTTTGTCGTACTCTCGATCGGCTTCCGGTCGGTGCTCGTGCCGCTCAAGGCGATCGTGCTGAACCTGCTGGTGGTGGCCGGCGCGTTCGGCGCGGTGACGCTCGTCTTTCAGGATGGGATTGGCGCGCACCTCCTGGGTCTTGCCGGTCCGCTCGACGGCATCTTCCCGGCGATTCCCGTGCTCGTATTCTCTGTGGTCTTCGGCCTCAGCATGGACTACGAGGTATTCCTCGTCGCGCGCGTTCACGAGGCGCGCGTGGCCGGACTCGGCGAGCGCGAGGCGATCGCCTCGGGGTTAGCGGAGACTGGACGGCTGATCACCAGTGCGGCGGCGATCATGCTCGTCGTGTTCGGGGCGTTCATGCTCGGTGACTTTCTGTTGATGAAAATGCTTGGCTTCGCGCTCGCTGTGGCAGTGCTGCTCGATGCGACGGTGATGCGGTTGGCGGTGAGTCCGGCGCTGCTGGCGCTGGCAGGGCGCTGGAACTGGTGGCCAGGGGAGAGGAGTGGTGCGCGGCCCGACACAACCTATTGCGGCTGGTGGCGCGCGGCCGGCCGCCCGCGCCTGCGGCGTTAGGCGCGCGAGATACCCTCGTGGGTCAGCTCGAGCGATTCGATCGCGATCTCATTGCCCGTGCCGTCGAGGGCCGGGCCCTCGACCTTCACCGGCATGGCGTTCCGGACCGTCCACGCCCCGATCAGCCGGCGCCGTTCGTCGAGCACTCGAATCACGAGCGTCTGCGACGTCGCCGGGCTCGACCCCGTCGCGCCGAACCAGGCAGTCCAGAGCCTGCGATCCAGCACACCTCGTTTGAGTGTGAGGGCCGCCGACCGGTCCAGACCCGTCACCTCCGTGAACCCCATGTGCAGGTCGTTCCAGGTCACGTCGATGTTGTACACGCTCATGAGGGCACCTGCATGCGATGTGAGAACCTGAGAATCACGAACTCCGCGGGCCTGACCGGCGCGATGCCGATCTCGACGACGAGCCGACCATCGGTAATGTCCTGCGCGGTCATCGTTGTGCCGAGCCCGCAGCGTACGTAGAAGGCCTCCTCGGGCTTGGAGCCGATGACCGCGCCCTGTTTCCATTTGTCGAGGAGGTAATTCTCGATGGACGCCCGAACCCTCGTCCAGGTCGCAGCGTCGTTCGGCTCGAACACCACCCACTGTGTGCCCTTGTAGATCGATTGCTCGACAAGCGTGAAGAAGCGGCGGATGGGAACGTACTTCCACTCGTTGTCGTTCCCCGCGAGCGTCCGCGCGCCCCATACCAGGGCGCCACGATCCGCGAACGCCCGAATCGTGTTGATCGACTTTCCTTCGCCGGTGTCGACACTCAGACGTTCCGCCATGCGCGTGTCGATCGCGACCGCCGGCTCGATCACGGCCGCGAGCGCGACGTTGGCCGGCGCCTTCCAGACACCGCGTGTGGCATCCGTCGCCGCGTAGACGCCAGCGACCGCCGCGCTCGGCGGCAACGTCACGTGGTGATTGCGAAGGGCGGTAGTCGCGACGTCGTACAAGACGGGGTTGGACGCGGCCACCGAGGCGACGTCCAACGGCGCCGATGCCCCGAGCACAACCAGAGCATTCGACGTCCCTTCGCGTTCGACGTAGGGGTAGGTCATCGTCGTCCGCAGGAACGGGTAATAGACCGCGGCGAACTGCAGGTCGCGCGATGTGGGAAACGCGGCACGCGCAGCCGGAATGTCAGCCTTCAGGTTTGCGCCGTCGAACAGATCGAAGATCGCGAACCGGTCGCGCCGGCGGGCGCACTGGGCGATGACGCTCGACGCAAGCGTCGCGTAGTCTATGCGCGGGAGCGAGACCGCTTCGGGAACGACGATCAGCGTCGGGTCGTCCTCTGCTGCGACGGCGTCCACGCCTTTCGTTAGGCTCGCCAGCGTCGGCACGGGCGCAAGCGCGGTGCGTGTTCCGACCGACACCACGTAGCAGCGGCGACCCCCGTTGTCGAAGAACAACGCGAGCGTGAAGTAGAGCGGGTAGTACGTCGTCGGGTCATCCACGCGGATCGCGGTGTACGTGCCCGCGTTCTCCGTGACGTGAACCGTTGCGCCAATCACGCCGGCGTCGCCGAAGAGCTCCTCGAAGTCCCGCATCGAGCGGATGAGCGTCGGCTTGAGGAGCAGGTCGGTGTTGGCGCTGCCGACCGGGTCCACCGCTTTCACGCGGTCGCCGGCGCTCGCCGCCTTCTGCGTCGCGCCGATGAACGCGGGAATCGCCGTTTCCACGTCGCTGATCACCGGAGGAAGCGGACGCGTCTCCTCGACGAACACGATCGGCCTGTCGTGAGTAGCCACGGATCCTCCCACCATTCGGCGACGAGCAGACTATGGGTCGCGTGCGCCGTTGCGCAATGGAACCTTGCACCCCTCGAGGAGCGATCGGAAGCCGTGGAGGACTGCGAGCGCGAGTTTCGCCCTATTGAACGCCCATGCTGGTCGGCATCGATCGGTGAGCGACGAGGAGATACAATCGGCCACCCGCAGTCAGGGATGCCCCTACACCAGCGCGAGAAGACATGGCGGACGGTGATCCCGCACCCATCACTGCCCGCTCCGCGGAGCACCTAGCCGCGGAGCCTGCACGCCCCGAACTTTCGCGGATGCTCAGACTGACGACGTTAGGCGGTGTCGCATTGGCTGACGAGCAGGGGCCGCTCGGCGGACGGCTCGTCCAGCGTCGGCGGCTCGCCCTCCTGGCGCGGATCGCTGCGGCGGGGCAGCGCGGCGTGAGTCGCGACTCGCTAGCCGCACTGCTCTGGCCCGATAGCAACGAAGAGCGTGCCCGCCACACGCTGCGACAATGGCTCTCACTCCTGCGGCGCGACCTCGAGGCGGAGAGCCTGCTCCTAGGCACGACCGAGCTCCGGCTCAACCCGCAGGTCATCACGAGCGACGTCGGCGAGCTGCGCGAGGCGCTCGGCCGCGGTGACCTCGAGCGTGTCGCGGCGGTGTATGCCGGCCCATTCCTCGACGGCTTCCACGTGAGCGACGCGGTGGAGTTCGAGCGGTGGGCGGACAGCGAGCGCGACGCGCTGGCTCGCGAGGCAAGCCGCGCCTTCGAAGCGCTTGCGACGACCGCAGCGGCAGCAGGCGACGCGCGCCGCGCGGCCGAGTGGTGGCGGCGCCTCGTCGCGATGGATCCGCTCGGCTCACACGCGGTTGTCGGCCTCATGACCGCACTCGCCGACGCGGGCGAGCGCGCGGCGGCGCTCGAGGTGGCACGCGCTCACGAGTCGCTGCTGCGCGCCGAGCTGGATCTGCCGCCCGATGGCCGCGTCGCCGCCCTCGCACGCGAGCTCCGCGCCTCGGATGCGTCTGGAGCGGCAGCAGCGTCCGCCGCGCCTCGCGTGGCCCACAACCCGCGAGGTGGCGCCGGCATGCTCCAGCAGCGGCTCGCCGAGAGCGTCCAGGAAGCGTTGGGCGATGCGTATCGCATTGTGCGCATCACCGAACGCTCCACCGTCATTCCGTACTTCCTCGCGCGCGACATGCGCGGCGCCGAGTGCGTGCTCCGCGTCCTCGGCCCCGGCGTCGCGACGGCACTCGATGGTGATCGGTTCGTCGCGGAGCTTCGCCGAGCTGCGGCCGTGCAACACCCAGCGCTCGAGCCGTTGCTCGAAGTCGGTGCCGGCGAGGGGCTGTTCTACCTGGTCACGCCGGTCGCGACCGGCGAAACGCTGCGCGACCGCCTCGGGCGTGATCACCAGCTGGGCCTCGGCGAGGCGCTGGCGATCGGGGAACGCCTCGCGGGCGCGCTTGCGGCGGCGCACGAGGCGGACGTGCCGCACCTCGACGTCAAGCCGCGCCACGTCGTGCTCTCGGAGCGAGGCGCGGTGCTCGGCGACGTTGGGCTCGCGTTAGGCGTCGCGTGCGCGACGACCGACTTGAGCACGCGCAGCGGCATCACCATCGGAACCCCCGCGTACATGAGCCCAGAGCAGGCTGGTGGCACCGGGGCCGCCGACGCGCGCAGCGACGTGTACGCGCTCGGCTGCATCCTCTATCACATGCTCGGTGGCGAGCCTCCGTTCGCGGGGGCCACGGCGCGGGCGACGCTCATGCGGCGCCTCACCGAGACCCCCACAGCGTTGCGCACCATCCGGAGCGGTGTTCCTCGGAGCGTCGAGACACTCGTCCTGCAAATGCTCGAGCGCGTGCCGGGGGATCGTCCGACGATGGCGCACGTGCGCGACGGGCTGCGGCTCGCGCTCGAGGCCTGAGTACGTCAGCGAAGAACCGCTCGAACGCGCGGATCGTCGAGATAGCGAGCAAACGACGGCGATGCTCGGACGACTGGTCGACTGTATCCGCCGGGAAGCGAGACACACCTTTGCAGTTCCGGGATCAAGCGATCGACCAGCGCAAGCTCTGCATATACCAGGGAGCTGAAGCACGCTGTCTGTCCGGCGACCGCACCGTCTGGATACTTTGCCAATTCCGGTTCGTTGCGGAATCGCTGCAACGACGCGAGTGATCCCTGTTGGTCGCCTTGCACCGCAAGGAACCCGGCGAGCTTGAGATCCAGACCTCGTGCGACGTTGGGGTCTTGCCCACGTACGGACAGGAGACGTCGCACGATTGCCAGCCCCGAGTCGGCGGCGGCCTTCATCTTCGCCGGCTCCGCCGCGGCCTCGTAGACCCACGCTCGCCCCACGTAGTACTCGATCGAGTCCTGTACCGACGACACTCCGAGGATGTCGGCAGACATCGAGGCAACGACCATAGCGAGGTCGCAGTCGGTGTGGTGCGCGAGGAACTCCAAGGTTGTTTTCTCTCCGACCCAGGACTGGACGCCGAGCCCGGACAGTGCGAAGCTAGCTCGACATTAAATCGCTGCCTCGCAGACCTACCGTCAGCCCGGGTACCCCATGTCGACTGCGACGCCGCCAATCACGATCCCATACGTCGAGGCGACCACCGCTCGACCCGCGACCGCACTCGCGCCCGTCGCACCCAACGAGCGAGTGCACGCCCTGGACATGCTGCGTGGCTGGGCGCTCTTCGGTGTGCTGTGGTCGAACCTCAACGACTGGTATGGAACCGCGAAGCCCGTCACGACCGTCGACCGCGCCCTCGCCTGGTCGCAGGACTACCTGCTCGACAGCCGGTTTTATTCCCTGCTGATTCTGCTCTTCGGGATCGGATTCGGAATTCAGCTGGTGCGCGCGACCTCCAGAAGCATCGACGTCCGGAACACGTACTACCGACGCTCGGCCGTGCTGTTGGCGATCGGAGTGATTCACGGATGTCTCATCTGGAACGGAGACATCCTCACGATCTACGCGCTCGTCTCGTTCGCTCTCGTCATGTTCCGCACAGCGACCAATCGCCAGATCGTGATCGCCGCCGTTCTGCTCTATTTCGTGGGTCGGTGGATCGTGCTCGACGTCACGTTTCTCGCCGGTCTCCGGTACCCGGTCAGGAGTGGCGACATGGACTTCATGTTCGCGCAGGGTTCGTGGCTTCAGATCCAGCACACCCGGGTTGACGACTACCTCCTCTGGTACGGTCGGTACGGGCTCAGGGTCTACGCCACCACTCTCGCCTCGTTCCTGATGGGGCTCTGGGCGGTGAAGAGTGGGTACCTTCGGCGAGTCATCGAGATTCCGGCATCCACACGCCGCCTTTTGATCGTGGCGGCGATCGCAACCGCCGTGGGGTACGCGACCAACGCGTACGCGGACGTCGTATGGCCTGTTCAGCAGGCTGCCCCGGGTTTCCAGCCGCACTTTCCGTTTCCGGAGTTCCAACTCGGAACGCTGAGAAGCGCCGCGCTGAATGTGCTGGGCTGGGCGTACATGGGGGGCGCCATCGTCTACGCCTGCGTGCTGCTTCTCGTCTGGCAACGACCTGCTGGCGCCCGGCTCCTGCGGCCGCTTGCCGCAACCGGTCGAATGGGATTGACCACTTACCTCACACAATCAGGCGTGTGCACGCTGTTGTTCTACAACTACGGGCTCGGTCTCTACGGCAAGGTCGGATTTGCCGGAATGCTCGGCATCGTCCTCGTTCTCTATGGTTGCCAGATGGCAGTGAGCGCCTGGTGGCTGAAGCGATTTCGCTTCGGGCCCGCCGAATGGCTGTGGCGAAAGCTCACCTATGGCGACGTCCCGCCAATGCGGCTCGCCGTGCCTAACGTTCAACCGGTCGCGACGGCGTTTCTGTAGGGATCACCTCGGGACGTATTGGCTTCCCGAGGTCGTCGAAAAAAACGTGAGAGACTATCGTCGCGCCGAGCGCTGCGCGATTGCGTCGCGCACGAACGCGGCAAAATCGCGCTGTGACTCGCGCCGAGCGTCCCGATCGCTGTAGTACATGTGGCCGCCCGCGTAGCAGTGCGCGCGCACTCGGCTACGCAGGTTAGCCGGAGTCTGTGCAATCGCTTCCTCACGAGCCGCGCACGAAGCGTCGTACATGCCGACGAGCGACATGACGAGGAGGTTCGGGTTCATCTCCATCGCGCGTCGGAGTGGGGGAGCCGGGGCTCGCGCAGTGTCCCCGCTGCCACCAGGCGGCGCACCGCCGCCAAGGCCACCACCGGCGCCCATCTTGAACATCGCTGCCATCCAGTCACTGGAGATGACGCCGCCCGGTATCGCGATCAGGGAGTCCGGATGAAAGGCGCCGCCGAACGGACCACGATACAGCAGCGTTGTCCGGAACTTGAGCGTATCGCGGAGATAGCTGTTGAACAGCTGCGACGTGCCCTGCATGAGATCGATCATGGGCGACAAGCTCGGATCGTTCGTCGGACCCCAGACCACGCCTTCGGGTCGCTTCTTGAGCACCATGCGGGAGTCGTAGCGGCCGAGCTCCAGTCCGCGATCGCGCATGAGATTGTCGCCGTAGTCCGGCACGGTCAGCGTCCGCTGGTCCACATAACGCGGATTGATGCCCGTATACCGCGCGAGGCCATCGACAATCGCGGAACGTTCCGCGGGCGACAGGCTGTCGCGACGCGTTAGGGCAGGCGCGTACTCGCGACGCGCCCATTCGACCGCGCGCTTCACCGCCTCAGCCTGCGAAAGCGCCTGAAGATCCGGCGGCAGGATCTTGTGGAAATACGCGGTTGCAGTCAGCTCCGAAATGCCGAGCGCCTGGTTGAGCGCGGGCGACACGTTTTGTCCAACGTTGTAGCCACCCGAAATCAGGATGATGCCCGCCAATCGAGTCCGACGCTTCTCGAGCGCCTCGGCGACGAGCATCGCGCGCGTGGTGCCGTAGCTCTCACCGCCGATGAAGAGCGGAGAGTCCCAACGCTTGTACCGGGTGAGATACACTCGGATGAACTCTGCCACCGCCTCGGCATCACCACGGGCGCTGTAGAGGATGTCGCGGAAGGCCGTGGACGTGGC
>Ga0075421_100008965_pt1 | contig 12320 bp, 10 predicted proteins | sample SoiMetdeltSBSDD5_FD_75292 | JGI IMG/M metagenome (GOLD analysis project Ga0075421, IMG submission 75292) | Bulk soil microbial communities from a Populus tree surrounding site in Tennessee, USA - Soil MetaG P. deltoides SBSDD5 | ecosystem: Environmental > Terrestrial > Soil > Tree plantation...
GCGTAAAGACGCGGTCGAGGAAGTGTTGCCCGTGGTCGTCCACCAGCTTGCGGATCCGGGCCGTCTCCACGATGTCGATCCCGTGGCCGAGGATAGGCATGCTTTCAGCGTATGCGCCCGCCCGCGGTGGGGGAAGTGATGTAGGGTGGAGAAGGGGTGTGGGTGGAGTAGCACGGCGGATCGCCGCCCCGGTTTCCCCACGACTCCACCACCCAGCCAGTCCATCACCTCCTTTTGACCCCCCTCTCCCCCCCCGATAGCATTGCCTCCGAGCCACCCGCCTGCCGGAAGGAGTCTCGCGCGATGTCCCCCGCCGACGTGCTCAAGCTCGCCAAGCAGAAGAACGTCCAGTTCGTGGACCTGCGGTTCATGGACTTCCCCGGCCTCTGGCAGCACACGACGCTGCCCGTCACCGAGCTCACCCCAGACAGCTTCGACCACGGGTTCGGCTTCGACGGCTCGTCCATCCGCGGGTGGCAGGCGATCAACGAGTCGGACATGCTGCTCATCCCGGTCGCCGACACCGCCAAGATCGACCCGTTCCTGCAGCACACGACGCTGTCGATGATCTGCGACGTGCGCGACCCGATCACGAAGAAGGAGTACTCGCGCGACCCCCGCTCGATCGCCCGCAAGACGATCGACTACCTCCGCAAGAGCAAGATCGCCGACACGGCGAACTTCGGCCCGGAGCTGGAGTTCTTCATCTTCGACTACGCGTGGTACGACCAGGGCATCAACTTCGCCAAGTACCACGTCGGCTCCCGCGAGGGCGTCTGGACGCGTGGCGACGAGGACATCACCAACCTCGGCCACAAGATTCGCCTCAAGGAGGGCTACTTCCCCACGCCGCCAATGGACACGATGCAGAACGTCCGCAGCGAGATGGTCGCGACGCTGATGGAACTCGGCATCCCGGTCGAGGCGCACCACCACGAGGTCGCCACAGGCGGGCAGTGCGAGATCGACATGCGTTACCAGGACCTGGTGACCATGGCGGACAGCGTGATGATGTACAAGTACGTCTGCAAGAACGTCGCCGCCCGCCACGGGAAGGTGGTGACCTTCATGCCCAAGCCGCTGTTCCAGGACAACGGCAGCGGGATGCACGTGCACTTCTCGCTGTGGAAGAATGACAAGCCGCTGTTCGCCGGCAACAAGTACGCGGGGCTGAGCGAGATGGGGCTGCACGCCATCGGCGGCCTGCTCCGGCACGCGCGGGCGCTGTGCGCGATCACCAACCCGACCACCAACAGCTACAAGCGGCTGGTGCCGGGGTACGAGGCGCCGGTGAACCTGGTCTACAGCAGCCGCAACCGCTCCGCCGCCATCCGCATCCCAATGTACAGCGAGAACCCCAAGACCAAGCGGCTGGAATTCCGCTGCCCCGACAGCAGTTGCAACCCGTACCTCGCCTTCAGCGCGATGGTCATGGCGGCAATCGACGGGATCCAGCGGAAGATCGACCCCGGCGAGCCGCTGGACAAGGACATCTACCACCTGTCCCCGAAGGAGTACGAGCGGATCACGTCCGCCCCCGGCTCGCTGGACGAGTCGCTCAACGAGCTGGAGAACGACCACGACTTCCTGCTCCAGGGGGACGTCTTCACGGCGGACGTCGTGCACTACTGGATCAAGTACAAGCGCGAGAACGAGGTGGACGCCATCCGCGTCCGACCGCACCCGTACGAGTTCTGCATGTACTTCGACATCTGACGATGACCACCGAAGAAGCCCGGCGACTGATGCACGAGTGGACGCAGAGCCCCGCGCTGCGCGTGCACATGGAGGCGGTGGCGGCGTGCATGGGGGCGTACGCGGACAGACTGCAGCCGGACCAGCGCGACTCCTGGGTGGTGGCGGGGCTGCTTCACGACATGGATTACGAGCGGCACCCGTCGCAGGAGGCGGGCCACCCGTTCGTTGCCGTCGAGCACTTGCGCGGGCTGGGGGTGGACGACGAAATCCTTACGGCCATCCTCGGCCACGCCGAGTACAGCGGCACGCCGCGGACGACGCCAATGGCGAAAGCGCTGTTCGCGGTGGACGAGCTGGCGGGCTTCATCGTCGCCTGCTGCAAGGTGAGGCCGAACGGGGTCGCCGACCTGGAGCCGTCGAGCGTGCGGAAGAAGCTGAAGGACAAGGCCTTCGCCGCCGCCGTCAGCCGCGAGGACATCCGCAAGGGCGTCGCGGAGCTGGGCGTGGACGAGACGGAACACATCCACACCTGCATCGACGCGATCCGCGCGGAACGGGACCGGCTAGGCGTTTGACGCCCGTCGCGAGCGCCGTTGCAACGATCGAATCATCTCAGAGGTCCGGGGCATTGGTAGCCGCGTGGCATCGCCCCGCCGGTCGCCGCCGCCCGAACGCGCTGCTTGCCGTACGGGCACACCTTGAGCAGAACGCACTCGCCACACCTGGGATTGATTGCCCTGCACGTCCTGCGCCCATGTTCGATCAGCAGCACGTGCATCTCGTAGCGGTCCGTTGGTTCGATCACTGGCGTCAGCGCCTCGTGCGTCTGCTCCGCTGTCGCCTTCGACCGCACGAGGCCGAGTCGGCGCGCGATGCGGTGGATGTGCGTGTCCACGGGGAATACACCCTTGCCGAAGGCGAACAATAGCGTGCAGCAGGCGGTCTTCGGGCCGACGCCCGGGAAGGCGCGGAGGTACTGGTATGCCTCCTCGTCCGGTGCCCCCGCCAGGAACTGCAAGTCAATCTTCCCTCGCTCGTCACGGATCCGGCGGAGGATTGCCTGGATGCGCGGCGCCTTCTGGTTGCTCAGGCCGCTGACCCGAATGCACCGTTCGACTTCCTCCACCGGCGCGTCCGCCACCTGCTTCCACGACCGGAACTTCCGCCTGAGCTGTCGGTAGCCGGCGTCGCTGTTGGCGGCGCTGGTGTTCTGGGACAGGACTGTGTCCACCAGCACGCTCACGCCGTCGCCCCAGCACTTCCACGGCCGCGGGCCGTACGCCCGGCGGAGCATCGCCTGGACGGTCCTCATTTCCTGCGGGCGGGGGCGGGGCATCGTCCGATTGTAGAGGGGGACGGCGCCGCGACACGGCCCCGCCGCCGGCCGCCACAACGCTCCGCGGGTTGACCTGTCTCCGCGTATCGGTTTTAAACTGCGGCCCCGTGCCGAACCCCCGGCGGGGAACGAGGAGAGGGACGTCACCTTGACCGGCAAGCCCACCCCTATCAGCAGCATCCGCCCCGCCGACCCCACCGAGATGCTGCGCTTCATGTTCGCGGTCGGCATCGAGTGCTCCTGTCCGCTCGTCCCGGATGGCCGCGTCGACCAGCTCCGCGACACCGGCCACTACGAGCTGTGGAAGACGGACCTGAAGCTCGTGCGCGAGCTGGGCCTCCGGTACCTGCGGTACGGGCCGCCGATCTACCGGATCTTCCGCGGCCGCGACGACTACGACTGGAGCTTCCTCGACCCCGTCATGCACGAGATGCGCCGCCTGGGTATCGTCCCCATCGTCGACCTGTGCCACTTCGGCCTCCCCGACTGGCTGGTGGATTTCCAGAACCCGGAGTGGCCGCTGTACTTCGGGGAGTACGCGCACCGGTTCGCCGAGCGCTACCCCTGGGTGCGGTACTACACGCCGGTCAACGAGATCTACGTCACCGGCGTCTTCTCGGCGCTGTACGGCTGGTGGAACGAGCGGCTGATCAGCGACGCCGGGTTCGTCAACAACATCAAGCACTGCTGCAAGGCCTCGATCCTGGCGATGCGGAGCATCCTGGACCTGCGGCCCGACGCGATTTTCGTCTTCAGCGAGAGCACCGAGTACGTCCACCCCGGCAGCCCCGCCCTCGTCGAGCAGGCGCACTTCATGAACGAGCGACGGTTCCTGTCGCTCGACCTGCTGTTCGGGCACGACGTGTCGGCGACCATGTACCGCTACCTGCTCAACAGCGGGATGACAGTGGACGAGTACACGTGGTTCATGCAGAACAAGGAGCTCAAGAGCCACTGCATCATGGGGACGGACTACTACGTCACCAACGAGCACGTCCTGCGGCCGGACGGGCGGGCCATCGGGGCGGGGGACGTGTACGGGTACTACGTGATCACCAAGCAGTACTTCGAGCGCTACCGGTTGCCCGTAATGCACACCGAGACCAACCGCACCGCCAAGCACGCCGTCGATTGGCTCTGGAAGGAGTGGATGAACCTCCTGCGGCTGCGCGAGGACGGCGTGCCGATCGTCGGGTTCACCTGGTTCGGGCTTGTGGACATGAAGGACTGGGACACGGCGCTGACGAAGATGCGGGGGACCGTGAACCCGGTCGGCCTCTACACGCTCCAGCGCAAGCAGCGCAAGGTGGCGCGGGAGTACCGCAGGCTGGTCGAGGAGTACAGCCACCTGCCGATCAGCAGCACAAAGTTCCCGATCCTCACCGCGTGAAGAAAAAAGGGGCAGACCCGGGCATGGGTCCACCCCTTCATGCAACGACGTCCGTTGCGGGCGGCGAGGCTCGCGGGAACCTCGCATCCCTTGCCAGTTATTTCCGGTCCGGGTCGGTCTTCCGCCTGGCCCGTTTTGATCCGCGGCGGTCATCCTGGCCCGGGTGGCGCGGTCTGGGGCGCGGGGGGTGCGTCACTTCACACCCTCCTTCCGCGTCGTCGTCACACCGAGTTCCTCTTCGGAGGTGTGCACCTCGTCCTTGTCCCCCGCGTCGGCATGCCCGGACGCGCGGAAACGGGTCACCTGTCCGGGGTGGACGGCCGCCGGGACTGCGTCCGGGTTGGCCGTCGGGCGCGGCTTTGCCGGGCGGGCGTCGATGCCGGAGACCTCCGACACGATCGCCGCGCGGGCCCGGTCGGCCTCGGCAGGCGTGGTCGCCACTGCGGCTCGCTCCGCCTCCTTTTTCGGGTCGCCGCTGCCGGCCACGTGCGACCGCTCGTGGCGCGCGGCGTTGCGGCCGTCGAGGGTGGACTCGTACTTGATGCCGATGGTCTGCTCCGGCTCGCCCAGCAGCAGCCGGTTCACCAGCTCCACGCCCTGCATCAGCGTGTGGTCGGTGTTGGCCACCTCATACTTCCACATGCCGAAGCGGCCGCGGGAGTAGACGTCGTGCCGCTCCAGATACGGGATGACTTGACCGAGGATCCCGTCGCGCTCGACCGTGGGCGTGGGGTAGCTGTAGTCGGCGTGGTAGACCCAGGTGTCGACGATGTCCTTCCGGTCCTCCTCCTTCAGCAGCCCGGCGTTGATCAGCCCGCGAACGGTGTCGTCGACGATGCGCGAGCCGTCCACGTGCTTGTACTCGCTATAGCTCGTCTCGGTAAGCAGCGAGTAGTGGGTCTTGTTGTCCGGCGTCATGTACGGGCTGTAGTTGCTCAAGTACGTGACGCGGTAGAACGGGCAGTTGTCCTCCGGGAAGTACATCCAGCTCTTTGTCGACGGGCACGGCTGCTTGATGCCGACGCCGACCATGTAGCCGCCGGAATGCTTCAGGCCCGCCGCCGCCTTCTTGATCTCGCGCGGCATCTCGCCGTTGATGACATCGTTGCACAGCCGGTCGAGCGGCATCGCCGAAATGAGCTTGTCGTACTTGACGATCTCGCCGTCCTTGAAGCGGACTTCCTTCTTGGTGATGTTGATGAAGTCGACAACCTTGTTCAGGTTGACGTGCCCCTCCAGCGGCTTACCGAACCGGCGGTAGAACTCGCCCGTGCCGCCGAACAGCGGGAACTTGAACGTGTTGTTTGGCCCCCAGCCGAAGTCGTCTGTGCCCAGCACCACGTTCTTGATCGCGCGGTTGTAGTCCAGGACTGCCACGCGCTCGCCGATCCACTCCTTGTTCATCATCTCGGCGGGGTGCGCCCAGACTTTGAAGTTGTAGGGGATCATGAAGTACTTGGCGATGCCGTCGCCGAAGACCGCGTCGATGAACTCCTTGAAGTTCTTCGCCTGCCTGTGGTCGCGCTTCGTCTGCGCCTCGACGAGGCCGGCGAGGCACTCGTAGACCTGCTGCTTCGGCAAATAGCGGATGTTGTTCTGGAACGGGTAGGGGACCCAGGTGTCGAACATGCGGAGCCAGCACTCGCGCATGTTCTCCTGGTAGTCCTTACCCATCAGGTCTTCGAAGCACTGGTCGTAGTACTTGTAGTGGCTGAACATCACGTGGCCGCCAATGTCCCACGTGAAGCCCGCGGAGTCGGTGAAGCTGCTGGCCAGGCCGCCGATGTAGCCGTTGCGGTCGTAGATCTGGAAGTTGCGGTAGCCGAGCTCCTTCAGCCGGTAGCCGGCGCCCAGCCCGGTGGGGCCGGCGCCGATGATGACGATCTTTGGTTCGGTCGTTGCCATTGATACTCCTCTGTAAGGGCAGCTCACGCCGCCGAACTTCCGGGCGGAACGCATCGCCGCCCCTACAGTCACGTTCCCTGTGAATTCACTCCATCCGGTGTCCTCGTCGCGGACCGGGTCGCGGTGCGCTTCGCGCACGCTACGATCCCTGCGTCGCGATGTACTGGTACTCCAGTTGCGCCTCGGTCATCGGCGTGATCTTGCGGCCGGAGCGACGGTCGCTCCTGCCAATGGCCTGCTTGATCAGGTCCTGCATCTTTTGCACGGTGACCTCCCACGAGCACTGCTTCGCCAGCTCCAGCCCCCGCTGGACGCGCGCCGTGCGGTCGGGGTTGTTCTTATCCAGCGCCTTCTCCGCCATCGCCACAAACTCCTCGGCGTTGCGCGCGATGTAGACGATGTCGCTCCACTGCTTGACGACGTCCCGCACCGGCGTGCCGACGATCGGACGCCCGGTCGCCATGTACTCCAAACCCTTGGTCGGGTTGATGTACTGGGTGGCGGCGTTGATGGCGAAGCTCATCATGCACACGTCGAACGCGGCGCAGTAGTTGGGCAACTGTTGGTAGTCGCGCCCGCCCATCCAGAAGAGGTTGGGAGAGTGGGGCAGGAGGTTCGGGTCCACCTTCACCACCGGGCCGACCATTGCGAACGACCAGTCGGGTCGCATGCGCGCCATCTCGCCGACCATGGCGTAGTCCACCCGCTCGTCGACGACGCCGAACCAGCCGAGGATGGGGCGGTTCATGAAGTCAATGTCGGGCGGGATGATCGTATTCGGGTCCATCGCCTTGCCGAAGTGGCTGATTTCGACGCCGCAGCCGAAGGTGTGGACGTTGCCGTGCTGCTTCCGCTTCTTGTCGCCCAGTTCGTAGCCGCCGGTGAAGACGACGTCGGCATGCTCGATGAGGCGGGATTCGTTCTGCACGAGCGCCCTGGGCGCGCCGGTGAACTGCGAGAGCTCGTCCATGCAGTCGTAGACGACACCGCGGTTCTGGAAGTAGCCTAGCGACCACGAGCTGTCCATCGGGCTGTAGTACCAAAGCAGCGGCTTGTCGAACGCGCCCTCCTCGTTCATCGCCTCGATCGCCTGCTCCGCCCACTCGCGCAGCTTCGTGGGCAGCGCTGGGCTTTTGGCCCAGGACGGCGGGCAGTGCGGGCACGCGACGGTGACGTTCGGCATCACCCGGTGTAGGTCGACGCGGGACTCGCCGCCCTCCTTCACGTCGAAGAACGGCTCCTCTATGAAGAGGATCGGGTGCTTCTTGGCGAAGCGCGAGAGGAACTGCTGCGGGCGCTGCCAGACGAAGCCCCAGCGCAGGTGGCTGAAGACGACGATGCCGTATCGGTCGGTCTGCCGGACGTCGCTGATGTCGATTTCCGGGGCGACGCTGCCGGAAACGCCGGGCTCGGAGCCGAGGCCTGGCGCCGGGTCCGCCGACAACCGATTGCTCACTGTCGCCGCGCCCCCGGACTTTCCGTTGCCGTTACCATTGCCGTTGCCGCTCCCGTTGCCGTTCGTGCCGTGGCGGGCGACGGGTGCCGCTGCCGGGTCGGTGACCGTCGGAATCGTCGGCTGCATCCACTCGCCCACCGGCGGCAGTTGCTCCTCCTCCGCTTCCGGCGACGGGTAGGAGATCGATTCCAGCTTCCCGACGTGCTGCTCGCCGCTGGCGGCGAGTTTCTTGAAAATCTCCACCAGCGCCGTCGGCTTACGCGCGAGAGTGCCGTCCGGCTGCCGGCGGAGGTTGATCAGCCCCACCTCGTGGATCTTGCCCACCCGGTGCGTCAGCGCCCCGTCCCAGTCCACCTGGTCCAGTAGCGGCCACCAGATGAAGCCCAGCATCGGCACGCCCTCCTCGCGGAGCCGGCGGACGTGCTCGACGTTCGTTTCGAGCCAGATTTCCCGGTTGATCGACTGCCCCTCGATGCTCGTTTCGGTGAGCATGAGCGGGATGCCGTACCGCTTCCAGTACGCGCCGGCCACGCCGTACAGGCCGACGGGGTTGTCGGCGCGGCGCTGCTTGACTCCGCCGTGCTTCATCTCCAGTTGCCAGTCGCTGTGGGGGTAGTAATCGAGGCCCAGGACGTCGGGGGCCTGCGGGTTGGTGCGGAACCACTCAATGTCAATCTCGCTCATTCCGTAGCTGGTCAGCCACGCAAACAGCGGGTGGTGCTTGTCCACGCGGCCGAGCAACAGGTCCATTACGACGAACCGGCGCAGGTTGCGGCGGCCCACCTCAGCCTGCAGGTCCTTGTCGCGGGTCTTGAAGTTCTCCGCCGCGTCGCAGAGCAGGACCGTCGCCTCCGGCGCGGCGTTGCGGATGGCGCGGATCCCCCGGCTGACGGCCTGCACGATGCGGCTGAGGACCGGCATGTACCCGCGCCACTTGCGTGAGTGGGGCGGCCAGAACCCGAAGTCGCCGCTGAACAGGGCACTGACCAGCGGCTCGTTGAACGGGCAGAAGGTGCGGACGGCGCCGCGGTATCGGGTGACGAGTGCCTCGGTGAAATCCTCGAGTGCTTCGGGAAACTCCGGGTCACCCACCGCCTGCTTCAGCCACAGCGGCGTCCCGAAGTGCATCGCGTCGAGCAGCAACTCAATGCCAAGGTCGCGGCACTCCTCGATGCGCTCGTCCGCGTAAGACCAGTCGAAACTCCCGCGCCGCGGCTCCAGCACGTGCCAGGGGAACGCGTACCGCAGGTGGGTCAGGCCCAGCTCATTCCGCGCGCGGCGGAGGTCTTCGCGCCAGAACCGGTCGTGCTGCGTCCACTTGAACTGGTCTACGTTCAGGTGTGGCAGGAAGGAGCACTCGATGCCCGCCCCCCACACGAATTGCTTGAACGGCAGAGACGTGACGTCACTGGCGACGCCGCTGGTTTGCGCGGCGGCCTCGGGAACTGCGGAGTTCGAGGCGGCTGCGGCATTTACTGCAGTGTCGGATGCTGGTCGGTCGTTCGTCATCTGTGCGTTCCCAGAAACCATGCGCGAATCCTCTCCCTTTCAAGCGTGACGCTTGTCAGGAACTGCTCGATCCTGCTCCCAAGGCCGGAACAGCGGCAGTCGAAACGGACGGGACAGCCAAGGGGCGCCGTCCGGCCTACCGGGTTGTACCTGTCGTCACGCGGCCGGCAGCGAAGCCGCGGTGGCTGATATGAGCCTCCGCGAAACCCGCCGTGCGCTGTCGGTTGAAGCGCCGAATAGATCAGGCGCCGCTAACGGACGCAGAACTGTTTGAGACGGCTGTCGATGTAGCGCGTCCAAACGGGAGGTGGAGCGGGTGCGTCGTTCCGCTTCTCAGGCTTGGTCCAGGCGGCAACCGACTCGGTGGTGTGAACATCCGGAGACGTACTCACCTTCACATTCACATTGCCCGTATTCGTCGTTGCATGGCGCTTCATGACTACCTCACCTTGCGCTGAGTTCCCTGCCAAGGCCCCATCCTGCATGTCCGGATCGTTGCGTGATTCCGGCCAAGCAAAACGTATGCCTCGGCCTGATTGCGGTGTGCTTCCAATGCACCCGTCAGAGGTCGGATAAAGGTTCTGGCTGGAAAAAACGATATAGGGCCTCCTATGTGACGCGGCCGCTGGCTCTTCGAAGAAGAGCACGATTGCCGCTGTGCCCGCCAAGCTGTCCCAATCGGGACAGGTTGTCAACGCCGGCGCATCTTACCCAAATTCTGCCACGCCGTCACTAGGGGATCGGGTGGTGCAGCAAAAAATTAACGAGGTGCACGTCAGGCAAAAAACCCTAATGTGATGTGTTGCCGTGGCGTGAGTTCAGTGCGCGGTAGCCGGTCCGGCGACTGACGGCGCGTTCGCACGTTCCGCAGCGCTGGCGGGGCGGGGGGCACCGCCGTTGGCGGGGGAAGTGACTGGCGACGGCGTAACGCGCGCTCGCTCCTGTCGTTCCTCCACGAGCGTGTCGGTCGCCTCCACTTCGACCCGCCGGTTGGCGGCCTGCGCGTCTTCCGTGTACGCGCCGCGCCGGACCGGTTCGAACGTCGAGCAACCCTGCACCCGCAGGATCTCCGGCGACACGCGCCGCGCCGTGAGGTAGTCCGCCGCCGCCTGCGCGCGACGCAGGGACAGGTCCATGCGCTCCTGCGGCGTCGCACTGTCGGGCAGGTCGTCGAGGGACGTGTGCCCCTTCACGAGCACGATGTTCCGGTGGCCGCGGATCAGGTCCGCGATCTGGTCGAGCAGAGCGGACGTCTCCGCCGTAAGCTTCGAATCCCCCGGATGGAACAGTAGCTTGCCGCCGACGGCCGAGAGCCGGCCCTGGCGGATCGTGAGTGAATCGTCGTCAATCCCCTGAGGGCTGCGGCGCGTCTGGTTGCGCTTCCCCCCGTCGCCCGGACCTTTCATCTGGTCGAGAGAGTCGAGTTTCTTCAGGAGCAGGTGCATGTCCACCGGGTCCTGGCTCTTGGGGTCGGGGATGTAGCCGAACGCGTCTCGGATGGCCGCAACGACCCTGACCCAGTCGCCGTCGAGCGTGTCCGTGTTCTTCTTGGGCCCGGGCTTAAGCACCCAGAGGATCACGAACAGGCCCATCATGCACATGATCAAATCGGCGAGCGTGAAGATCCACTCCGGGCACTCTTCGCACTCGACCTCTTTGCACTTGCAGTGGGGCTTGGACATTTCACGCCGCCTTCGGCAACGCGGCCTGCTGGGTCGGGCTGAGGAAGCTCAGGAGCTGCATCTCGACGACACGCGGGTTGTTTCCCGCCTGGATGCTCAGCACGCCCTGGAGGATGATTTCCTTGGTGAACTGCTCCTCTCTCGACTTCAGCGAGAGCTTCTCGGCCATCGGACCGGCGATTAGGTTCTGCAGCAGCGCCCCGTAGAGGGTGCCGACGAGCGCGACGGCCAGCGCCGCGCCGATGACGGCGGCGTCGCCGGAAAGGTTGCGGAACATCGACACCTGCGCCGTGAGACACGCGATCAGGCCGCAGCCCGGGCCGAATTTCGCCAGCATTCCCCAGAAGTGCTTGCCATGGCGGTGCCGCTCGGTCATCGCCTCGATCTCGATACGCATGATCCGCTCGATGATCTCCGGGTCGGTTCCGTCGATGGTGAGCTGAAGGCCGCGGCGGAGGAACGGGTCGGGGGCGTCCTTCGCCACCGACTCCAGCGCGAGCACGCCGTCCCGGCGGGCGGTTTCCGCGTAGGTCACCATCTCCTTGATCAGGTGCTCGACGTGCGACTCCCTGGAGAAGACGACCTTCTTGGAGCTTTTGAGGGCGCTGATGACCGAGTGGAGGGGCATGGATGCCATTGCCGCCCCCAGCGCGCAGCCGCCCACCAGGAGCATCTCACCGGGCTTGAGGTAGGAGCCGAGCGCGCCGTGGGAGGTGTGGTAAGCGCCGTACATCAGGGCGCCCCAGGCGAGCAGGTAGCCGATCAGCGTGGACAGGTCCATACCGCGTGCACCAATTCGAGAGCCGGACGCGCGAGTCCGCCGGAACGCGCCGGCGGCGCCGGCCGGTCCTCCTTGTCCCTTTTCGGCACGGACGGGGTCTGGGAATGAAGATTATTGGACACGGGGCGGTTGCGTCCGGAGGCGGGGAGGGGGTAGACCTGACCGCATGGAGCCCAGGGTGCTAGTCCTCGTGCGCGACCTGATGTTCTCCGGCCGCATCGGCGCTACGGCGAGGGCCGCAAACGTAGCGATTACATTCCTCCGAGACCCGGCCGCCCTGGCGAATACGCCGGGAACTCGCCTGATCGTTGACCTGGGTCAGCCGGGCGCACTGGACGCGGCGGCGGCGTGGATGCAGGCGAACTCCGGTGAAGTGGTTGGGTTCGTCGCCCACGTCGAAGCAGACACGATCAGTCGCGCCCGCGCCGCCGGCATCGATCGTGTTCTCACGCGCGGCCAGTTTGTGCAGGTGCTCCCGGAACTCCTCTCCGCCCCCTGATCCTGCAGAATTCCGTTCAGTCTCCCTCGCCATTAGAATACCCGGACCACGAAGGAGATCCGCA
>Ga0075421_100008967_pt1 | contig 12319 bp, 6 predicted proteins | sample SoiMetdeltSBSDD5_FD_75292 | JGI IMG/M metagenome (GOLD analysis project Ga0075421, IMG submission 75292) | Bulk soil microbial communities from a Populus tree surrounding site in Tennessee, USA - Soil MetaG P. deltoides SBSDD5 | ecosystem: Environmental > Terrestrial > Soil > Tree plantation...
CTGATGACGGACGGCGCGGAAAATTCCAGTGTACACAACTCGCTCGAGTTCATCGCGCCGGCCTTCGGCGGCACTGCCGCGCCGGGCGCATCACTGGCGGATAAGAAGATAAGAGTCTTCTCGGTAGGCTACGGCGTGCTGGGCAAAGCTGAAGTGAATTATGCGCTGCTGGAGCAAATCGCCGCCGGCTCGTTAGGTGGCGGAGATAAACGGCAGGTCGAATCTTCAGGACTAAGCGCAACACAACTGGCCGCTGCCTTCCGAGACGCGATCAAATCCGGCATAGTCCCGGTCACCTCGCCGACCGATCAGTCAGGAAGGCTGACGACCAGCCGGCCCGAGGCCCGCCATCAGGTGATCATCACCCCCTACGATACGAAGGCCGTTTTCGTCCTGCACTGGAATACCGAGGATGCAAAGCGGATGAAGTTGCAACTGTTGACGCCGACCTGCGACTTGATTACGCCGGAGAGCGCGGGAGAGGGTTTCGTGGGCGGAGAGATCGGCTTCAGCGGCGCCTCGCGCTACCAGATGTACCGCATCAGTAATGATTACCTGCGCAACACCAGCAATCCATCCAGTCCGCGCGACGGCGTCTGGACGCTCGTCGTATCCAGCGATCAGCTTGGCGGTATTATTATTGAAGGCGGCGACGTGATTGCCAGTCACGTCGAGGACAGCGAGACCTACGATTATGACGTGATTGTCGAGTCGCGGCTCCAGTTGAACGTGAGCCTCGATCGCGCCACCTACTTTGCGGGAGACCCGATCGGCGTCACTGCAATCGTGACACTCGACGGCAAACCGATCACTCAGGCCACGGTAAGCCTGTCGGTAACCGCGCCAAATGAAGGGGTCAATAACTTTCTGGCTGCGGTCAACATCACGGCGGCTGAGTTCCGCGAAGCGCAAGAGGAAATCTTCCGGTTGACTAACAGGGATACCAACGCGCTGTTCATCAAGGCTCACGCCGCGCGAAAAAAGGGCATCTCCTTCAGTAGTTCCGCCGGTAAAGCCTCCATTCCGATGACCGACCCTGATCATCGTGGCGAGTTCAGCGCGAAGTTCAATCAGACCTCGACGCCGGACACTTACGTCCTCTACGTAACCGCGGTCGGGACGACCGAGGACGGAGTGACCTTCCGGCGCGAAAAACGTTTGCAGACCAGCGTCGAGGTACGGCCCGAGCCGCAGTTCACATTGTTTGATATCGTCTATCGCCAAATCATCGATGAGGGGCGAACGATCAACATCGCCGATGTGCGAGTCATTCCGCGCGACCGGTTCGGCAACGTGGTTCTGGTAGATTCAGAGATCGACCCAAGGGTCAGGTTGAATGTCAAGAGTGGCGAGTTCACCGGGCCGCTAGTCAGCAACCTCGATGGCAGTTACATCCGCTCGGTGCGATTCAGGCCGGGAGCCACTCCGTCAATCAGTCTGGACGTTCGCGGCGAGAAGATAGTCGCGCCCCAAAAGCTCACGCCGGTCGATCAATTGCACTACGTCGATCGAGTGACCGCATTCAAGCTGGGGGGCGAAGCGGAGAAGGGAGCCAATAAACATACCGACCCGAACGTCGCGCTGGGCGACGTCAGGCTCAACAAGCCGGATGAATTCGTCTCGCTCGGGGCGTTCGGATCGTTGGCGGTCGAGATCAAAAGGCATGTAATTGAAGCGCAGGGCGATGACGACATCACCGTCTTCGTCAGGCCGGACGATAGTCTGCGCTCCTACCTGGTAGAAGCGTTGCCATCCGGCAAGCCGCCGCACAAACAGTCGCACGGTCGCAAAAAGAACTGGGTCGCCCTCGGCGCGTCGCCCGGCGTAACCCAATCTTTCAGCCTGAGCAGCGCCGGCATCAAAAGGGCGTCTGCGATTCGGATCACCGACAAGAGCGGCCGCACACGTGACATCAACTTCAAACCGAGCAGCTCGCCGGGCGTCAGCATCTTCGGCGTCGGAGTCAAAAAGATCAGGCGAGGCGGGGACCATAAGGGACCTCACGATGATAAGAAACACGATGACAAGAAACGCGATGACAAGAAACACGATGAAAAGAAAAAGGGTGGAGACCGGGATTATTCCCATCGTAAACCTGGAGGAGAGCGCAAAATCGGTCATCCCAAAGGCGTTAAACCTGGCGCCAAAGCAGGCGTTAAACCGGGCGCTAAACCGGAAGTTAAACCGGGCGTTAAACCGGGCGCTAAACCAGACGCTAAACAGAAACCTCCGAAGAGCGCGAAAGGAAGAAGTAAGAAGTAAGACGAAGAGTCTCCGCCCCTGAACTCCCGGATGTTTGGGAAACGACAAGAGGCAAAAGGAATCACGGATTTTACGGACGCTACGGATCAAGACGGATAATCCGTAACAGTCCGTCGCATCCGTAGAATCCGTGGTTCCTTCTTCATACAACCCTGCTTGTTTCGAGATAGGAACAAATATTTGAAAGCTTAATTTACAGAATAAGTAACAACCGTGATTGGACGCTTTTATGGAGCGACTGACAACCAATGTCCCACAGCCAGATCAGCGGCTGGCCACGCCGGCCGCTCCACTCCGCGCGCAGCCACTCACACAGATTCGGCGCGCGCTCGGCAATCGGGCGTTTGGCCAGGCGATCCAGGCCAAGCTCACCATCAGCCGGCCCGGCGATGAGTATGAACAGGAGGCCGACCGCGTCGCCGATCAGGTCATGCGCATGCCCGATGACTCGACTCCAGCCGCCGTGCGATCCGATGGGTCTCCACATATCTCGGGTCTGCAGCGGGAGTGCGCTCAATGTGAAGAAGAAGAGATCCAGCGCCAGCCGATGAATGGAACAATGGATGAAGAAGAGGAGGAGGCCACACTCCAGGCTAAAGCGGTTCCCGGACACTCTCCGCAGGTTACGCCGGCTGTACAAGCGCAGATCGAAGGGTTGCGTGGCGGCGGAGAGCCGTTGCCGGAATCCGCGCGCGCTTTTTTCGAGCCGCGTTTTGGGTACGACTTCAGCCATGTGCGGACGCATACAGGCGCCCATGCGGCGGAGTCAGCAAGGGCGGTGAACGCATTGGCTTTCACAGTAGGGCCAAATGTAGTGTTTGGAGCGGGGCGGTATGAGCCGAACACGGATGAAGGAAGAAATCTGCTGGCGCATGAGTTAACGCATGTTGTCCAACAAACGCCGTCCCTCTCCCACAAAACCCCAACGATCCAGCGTTTGTCTGAAGAGGCCGGCTCAACGGCCCCCCTTTCTCGAACCCTGATCGCGGAAGATTCGGCGGAGGAGCTTGCGCCAGGGCAGATGAAAAAGAGCGAGTTCCTGGCCGAGCTGCATACGGCCGTGTGCAATACCGCTGAGGAAGCCCTCGCCGGCACGGGGCGTTCGACAGAGGGGTGCCCCTACTTTGACTACTGGTTCGGCTATTACAGTGGGCAGGACTGCCATCATATCGAACGCGCCATTCATAAATATGCCCCTGAGGCCTCAAGCGCCACTACGGTGAGTGAGTATATTTCTTTGATAGTTGCGCGTGTTCGTGGCAGCGTTGAGTTATGGGCGAACACGGGCGAGGCGCCGGGAGCGCCGGAAGATTTGCCGTCCGCAATGCCTGAAGCCGCCTCCACTGCAGGCGCCGAAGATTCCGGCGCCGAAAATGGCAATATCCTTTTCAAAGGCCGTGAGGGAGGCGCAAAAGACGCCGGTAACCCGCGGGCGCTGCAAGCCCAACTCGGCTCCGGCCAGCCTCTGGACAGCGATGTGAATTCGCGCATGTCATCTGCTTTCGGGTATGACTTTTCTCGTGTTCGCACGCATACGGATTCCCAGGCCGCAGCGATCTCATCCGATCTCAACGCGCGCGCCTTCACCATTGGCCGCGATGTTGCTTTCGGCGCTGGGGAATATCAGCCAGGAACGATGATTGGGGATGCGATCCTGGCTCATGAATTGGCGCACGTGGCGCAACAGGGAGAAGCAAATTCTTCGACGGGGCCCATGCCGAGCGATGGATCTCTACAAAACGCTCTCGAAGAAGACGCCGACACCTCTGCTGTGGGCGCAGTTGTCTCGCTTTGGAGCGCGACGAAGGGGTGGCTGTCGGACGTCGCTCAAAACGCCATGCCACGTCTGAAGACCGGCCTGAAGTTGCAGAGGTGCAAGGGGGGCAAGGAGAAACCGCCTGACGCTTCCAAGATTACTGACGCTACAATCGAGGCCACTGCGGAGTACAAGGCTTACATGGACCCTGCGCTGCAATGGCAGACAACGCATAATCTGACTAGGGAGGAGGCGCTGCTCGCTTACCGCCTCATCGTTCGGACCAGGTCGGAAGGTACGACAGTAAACTGGCCGGCGGACGCCGAAAAATTCATGAATCTGGCGCGCAAGCAACTCGGCGCGCTAAAAGAGGCGACAGGACTCAAAGGCAAACTGTATTGGGAGGCAGTCACTCCCCAAATGGTGGAGGGGCAGTCCCCGTGGACTGATTTTGGCAAGTGGTTATTAGAGGGGGGACCGGAGCCTGACTTGACAACTGGAAAAGTCAATTGTTGGGAAATGGTGATGTTTTCAGCGTATAGAGGTAATTACACGTCTAAACAGAGGATTGAGGATATATACAAAAAAGGGGTCAGTACCAATGTACCTGGTACGACTAGCTTTCCGGATACCATCGAGAAGGAGCTACGTCGAGGCAACGAATACGTCCTCAAACCCAATGACCCGGACTCACCAGAACCTTTGCCGGGAGATATCGTGATCTTTACAAAGGCGGCAAATCATGCCGCGATTTCCCTCGGAACCAAAGACAGCTTAGGCAGGCACAAGATCATCAGTCATTGGCCGCCGCCGGATGGCACTTACAAAGTCAAGGAGACAACGATTGAGGAACTGCTTGCCCAAATGCAGCCCGGTAATGTGGTAAAATTTTGGAGTCCCGCATGGTGATGCAATGGATTAAGACCGGCCTGCTGGTGTCTTTGCTTTTCTTTGGTCATGGGGCGAGGGTAGGCAGTTTAAATGATTGGGAAAGTCGTTTTGATAAGCAAAACACCAACCTCGATAGAGATGTTAATCGGAGAGGTATGAGCAGCAAATTAACCTTCGAAATCGTTGCCAGGGGGCCTTGGGGTGATGGACCGAATGAGATTCCGCTTGTGTTGGAGAATTACCCTTTGTTCGGGTACATATCACCAGGGCAGATGCGCAAGATCCGGGCGTCGGCGCAGATTCGGCTGAGTCCACAGGGTTTAATTCACGCGCTGGCGGACGCGCCACTTCGAACACCAGGCGCGGGAACAATATTCATTCATCATTTCAATGCTGAAGGCAAAATAATTAGGAAGACTCCGGTTCTCTCCATGGATCGCTCCGATACGGATGAGTTGATGATCCTGGACTATGCTGTTGATGCGGCAAGGAATTCTTATCTGCTCGAGCGGGTCCGCTCGCTGCAATCGAATCAGCCAATCAATCGGTTACGTAAGATTAAACCTGACGGAGAGATTCAGTGGGCTCGCACGGGTCCAGTATCAGACCATGAGTTTGATTTCAATTCGCTCAAGGGGTCATTCACGAAGTTACTGATGGACGGGAGCTCACGCCTCTACCTGCCTGCAACCCACCACGCAGGGGCAATCGCCGAGATCGATCCGGCTACCGGCGCCGTAGCCCGTGTCTACTCATCCGACAAATTCAGCAACCAGGTTTTCATGAATGAGCGAGGAGATGTCTTTTACATCCTGTACTTCCCGGACTTGAACCGGCGTGGGATCGGCCGTTTCAATCTTGCCGATCAGAGGCTCACATCCTTTGCCGGAGGAGTCGAACTCTATGGCTTGCTGCTCTATCCGTTTGGCGTGGATGATTCGTTCAATGTGTACGTACGGAATAATTCCGCTATTTTCCGAATCTCTCCGGATGGAAAGACACATGAAATGGCTGCGTTCGATAATATCGTGGTCAGATCGTCAGATGACGCCATCTTCTCCAGCCGCCTTCTTTCAGGCAATGAGCGATCCCCGATGGTATTGGTAGAGCGCCATTCGGCTGGCGGTGGTTCGATGCGCCGGAAGTTGCAGTTGCCAGGAGATCTTGGCGCCCGGTTTCCTGTGGAGGGGGGGGCGTGGAAGCTCATCCATGTGGACGAGCAAGATAGATACACCATCTTCGGAGGTGAAGAGCCGGGGCGGGCGGGGACCCTTCTAGTCTATTCGAGCAATGGTGATCTTGAAGAGAGGATAACGCCGCCCCCGGATTTGCTTCCTATAGAATCAACGTTGGAGAACCATTCATTCTGGGAGATTGATGCGCGCGGCAGGGTGTATCTGCCCGTCCTCGCTCCCGAGGGCTTTAAGGTGATACGTCTATCCTCTGAATAGAATCAGCAGAAGATTTCAGAGAACAGCTAAACAGATGGTTTCACTGGCTAGTTGATTATTGACCTGAAATCAGAGGGGTGGAGTATGGAGATTTCCACAAATAGGGCATATCGCGCTTCTCTGGAAAATCTGGATAAACTTGTCCGCCCGGAAATTTACGCGCTTCGCCGAGCCTGGCCCGCTTTTCAAGTCTGTGGATACATTGGCTTGGCGCTAGCCATTCTTCTAGCCACGATTCTGATAATACGCCTTGGCCTGTCGCTTTGGGTCTTGACCTGGATCGTGCCGGCTGCAGCGCTGACGTTCTTCGCGCTGGTCATGATCACTAAGATCATGACCGGCGAGGAACGCATTATCTACTACCACCATGAGATTGCCGTGATGGTAGTGGCTGCGCTTCTATTATGGCTTTTGCGCCAGCCGCTTCTGCCCTACCTCGATGTGACTATTCTGGGCATCGGCATGTTCCTAACCTGTGGTCGTATGGGTTGCTTCATGGTCGGTTGCTGCCATGGACGGCCTCATGATTGGGGCGTTTGCTATCGAGAAGACCATGCTACTGCCGGTTTTACGTCTTACTATGTTGGTGTGCGGCTCTTTCCCATTCAAGCCGTAGAATCGCTTTGGGTGCTAGGCATTGTCCTTGTAGGCAGCGCATTGATTTTTAGTGGCCATGTGCCAGGTGAGGCTTTAGCCTGGTATGGCGTCACTTACAATGTCGGACGTTTTTGCTTTGAATTTGCCCGTGGCGATCCCGAACGGCCCTATTATTGGGGTTTTTCCCAGCCCCAATGGATTTCGCTGATCCTCATGCTCGTCATTGTCGGGGCCGAACTATCCGGCGGTCTTCCTTTTCATACGTGGCATATCGGCTCAACCGCCATGATGGTGGTTAGCATGATCGCTGTTTCCGCAAAAAGGCGTTTTCAAAAAATCGCTAAACACCGTCTCCTTCATCCTCATCATGTCAAAGAAGTCGCCGAAGCGGTTGAATCGGCATCCAACTTGGCGCCTGAAGGAACAGCTATTCCCGAATGGACTTTCGCCCCTACGGTTGTTCATGTAGGAAGTACCTCTCTCGGCATTCAAATATCAGCGAGCAAGATCAGGAATGCAAGCGGTTGCATTCATCACTATGCTCTTTCTTCTCAAAATGGCGGCATGGCCGAAGTGACTGCCAAAACCTTGGCAGGTTTAATTCTCCAACTCAAATATCCTTCTAGTAACAATGAGATCATACAGGGGAACCATGGCGTATATCATTTACTGATCCATCCTCAATCCGGAAGAAGATATTAAGTCGCGGGGCCAATCCTGTTCGATTCCGAGTTAAAGGCGACTCTTTGATTGGCATTGAGAGCGGAAGTGAGAATGCAGAGTTTCACGAACAAACAGACGAATAAGGAAGCGGCGACGATGAATTCGACCAGCCCGTCGCCGCTGCGGGCGCCGGCGCGCACTCTGCATCAGCAACTAGGCGCGCTCGGCAATCAGGCGTTTGGCAGTGTTATTCAGGCTAAACTGCAAATCAGCCAGCCTGGAGACGAATACGAACGGGAGGCCGACCGCGTGGCCGATCAGGTGGCGCGGATGCCTGAGTCGCAGGTAGAGCGCGCTTGTCCCTGCGGCGGAGGGAGTCCAAAGAGTCAGACGAAGCAACCGAGCCAGGAACACGAGCGCTTGCAGACCAAGCGCGTCCAAGCTAGCGACACGGGACAGGTTGCAGCGCCGCCTATCGTCCACGACGTATTAGCCGAGCCCGGCCAACCGCTCGACCCGGCAACCCGAGGCTTTATGGAGCCACGCTTCGGCTGCGACTTCAACGACGTGCGGGTGCATGCCGATGCGGTCGCGGATGTGGCGGCGGCGGCCGTCGGCGCCCGGGCTTTCACGGTCGGCGCCGACGTCGTATTTCGCCGGGGCGAGTTTGTCCCTCACACTCAAGCCGGCCGCGCGCTCTTGGCGCACGAGTTGGCTCATGTCGCGCAGGGGCCCAGCCGGCAACCGCAGTTGTTCCGCAAAGAGGCGATCGAGCCCCACTATCCGACCGAGGATGAGCAGCGCGAGATCGAGAAGATACTGTCCCGAGAGTTCACGGAAACCGCCGCGACTGCGCCGGCCGCGCCCGGCGCGCCCGCCAAGGAAAGGGGAACCTCGCTGAACGAAGAGCAGAGACGGAAACTCGCAGAGGAGCTGAAACAACCTTACTTAGACACGCTCGACAAGTTGGACAGCGGATCCGAATCAAGCGACGGCGCGGTCGACGAGACTGAGGCGTTCGAAATTCTCACGCAAGCCAAAGAGGATATCTATAAGCGCTTCGGCGACTACGCCAAGCGAATTACATTTACGCGGGAGGACGTCACGACCCCGGCTGAGCGGCGCAAGGCCAAACAGGTGTTCGTCCAGTTTAGCATCGATCCGGGCGTCGCCAGAGATCTGGCGAGAACAATCGCTACGACGGACTGCAAAACGTGCTTAACCAGGCTGGCGCCACTCGATCGGGATTCAAAAACGGCCGTCATCGACACTCTGATCGGGTTCGGTTCTGCAGTGGAGGGCGGCGCGAAATTGCAACGGGCGCTAAAGAAGAGAGTCCCCGGAGGCTACAGTCACGGACGGGAGAGGATAAGCCTGAGGCTCAGACCACGGGAAGAGTTGCGCCACACCGCGATACACGAGTTGATACACGCGTTAGCGCATCCGACGTTTCGTGCGGCGTTCGGTGACGAGGACAATATCAATGAGGGTTTCACCGAGTATTTCACCCAAGAGATCGTCGGTAGCGTAAATCCCTCATATAAGACGCAGTATGAGAAAGTCATCAGTGCCCGCGATGCGATGAAAGGACCCTTTCACTTCATCGGTAGTGAGGCGGCGGAAGAGAGTATGCGTTTGGCCTACTTCCGCGGCCGCCTGGACCTTATCGGCTGGCGACCGAGCGGCCCGGATGAAGAACAAGCTGTCAAAGAAGCCGCTAAGGAAACTGTCAATGAGGGATTTGATCCAATGGCAGCAGGGGAGCCAAAGCAGTGGGATGCAGCGACCGCCAGTCGCTACGCTAAGATCTATCAGGCGGAGGCGCAGGCGAAACAGGCGGCAAGCAGGAACGTACTCGGAGTGGGACTCTATTTCACCAAAGATGCAGCCGACACTATCGCTGTCCGCTACGCGCGGGTCATCGCCCGGACCGAGCCTTATGCGAAGGGCCAATTCCTATTGGAAGGCCAGCTTCTGGGCTCTCCGGCGCAAAACCCAATCCGCTTGGGAGCAAGTCTTGGTTTAGGCGCAGAATATCAAGAGCCCTACTTCTACGCCCAAGCAGGCGTCAGGTTCGTGGGAACAGCGGCTCCAGCGGGTGGCGCAACCCGCCTTGACGTATCGCCCTTCGCCGGCTTGGGCATCCGCGCCTGGCAAACCCTCCGTGTGGGGGTTGAGGGCTACGTCGCCGTGCCGTTGTTAACGGGGCAAGACAGACTGTACGGCGGCATAGTTACTCTGGGCGTCGAGCTGTAATGAACGCCTTCCTGTGTTCAAGCTAACAGGGTTGACGCGCATAGGGTTTGGGGATGCTTCGATGGTAAACGACTCGCGCGTCGCTGTAGGCTATCGAGGGCCTTCAGAAGACCTGCTTGAAACCGCCTCGTCCGAAACAGTATTATGGGATTGCGCTATAGTCTTAGCTTGAGAGTTCTTTCAAAAGACGGCAAGGGAGATGCTACTGCCTAGAAAATAAAATGAATCGTAAGCGAAAGAACCGTCAGGCGCGGGATGGTCGTGGGTTTCGATTCTCAAAACATTGTTCTGTTCGCGCGTGGCCGGGTGAACTTGGCGTTAGGCCGTTAGATGATAGAACGAAAGGAGATTATTCATGCGCGATTTCGCACAGAAACCGATGGCGCCTCAGCAAACTACGCCCGCCGAGTCTCCAATACCCGCTCGGTCCCACTTTGGTCAAAGCCGCGATGTGAGCATGGCCCTTCACTTACAGCGCACGATTGGGAATCAAGCCGTAAGCCGGATTCCTATTCATTCTCCAACTCCAACGGCGAAGAGGATTCAGACAAAGTTATCGATCAACAAGCCGGGAGATCACTATGAGCAGGAGGCAGACTTCGTCGCCGATCAGGTGATGCGGATGTCTGAGCCGGAGATTCAGTCTCAACAAGCGGGAGTATCTGTCCTTCTCAATCAATCCGATTCCGGTGAGAACATTCAACGCCTCGCCGCTGATAGTGACCCTTCGCTTGAAGATGCTGTCGTAATCGAAGGGGGAGAAGAGGACGTAGCGGAACAGGCGCAGGTGCAGACATTGCGACCTCTGGGCCAGACCAGTGGCCGAGAATCGATATCCAAAGATATTTTAGATAGCTCACAGGGCAGTGCGCCATTGGGATCGAACGTGCGGCAATTCATGGAACCAAGATTCGGAGTGGATTTAAGCCAGGTTCAGATTCATGCTGACAGTCGCGCAGCATCGCTATCCCAATCCATCTCTGCCCGCGCGTTCACCTATGGGGGGCATATTTACTTTAACGAAGGCGAGTATCAACCTGAAACCCAGGAAGGAAAGCGCGTACTCGCTCATGAACTCACCCACGTCATGCAGCAGGGGGGCAGTCAACCACGACTGCCCGTCCGACAGCGCGTGACCGAAAGCCGGGGAGCGAATGCGCCGATGATGATTCAAAGACTCGGCAAACTCGGTAAAGAGTTGAGGAGCAATGTCGCCCCCTGGGGTAGCGGCCCGACTGGATCGGATTACGAAGTCACCACAGATGGTGGCTCCATCGTCACCGGCTGGATGGCCTATTATGTTTGGGAAGATGCGGCTAGCTACTGGTGTCACGGACATTCACTAAATACCTATAATAAGTACGGTTACTCCATCTATTCAGGAACACCGATGGCGACTGTGGTTAAAGATGAGTGGACTAATATAGCGCCCGACCAAACCAAAGCCGGTGATATCGCAGTGTGGACAGCCGGGCATAACCATTCTGCCCTATTTACGAAGCCGGTTATAGAGAAGGGCGCACTAGTGCCCGATAAAAGTGAGTTATCAACGAAGAACGGCCAAGCCCCGTTAGCAGTGAAGACTCTCACCAATATTGCCGGGACTTATGGCTCAGCGGGAATCGCGGTTTTTCGCCATAAATGAGACCAGGCTGCCGCCTGTTGGGAGAAAGTAGCATGAGTGATATATCGCAAGAACAGAAAGCGCCTGAGAATGACGTCTCGATTCCACTGGATGCGATACACTGCATTAGCGGCCTGATTTATCAAGTGTTGAGACCGGGCGTAGGCAACGAGAACCCCGGCCCTGATGATGTGGCGCAGGTAGTGTACAGAGCGCTGACCGAGACAGGGGATCTGTTCGATACCTCTGGCGCCGACGACATCCCAAAGACTTTATCCATAAGAGAGGTTATACCAGGCCTGGCGGAGGCGTTACAATTAATGACGGTGGGCCAAAAAATGCGTGTCTGGATACCGCCGAACCTCTCGTTTGACAAACTGCGGGAAGCTAAAAAGGGGACTTTGATATTCGACATAGAACTGGTCGGTTTTACTCGTATGAAGGAATATCCTTCGCTTCCCATTGAACTTACATCACCGCGAAAAGAGGAATAATTTCCGGCGCCGGCGCTCGGCTCATTTACCATCTCCGCTACGGCGCCAATAGTGACTCCTCTGCCATCCCCCTAGAAGCCGTCAAAATAAAGGGGCTGTATCACAATGCGACTCTTTGATTGGCATTGAGAATGAGAGTGAGAATGCGGAGTTTCACAAACAAACAGACGAATAATGAATCGTCGATGATGAATTCGACCAGGCCGTCGCCGCTGCGGGCGCCGGCGCGTCCTCTGCATCAGCTACGAGGCGCGCTCGGCAATCAGGCGTTTGGCAGTGTTATTCAGGCTAAACTGCAAATCAGCCAGCCTGGAGACGAATACGA
>Ga0075421_100008971_pt1 | contig 12316 bp, 7 predicted proteins | sample SoiMetdeltSBSDD5_FD_75292 | JGI IMG/M metagenome (GOLD analysis project Ga0075421, IMG submission 75292) | Bulk soil microbial communities from a Populus tree surrounding site in Tennessee, USA - Soil MetaG P. deltoides SBSDD5 | ecosystem: Environmental > Terrestrial > Soil > Tree plantation...
GTTGCCGCGGTTGCGCTTTTCGAGCGCGAGTCGCGGGTTTCGACCGGCCTGCAGGCGCAGGCCGGCGCCAACCTCATCGTCAACCCGAACACCTTCCAGGATCTGCGGTGGCGGTCGGTCGGTCCGCACCGCGGCGGCCGGTCGACGGCGGCGGCGGGTGTGCGCACGCAGCCGAACGTCTTCTACATGGGCGCCACCGGCGGCGGCGTGTGGAAAACGGAGAACTACGGCATCACCTGGGTCCCCATCACCGACGGGCAGATTGCCACCGGATCGATTGGCGCGATCGACGTATCGGACTCCAACCCGGACGTCATCTATGTCGGGACGGGGAGCGAAGCGATCCGATCGAACGTCATCCTCGGCCGGGGCGTCTACAAGTCGACCGATGCGGGCAAGACCTGGCAGTCCGTCGGGCTGCGTGAGGTCGGCCAGATCGGCCAGTTGAAGATCCATCCGAAAAACCCGGACATCGCCTACGTTGCCGCGCTCGGCAACCCGTTCGCGTGGGGACCGGAGCGCGGCGTCTACCGCACGAAGGACGGCGGCAAGACGTGGCAGAAGGTGCTGTTCATCAACGATCAGACGGGGACGGTGTCGGTCGCGATCAACTGGTCGAACCCGAACGAGATCTATGCCGGCGCGTGGCGGGCGCAGCGCAAGCCGTGGACGATCATCAGCGGCGGTCCGGCGGCAGAAGGCGGCGTCTACAAGTCGACCGACGGCGGCGACAAGTGGACGCGCACGAGCAGCGGCTTCCCGGACGATCTGGTCGGCAAGGTGTGGGTTGACATCGCGCAGTCGAACCCGAAAGTCGTCTACGCGCAGGTCGAGGCGGTCGGCAACAAGGGCGGGCTGTATCGCTCCGCCGACGCCGGTGCGACCTGGACGAACGTCAACAGCAGCCCGTCGATCCGTGCGCGCCCGTTCTACTTCAACAAGGTGTACGTCAACCCGAAGGACGAGAACGAGGTCTACGTCACCGAGCTGAGCTTCCATCGGTCGACCGACGGCGGACGGACGTTCACGACCGTGCCGACGCCGCATGGCGACGATCATGTGATGTGGATCAACCCGGACAACCCGAAGATCTTCATCGAGACCAACGACGGCGGCGCGAACGTCACGCAGGACAACGGCAAGAGCTGGTCGACGCAGATGAACCAGCCGACCGCCGAGTTCTATATGGTGGACACCGACGAGCAGTTCCCGTATCGCCTCTACGGCCCGCAGCAGGACAACAGCACCGTCTACGTCGCCAACGTGCCGCCGCACTCCTGGCCGTCGGATGAGCCGACGCAGACATGGTTCCAGGCGTCGGGCTGCGAGAGCGGCCAGATCCGGCCGCGGCCCGACGGCAAGATCATCTACGGCGACTGCAAGGGCGAGTTCGGGCGCTACAACGTCGAGACCGGGCAGGAGCAGCACTACTGGATTTATCCGCAGCAGCGCTACGGCAAGAACCCGAAGGACATGCGCTACCGCTTCGTCCGGCAGGCGCCGATCGAGGTGGACGCGCGCAACCCGGCGGTCGTCTATCACGGCTCGCAGTTCGTCCACAAAACGATCGACGGCGGCATGCACTGGACGCGGTTCAGCCCGGACGTGACGGCGAACACGCCGGAAGGACACGTGACCTCGGGTGAACCGATCACGCGCGACATGACCGGCGAGGAGGTCTACGCCGCGCTCTACTCGATGCGTTCGTCGCGTCTCGAGCCCGGCGTGTTCTGGACCGGATCGAACGACGGCCCGGTCTGGATGACGCGCGACGGCGGCAAGACGTGGAGGAATGTGACGCCGCCGACGCTGCCGCCCGGAGGCCGCGTCCACACGATCGAGGACTCGCCGCATCGCCGGGGATCGGCGTACGTCTCCGTCTACCGGATGTACCTGAACGATTTCAAGCCCTATCTGTACATGACCAACGACTACGGCGCGCACTGGGCGCTTCTGACCGATGGCACCAATGGCATCCCCGCCGACCAGCCGATGCACGTCGTGCGCGAGGATCCGCAGCAGGAAGGGCTGCTGTATGCCGGCACGCTCGAGGGCGCCTACGTGTCGTTCGATCAGGGCAAGCACTGGCAGTCGCTGCAGCAGAACCTGCCGGCGACGCCGGTCACCGATTTCAAGGTCCACCAGGACGATCTCGTCGCGTCGACGATGGGGCGGTCGTTCTGGATCATGGACAACGTCGCGCCGCTGCGCCAGCTTGCGGCGAGCGTGATGCGGCCAACGCGTCCGCGGCCAACGGATAACCCCGATGGGCAGGTGGGGCGGGTGGGGCAGGACAACGTCGGGCGCTCCTTCAGGGGCGCCTCTCCCGCCGGGGACGACGTCGCCCTCGCCTCGCAGGAGAACTACTCCGGCCTCGAACAACGCGCCAGACGCGCCACGGCGCCAGCGCCGGTCACGCCAGCGATCAAGCCGTTCGATCGATCGAACGTGTTCCTCTTCACGCCGTCGGCAACCTATCGGACGCGCTACGTCGCCGCGCCCGCGCGGCCGGATGGCCCCGAGTACCCGCCGGTCGGCGCGCGGATCGACTACTACCTGGCGAGCCCGTCGGGCGAGGTGACGCTCGACATTCTCGACACTGCCGGTACCGTCGTCCGCAGTTTCTCGAGCGCCGCGCCGACGGGCGGCGGCAGCGGGCGCGGCCGCCGCGGCGGCGGGCTGGCGTCAACGCTGCCGATCAAGGTCGGCATGAACCGCTTCGTCTGGGACCTGCGCCATTCGGGCGAGCCGCCGATGCCGGGCGGGATGGCGGGCGGCGGTTCCGGCGGCGGCCCGCTGGCGGCGCCCGGCACGTATCGCGCCCGGCTCACCGCGGGCGGCGTGACGAAGACGGAAAGCTTCGCCGTCAAGATCGATCCGCGGGTCGCGAAGGACGGCGTCACCGTCGCCGACCTCGTCGAGCAGGCGAAGTTCTCGCTGAAGGTGCGCGACGCGCTCGCCGAGGCGCGGCGGCTGTCGCAGCGGGTCGGCGAGGCGATCGAAGCGAAACGCGGCGACCAGTCGAAGCTGCAGAACCTGCAGGGACGCTTCGTCACCAGGAGCGGTCCGTACGAAGACCAGATGTTCATCGACCAGCTGGCCAACGTCAGCCGCGAGATCTCGCAGGCCGATCAGAAAATCGGCGCGAGCGCCTACGAGCGCTTCAACGATCTGATGAAAGAGTGGGCGGCGCTGAAAGCCGAAGCCGAGGCCGCGCTGCGCTGAGCGGAGATCAGGAGATCACTTCGCGCATCGGGGAATTTGAACAGGAGATCTGGAGGATAGGAAATCAAGAGGCTTGTCCGCGCCGCAGTGCGCTCGCTGTCGCGAGTTATCCAGCGCCTCCTGACCTCCTATCCTCCTGTTCCTAGCTCACTGGCGTCGCGACGAGATCTCGCTCCTCGCCTCCGCCAGCGCCGCATCCTCAGCCTCATAATTGAAACCCACCACGCCCGGCGGCGCCGGGTTCGCCCGCTCCCATTCGATCGTGCGGCGGATCGCCTCATCCTGCGCGACCGGCTCCCGGTAGCCGAGCTCCTCGCGGATCCGCGTCGAGTCCGTCGTCCAGTGCTGATCGAGGTTGCCGGGCATCATCAGGTGCGCGGGCGTGCGCGCGGCCGGCAGGATGATGAGCTCGCCCGTCCATCCGGCGGCTGACGCGATTCTCCGCGCCCACTCGAGCTCGGTCGGGCTCTCGGCTTCCGCGATGTTGTAAATCCGTCCTGCCGCGCGATCGTCGGTCGCCGCGAGCGCGATCGCCTCCGCCACGTTCTCGACGTAGCCGCGCGGGCCCCGCCATCGCGCGTGCCGCTCCTCGAAGAGGATCGCCGGCCGCCGATCGTCGACGCGCTTCACGACCGGCAGGAATCGCCGCAGCGGATCTCCTGGTCCGTAGACCATCGGCAGGCGCAGCACCGAGCCCGGCAGCAACGGGTCGCCGAGGATTTCGCGCTCGACCGGGATCTTGTCGTACTCCTCATCCAGCCACCCGAACACCTGCTGCAGCGTTCTGATCCGCTCGGGCGGATACGTCTGCAGCTTCGTCCGCAGCGCGGACCACTCGGTCAATGGCAGTGGTTCGAGCGGCCCCGGCTCCGATCCGTGCAGGACCCCGCACGCGCGGTAGACGTCACAGCTGCTGAGCGCGACCACGCGCCGGGTGGCGCCAGCAAAGACACGCATCAGCTCGCGCGCCCGCGTGCCGGAGCTGAGAATCAAATCGACGACCACATCCGGCGCCGCGGCGCGGAGCGCGTCGGCGTGTTCGCCAAGCCGGTTGCGATCGCCAACGATCTCGTTCGGCAGGGGGCGGCTGCCGCGGTGAAAGACGACGACATCGTGCCCCCGCCGCTCGAGCGCACGGACGACGTGCGGACCGATGAAGCCGCTGCCGCCGATGAGGAGGACGCGCATCGCAAAATCGTAGCGCACGAGCGCCCTGCACCATCAGCGAAGTCCTGCACTCTGCACCCAGCACCCGCGTCCTGTCCGCCTGCACCTGGCACCGCCCGCGAAGCGCGCCTCCCTTGACGCGCGACATACCTTTCAGCAATATGTCGCTATGCAACACATCAAGTCGCGCATGCTCGATCGCGAGCTGAAGAAAGGCAGCGCCGAGCTGCTGATCCTCTCGCTGGTCGAGGACCAGCCGCGGCACGGCTACGACCTCAGCAAGCTGATCGAGGCGCGCTCGGATGGCGTGCTGACGTTCCGCGTTGCGTCGTTGTATCCGCTCCTCTACCGGCTCGAGAAACGCGGCTGGATCCATGGGCGCTGGATCGAGAAGGCCGGCCAGCGGCGGCGCCGCTACTATCGCCTGACGCCATCCGGCGCGCGCGTGCTGGCCTCGCAGCGCAACACCTGGCGCGAGTTCGCCGAGGCGATCAGCCGCATCGCGGGGGTCGAACATGCCTGAGTGGCCGCGCCATCTCAACCAGGAGATGCGGCAGCACCTCGATGACGAGTACGCGGCGCTGCGCGCGGGCGGCGCCACCGATGCCGAGGCGATGCGCGCGCTGGCCGGCGACCTCGACGCGATTGGCGCGCCGGCGCCGGTCGCGGACCTCGCCGGCGACCTGCGTTACGCGGTCCGATCCCTGCGCCAGCACCCCGGCTTCACCGCCGTCGTCGTGGCGACGCTGGCGCTCGGCATCGGCGCCAACGCCGCGATTTTCTCGGTGGTCAACGCGGTGGTGCTGCGGCCGCTGCCCTACGAGGGCGCCGATCGGATCGCGGTTATCTGGGGCGATCTGCATCGCCCTGGCGTCAACGAGATCCCGGCGTCGGCCGGCGAGTACGCCGACTACCGCGATCGCAGCCACGCCTTCGAGCACATCGCCGTCTACGACACCGCCGGCCTCAACCTCACCGGGGTCGGTGAGCCCGAGGAGCTCGACGGCGCGGTCGTCACCGCCAGCCTCTTTCCATTGCTTGGCGCGACCGCCGAAGTCGGGCGCACCTTCACGCCGGCGGAAGAGCAATCCGGACAGAACGACGTGGCGCTCGTCAGCCATAGGCTGTGGACGCGCCGCTTCAACGCCCGCCGCAACGTTGTCGGACAGGTCGTCGCCATCGACGGCCGGCCGACGGAGATCGTCGGCGTCATGCCGGCGAGCTTCGAGTTTCCCGATCCGGCGGTTGATGTCTGGAAGCCGCTGCTGCTCGATGCCGAAGCATTGAGCCAGGACAATCGCGGCTCGCACGGCTACACCGCGCTGGCGCGGATGCGGCCCGGCGTGACGCTCGCGCAGGCGCAGGCGGATCTGGCCGGCGTCACGGCCACCTTCAAGGCCGAGTATCCGGGCAACTACCGGACCGGCTTCAGCGCGACGCTGCGGCCGCTGCGGGAAGAGATTGTCGGCGACACCGCGCGGCCGCTTTTCATCCTGCTCGGCGCGGTCGGGCTCGTGCTGCTCATCGCCTGCGCGAATGTCTCCAACCTGTTCCTGGTGCGCGCCGCCTCACGGCGCAAGGAGATCGCGCTTCGCACGGCGCTTGGCGCCAGCCGCGGCCGCCTGGTACGCCAGCTCATGACCGAGAGCGTCCTGATTGCGCTTGCGGGCGGCGTGCTCGGTCTCGTGGTGGCGTCGTGGAGCATGGATCTGCTCATCGGGCTGGCGCCAGACACAATCCCGCGGCTGCGCGAGGTCACCCTCGACCGTCGCGTCGTCGGCTTCACGGCGCTCGTCTCGCTCGCCACCGGGATGCTCTTCGGAATCGTGCCGGCGCTGCGCGCGTCCGGGGCGGCGCTCAACGAAGTGCTGAAGGACGGCGGCCGGAGCAGCGAGAGCGCGATGCACGGCCGCGCCGGCCGGCTGCTGGTCGTCTCCGAGGTGGCGCTGTCGCTCGTCCTGCTCATCGGCGCCGGCCTCCTCGTGCACAGCTTCGCGCGGGTGCGGAACGTCGAGCCGGGATTCGACGCCCGCGGCCTGCTGACGCTGCGTCTGGCGCTGCCCGATTCGCGCTACACGACGTTCGAGAAGGGCGATCGTTTTTTCGACACGCTGTTCGCCGCGCTGCGCGAGCGCCCAGGCGTCGAGGCGGTGGCGGCGGCCAACGCGCTGCCGTTCAGCGGCGTCGGCGGCAGCCGCACGTTCCACGTCGAGGGGCGCGAGCCGAAGCGGCCCGAGGATCAGCCGGAAGAGCAGCTGCGAATCGTGACCGACGGCTACTTCCAGGCGATGCGGATCCCGGTCGTCAAGGGACGGGAGTTCACCGATCGCGATCGCTCCAGCGCGCCGCGGGTCGCCGTGGTCAACGAGGCGCTGGCGCGCAAGCACTGGCCAGGTGCCGATCCGATCGGCCGTCGCGTCGCGTTCAGCCGCGCCGAGCCGCACTGGTACGAGGTCGTCGGAATCGTCGCGAACATCAAGCACCGCGGGCTGGACGCGGCGGATCGTCCCGAGATCTACGTTCCGTACCGGCAGCCGCTGTTCGCCAACTGGACGGTGAGGCCGATGCAGATCGTGGTCCGGACCACCGGCGATCCGCTGATCGCCGCGTCTACCGTGCGTCGCGAGGTCGCGCGCATCGATCCGGAGCAGCCGATCTCCGACGTCCGCACGATGGACGATCGCATCGGCCGATCGCTTGCCGGGCGCCGGTTCAACATGATCCTGCTGGCGCTGTTCGCGTCGCTGGCGTTGACGCTGGCCGGCATCGGGATCTACGGGATCGTCGCGTATGCGGTGACCGCGCGGACGCACGAGATCGGCGTCAGGCTCGCGCTCGGCGCCCAGCGGCGCGACGTCATGGCGATGATCGTCGCGCAGGGGATGGCGGTGACCGCCGCCGGCCTGGCCCTTGGCGCGGTGTCGGCGCTGCTGCTGGCGCGGTTGATGACGAGCCTGCTGTTTGGCGTCAGCGCGGCCGACCCGATCACGTTCGCCGGCATCCCGCTGCTGCTCGCAGCGGTCTCGTTCGTCGCCTGCTGCGTGCCGGCGTGGCGCGCCACCCTCGTCGATCCGCTGGTGGCGTTGCGAACGGAATGACCGGCGCCCCGAAGAGGCGCCCTGTCGGCCAATGGACCCGCGCACGTGACGCGCGGCCGACACCGCGTTATATGGGCGCCCTTTTCAAGAGCGGCGCCCCACGGCCAATCGCCCCGGACACGTGAAGGCGCTACCAACGCCGCCGTACGGAGAGCACCCCTTCTAGGGCCGCCACGTGATTTAGGGCGCCGCGTCAGCGCAGGGCCAGCCACGCCGCTGTGGACGCGGCTTTCTCGTCTGCACGCCACGGGCCCCCCAGCGTCTTGCCGAAGCCGGCGACGACGGTTCGAATCTCGGCGTCACTCCGCTTCAGGCTGGCCGCGGCCTTTACCGCCAGCTGCTTGTCGACGATGACGTCGCAGTTGATGCCGTGCGCCTGCAGTGCCGATTGGAGCACCGAGCGGAACAGCCGTCCTTCGCTGGCATGCGCGCGGATGTGCGGGTTGCCGACCGTCGCCGGATCGATCACGCTGCCGACGACGAGGCCGGCGCCGCGGCAGGTGAACCGCTCGAAGCGCTCGTCCTTCAAGAGCGCGGCGATCGATTGCCTGGCGCAGCGCTCGACGATCGTGACGCGCTTCGCGATCTGACGATCGTCTTCCTCGTGCCTGGAGAAGCCGTGATGGTATGGCTGGCGGGTCTCGATCACGTCAGGATCGCTGAGCTCGACGAGCTCGCGGGCGATCGCGCCGGGCGCCGACGCCGGGCCGCGCAGCGCCACGGCAATCGCGAACCCGGACTTGACGCGAAACCCGAGCCCGATCGTCTTCATTTCATCAGCTCGTTCACCTCGTCGAACGGCATCGCGTGCCTGGTGAACGCCGCGTAGGTGCCGCGCGTCTTCAGCTCGCGGGCGACGTCGCGGACGAGCGCGAGCGTGGCGCGCATCGGGCCCGATCCGACGCTGACCCTGGCGACGCCGAGCGCTTCGAGGTCGGCAATCGGCGGCGTTCCCGCGACGGCGAGGATGTTCACCGGCCCGCCGATGCCGATGACCAGCGCGCCGATGGTGTCGCGATCGCGCACGCCGGGCACGAACACGCAATCGGCGCCGGCGGCCAGATACGTCTTGCCCCGCTCGATCGCGACGCCGAGCCGCGCCTCCGCCGCGCCAAGCTCGCGCAGGAACACGTCGGTGCGCGCGTTGATGACGACGCGGACGCCGGCCTTGGTCGTGGCCTTGATGATCGTCTTGATCTTGTCCACCTGCAGCGCGAGCGGCTCGAGGTCGCTGGCGCCCGGCACGTAATCCTCGAGGTTGATGCCGACCGCGCCGGCCGCAATCACCCGCAGCACGACTTCGGCGACCGCGTCCGGTGTCGCCGCGTAGGCGTGCTCGATGTCGGCGGTAACCGGCACCTTCACCGCGCGCACGATGCGCGACACCGCCTCGATCATCTCGCGCGTCGGCACGATGCCGCCATCGGGATAACCGAGCGCGGCGGCAACGCCGGCGCTGGTCGTCGCCACGGCGGGGAACCCTTCCGCCTCGAAGAGCCGGGCGCTGGCGGCGTCCCAGGCGTTGGGCAGGACCAGAATCGGCGGCCCATGGTGGAGCGCGCGGAGCCGCTCGGCGGGATCCGGCATGAGGCCCAGTATAGAGCACAAAAAATGAACGTTTTCCGGCGATCCCTCGTCCTCTAGACCGTGCTCGAAAATCTCTCGTCCGACGTCCGCTTCGCGCTCCGCTGGCTGCGCCGAAGCCCGGCGTTCACGCTGGTCGCGATTGCCTCGCTGGCGATCGGCATCGGGTTCAACACCGCGCTCTTCACCCTGGTCGACGCGATGCTGTTCCGCCCGCTGCCGGTCGAGCGCCCCGACCGCCTGGTCGACGTCTTCACGAGCGGCGGTGACGCCGATCGCTACGCCACCAGCTCGTATCCCGACTTTCTCGACTACAAGGCGCAGAACGAGGTCTTCACCGACATGCTGGCCTACAGCCCGGCGTTCGGTGCGATGAAGCTGGGCGATCGCTCGCGGCTCGCGATGGGCGAGATTGTCACCGGCAACTACTTCCGGCTGCTCGGCGTCACGCCCGCCGTCGGCCGCGCACTCCTGCCCGAGGACGATCGGGCCGGCGCCCCCCGCGTGGTCGTCATCTCGTACCGGCTCTGGACGCGCGAATTTGCCGCCAGCCCGTCGGCCATCGGCCAGACGATCCGCATCCACAACCAGCCGTACACGATCGTCGGCGTGGCGCCGGCGACCTTCACCGGCATGGTGCCGCTGCTCGCGCCGGAAGTGTGGGCCGCGATGGCCTACGTCGACGAGCTGGAGCCGGGCGGCATCATGAGCACGGTCCCGTCGCCGACCGGCAACACGCGGCTCGAACGGCGCGGCACCCGGTGGATGTTCGTCAAGGGACGGCTGAAGCCGGAGGCGACCTACGATACGGCCGCCGCGAACATGACCCTCATCGGCAAGCGGCTGCAGACGACCTACGAAGTGACGAACAAGCGCTTCGACGTCAGCACCGTGCCGACCAAAGACGTGCACATCCATCCGGTCGCGGATCGCATGCTGCGGCCGATCGGCCTCGGGCTCATGCTCGTGGTCGGGCTCGTGCTGGTGATTGCGTGCGCCAATGTGGCCAGCATGCTGCTCGCGCGCGCGTCCGGCCGCCAGAAAGAGATCGGCATCCGCCTCGCGATCGGCGCCAGCCGCGGCCGGCTGATTCAGCAGCTGCTCGCGGAGAGCGTGGTGATGTCGGCGCTCGGCGCCGCCGCCGGCGTCGCACTCGCCTGGGCGATGACCCGGATTGCGACGTCGATCAGCCTGCCGATACCGATTCCGCTCTCCTTCGCGCTGAGGATCGACGGGCGTGTGCTGCTCTTCACCGCCGGCGTGACGATGATCGCGGCGCTCGTCGCCGGCCTCGCGCCGGCGCTCAAGGCGACGCGGCCGAACCTGGTGAACGAGCTGAAGAACGAGGTGTCGGCGACGCATGCCGCCGGCCGCCGCTGGACGATGCGCGACGGCCTGGTGGTGACCCAGATGGCGGTGACGATGGTGCTGCTCGTGTCCGCCGGTCTGTTGACCCGCAGCCTGATCGCGGCGCAGCGCGTCGATATCGGCTTCCGCACCGGCGGGCTCGCCATTCTCTCGACCGAGATGAGCATGCTCAGCTACGACGACAGCCGGGCGAAGGAGTTTTACGAGCGCGCGCTCGAGCGGGTGCGCGCGCTGCCGGGCGTCGAGTCGGCGTCGCTGGCCGAGCGCCTGCCGTTCTCGATCAACTACAACCGCAACCTGATCTTCCTGCCCGATCGGCACGGGCCGGACGACAAGGGCCTCGTGACTGACGTCGCGCGCGTCGCGCCCGAGTACTTCGCCACGCTCGGCGTCCCGATCGTGCAGGGCCGCAATTTCGCGGTGACCGACACACCTTCCTCGCCCGGCGTCGCCATCATCAACGAGGCGATGGCGCGCAAGTACTGGCCGAGCCAGAACCCGATCGGCAAGCGCCTCCGCGTCACGACCGCCGACGGCCGTGAGGTCGAAGTGGTCGGCGTGTCGGCCGACTACAAGGTGAGCACGATTGGCGAGACCTCGACTCCATACGTGCACTACGCCGTCGCGCAGCGGCCGTCGAGCGGCGAATCGATCCTCGCCCGGACTGCCGGCGATGCCGGCGCGCTGCTCTCGGCGATGCGGCGCGAGCTCACGGCGCTCGAGCCCAACATCCTCTTCCTCGAGAACCAGACGATGGATACGCAAGTGGCGGCGACGCTGCTGCCAGCCAAGGCCGGCGCGATCAGCGTCAGCGCTGTCGGCATCGTCGCGATGCTGCTGGCGTCGATTGGCCTCTACGGCGTGATTGCCTACTCGGTCGCGCGGCGCACGCGCGAGATCGGGATCCGCATGGCGCTCGGCGCGCGGCCGGCGGCCGTGGTCGGCCTGGTGATGAAGCAAGGTCTCGCGCTGGCGGCAGTCGGCGTCGGCGTTGGCGCGCTGCTCGCGCTCGGCGCGGCGAGGGCGGTGGCGGGCGCGCTCTACGGCGTCAGCTTCGTCGATCCGATCGCGTGGGGCGGTGCGATCATGCTGCTGCTCGTGGTCTCGACGCTGGCGAACCTGGTGCCGGCGCGGCGGGCATCGATCGTCGATCCATCCGGCGCGCTGCGCGCCGAGTAGGTGCGGACCGGAATGCGGCAATCGCGCGCGTGAACCCCGAGAGCAGGGAGATCGCAGACTCGGCTTGGCCGCGGCGATCTAAATCCAGCCGCCCCTGACCGCGGCCCAGGTCAACACGCCGAGCAGGACGCCGACGCCGACGAGCGACGCGAGGGTTTCCGTGAAATACGGGTAAACCATGAAGACGCCGCCGGCCATCGCCATCCCCCATTGCCCTCGCTTCCTGCCGTAAACGAACAGCACGAAGCCGACGCCTCCCGGAATCAACGACAGAAAAAGCCACAGCGGGTCGACCGACATCCCGGGTCGATAATACGTGCCTTCGCGCCGGATTCAGGATAAAGGCTTTGTATTCAACCGATCTCGCCTGCATTCACGACGCCGGCTTCAACCAATTCTCTGAACGCGCTGCTCCCGAGATCGCTCGAATCCTGAGACGCCACGGCATCCGCCCCTCCGTCACCTCGAACAAGGCGACGCGGATCGTCGAGGTCGGCTGCGGCAGCGGCACGCTGGCGCGGCATCTGGCCGGGGGAAGGCTACGCGGTTGTCGGCCGCGCGGCGGACATATGAGGCACGAACCAAGGGCGGCCGCGGCCGGGTGATTGCCGCGCACGCCGAGGTCGACGATCGCGGCGCGTGCTGACGCGGCGGCTGGTGACCATTCGCCGCATCGGGCGCCAGTAGCGGCGGGC
>Ga0075421_100008972_pt1 | contig 12315 bp, 11 predicted proteins | sample SoiMetdeltSBSDD5_FD_75292 | JGI IMG/M metagenome (GOLD analysis project Ga0075421, IMG submission 75292) | Bulk soil microbial communities from a Populus tree surrounding site in Tennessee, USA - Soil MetaG P. deltoides SBSDD5 | ecosystem: Environmental > Terrestrial > Soil > Tree plantation...
GGGCGGCGCTCGGCGGTGGTGTGGGTGGAGGAGCCGGGCGAGGCGCGGCGGCTGGCGGGGCTCGACGGCACGGCCTTCGCCGCCGAGCTGGAGGAGCGCCTGCAGGGGGCGCTGGGGGCGATCGGCGAGGCGGGGCCCCGGGCGGTCTTTGCCCTGAGCGGGCGGCGCGCGGAGCGCATGGGTGCGGCCCGGATCGCTCTGGCGGGCGAGGCCGCCCACGTGGTGCCGCCCATCGGCGCCCAGGGGCTGAACCTGGGCCTGCGCGACGCCGCCGCGCTGGCCGACTGCGTGGCCGCGGCCAAGGCTCGGGGCGAGGATATTGGCGGCGAAGCTATGCTCGCCGCCTACACTGAGGCGCGGGCCGGGGACGTGCTGGCGCGCTCGGTCGCCATCGATCTGCTCAACCGCTCGTTGCTTCAGGAGCTTCTCCCCTTCGACATGCTGCGCGGCGCCGCCGCCCACGCCCTCGCCAGCTTCCCGTCCCTGCGAAAGTTGCTGATGCAGCAGGGCATGGGGCTGGCCGGACGGCTGCCGAGCTTAATGCGGTGAGATGGTGAGATGGTGAGTGGTGAGTGGTGAGTGGTGAGTGTGGCGCCGAACACGCGCAGAAGGCTGGTTTCATCGTCAAGGTGGTAAATGGAATGGTGAGCGTCGGTATGCTGGGATAGTGAGCGCCCGAAGCAGGGGCGACAACGAGGAGCGTGCCTGGCATCCGGCGGCAGAGTAAAGACCCATCCGTCCCTCAACCCACTGAGCTCCACTCACCACCTCACCACTCACGATATCACCGACCTTGGCTGCCACTCTCACCGCCCGCCTCATCGACCTGCGCCAGCGCGTGGAATACGGCGGCCTGCGCCTTCTCGCGGGCGTGATTCGGGCGCTGCCGCTGGAGGTGGCGGCCAACGTCTCCGGCACGCTCTGGCGCCTGTTCGCGCCCTTCAACCGCCGCCACAAGCGGGCGCTCGCCAACCTCGCCATCGCCTTCCCCGAGAAGAGCCTGCGCGAGCGCCAGGCGATCGCCCGCGCCATGTGGGAGAACCTCGGCCGGGTGATGGCCGAGACCATGCAGATCGACCGCATCATCGCCGAGCCGGACCGCATCCAGCTCCTTTCCTCCACCGAGCGGGTGCACACCCGCTACCGGGACAAGATGGGGTCGGCCATCGGCGTGACCCTGCACATGGGCAACTGGGAGCTGGCCGCCTGGCCGATGACGGTGGCCGGCAACAACCCCGCAGCCGTCTATCGCTCGGTCAACAACCCCTACGTGGACCGCTACCTGCGGGGCCTGCGCCGCGACCTCTATCCGGGCGGCCTGCTGGGCAAGGGCCGCATCAACGGCAGCCGCGAGGAAGGGCAGAAGACCGCCCGCCTCATCACCGACTTCGTGCGCAAGGGCGGCCGGCTGGGCCTCGTGTGCGACCTCTACGACCGCACCGGCATCCCCGTGCCGTTCTTCGGCAAGCCGGCCCCGTCGGTGGCGATTGCCGGCATGATCGCCCGCCGCGTGGGCGCCCGCATCTGGCTCAGCCGCTGCGTGCGGCAGGGCAAGGAGAGCCGCTTCACCATCGAGCTCAAGGAGCTGAAGGTGCCCCGCACCGCCAACCCTGCCGAGGATGTAAAGTGGATCACGGCCGCCATGCAGCGCCAGTTCGAAGCCTGGATCCGCGAGGTGCCGGAGCAGTGGATGTGGAGCAATCGGCGATGGAGCTAGGTCAGGTGAGGTGGTGAGTGGCGAGATGGTGAGTCGGCGCAGGAGCCCCAGGGGCTCTTCAGCCGGTCGAGAGCAGCCAGGATATGCGCTGCGTCTCTGCCCGTAGGAGTTGCTCGGCCTCCGCGATCCTCGCCCCGAGCCCAGCGGGCCTTGGCGGTAGGCCACCGACAGGAGGATCACCTAGGGGGCTTGTGGAGCCGGTCGATGGCGGCCATGACGGCGTCGAAGCGCTCGTTGAGGAGGTCGGTAAAGCGCTGCTCGGTGGCGCTGATCCTGTCAGCAAGGCCCTTCATATCCGCCTTCATACCGGACATGTCCGCCTTCATATCGGACATCTGCGCCCGCACGCGCCTTCCTGACTCGGAGACGATCTCCGAGACGGCGCGCACGATGTTCTTCTCTGTCTCTGCCGCCTTCTCTAGGGCGGTAACGCGGCGGTCGAGATCTTCGAGAGTGAGTGCCATGATCGGAAATACTCCCCCATTTTTAGATTCGGCAACCCCGTCACGTCCGGTTCGTTCACTATATGTTCGCTGTAGCAGCGCGATGCGCCCGAGACAACCCTTATTCAGTGGGCGCGATGAATTTCTGCAACTCGCCGCTTGGCCGACGGATTTACGCTCGACATGATAAGCTGCGCGCAATCCGCGCCATTGCTACCTCCTGGCTCACCATCTCATCGCTCACCGCCTCACCCCAATGAACCGCACCCCCGCCAAGCACTTCGCCCCTCTCGCCGTCGGCGCGCCGGAGCCCTATCGCCAGCTGCCCGTACGACTGGAGCGGATGGTCCACTTCGTGCCGCCGCATATCGAGAAAATCAGAGCGCGTGTCGGCGATCTGATCTCCCAGGTGGATGTCGTGCTGGGCAACCTGGAGGACGCCATCCCCGCCGATGCAAAACGGGCCGCGCGGGCGGGGTTCATCGCCATGGCCCAGGCGCACGATTTCGGGGCCACCGGGCTGTGGACGCGCATCAACGCTCTGAACTCGCCATGGGCGCTGGACGACATCCTGGAGATCGTGCCCGCGGTGGGGGCCAAGCTCGACGTGGTGATGCTGCCCAAGGTCGAGGGACCCTGGGACATCCACTTTCTCGACCAGCTGCTGGCCCAGCTGGAGGCCCGGCACGGCCTGACCAAGCCGATCCTCATCCATGCCATCCTGGAGACCGCCGAGGGCGTCAACAACGTGGAGGCCATTGCAGCGGCCAGCCCGCGCATGCACGGCATGAGCCTGGGGCCGGCGGATCTGGCCGCCTCGCGCGGCATGAAGACCACGCGGGTGGGCGGCGGGCACCCGGCCTACGGCGTGCTGGCCGATCCCGGGCCGGCGGGCAGCCGCCGCGCCTTCTTCCAGCAGGACCTGTGGCACTACACCCTGGCGCGCATGGTGGATGCCTGCCTGGCCTACGGCCTCAAGCCTTTCTACGGGCCGTTCGGCGACTTTGCCGACCCGGAGGCCTGCGAGGCGCAGTTCCGCAACGCGTTCCTGCACGGCTGCGCCGGCGCCTGGAGCCTGCACCCGAGCCAGATCGAGATCGCCAAGCGGGTGTTCAGCCTCGACCCGGCCGAGGTGGCTTTCGCGAGGCGCATCGTGGAAGCCATGCCCGACGGCAGCGGGGCCGTCATGATCGACGGCAAGATGCAGGACGACGCCACCTGGAAGCAGGCCAAGGTGATCCTCGACCTGGCAAGGCTGGTGGCGGCCAGGGACCCGGAGCGAAAGGCGCTCTACGGGTTGTAAGACAAGGCAGCAGGAGAATAGGGCAGTAAGGCAGTAGGAAAGAAGGCTCACAGCCTTATTGCCCTACTGCCTCATTGCCCCCTCTTGCCCTATTGCCTCATTGACCGCCGCACGGCCAAGCGGCTATCGACAGCGCCGCATCAAGGGCTGGGGGCGGAATGGGAAAGGTCAGGCACGCCAAATACCGGGTGGGCCAGGTGGTCCGCCACCGCATCCACGACTTCCGTGGTCTCATCTTCGACGTCGACCCGGAGTTCAACAACACCGAGGAGTGGTGGCTGGCGATCCCGCCCGAGATACGCCCCCGCAAGGACCAGCCCTTCTATCACCTGCTCGCCGAGAACGCGGAGACCGAGTACATCGCCTACGTCTCTGAGCAGAACCTGCTGCCCGACCCGTCGGGAAAGCCGCTGCGCCACCCGCAGATCCCGGAGCTGTTCGCGGTCGGCGAGGACGGCACCTACCACCTCCTGCACGCGCACTGACCCAAGCTGCGGACGGAAGGGTGCCCCCACCGGCGCTCGCCCCACCGCCGCCCAAAAGAGAAGGCCGCCCAGGAGGGCGGCCCGCTCAACGTCACGGGAGCTGTAGCGCCGTCGTCTACTTCTTCTTCGGGTCGGCCGGCTTGGCGCCCACGTTGGGCTGCATCTTTTGCAACTCGTCCTGCTTCTGCTTGAGGTCGGCCAGCATCTGCTTGCGCCGCTCGTAGATCTCCTTCATCAGCTCGCCACGCGCCTCAGCGAACTTCTTGGTGTCCGTCGGGGCGTTCGACAGCGCCTGCGGGAAACCCGCCAGGGAGACGGGCTGCGCCACCCGCCCGAACTGTACGTGCGCCGACTGCACGACAAAGCCTGCACCGCCCTTCAGCTTGCCGAGAAGATCCGCATTGGCCTCGATCTCGGCGTTGCAGCCGAGCTGGCCGCAGAAGGTGTAGGTGAGCGGGACCGTGGCGGACTTCAGCTTCTCCTCCTCGGCCTTCTCCAGCTTCTCGTTCTTCAGCAGCTTGTCCCACAGGTCCTTGGGGAACACGGTCACGCCCAGGCCCGCGGGCAGAACCACGCCCAGCGGCACAGTGAGCTGGAAGGACTGTTTCTCCTGCCCGTCGATCTTGACCTGATGAAACTTGGCCGAGACCATCACCATGCCATTCTCGGGGTGGATCTGCTCGGTCAGGGTGACGCAGGCGTCAACATCCTTCGCCAGCTCCTTGCCGTCCTTGTCCTTGCCCTTGACCTGGTTCTTCTCGCACAGCTTCACCCACGAGCCGTCCGGCGCCTTGGCCCCCTTGGCCGCCGGAGCCTTGGCGTCGGCCTTCTTCGCCTGGGCGGATGCCGGCTGCGGGTTGGCGACGTTGACAAGGAAGGCGCCGCCAAGCGCCGCCGTGATCGCGATGGCGCCGACGCGCGCAATACGTGCACCAACGCCCGTGTGTAGAAACGAACTTGCCATCTTGCTGTTGACCTTTCCCTGCAAAGACGGTCCCGTGCCCACGGCGGACCGACGTTGATTTGATCTCGTGTGACCTGCGCGTGAGCTGCAATAAGGGGCGGATTAAGGCAATCCCATGACGGGTTGTGGAGGACCGGGAGCCCGATGGCATTGCAAATAGAAGCACGTGGCCAGTGGGCAACGCGAGGCCCACCCACGGCCGGTGCGGGCCTCGCCGGCGCCCAGCCGGACCTTGCTCCAACGGCACTTTCGGCATGCGCCGGCCGGCGGGCGTCCGCGCGCCCGATGACGCACGCCTTGTGCGTCCTCACCTTCGCGATCGGCTTGGCCCAGGGCGCGGCCGGCGAGCCGGTGCATGCCCTCGCCATGCACGGCGCGCCCAAGCATCCGCCCGGATTCAGCCACTTTCCCTACGTGAACCCCGACGCTCCCCGTGGCGGCCGGCTGGTGCTGGGCCAGCAGGGCACCTTCGACAGCCTCAACCCCTTTGTCGTCAAGGGCCGGGCGGCTGCGGCCTTGCGCAGCTACGTCTACGAGAGCCTGCTCGCCCGCAGCGGCGACGAGCCCTTCACCCTCTACGGCCTGATCGCCGAGAGCATTGAGGTGCCGCCCGACCGGTCTTCTGCCACCTTCCACCTGCGACCCGAGGCGCGCTTCGCGGACGGCCAGCCCATCACGGCGGAGGACGTGCTCTTCAGCCACGCCTTCCTGAAGGACAAGGGCTACCCCTACCACCGGGAGCACTACCGCAAGGTGTTCGCCGCCGAGAAGGTCGGCGAGCGCAGTGTGCGCTTTGCTTTCAACGCGGCCGGTGACCGGGAGATGCCGCTCATCCTGGGGCTGATGCCGATCCTGCCGCGCCACAAGTTCAACGGCGAGCCGACGCTGGAGCCCCCGCTGGGCAGCGGAGCCTACCGCGTGGCGCACGTCGATGCCGGGCGTTCCATCGTCTACCGCCGCAATCCCGGCTGGTGGGCGCGGGATTTGCCGGTCATGCGCGGACGCTTCAACTTCGACGAGATCCGCGTCGAGTACTACCGCGACGAGGCCTCGCTGTTCGAGGCCTTCAAAGCCGGCGAGATCGACTTGCGGACCGAGGACGATCCGGTGCGCTGGGTCGAGGGCTATCGCTTCGCCGCCATCAACGACGGGCGCGTCGTCAAGACCGAGTTCGATATCGGGCTGCCGTCGGGCATGACGGGGCTGGCCTTCAACATGCGCCGGCCGCCTTTCGACGACCAGCGGGTGCGGCGCGCGTTCATTCTCATGTTCGACGCGGAGTGGATCAACCGCAACCTGTTCAACGGACTCTACAAGCGCACGCAGAGCTATTTCGAGCGGTCGTACCTGTCCGCGCACGGCCGGCCGGCCGACGGCTTCGAGCTGCCGCTGCTGCTGCCGTTCCGGGACTTGGTGAAGCCCGCGATCATGGATGGCACGTTCAAGCTTCCAGTCACCGACGGCAGCGGCGACAACCGTGCCAACCTGCGCGCCGCCCACAGCCTGCTTATGGGAGCCGGATACCGCCTCGAGGGTGGCCGTTTGACGAAGGGGGGCGCGCCGCTCAGGATCGAGTTCCTGGCCCAGACGCGAGGGGAGGAGCGCCTGATGCTGAGCTTCGCGCGCACCCTGGAGCGGCTTGGCATCGACCTGCGCCTTCGCCAGGTCGACAGCGCCCAGTACGAGCTGCGGCGCAAGACTTTCGACTTCGACATGCTGCAGTGGAGCTGGCCCGCCTCGCTGTCGCCCGGCAACGAGCAGGTGAACCGCTGGAGCAGCCGTACAGCCGACGCCGAGGGCAGCTCTAACCTGGTCGGGGTGAGGAACCCGGCCGCCGACGCCACCATCGCCGCCCTCTTGAGCGCCGAGGCCGAGGCCGATTTCGTGGCGGCCGTGCGATCGCTCGACCGGGTGCTGATGTCGGGCGACTACGTCATCCCGCTGTTCTACCTGCCCAAGGCATGGGTGGCCTACTGGAGCCACCTGAAGCACCCGGCCGTCGTCCCGCTGAGCGGCCTCGACATCGATACGTGGTGGACGGAGCGGCCCTTGTCAGGTGTCAGGGATTAGGGGCTCCTCGCCAGGATACCCGCTAAAACCCAATCCCTAATCCCTGAAACCTAACCCTTGAACGTCGGCTGGCGCGGGTGGACGGCATCCTTGAAGATGTCGAAGCTCTTCCATGCCGGCTCGGGCGGCTCACAGCCCGGCTGCGGGGCATAGATGGACGGCTCGGTCAATTCCATCCTCGGGATGTAGCGCGGGCAGTTGGGGAAGATGGCGCGCGCCGTAACCCGCACGATCAGCTGCGCGCCCACCGTCTCCTGGAGGAGCGGGTCGTCGCGGCTCACCTGTGCCGTGCCGTTGACGCGCAGGCGGGCGGGCTTGCCGTGCAGGGCGATGAACAGGAGCCCGACGCTGGGGTTCACCGCGAGGTTGCCGAGGCTCTTGAACATGCCGTTGCCATCGTAGTCGGGGAAGGCCAGCTCGCTCGGCCCCGTGATGCGCACGAAGCCCGGCCCACCTCCCTTGAACGAGCAGTCCGGCCGCCCTTCGGCGTCGGCGGTGGCGATGAAGAAATAAACGGCACTCTCGATGAAGGCCTTGTCATCGGCGGTGAAGGCAGTGCGCGTGAGCCTCTCCTCCAGCCGATCGGCAATGCGGCGACTGTCGAACTCGTCCTGCAGGCGCCGGTTGCCGTCGTGATACATGATGGTCATGGCGGACCTCTCCGTGGCTCGGTCGAGCCACTCGGGTCGACCATTCCGGCGCGATATGTTCCGGAGGGAGCCTATCGCATGTGTCACGCCAAGTCTTTCGTTGACGCTCGGCGGCCGGTCGGAGGAGAATGGTTTGAGGCCCGAACGTTGTATGTCGGGTCAAAAGACAAAAGCTCCGGCTTCGGGCGGCGGCACAAGAACGACCGCCGCCGGGCCTCAGGGGAAGGAAACCCACCATCGTGGAGCATGGGCACGGATGCCGTGTCCCTCGCTCGGTTTGCCAGCGCCAAGGAGGAAGGTATGCCAGGCAGGTTGCGCCATCGCACTCTGACGCGTCGCACGTTCATCAAGGCCTCGGCCGCCACCGGCGCGACCATCGCCGCCGGCCAGGTGTTCGCACCCGCGATCGCCCAGGCCCGGCCGATCAAGATCGGCTACGTGAGCCCGGCCACCGGGCCGCTCGCCCCCTTCGCGGCGGCCGACGAGTTCATGCTGCAGCAGTTCCGCGAGGCCACCAAGGGCGGGCTGAAGGTGGGCAACACGACGCGGCCTATCGAGGTGCTGCTGCGCGACAGCCAATCAAACCCGAACCGTGCCGCGGAGGTGGCGAAAGAGCTGATCGTCCGCGACAAGATCGACCTCATGCTGGTCGGTAACACGCCGGAGACCACCAATCCGGTCTGCACCCAGGCCGAGATCGAGGAGGTGGCCACCGTCTCCTCGCTGGCACCATGGCAGCCCTGGTTCTTCGGACAGCAGGGCAACCCGGGCCAGCCGCGCGCCTTCAACTACGTCTACCACTACTTCTGGGGCCTGGAGGACGTGATCGCTGTCTTCACCAACATGTGGGGCCAGCTCGACACCAACAAGGTCGTGGGCGCGCTGTTCCCCAACGACGGCGACGGCAACGCCTGGGGCGACAAGGAGCTGGGCTTCCCGCCGGCGCTCGCCAAGCAGGGCTACAAGCTGCACGATCCCGGCCGCTACCAGAACCTCACGGACAATTTCACCGCCCAGATCACCGCCTTCAAGAACGCCAGCGCCCAGATCGTCACCGGGGTGGTGCTGCCGCCAGACTTCACCACGTTCTGGAAGCAGTCCCTGCAGCAGGGCTTCAAGCCCAAGGCGGCCTCGGTGGGCAAGGCGATCCTGTTCCCGTCCTCGGTGGAGGCGCTGGGCAAGGACGGCCACAACCTGTCCTCCGAGGTGTGGTGGACGCCGAGCCATCCCTTCAGGTCGTCGATCAACGGCATGAGCGCCAAGCAGCTGGCCGACGCCTACGAGGGCGCCACCAAGCGGCAATGGTCGCAGCCGATCGGCTTCGCGCACTCGCTCTACGAGGTGGGCCTCGACGTATTGAAGCGCACGGCCGAGATCGGCAATGCCAAGGCCACCGCCGAGGCAATCCGCGCCACCAAGCTCGACACCGTAGTGGGTCGCGTCGAGTGGAACGGCAACGGCGTGCCGCCGTTCGCGGCCAAGAACGTCACCAAGACGGCGCTGGTGGGGGGACAGTGGCGCCTCAAGGACGGCAACAAGTACGACATCGTCATCACCGACAACCGCACCGCCCCCAACATCCCGGCCACGGGCAAGATGGAGGCGATCGGCTAACGGGGGGAATGGGGAGTGGGGAGATCGGGAGTAGGGAAATGGCAGCCACGATCTGCCTTCCCCACTCCCCATTCCCGATCTCCCCACTCCCCTCTCAGAACAATGCTCCTCGAAGTCAAAGGCCTCTCCAGATCGTTCGGCTCGGTCAAGGGCGCCGACGGCGTCGATCTTGCCGTGGAGCGCGGGGAGGCGGTGGGCATCATCGGCCCCAACGGCGCCGGCAAGACCACGCTGTTCAACCTGATCGCCGGCAACCTCCAGGCGGATGCCGGCACGATCCGCCTCAACGGCCTCGACGTGACGCACAAGCCGGCCCACCAGCGCTGCGTTGCCGGCATCGGCCGCGCCTATCAGATCCCGCACCCGTTCGAGAATCTCACCGTGTTCGAGAACCTGCTGGTCGCGGCCGTGCACGGGCACGGAGCCCAGGTGCGCGACAGCGTCGACTTTTGCGCGGCGATCCTGCAGGACACCGGGCTGATGGCCCGCGCCAATACCCCCGCCGGCACCCTCACGCTTCTGGAGCGCAAGCGTCTGGAGATGGCGCGCGCACTGGCCACCGGGCCGGAGCTGCTGCTGCTGGACGAGATCGCCGGGGGGCTCACCGAGGGCGAGTGCCAGGAGCTGGTCGCCACCATCAAGGGCATCCGCGCACGCGGCACCACCATCGTGTGGATCGAGCACATCGTGCACGCCCTGCTCGCCGTGGTGGACCGGCTGGTGGTCCTCAACTTCGGCCGCAAGATCGCCGACGGCGACCCCGCGGAAGTTATGGCATCGGCCGAGGTGCGCGAGATCTACACGGGGATCGCGGCGTGACAGCAACACGGATGACATCTCTCGCGAGGGGTATGCGCCGGCGCCAGACGACCGCCGAGGTAAGGCTATGGTCGCGCCTGCGCGACCGTCGGCTTGAGAACCTGAAATTTCGCCGCCAGGTACCACGCGGGTCGTACGTCGCGGATTTCCTTTGCGACGAGGCGATGCTCATCATCGAAGTGGACGGCTCGCAGCATGCCGAGCAAACAGCGGACGATGAGCGGCGCACGGCTTACCTCGAAAGCCTTGGCTATCTCGTCATGAGGTTCTGGAACTTCGACGTTCTGCAGAATACGGACCGCGTCTGCGATCACATCTGGCACGTCGCCTCCTCACGCAAGAGAGCTTCCTCCCCCGTTGTGCCCGCCTCGTCTCCGCAAGAGGAGAGCGATGAATAAGGCGAACGCCACCGGGCCGCTCCAACCCCTCTCCCCTCGGGGGAGAGGACGTGAGGCCATGACTTACGGCCGCGTGCGCGACGCGGTCCACAGACACTACCCTACCGGCGCGGCCGTAAGTCATTTGGCCGAACTGGTGAGGGGCTACTTTCTACCGTCGTGCGTGGCGAAGGCCCCCTCATCCGGCCCTTCGGGCCACCTTCTCCCCAAGGGGAGAAGGGGCGCCGCGGCGCCGTTCGGTGCTCCCCTGCCACGGCGACGCGCGCTTCATGGTGCTCGGTCGGCAACGGCACGATCTCGCGTTCGATGGAACGCCGGTGCGGGGCTTCGCTGATGGCCCTGCTCGAAGCGCACCGGCTGACTGCGTTCTACGGCGACTTCCAGGCGCTCTACGGGATCGACCTGGTGCTGAACGAGGGCGAGACCATCGCCATCATCGGCGCCAATGGCGCCGGCAAGTCCACCTTCCTCAAGACGGTCGCCGGGCTGCTCAGGGCGCCGGCTGACGGCGTGGTGCTCGACGGACGGCCGATCGGCGGGCTGGCGCCGGCGGAGATCGTGCGGCTCGGCATCTCGCTGGTCCCGGAGGGGCGGCGGCTGTTTCCCTCGCTCAGCGTGGAGGAGAACCTCAAGATCGGCGCCTACGGACGGCGCGACACCGGGTACTGGACGTTGCCCCGGCTGTACGAGCTGTTCCCGGTGCTGGCCGAGCGGCGCGAGGCGCCGTCACAGGCCCTGTCGGGCGGGCAGCAGCAGATGGCAGCCATCGCCCGCGCGCTGATGGCCAACCCGCGCGTGCTCTTATGCGACGAGATCAGCCTGGGGCTCGCGCCCATCGTCATCCGCGGCATCTACGCGGCGCTGCCCCAGATCAAGGCCAACGGGGCGAGTGTCATCCTGGTGGAGCAGGACATCGTGCAGGCGCTGAAGGTGGCCGACCGCGTCTACTGCTTCCAGGAAGGCCGGCTGGCGCTGACGGGCAAGCCCTCAGAGCTCACGTCTGAGACCATCCACGCGGCGTACTTCGGCGCATGATCGGGCTCCTCAACACGGTGCTGCAAGGGGTGATGCTGGGCGGGCTTTACGCCCTGTTCGCCGCCGGCCTGTCGCTCATCTTCGGCATCATGCGGCTGGTCAACCTCGCCCACGGCGACCTCATCGTGCTGGCCGCCTTCGTCGTGCTGGGGCTGATGCACGCTCTCGGCCTCGACCCGTTCCTGGCGACATTGATCGCCATGCCGGTGCTGGCCGCATTCGGCTACGCCCTGCAGCACGCGCTGCTCAACCGCACGCTGGGGCGCGACATCCTCCCGCCGCTGCTCGTCACCTTCGGCCTGTCCATCATCATCCAGAACGGCCTCCTGGAGACGTTCTCCGCCGACAGCCAGCGGCTGAGGGCAGGCGCCATCGAGGTGGCCTCCGTGGAGCTGGTGCCGGGCCTGGCGGTGGGCGTGATCGAGCTCGTCATCTTTGCGTCGGCGGTCGGCACGATCCTGGGGCTCAATCTCCTCTTCTACCGCACCGAGCTGGGCCGGGCGTTCCGCGCCACCTCGGACGACCCCGAGATCGCCCAGCTGATGGGGATCGACAACCGCCATATCTTCTCCCTGGCGATGGCGGTGGCGATGGTGGTGATCGCCGTGTCTGCACTCTATCTCGGCATGCGCGCCAACTTCGATCCCACCATCGGGCCGGCGCGCCTCATCTACGCCTTCGAGGCGGTCATCATCGGCGGGCTGGGGAGCTTCTGGGGCACGCTGGCAGGCGGCGTCATCATCGGCGTCGCCCAGACCGTCGGAGCCGCCATCAATCCCGAGTGGCAGATCCTGGCCGGACACCTGGCGTTCCTCGC
>Ga0075421_100008973_pt1 | contig 12315 bp, 10 predicted proteins | sample SoiMetdeltSBSDD5_FD_75292 | JGI IMG/M metagenome (GOLD analysis project Ga0075421, IMG submission 75292) | Bulk soil microbial communities from a Populus tree surrounding site in Tennessee, USA - Soil MetaG P. deltoides SBSDD5 | ecosystem: Environmental > Terrestrial > Soil > Tree plantation...
GAAAAAGCCCCTCCTGCGAGAGCCGCTTGGGCTGCCTCGGCCGTTTCGACGACGCGGTAGCGGGCGGTCGGGACCTGGTGCCTCTCCATGAACTGCTTGGCGAAGGTCTTGCTCCCCTCGAGCCGGGCGGCGCTCTGGGTCGGCCCGCAAACAGTCAGGCCGCGCGCGGTGAAGACGTCGACCAGGCCCTCCACCAGCGGCTGCTCCGGCCCGACCAGCGTTAGGTCGATGCCCTCCCGCTTCGCGAAGGCGGCCAACTCCTCGGCGTCCTGCGGGTCCGCCTCAGCGCGGGTCGCCAATGAGAGGATCCCGGGGTTGCGCGAGGGGCTATAAATCTGCTCGACTGCGGGACTCTGCCCGAGCGCCCAGACCAGGGCGTGCTCACGCCCCCCCGAACCGACGACTAGAATTTTCATAGACGGTGGCTCAACTACTGTCCGACGTTTGCGGCTTCTGCGGCCGAAAGGTAGCGCACATGTTTCGCGACAAGCAAGCCCGCGGGGAGTCACCCGGGGTCGGCTGCGGCTGCCTGCCCCACGGGCTATACATCGGGACCCGGGTGGTGTAGAATTCCACACTTGGCCCGGACCAGCTTAAGGTAGTGAGGGGGTGAGTTCCGCGTGGCAGAAGTGCGACTGAGCGATCACGAATCGCTCGAAAGCGCTCTCCGTCGCTTCAAGCGCAAGGTGCAGCAGGAAGACATCATCAAGGAAGTCAAACGGCATGCCTTCTACGTTCCACCCGGAGAGAAGCGGCGCCTGAAATCGGCGCTCGCGCGCAAGCGCAGCCGGAAGCAATACCGGCGCAGCAGCGACTGAGCGGCGACTAATGAATCACGGCGGCGGCGGATCCGGCCATCATCCCGGTCCCCGCCGCCGTTTCCATGGTGCGACACCAACCACCCCCGCCTGTGGCCGTTAATCCACATCCGTGCAACCGGCTCCCCCGGCCGGACTCGTCTTCAGCACTGAGAGCGCAACACTTACCCGCGCTCACTGATGATCGCCCCGGCTGGCCCGCGGCTTGCCTAGCGTGGAGTTTACCCCTTAAGGACAAGAAACCAACAGGTCACAGCATTGAGTAAACAGACGACGATCGGGGAGAGCTTCGCCGCGAGCGGTGTCGGGCTCCACTCCAACTCGCCGGTGCGGGTCAAGGTTTTGCCGGCGCCCGCCTACACGGGCTACCTCTTCCGGCGCACCGACCTCCAGCAGTTTGAGATTCCGGCGGCGCCGGATTTCGTGGCGCACGTGAGCTACGCGACAACGCTCATGCGGTCGGGGGTCATGATCGCGACCGTCGAGCACCTCTTGTCGGCGCTCATGGGGTGCGGCGTGGACAACGCGATCATCGAGATTGATTCGCTCGAAGTGCCGATCCTGGACGGAAGCAGCCGGCCCTGGGTCGAGCTCATCGCCGCGGCTGGCGTCGTCGAGCTGCCGGCATCGCGCGCCTTCCTGCGCGTGCTCAAGCGGGTGGAGGTGAGCGACAAGAACCGCCGCATGTCGATCGAGCCTGCCCCGGAGTTCGGCGTCACGTGCGAGATCGACTTCCGGCACCCGCTCATCGGACGCCAGCGCCGGGAGATGAGATTTGACAACGGGAACTACGCGGCGGAGATCGCCCCGGCCCGGACCTTCGGCTTCGTCGAGGAGTTGGCCGAGCTCCAGGCGAACGGCCTGGCGCGCGGCGGCGGGCTGGCCAACGCCATCGCCCTGACTCCCGACGGGATGCTCAACCCCGAGCCGCTCCGCTTCGCCGACGAATTCGTCCGCCACAAAATCCTGGACATCATCGGCGACCTCGCCCTCTGCGGCCTGCCCATCCTCGGGCACGCCCGCGCCGTCCGCTCCGGCCACGGCCTCCACACCATGCTCATCTCGACCCTGCTCCACGACCGCGCGGCGTGGGAGGTGACCATCGCCCGCGGATCCGACCCGTGAGAATCCGCGCTTCTTCCGTGCTCATCCGTGGGCGATCTCCTTTCGCTCTTCGCCCCGCGGCCTTTTCGCCGCCGTCGCCGCGAAGACGGGCGAGGTGAGCCGCGCCGGCAGCAGGATGAGGTCCTCGACCAGGCAGGCGAGGATGGTCACGGCCGAGAGCAGGCCGAAGGAGCCGATCGGCTCGAAGCTCGAGAGCGCGAAGATGGCGAAGGCGGCGGCGAGCGCGACGTTGGCGTAGATGATCGGCCGCCCCGAGAGGCGCATGCTCTGGATAATCGCCTCGTTGACCGAGCGCGACTCCGGCAGGACGCGCCGGAAGCGGACGACGAACTGAACGGCGTTATCGACGGCGAGCCCGAGGACGACGCTCGCCACCAGGCTGGTCGTCATGTTGAGCGGGATCCCGCGCCACCCCATGAAGCCGAAGAAGAAGAGGATCGGGAGCAGGTTCGGGACGAGCGCCGTCAGCCCGACCCGCCACGAGCGGAAGAGGAGCGCGAGCATGGCGTAGATCGTCAGCAGCGCGATCGTCACGCTCTGGAGCTGCGCGCCGGCGATCGTGTCCGAAGTCCGGTTCATGAGCGGGACCGTTCCGGTGGCGAAGACGCGGAAGCCGGGCAGCAGCTCGCGCCCGCGCCGCTCGACCTCGGCGATCGCCCGTGACGAGTCGCTCGAGCCCGAGAGCCGCGACCGCACCAGGACGCGCGCGCTCCGTCCGTCGTCGGTGATGAAGTCGCGCACCTCCCCGCGCTCGGACAGCAGTTCGGGGATCGCCTCGCGCGCGGGGACCGCGTAGTAGCGCGGGTCGTTGTCGTGGAAGGCGCGGTTGAGGTGGGTCAGGAAGTCGACGATCGAGAGCGTGCGGTCGATCCCCCCGACCCCGTGCTCGGCGAAGGACTGCAGCTCCTGGATGCGCCCGAGGGCCTCCGGCGTCTCGACCGCGCCCGGGGCGCCTCCCTCGATGACGATGTCGAAGCAGACCCCCCCGGCCAGCCGCCGGCCGATCTCGGCCAGCCCGATGCTCGTCTCCGAATTCGGCTTGAAGAAATGGAAGTAGTCGATGTCGATCTTGATCCGCCAGATGCCGACGACGCTCGCGACGACGAGCCCGGCGGTGACCAGGTAGAGCTCGGGCTGGTGGCTCGTCGCGAACCGCCCGAGCCGCTCGAGTTGCGCCGTCAGGCGCCCGCCGAGCCCGACGCGCAAGGCCGTCACCCGGCGCCCGGGACGGTCGAGGAGAATCAGCGCGGCGGGCACGAAGGTCAGCGAGAGGGCGAGGGTGAAGGCCGCGCCGAGCGCGGCCCAGACCGAGGTCGAGCGAATCGCCGGGATCGTCGTCGAGGTCAGCGAGAGGAATCCGGCGATGATCGTCAGCGCCGAGACGACCACCGGCAGCGCGATGAACCGCAAGGCGTCCGCGACGACCTCCCGCGCGCCCGCACCCTCCCCGGCCGCCGCGCTCGCGATCCCGACCTGGTTGAGCACGTGGATCATGTAGGAGCAGCCGATCGCCAGGAGCAGCGTCGGGAGCATGAGCGCGAGGATCGTGAAGTGCGCGCCGAGGAGCGCCATGAGCCCCGTCAGCCAGACGAGGCCGATGCCGATCGTCACCAGCGGCAGCGCGACCGCGACCGCCGACCCGAAGCAGAGCCAGAGCAGGACGGCGATGAAGAGAAGCGTCAGCGGCAGGAAGAGCCTGAGGTCGTCCTTGATCGCCGTGGTCCCCCGCCATTGGGAGAAGGGGTCGCCGGCGAAGTGGACCTCGCCGAACCCGGCGCCGCGCGCGAGTTCGTAGATGCGCGCCGTCGCCGCGTGGCGGGCGCCCGTCGGCAGCCCCGGGTCGAAGAGGATCATGAGCGCCGCCGTGCGCCCGTCGCGCGAGACGAACTGGTCGACGTAGAGCCGGTCCGAGGTCGCCACCCGCCGCGCCTCCTCGAGCCGGTCACCCACGACGGCCGGCTCCGGGATGAGCTTCTCGAGCGAGGCGCCGCCGGCGACACTGCGTGCGTAAGGGAGGTTAGTGAGGCTCCGTACCTGCCCCGTGCCGGGCACGGCCTCGACGCGATCGTGCAGCTCGCGCAGGCGCTGCAGGCTCTCGGGCGCGAACATGTCGGCGCTCGTCACGGCCACGAGCAGATATTGGTCGTCGCCGAAATTGCGCCGCGTGTTCTCGAAGTCGACGCGCGCCGGGCTCTCCCTCTCGATGAAGCTCTGCGGCGAGACGTCGAGCTCGAGCCCGCGCCGGAAACCAAGGGCGAAGAAGACGGTCAGCGCGGTGACACCGAGGATCACGGCGCGCGGGCGACCGACGACGAGCGCGAGCAGGGCGGATGTGAGTGGTCTTAGCAAAGGCGTTCTCGAGTTCATGTCAGCGGGCGGCAGCGGGCCGTTCCCCGCTCAATTTCCGATAAGCCGCCGGCTCGCCTCGCTCACTGTCTTTCTCAGATGAGCTTCGGTGAAGAGCGCGTCGTCGAGGCCACGGTCGAATTTGATGTCGCGGGTGACGAGCTGCAGCTTGCGCTGCTGGAGGTGGTCGTTGATCGCGACGCGCGTCACCGCCCGGCGGCCTTGAATCTCTTTGACCTCCTCGATCGCGGCGGTCTTGGCCAGCTCGTCGCGCCCGTTGTAGAGCTCGAACCTGGCCGGGCTCTGGTCGCGCTCGCGGAAGTAGCCGACCATGCGCGGGAAGGCCAGGCCGCGGTCGGGCTCGGCCGTGAACTCGAACTTGACGACGGCTTCCCCGCCATCCCCCTCGCGCCCGATCGCCTTCGCCGCGTACTGATCGAGCTCCAGGGCGAGCAGCTCCTGGACGGCGACTTTGGCGTCCCCGAGGCTGAGCTGGGAGCTCGAGTTGAGGCGCGCGACGCGGTTGAGGCCCGCGAGGTAAGAGAGCGCCTCCGTCGCCTGGTCCGGGCGCTCGAAGGCGAGCAGCGTCTTTTCCGTCTCCTCGCGCGGCGCGGTGACGGTAAGGAAGGTCGAGGTCTGAGCCGGGGCGTACTTGCGCTGCAGCCGGAAGTCGAGCTGGGCGCGCTTGCCGCCTGCCCCCTCGAGGGTCAGCCGCATCTCGGCCGTCGAATCTTTGCTCCCGTCCTGGGTCGCCATGCGCTTGACGAACGGCGCCGCCGCGGGCAGCGCGGAGGCGGGCGGCGAGGCGGGCGCGGCCACCGGCGGGGCCGCGCGATCGGCGCCGCCGCCGCAGCCCACTGAGGCTGCGGCCAGACAGATGAAGACGAGCTTAAGGTCACGAACCATCCTGACTCCTGATTCTGAGCGGTGCTTGGTTTGAATCTACTCGGGAGCCGAATAGTGGCCGATGGGGGGCCGAGCGTCAAGGGCGGGAGGCAAATCAAAGAGTGAGCGGGGGGCGAGAGGAGGGCGGAAGGGGGGCCAAAGGGCCGTGACACTGGCGGCCGGACCAGTTATGATGCCACTCCTTACACCCGATTCCTGGGGAGACACCATCGTGGAGCACAGGCACCGATGAGTCAAGCGAACTACCTCGTCACCGGCGCGCACGGTTTCATCGGCGCGTGGGTGGTCAAGCGCCTGCTGGCGGCGGGCGCGGGCGTGGTCATCTTCGACCGGAGCCCCGACGCGCAGCGCCTGCGGCTGATCATGGATGCGGACGAGATCGCGCGGCCGCGGGTCGTCGCCGGGGACATCTGCGACCCGGAGGCGGTCGCCGGGGCCGTCGCGCGCCACGAGGTGACTCACATCATCCACCTCGCCGGCCTCCAGGTCCCCTCCTGCCGCACCGACCCGCGGGCCGGGGCCATGGTCAATGTCGTCGGCACGATCAACATCTTCGAGGCCGCGCGCCGCGCTTCTCCGCGGCCCCGCGTCGTCTACGCCAGCTCGGCCGCCGTCTTCGGGACGACCGAGGAGGACCGGCCGCTCAAGGAGGGCGACGCGCCCGTGCCCTCGACCCACTACGGGGCCTTCAAGCGCTGCAACGAGCACAACGCGCGCGTCTACTACCTCGACGATGGGGTGAGCAGCGTCGGCCTCCGGCCGCTCACCGTCTACGGCGTCGGGCGGGACTTCGGCATCACCTCCGACCCGACCAAGGCCATGAAGGCGGCGGTCGTCGGCCGCCGCTACCACATCCGCTTCGGCGGGCGGACCGACTTCCAGTACGTCGCCGACACGGCCGACGCCTTCATCCGCGCGGCCGAGTCGGGCCTCGAGGGGGCGTACCTCTTCAACCTCCATGGCGAGGCGGTCGGGGTCGGGGAGGTGGTCGCCGAGATCGAGGCGGCTTGGCCCGAGGCGCGCGGGATGATCACGCATGCCGAGACGCTGCTCCCGGTCCCGCCCGAGCTCGACGACGCGGCCATCCGCGCCGCGCTCGGGCCAATCCCCTCGACCCCGCTCGCCGAGGGCGTGCGCGCCACCGTCGCCCGCTTCGACCAACTCCAGCGCGAGGGGCGGCTCGACACGGGCGATCTCGACAGTTAAGCACCTCAGCTTTGAGATTTGGGATGTGAGATGAAAGTCATGAAAGCGTTAGCGCTGGTTGAGGCCGGGAGGATGGAGCCGCGCGAGGTGGCGACGCCCGCGCCCCGGCCGCATGAGATTCTGGTCGAGATCGGGGCGGTCGGGCTCTGCGGCACCGACTTCCACATCTTCGAGGGACACGCCAACTACCACACCGACGCGCGGGGGCGTCCGATCCCGCTGCGCGAGCGGCCGCAGATCCTCGGCCACGAGATGTGCGGGCGGGTCGCGGCGCTCGGCGCCGAGGTCCGCGATCTGCGGGTCGGCGACCGGGTGGTGCTCGATCAGGGGCTCAACTGCCGGAGCCGGGGCGAGGCCGAGTTGTGCGAGTACTGCGCCACGGGCAACACGCATCAGTGCGCGCGCTACGCCGAGCACGGGATCACGGGCGTCCAGGGGGGCCTCGCCGAGTACGTCGCCATCCCGGCGGTCAACGCTGTCCGCGTCGAGGCCGAGCTGCGGCCGGAGGAGATGGCGCTCGTCGAGCCGCTCGGGTGCGTCATCCATGCGAGCGAGATGGCGGCGGCCGTGCCGGCGCGCTACCGCTTCGGCGGGGAGCGGCCGATCCGCTCGACGCTCGTCTGCGGCGCCGGCCCGGCCGGGCTGCTCTTCATTCAGTACCTGCGGCAGGTCGTCGACTATGACGGGCTGCTCGTCGTCGCCGAGCCGAACGCCAAGCGCCGGCAGCTGGCAGCCGACTACGGGGCGACGGCCGTTGACCCGACAGTGGTGGATCTCGTCGAGGCGGTGCAGGATTTGACGGGCGGCGAGAAGCTCCACTACCTGATCGACGCGGCGGCCGCGGCCCGGCTCTTCTCCCAGATGCCGGGGCTGCTGCGCAAGCAGGCAACGGTGCTCCTCTACGGGCACGGGCACCACGGGGCCGACCTCAGCGTGCTCAGCAGCGTCCAGTTCCTCGAGCCGACGCTCGTCGCCCCGGTCGGGGCCTCGGGCGCGCTCGACCCGGACGGGCGGCCGCGGACCTACCGCCGGGCGCTCGAGCTGCTGAGCGCCGGCCGGATCGACGTTTCGCGCTTCATCACGCACCGCTACGCGCGGCTCGAGGATGTCCCGCAAGCTTTCGGGCGGGACCGCTTCGGCGACGACTATATCAAGGGCGTGGCGGTCTTCGGACGATCATCACCAGCTAACGGGACGACATGAACAAGACCAGACTGGCGCTGCTCCTTGGCTTTTCAACCCTGGTGCTCCTCGCCGCCGCGGCATGTAACCGCGGGGCCGGGGGGCAGAAAGTGATCGCGGTGGTCCCGAAGGGGGTCTCGCACTTCTTCTGGAAGAGCGTCGAGGCGGGCGCGCTCGCGGCCGGCAAAGACCTCGGCGTCGAGGTCATGTGGAAGGGGCCGGCGCAGGAGATCGACTACACCGGCCAGATCAACATCGTCGACGACTTCATCAACCGGCGGGTCGACGGGATCGTGCTCGCGCCGTCGCACCGCGAGTCGCTCGTGCCGGTGGTCGAGCGCGCCCGGCGCGAGAACATCCCGGTGACGATTTTCGACTCGGGGATCGGGACCGACCAGTATGTCTCCTACGTCTCGACCGACAACCGCGAGGGCGGGGTGGTCGCCGCCGACCGGCTCGCCGAGAAGCTCGGTGGCAAGGGCAAGGTGGCAATCCTCGGCGTCAAGAAGGGCTCGGTCTCGACCGACGAGCGCGAGGAAGGCTTTCAAGACACGATTAAGCAGAAGTACCCGGAGATTCAGATCATCGCCTTCCTCTACGGGGAGGCCGACCGCGCCAAGTCGCTCGACCGCGCGACCGATATCCTGACGGCGCACCCCGACCTCAACGGCATCTTCGCTTCGAACGAGTCCTCGTCGGTCGGGGGCGTCCAGGCGATCAAGCAGAAGGGCCTCGTCGGCAAGGTGGTCCTCGTCGGCTTCGACTCGAGCCCCAACCTGATCGACGACCTCAAGTCCGGCGCCCTCGACTCGCTCGTCCTCCAGAACCCCTACAAGATGGGCTACGAGGGGGTCAAAACGCTCGTCGACAAGCTCGCCGGCAAAGAGGTCCCGGCGCGCATCGACACCGGCGTCCGGCTGCTGACGAAGGAGAACCTCGACTCGTCCGAGATGCAGGCGCTGATCAAAGAGCCTTAGCGATGAGCCCCGCATGGGCGAAATTTAACAGCCCGGGGCAACGCCCCGGGACACCGGGGGCAGGCACCCGAGCCCTGAAGGGGCGAGATAGATTATTTCGCCCTGTCAGGGCTGACCTCGCAAACCGGCGTCCTCCCCGGGGCGTTGCCCCGGGCTATTTCATTGCGCCCCTGCGGGGCTTCCGATACTCCAGGCTGTGGCTCGCGGTGACCCCTTATGAGTTCTGACGCACCCGCGCTCGAGATGCGTGGGATCACCAAGACGTTTGCCGGCAACGCGGTGCTCGCCGGGGTCGGCCTCGGGGCGGCGGCGGGCGAGGTGCACGCGCTCGTCGGCGAGAACGGGGCGGGCAAGTCGACACTCATGAAGATCCTCGCGGGCGTCTACCAGCCCGACGCCGGCCAGATCGTCATTGACGGCGAAGTGGTGCGGTTCGCGCGCCCGGCTGACGCGCTCGCGCGCGGGATCGCCATGATTTACCAGGAGCTCTCGCTCGCCCCGCACCTGACCGTGGCCGAGAACATTTTCCTCGGGCGCGAGCCGCTGCGCTCCTCGCTCCTCGGCGTGATCAACGGGCGCGACCTCAACGCGCGCGCCGCGCGGCTGCTCGGCGAGTACGGCTTCGGGCTCAACCCGCGCGCGCCGGTCGGGCGCCTGAGCGCCGCCGAGCGCCAGCTGGTCGAGATCACGCGGGCGGTGGTCGAGGCCCGGCGCGTGATCGTCATGGACGAGCCGACCTCGTCGCTCACGGCTCGCGAGGTGGCCGAGCTCTTCCGGCTGATCCGCGAGCTCAAGGGGCGCGGCCTGGCGGTGATCTACATCTCGCACCGGCTCGAGGAGCTCGAGGAGGTCGCCGACCGGCTAACTGTCCTGCGCGACGGGCGGGCCGTCTACTCGGGCCCGTGGGGCGAGATCTCGACCGACGAAATAATCCGGCACATGGCCGGGCGCGAGCTCCAGGAGATCTTCCCGCCGCGCCGGGCCGGGCCGGGCGAGGTCGGGCTGCGGGTCGACCGCCTGACGCGGCCCGGCGCCTTCGAGGAGGTCAGCTTCGAGGCGCGGGCGGGCGAGGTGGTCGGGATCGCGGGGCTTGCCGGGGCCGGGCGCACCGAGCTGGTCGAGGCGATCTTCGGCGCGCGCCCAGCCGCAAGCGGCGAGGTCTGGCTCAACGGCGGGCGCTTCGACCGCCCGCGCCCGAGCCGCGCCGTGGAGCGCGGGCTCGGCCTGCTCACCGAGGACCGCAAGCGGACGGGCCTCTGCCTCAACCTCTCGGTGGCAACCAACATCACGCTCGCCAACGTGCGCGCGCTTCTGCGGGGCGGGCGGCTGCAGCGGCGGCTGGAGGCGGCGGCCGCCGGCGAGTACATCGACAAGTTGCACATCCGTCCGGCGCAGCCCGCGCGGGCGGTCGCGCGGCTGAGTGGCGGCAACCAGCAGAAGGCGCTGCTCGCGCGCTGGCTCTACGCGAGCACCCACGTCTTCCTGCTCGACGAGCCGACGCGCGGGGTGGATGTCGCGGCGCGCTCGGAGATTTACCGGGCGATCAACCGGCTCGCCGAGGCGGGCGCGGCCATCGTCATGGTCTCGTCGGACCTGCCCGAGCTGCTCGGCATGGCCGACCGGATTCTGGTCATGCGGCGCGGCCGGCTGGTCGCCGAGCTCGACGCCAAAGAGACGACGCAGGAGGAGGTTTTGAAATACGCCGCCGTGACCGTCGACGCCTGAGCGCCCTTGACTGCGCGCGCGCCCTGCCGTAATTTGCCGGAGCCTATGTCAGAGTGGCTTAAACGATTCCTCCCGTTCATCAGCCTCCTCGCGCTGTGCGCGCTGATCGCCGCGCTCGAGCCGAAGTTCCTCTCGCCGGGCAACCTGGCGAGTGTCGCGCGGCAGACGGCGGTGATCACGACCATGGCCATGGGGATGACCATGGTCATGGTCTCGGGCGGGATCGACCTCTCGGTCGGCTCGATGCTCGCGCTCGCCGGGGTGCTCGGGGCCTACGCCATGGTCGCCGGGGCGCCGGTGCTCCTCGGGATCGCCGTCTGCGTCCTCGCGGGGGCCTTCTTCGGCATGCTCAACGGCCTCGCGGTCGCCACGCTCAAGATTCCGGCCTTCATCGTCACCCTCGGCGCCATGGGCATCTACCGCGGGCTCTCGCTCTCGATCACCGAGGGGAACGCCGTGGTCGGCCTGCCGCCGAACTTCGGGCGGCTCGACCAGGGGAACCTCTTGGGCATTCCCTACCCGCTGCTCATCGTGGTCGCGGTCGCGGTCACGGTCCACTTCCTCCTTTCGCAGACGCGGCTCGGGCGGTACTGCTACGCCATCGGCAGCAACGTCGAGGCCGCGCGCTACGCCGGGGTGCGCGTGGCCCGCTACCAGATCGGCTACTACGCGATCCTCGGGGCGCTGACGGGGCTCGCCGGGGCGATCGAGGCGGCGCGCCTGGTGACGGGGCAGCCGACCTCGGGCGAGGGCTACGAGCTGCGCGTCATCGCCGCCGTGGTCATCGGCGGCGGGAGTCTGAGCGGCGGCCAGGGGACGGTCGTCGGGACGATCATCGGCTCGCTCATCATGGGCGTCCTGGCCAACGGCGCCAACCTGCTCGGGATATCCCCGTTCATCCAACAGATCGTCATCGGGACGGTGATCGTGCTCGCGGTCACCTTCGATGAATTTCAGCGCCGGCGCATCGAAAGCGCCGAGTCGTGAGCACAGAGACATGAAACTCGCACAATTCAAGACCAAGACTTCGGATGAGGCGCGGCTGGGCCTGCTCCGGGGCGGGGTGATCATCGACGTCACCGCCGTCGCCCCGGACATGCTCACCCTGATCAAGCGCGGCGCGGCGGCCCTCCGGGCCGCGGCCGACGAGACGGCCAAGGCGGCCTACGCGCTCGATGCGGTCGAGTTCCTCCCGGCGGTCGCGCCGGGGAAGATTCTCGCCATCGGGCGCAACTACCTCGACCACGCGACCGAGGGCGGGTCGGAGCCGCCGGCGGCTCCGCTCATCTTCATGAAACTGCCGAACGCGCTCGCGGCGCACAACGCGCCGATCGTCCTGCCAGAGATCAGCCAACAGGTTGACTTCGAGGCCGAGCTGGCGGTGGTCATCGGCCGCCGCGCCAAGCGCGTCGGCGAGGCCGAGGCGCTCGACTACGTCTTCGGCTACACGCTCATCGACGACGTCAGCGCGCGCGACCTGCAGTTCAGTGACGGGCAGTGGATCCGGGGCAAGGGGCTCGACACCTTCGCCCCGCTCGGCCCCTTCATCACCACGCGTGACGAGGTCCCCGACGTCCAGGCCCTGAAAATCGAGGGGGTGCTCAACGGGGAGGTCATGCAGTCGTCGAACACGAGCTACATGATCTTCAAGGTGGCCTACCTCATCCACTACATCTCGCAGGGCATCACTCTCGAGCCGGGCGACGTCATCGCGACGGGGACGCCCGAGGGGGTCGGCATCTTCCGCAAGCCGCCGGTGCTCCTCAAGCCGGGGGACGTCTTCGAGGTCAGGATCGAAGGGCTCGGCACGCTCCGCAACCCGGTCGTCGCGGCCGAGCAGTAGTCGACCGCCGGGCGAGCATCGATCCCGAGCCCGATTCATCGGGCTTACCCGGAGGGCGGATAGGCCCGCCGTTCGACGGCGGGTTGACCGCGAGAAGGAGCGTGGAGGCCGTTTCAACGGCCTTCTCGTACCCGGCTTGAGCCCCCTGTTATCGGCTAAAGCCGAGTACGAGAAGCACGCTGAAGCG
>Ga0075421_100008974_pt1 | contig 12314 bp, 11 predicted proteins | sample SoiMetdeltSBSDD5_FD_75292 | JGI IMG/M metagenome (GOLD analysis project Ga0075421, IMG submission 75292) | Bulk soil microbial communities from a Populus tree surrounding site in Tennessee, USA - Soil MetaG P. deltoides SBSDD5 | ecosystem: Environmental > Terrestrial > Soil > Tree plantation...
GAACCGCGCCAGCGCATAGCCGGCCAGGGTGCCGAGCACCACCGAGATCGCCGTGGTGCTCACCGCGATGATCAGGCTGTTCAACGCATATTGCAGGAACGGTCGCTCGATGAAGGCAGCGCGATAATGCTTGAGCGTCGGATTGACCGGGTACCATTCCGGCGGGATGGCAAAGATATCGATGTCGTATTTGAAGGAGTTGCTGGCGATCCAGTAGACCGGGAACAGCGTGATCACCAGCGCGATCGCGATCCCGCAATAGGCGGCGACCTCCTGGGTGACGGCGGCGGAGCGGCTGCGCAGCATCGGGTGGCCTCCTATTCCGCGAGCCGCATGCGCTTGATGAACCACGTGCTGAACGCGACCGTCGCAAACAGCACGAAGAGCGAGATCGCCGCCGCATAGCTCTGATCGGCGAAGCGGTAGGCCACCTGATAGATATAAAGGCTGAGCGTCTTGGTGCGGTCGGCCGGGCCGCCGCCGGTCAGGATGAACACCAGATCGAACAGCCTCAGGGCATCCATGATGCGGAGCAGCAGCGCAATGGCGATGACCGGCTTGAGGAACGGCAGCGTCAGGTCGCGGAACTGCCGCCACGCCGAGGCGCCGTCGATCGCCGCCGCCTCATAGGGCTCGATCGGCAGGCTGGCGAGTCCGGCCAGCATGAGGAGGAACATGAACGGCGTCCACTGCCAGACATCGGCGATGATCAGCGACAGCATGGCGAGCCGCGCATCGCCGGCCCAGGCCTGCGGCGGCAGGCCGAGATTGAACATGAGCTCGTTGAGAATGCCGAATTGCGGCTCGTAGATCAGCTTCCAGGTGATGGCCACCGCCACCGGCGGCAGCATCATCGGCAGCATCAGCAGCGTCTTCAGCACATTGAGCTTCCGCACATAGCGGTCGAGCAGCAGCGCCAGGCCAAGCCCGAGCAGGAATTCGATGGTGACCGACGACACCGTGAACACCAGAGTGTTCCTGAGGCCGATATGGAATTGCTGGTCGGTCAGCAGCCTGGTGAAATTCTGAAGCCCGGCAAACTCCCAGGGCAGGTCGGGATTGGGGCTGATCCGCGTCACCGCCGCGACGAACATATAGGCCGAGGGAAAGATGGTGAGCGCCAGCAGCACGAGCATCGCCGGCGCCAGCATCAGGATGCGCAGATGGCGCTCGACCCATTGTTCGAGACCCGATCCTCGCGCACGGTGCGAGAGGGTCGATGTCGGCAGGGCGCGGGTCATGAAGCGGGTCTCCCCGGCCGGGCAGGGGCGCCGAACGCCTCCGGCGCCCCGCTCGACCGCTCAGCCTATTTCGTACCGGCGATCTTTTCGACTGCCGCCTGGGCGTTCTTCAGTGCCTCCTCCGGCGTCTCGGCGCCGGCAACCGCCTTGGACAGCTCGATGCCGAAGGCATTCTCGATCTCCGGCCATTTCGGATGGCGCGGCCGCGGCGTCGACGCCTGGATCGCCTTCATCAGCACCGGATAGTGCCGAAACTTCTCCTGCTTGGTCAGATCCGGATCGGTGAATGTCGAGGTGCGCACCGGCGGGTTGCCGCGCTCGGCCGAGACCTTGATTTGCTCCGGCGAGGTCGCCCACTGCATGAAGTCGAACGCTTCCTGCTTGTTCTTGGCCGCCGCCATGATGCCCATGGTCCAATGGCCGATCTCGGAGCTACCGGGATTGGTCCCTGCCGGGATCCCGGTATAGGAGATCTTGCCGACCATGCGCGACTGCGTCGGGTCCTCGAAGGTCGCCACCCAATTGGGCCAGTTGATCGACGAGGCGGCGGTGCCGGCGGCGAGCGCCTGGCCGACCTCATTGGCATTGTAGCTCTCGACCCCCTTTGGCGAGACGTCGCGCAGCGCCATGAACATCTTCATCGCCTGAGCACCCTCTGGGGTGTCGATCGTCACCTTGCTGCGGTCCTCGTTGAACAGGTTTGCCCCATAGGACCAGAACAGCGGCATGAAGTCGGCAACCACCGGATTGCCCTGGCCGCCGCGGAACACATAGCCGAAATAGCGACCGCCCCCCTTGTCGGTCAGCGCCTTCGCGGCCTTCAGCACGTCGTCCCAGGTCTTCGGCTCCTCGATGCCTGCCTCTTTGAACTTGGCGGCATCGTAGAAGAACATCTGGGCATTGCCGACATAGGGCAGGCAGATATAAGGCCCGCTATTGTAGGGGTTGCGGCACAGCGCCAGCGACTTCGAAAGGAAATCGTCGTCCGGACCGTCCTTGCCCGCCTTCTGGAAATAGGGGGTGAGGTCCTCGAGATGGCCGTTCTCGGCGAAGAACGGAATCCACGGATCGTCCATCAGCACGATGTCGAAGGCGCCGGACTTGGTCTGGCCGGCATTGGCTGCCTGCTCGAACACATTGTTGTAGGGCGCCTGCACGATCTCCACTTTGGTGCCCTTCAGCTTCGCATAATCGGCGGCAGCGGCCCTGAGGCCGTCGCCCTCGCTTCCCGACGGCACGAGCACGGTGATGTCGGCCCATGCCGGATGGATCGCGGCGAGCGACCACAAGGCAAATGCCATGGCGAGAAACGGTCGGCGAACCATTGTTTCCTCCATTCGGTTCAAACGCTCGGGCCTTTTCTCTTTCAGCGGCCCTGGCTGCAAATCCTTCCACCTCATCCACCAGTCCGGTAATCGACCCTGACGACCTTGCCCGTCAGTGCCGATTCTAGCGCCGCCTCGGCAAGGATCTGGGCCCGGCGGCCATCCTCGAAGCCGACCGCGGGATCGCCACCGGATTGGATCTTGTCGATGAAATCGTCAAGCTCTCGGGCGTAGGCGTCCCTGTAGCGGTCGATGAAGAAATGGAGGAGGGGGCCAAGCCGATCGGTCGCGTCCTTCGTCGACCTTCTGAGACTGGTGGCGCGCAGATTGTCCGACACGATCATCCCCTTGGCGCCGAACGCCTCGACCCGCTGGTCGTAGCCATAGACCGCCCGGCGCGAATTGTTGATGTGGATCAGCGAGCCCTTCGCTGTCCGCATGACCACCATGGCGCTGTCGAAATCCTCCATCGCCTCGAGCTTCGGTTCGATCCTGATCGACCCGGTGGCGAACACCTCGACCGGCTCCTCATTCGCGATGAAGCGCGCGAGATCGAAATCATGGATCGTCATGTCGCGAAAGATCCCGCCCGACACCCGAAGATAGTCGACCGGCGCGATCGCCGGATCGCGGCTCGTGATGACGAGCTGCTCGAGCGTCCCGATCTCGCCCGCCTCGACCGCCGCGGCGAGCGCTGCGTGACTTGGGTCGTAGCGCCGGTTGAAGCCGATCTGCACCTTGACGCCGGTGCCGGCGATCTCCCGGCGGCACTGCTCCACCCGGGCCATGTCGAGATCGATCGGCTTCTCGCAGAATATGTGCTTGCCGGCCCGCGCCGCCGCGGTGATCAGCCCGACATGAGTGTCGGTGGAGCTGGCGATCAGCACCGCCTCGACCGAACGGTCGCCAAGAACCTCGGCCGCGCTGTGCGCAGATCTCGCACCATGACGCGCCGCGATCGCATCGCCGGCTTTGGCGTTGACGTCATGGACCGCCGCCAGCCGCGCCTTGCTGCTGGCGGCAATATTGGCGGCATGAACCGCACCGATCCGGCCTGCTCCGAACAGCGCAAAGCCGACCATGCCCGGGCTTCCTCCCTTGAACGCGGCGACGCTGGACCGCGCCCGCTTTGTCTTTGCCGTCATTTGATCAGATCGGCGCGCCGGTTTAAAGTGCGCGTTCGACCCTGCCGAGGGGGTTGTCTCAGGCCTTCCGATCGAGAAAGGCAATGCAGAAGCTGCGCGTCGGGTTGGTGGGGGCGGGGCTCGTCGGCCAGGCCGAGCACGCCTTTTATCTCTGGGACGATCGCGACCGCTTCGAATTCGCCGCTCTGGCCGATGCTTCGCCCTCGGTCCGCGCCGCCGTCGGCGCCCGCTACGGCGTCCCGGCGCTCTACGCCACTCTGGGCGAGATGCTGGTCGCCAGGCTGGACGCGGTGGTGATCGCTGCGCCCGACCCGTTCCATCCCGAACTGGCGGTGGCCGCGCTCGATGCCGGACTGCACGTGCTGTGCGAGAAGCCGCTGGCGCTGACCGTCGGCGGTTGCAATGCCATCGCGGCAGCCCGCGACCGCAGCGGCTGCATCGTCCAGGTCGCCTATATGAAGCGCCACGACCCGGCCTATCGGCGGGCGCTCGCGCTCCTTCCCGAGCGGATCGAGGACGTCAGGCTGATCGCCGTCGAGGTCAATGATCCCGATCAGGATCCCTTCGTCGCCCATCTCCCGATGGTTTCTCCCGCCGACCTGCCGGCGCCGCTCCGCGCCGAAGCAGCCCGAAAGGCGCAACTGCAACTCGATGAAGCGGCCGAAAGGAAGCTGAACGACCGGGAGGCGCGGGCCCTCGCCAATGGCTTCTTCTCGGCCATGGTGCATGACGTTGCCGTCGTGCATGGCATTCTCGCCCGTCTCGGCTGCGAATTGCCGGCCGAAGCCGGCGACGGCCGGATCTTCGACAATGGCCGCGGCGTCCATCTGAGTTTCCCGCTGCCCGGCGATGGCCGTGCCGCCTTGACCCACCTCAACCTGCCGGGCGTTCCCGACTATACCGAGCGGATCACCATCTACTGCACCGACCGCATCATCGAGCTCACCTTCCCCTCGCCCTATCTGAGGCATTTTCCGACGCGGCTGACGGTGCGCCGCGGCGCTCCCGGCCACACGCTCGAGCTCATCGACGAGCGGGTGAGCTTCGAGGAGGCCTTCCGCGAGCAGCTGCGCGCTTTTCATGCGGCGGTGCTGGGCGTAAGACCGGTCGAGACACCGCTGGAGCAGGCGCGTCGCGACATCGAGCTGCTGACATCGGCATTCCACAGGGCAATCACATGAGAATTGGCGTCTACTCCGACTCCTTGCCTGAACTTGACCGCCGACAGTTCTTCGCCTGGTGCGCCGAGCGCGGCATCCGCGACGTCGAGCTCGGCGTCGGTGCCTGGGGGCCGTGGCCACGGCCCCATCTCGACCTTGCAACCATCGGCAGCCGGAGCGAGCGCGACCGCCTCAAGGGCGAGCTCGGCGAATTCGGCCTGCGCCTTGCCGCGGTCAATGCCGCCGGCAACCTGCTTCATCCCGATCCCGGCAAGCGCGCCGATGCGCAAGCCCGCTTCGAGGCCGCCCTCGATCTCGCAATGGCGCTCGGGGTGAACCGCCTCATCACGATGAGCGGCTGCCCCGCCGGGCCGGGCGGCGGCACCCTCGGCGTCTTTCCCTGCTGGGCGACCTCGAGCGATGCCGAGAATCTCTTCGCCTGGCAGATGGAGAACGAGGTCGGGCCATTCTGGCAGAACGTCAGCCAGCGGCTCGCGGCGAGGTCCCCGGATCTCATGATCTGCCTCGAGCTTCACCCCGGCGTCACCATCTTCACCGCTGCCGGCTTCGAGGCGCTCACCCGCTATGTCGGCCGCAATATCGGCATCAACATGGACCCGAGCCATTTCTGGTGGCAGGGCATCGATCCGCTGACGGTGATCGAGCGGCTCGGCAGCCGCATCGGCTATGCCCATGGCAAGGACACGCTGATCCATCCCGAGCGCGTCCGCCGCGATGGCCTCTTGCATTTTGCGCCGCCGGCCGCCGATCACGATCGCGCGCCCTGGCACTTCGCGCCCGTGGGCGAGGGACATGATGCTGCCACCTGGACCAAGCTCATCCAAGCTTTGCAGGCCGTCGGCTATGACGATGTGATTTCGATCGAGCATGAGGACCCGCGCTATCGCGGCGAGGAGGGCACGCAGCGTTCGCTCGACGGGTTGCAACGGGCCATGTCGTGAGCAGTGTCCGTTACGAGGGTGTGGAGAAGCGGTTCGATCCGGTGGTGGCTTTGCGTGCCCTCGATCTCGACGTGCCGAACCGTGCCTTCCTGGCGCTCCTCGGACCGTCGGGTTGCGGCAAGACCACGGCGCTCAGGGTCCTTGCCGGTCTCGAGGCGCCGACTGCCGGGCGGGTGCTGATCGGCGGCCGCGACGTGACGCGTCTGCAGCCGCGCGACCGCGACATCGCCATGGTGTTCCAGAGCTATGCGCTCTATCCCCATATGACGGTCGGCGACAACATCGCCTATCCCTTGCGCATCCGCAAGGTGCCGGCCACCGAGCGCGCCCGCAAGATCGGCACCATCGCCGCGGCGCTCGAGGTCGATCACCTTCTCGATCGCTATCCCCGCCAGCTGTCGGGCGGCCAGCGCCAGCGCATCGCCCTGGCGCGCGCCATCGTGCGCGATCCCGCCGCTTTTCTGATGGACGAGCCGCTGTCCAATCTCGATGCCCGGCTGCGTCTCACCATGCGCGGGGAGATCAAGCGGCTGTGCCACGAGCTCGGCGCCACAACAATCTACGTCACCCATGACCAGGCCGAGGCGCTGACCATGGCCGATCTCGTCGCGGTGATGCGCGACGGCGCGCTGCAGCAGCTCGCCTCGCCCGAGGAGATCTACGAACGCCCGGCCAACCGTTTCGTGGCGCTTTTCGTCGGCAGCCCGCCGATGAATCTGCTGCGCGCCTCGATCGACGATGCCGGCCTGCATGCCGCCGGCATGACGCTGCCGCTTGGCTTGAGCCGCCGCGCCGCCTGCGCCGGCAAGGCCATCGGCGAGGTCGGCATAAGGCCGGAGGACGTCGTGCTCGGCGCAACCGGGGGTGCCTCGACCCTCGATGGCGAGGTCTATGTGGTCGAGCCGATGGGCAATGAGACGCTGGTGGTGATCCGCCTCGGCGAGGAGCGGCTGTCGGCGCGGGCGCGACGTGGCTTCCGGGCCCCTGTCGGCTCTGCCATCGGCGTCAGTTTCGATGCCGACGACGCCTGCTTCTTCGATGCCGCGGGCACGACCGTCGTGCACAGGGATACGCGAAAGGGAGGAAACCACAATGAAAACGCGTGATTTGCTGCAGCGCCGGCTGAACCGCCGAAAACTTCTCAAGACCAGCGCCCGTCTCGCCATCGGATCGACGCTCGCGGTGAGCCTGGCGGCCCCGCCGATCGTCAGGGCAGCCGGGGGCAAGGTCATCATCGGTGCCTTCGTCGATGGCGGCCTCACCCCCTTCAAGCAGAAGATCATTCCGCTGGCCAAGTCCGAGGCCGGCTTCGATATCGAGTTCCTCGAGGACGAATATGGCGTAACCCTCGAGAAGTGGTTTGCCGATGCCCAGAACAATGCCGGCCAATACGACATGTACCTGCTGGATGATCCCTGGGTGCCGCAATTCGGCGCCGCCGACGTTCTCGAGGATCTCGGCGCCGGCGGGATCGATGCGTCCGATCCCGACTGGATCGCCTCGCTGATCGCCATGGGCTACTGGCCGCCGCGCCAGGGGCCGCGGGTCAAGGGCTTTGAGTCGGCAGACTCCAAGCTCGTCGCGCTGCCCTTTGTCGGCGACCTGCAGACCCTGACCTACCGCAATGATGTGTACACGGACGGTCCGCCCGCCACCTGGGACGACCTCATCGCCAAGGGCAAGGAGGGCGTCGCCGCCGGCAAGATCAAATACCCGATCGTCTTCCGCGGCGTCAGCGGCAATCCGATCGTCACCAGCTGGTATCCGATCTTCCTGTCGTTCGGCGGCCAGTTCTTCGATGACAAATGGAACGTCGCCTTCAACTCCGATGCCGGCAAGAAGGCCGCCGATTACTTTGTCGGCACCCTCAAGCAGAATGCTCCTCCGGGCGTCGTCGAGTTCGATTCCGACCAGGAGGGCGCCGCCATTCTCGGCGGCGATGCCGGCGCCATCATCCAATATTCCGGCAACGCTCTGAAGGCGGACGATCCCAAGCAGACCAAGGTCGCCGGCAAGCTCGACTTCGGGGTGGTGCCGAAGCAGGAGAAGGCCATCGCCCAGATCGGCATCTTCATCGCCTCGGTTCCCAAATCGGCCCCCAACAAGGCCAATACCATCGAGTTCCTCAAATGGTATGTGAGCCCGGCCACTCAGGCGAAGCTCGCCGAGGCCGGGTCCATTCCGGTGCGGCGCAGCGCCTTCGCCGTTCCCAAGCCCGGCAACCGGCTGATCCCGGTCGCGCTCAAGCAGCTCGACTCCGGCGCCGAGCCGCGGCCGCGCACGCCCGACTGGGCCAAGGTCGAGGAGCTGCTCGGCATCGAGCTCAACAAGGCGCTGCAGGCCGGATCGGGTGGCGCTGAGGCCCTCGACGCGGCAGCCGGCAAGGTGACGAGCTATCTGAAGGATGCCGGCTACTACAAGTGAGCGCCCGCGATCGATGGCTGAGCCGCGAGCGGCTTCAGGGAGCAGGGCTTGACGCAGCCCTGCCTTACCTCCTGCTTGCCCCGAGCATCCTCGTCACCCTTATCGTGCTCGTCTATCCGCTGTGGGACGGCATTCGTGCCAGCACCCAATTCTACCGGTATGGCAAGGCGCTGCGCGACGTCGGCTTGGAGAACTACGCAAGGCTCTGGGACGATCCGCAATTCCTCAACTCGCTGTGGGTGACGTTGCGCTTCGTCACTGCCTCGGTCGCCATCGAGACCGTGCTCGGCCTCGCCCTGGCGCTGTTCTGCCTGCACGAGTTTCGCGGCATCAAGCTGTTGCGCACCGTGCTGATCGTGCCGATGGTCATCACGCCCGTCGTGGTGGCCATCGTCTTTCGCCTGATCTATGCCAGCGATGCCGGCATGCTCACCGCCTTCTCCGAGGCGCTGGGCGGCGGTCCGGTTCAGATCCTCGGCGAGCCGACCCGCGCCTTCGTCGGTCTCGTCGCGCTCGATGTCTGGGAATGGACCCCGCTGATGTTCCTCATCATGCTGGCAGGGCTCCAATCCCTCCCCGTCGAGCCCTTCGAGGCGGCGCGCGTCGACGGCGCCGGACCGTGGCGGGTGTTCATCGATCATACCTTGCCGATGCTCCGGCCGGTGATCGCCATCGCCATCGTGCTGCGCACCATCGATGCCTTCGGGACCTTCGACCAGGTCTTCGTGCTGACCCGCGGCGGTCCTGGCGAGGCCACGCGGCTGCTGTCGGTCCTCGGCTACGACACCGCCTTCAAATTCCAGCAGACCGGCTATGCGGCAGCCTTGTTCCTGACCATGGGCCTGATCATTCTCGCCCTCGCCTTGGCGGCGGTGCGCATGTTGCGGCGGGCCGGCGAGTCATGAGCGCGCGCCTCCTTCGCGGCCTGGTGACGGCGCTGATCCTCATGATCGTGCTCCTGCCGATCTATTGGATGGTCGCTGCCTCGCTCAAATCCAATCTCGAGATCACCCAGCAGGCGACCCTCTACCCGCATGCGCCGTCCTTCGACAACTATCGGCGGCTGTTCTCGGAGAAGCAGTTCGGCGACTATCTCACCAACTCCCTGGTGGTGACCGCCTGCTCGGTGGCGCTGTCGCTCGTCATCGGCACGCTCGCCGCCTATGCCATCGCCCGATTTCATCTGCGCTTCAACCTCGAGCGCACCGTCGGGCTGTCGCTCCTGACCCTGCGCATCGTGCCGCCGGTGGTGATCCTGATCCCGGTCTATCTCCTGATGCTTCAGCTCAGATTGCTCGACACCTGGCTCGGGCTGATCATCACCTATACGGCGCTCAACATCACCTTCTGTGTCTGGATGATGGAGAGCTTCTTCCGCGAGATTCCGACCGATCTCGAGGAAGCCGCCATGGTCGATGGCGACTCGCGTTTCACCGCCTTTCGCCGCATCACCCTGCCGCTGGCCGCGCCCGGCCTCGCCGCCACCGCCATCTTCGCCGTCATCGTCACCTTCAACGAGTTCCTCTTCGCGCTCGTGCTGACCGCGACGCCGCGCGCCATGACCATGCCGCGTGGCACCGCCACGCTCATCGGCCGCATCGACACCGATTGGGCCTCGATGGCGGCGGCGGGCGTCATCGGCGCGCTGCCGATCGTGATCTTCGCGCTCTTGGTGCAGCGCCATCTGGTGCGCGGGCTCACCCTCGGCGCCGTCAAGTGACCGCGGTCCAGCGCCCGCTCGCCGCCGACGCGATCACCGCATCGAGCACCGCGCCGACCCGCGCGGCCGTGTCGAGCGTGGTGAGCGGCGGTCGGCCCCTGGTCATGAGCTCCATCAGCTCATGCACCTCGATCGCCTTGTGATCGTTGAAGCTCAGGCCATGGCCGGCGCCCGGGCTGATCGCACCGTAGAATTCATGGGCCGGATGGGTGAGGATGCGCGTGAACCCGGCGCGCCCGGGCGCCGCCCCGGCGACATGGAGATTGAGCTCGCCGCCGCGCTCGCCCTCGAAGCGCAGCGCCCCTTTGGTGCCGATGATCTCGTAATTGATCGCCATCTTGCTCCCGGTGGCGATCCGGCTTGCCTCGACATAGCCTTGCGCCCCATTGGCAAAGCGTAAGAGCGCCAGCGCCTGGTCGTCATTGCTGACCTGCCGGCGGGTCGCGCTGTCCTCCGCCGCGACCCGTTCGCCGATCACGACCCTGGTGTCGGCCGAGACCGCCGCGATGTCTCCGACGAGATGAAGGGCGATGCTGACGATATGGCTGCCGAGATCGCCAAGCGCTCCGGCCTCGCCAGCCATGACGCGATCGCATCGCCAGCTGAAGGGTGCGTCGGGGTCCGACAGATAGTCCTCATTATGAGTGCCGCGGAACACCACGATGGCACCGAGCGTCCCGTCCTCGATCAGCCGGCGGGCGAGGCCGATCAGCGGGTTGCGCAGATAGGTGTAACCGGTGAGGCTGGCGATGCCCGCTTGCCGCGCCGCCGTTGCGACCTCGCTTGCTTCGCGGCCCGACAGGCCGACCGGCTTCTCGCAATAGACCGCCTTGCCGTTGGCGATCGCTGCGAGCGCGATCTCGCGATGCAGCGCGCTCGGCACGCAGATATCGACGACATCGATGTCGGGGCTCTCGACCAGCGCCTGCCAGCGCGGTGCCGCATGACGAAAGCCGAACCGGGCTGCCGCCTGCGCGGCAAGCTCGGGCGTCGCTTCCGCGACCGCTTCAAGCACCGGCGAGCCGCCGCTCTCCGGGAAGGTCGTGTCGTGGACGCGGTAGCCATGAACGTGGCAGCGCGCTATCGCACCGGCGCCGATCAGTCCGATGCGAACGGGTCGCGCCGCCATGGCTACGCCGCGATCGTGAAGCCGGCCGCCTCGGCGGTCCGCTTGAGATAGGCATGGCCGAGCTCGGCATAGATCGCCGGATTGAAGAACCGCGAATCCTGCTCGGCCTCCTGGATCACCCAGCCTTCATATTTGGCGCCCCTGAGCGCGTGGAACACCCCCATATAGTCGACGATGCCATCCCCCGGCGCGGTGAAGATGCCGGACAGGATCGCCTCCGAGAAACTGGCATCGCGCCGCCGGCAGGCCTCGAGCGCATAGCCCCTGATGTCCTTGCAGTGGACGTGAATGATCCGTTCGCTGAACGTATTGATCGCCGCCACCGGATCGCCGCCGCCATAGGTCAGGTGACCGGTGTCGAGCAGAAGCCCGACGCTTGGCCGCGTGTTCTCCATGAGCCGGCGAATGTCGTCGACCGATTCGACGACCGTGCCCATATGATGGTGAAACGCCATGCGCACGCCCTGGTCCGCCAGAAAGTCGGCGACCTCCGATGCCCGCGCGCCGAACGTCTTCCATTGCTCGGCACTGCCGATCTGCGGCCTTGCGCTGCGCCGCGCTCCGACATCGTTGATGATGTCGCCGCTGGTCTCGGCGAACACCATGATCGTCGCGCCGCAGGCTTGATGCAGCGCCAGGTGGTCCTTGAGCGCCGCAATCTCCGCCTTGGCGTCGCGCGCGAGGAGCTTCCCCGAATACCAGCCGCCGACCAGCCGGAGCCCATGCTCGTCGAGCAGCCTGCGCAGCGCCTTACCCTGCTTCGGCATCTTGCGCCCAAGCTCGATGCCGCTGAACCCCGCCGCCCTTGCCTCGGCGAGACAGGTCTCGACCGGAATATCGTCGCCGAGCCAATGCATGCAGTCATTGGTCCAGCCGATCGGATTGATGCCAAAGCTGATCGCCATTGCCTGTCTTCCTGATCTAACTCACATCTTCTCGCGATCCGCCACCGCCTGCTCATAGGTCTTGCGCGCCTCCCCGACGCGGCTCGAACGTGAGACCTCGGGGACCGGGACGTCCCACCATGCGCCGCCCTCCGTCGTCGACAGCGCCGGATCGGTCTCGATGACGACGACATGGGTGCGCTCGCTGAGCTTCGCCCGCTCGAGCGCGGCCGCAAGCTCCGGGATCGATCCCACCTTTTCCGCGACTGCCCCGAGTGCCGCCGCATGGGCGGCGAAATCGATCGCTGGCAGCGTCTGATGCAC
>Ga0075421_100008976_pt1 | contig 12312 bp, 8 predicted proteins | sample SoiMetdeltSBSDD5_FD_75292 | JGI IMG/M metagenome (GOLD analysis project Ga0075421, IMG submission 75292) | Bulk soil microbial communities from a Populus tree surrounding site in Tennessee, USA - Soil MetaG P. deltoides SBSDD5 | ecosystem: Environmental > Terrestrial > Soil > Tree plantation...
GCCAAGGCCGAGCAGGCCAAGAAGGCCGCCGAAGCCAAGAAGGCCGAGGACGCCGCCAAGGCCGAACAGGCCAAGAAGGCCGCCGAAGCCAAGAAGGCCGAAGACGCCGCCAAGGCCGAGCAGGCCAAGAAGGCTGCCGAAGCCAAGAAAGCTGAGGACGCCAAAAAGGCCGCCGAGACCGCCAAGGCTGCGCAGGCCAAGCGGCTTGTCGAGGCCAAGCAGGCAGAGCAAGCACAAAAGGAAGCAGAGCAGACAAGCAGGCTTGCTGCCGCCAAGAAGGCCGAGGAGGAGGAGCGCAACCGCATTGAGGCGCGCCGCCTGGCCAAGGCGAAGGCTGACGCAAAGAAGGCTGAGGATCTGGCCAAAGCCGAACAGGCCAAGAAGGTGGCCGAAGCCAAGAAGGCCGAGGACGCTGCCAAGGCCGAGCAGAACAAGAAGCAGCGCCAGGCTGCCGCCACGACGGCCAAGCGGTCAGACCGCCGCGATCGGCAATCATCTCGCACCTGCGAAGCGGCGGGCACGGACGTTGCGCTGCCCGGCTGGTACGTGGTCAAGGCCGGTGACACGTTGTGGAGCATCGCCGAGCGTCATTACAAAGCCGGCTGGCGCTACAAGCGCATCTTCGCCTCGAACCGGAAGACACTGCGCAGTCCGCACCGCATCATGCCCTGCCAGCGCATCTACCTGCCGCAGGCCCCGACCAAGCGCAAAATTTGATGGTTCGGCCGAGCCACAGGGCACATCGGCTCTGCTGATGGCACGTGGGGTGAGATTTGCATTCTGATGGCAGCCAAAGTGCTTCCAATGGGAACAATCTCACTCTAAGCCTCGCGCATGCAACGCCTGACCCCTGTGGCCAAGTCCGGCGGCGCTTCAGGCATGATGGGGCGCCTGCGCCCAAGCGCTGAGCAGCTGCGTGTCCTGAAGGGCCTCGCCCCCTATATATGGCCGTCGGACCGGCCGGATCTGCAGCGCACGGTTGTCGTCTCGCTGCTGTTGATGCTGGCGGCCAAGCTCGTCACCGTCGCCATGCCCTTCACCTACAAGTGGGCAACCGACGCTTTGGTCGCGGCATCCGTGCCTGTCTCCGAGACGCTGCCCCGGCTGCTCGGTGCCGCGGTTGCAGCGATCGCCTTGTACGGCCTCACGCGCATCGCCATGACGCTGCTTGTGCAGGTGCGCGAGGGCATGTTTGCCAAGGTCGCCATGCATGCGGTGCGCCGGCTGGCGCTCACCACCTTCGAACACATGCACCGGCTGTCGCTGCGCTTTCATCTCGAGCGCAAGACAGGCGGGCTGACGCGCGTGCTGGAGCGCGGCCGGCTTGGCATCGAGAACATCGCGCGCATGACGCTGATGACCTTCGTACCTACCATCGTCGAATTCGCGCTGGTGCTGACGATCTGCGCCTGGTCGTTCGACTGGCGCTACGTGCTAACCGTGGCCGGCATGATCGTCCTCTACCTTTGGTTCACGGTGCGAGCCACCGATTGGCGCATCGGCATCCGCCGCACCATGAACGAGAGCGACACGGAGGCCAACACCAAGGCCATCGACAGCCTGCTCAACTACGAGACCGTCAAGTATTTCGGCGCCGAGCTGCGCGAAGCGCAGCGCTACGACCGCTCCATGGCGGCCTACGAGCAGGCCAGCATCAAGAGCTACACCTCGCTCGCCGTCCTCAACACCGGCCAGGCTGTGATCTTCACCCTGGCGCTGACGCTGTGCATGGTGATGGCCGGTCTTGACGTGATTGCAGGCTCCAAGACGGTCGGCGATTTCGTGCTCGTCAATGCGCTGCTGCTGCAGTTATTCATCCCGCTCAACTTCATGGGCATGGTGTATCGCGAGATCAAGCAGTCGCTCATCGACATCGAGCGCATGATGGACGTGCTCGAGCAGAACCCCGAGGTGCAAGACCGCGCAGGCGCGAGACCGCTGGTTGTCAAGGGCGGCACCATCCGCTTCGAGAACGTGCACTTTTGCTATGAGCCGCAACGGCTCATCCTCGACGGCCTATCCTTCACGGTGCCGGCCGGCAAGCTGGTAGCGATTGTCGGCCCGTCAGGGGCCGGCAAATCAACCGTCTCGCGCATCCTGCTGCGCTTCTATGACGTGGCGGGTGGCCGCGTCACGATTGACGGCCAGGACATCCGCGAGGTGACGCAAGACACGCTGCGCGCGGCCATGGGCGTGGTCCCGCAGGACACCGTGCTTTTCAACGACACCATCCTTTACAACATTCGCTACGGCCGTCCCGATGCCAGCGACGCGGAAGTGCGCGAGGCCGCCAGCCTTGCCCAGATCGACGAGTTCATCCGGCGCCTGCCCGAGGGTTACAACACCATGGTCGGCGAGCGTGGCCTGAAGCTGTCGGGCGGCGAAAAGCAGCGCGTCGCCATCGCCCGCACGATCCTGAAGGGCCCGCCCATCCTCATCCTCGACGAGGCGACCAGCGCCCTTGACAGTCACACCGAAAAGGAGATCCAGGACGCGCTCGACAAGGTCGCGCAGAACCGCACCACGTTGGTGATCGCGCATCGTCTTTCGACCATCATCGGCGCCGATACCATCCTGGTGCTTGACGGCGGGCGCCTGGTCGAGCAAGGCACGCACGGCGAGTTGCTGGGCAAGCATGGTCTCTATGCCAGCTTGTGGAACCGCCAGCGCCAGGCCGAAAAGGCACGCGAGGAACTTGCGCAGGCGCTCGAGGCCGAGCAGGCCATCCAGCGCCCCAAGATCACCGGCGGGCGCATCGATCCGGCGGCTGCGGCATCCGGCGGGGCAGAGGGCGGCGACCAGGACGGTCCTCTCAAGGTCGGCGAGGTCCTGCCGCGCAGCTGATCGATTGTTGCGCACCCCCTTGAATATCCGGCGCTCGCTAGGCATGCCCTTGCTCGCGTCAATCCAGCAGCTCACCGAGCCGGCGCAGAATGATCTGCACCTCGTTTTCGCTGAGTTGCACCAGCTCGAGGACAAGCGCGCCCTCAGCCAGGCGATGCTCCATCACCCGGATCGATGGCGTGCCGGATTTGAGGGCGTGTACGATCGCTCTCGCGTCGACGCGGGCACGCTTCGCATCGGCCTTGAGACAGACGCGCGCGAACGGCATGCCGGCTGGATCGACTTCGCAACGAGCCTCAATGCCTCCCCATTGGTTGGCGCGGGCGACAAAGTCGGACACCTTCTGGGCCTGTGCCTGCCGCCATTGCGGCACATCCAAGCGTTGGCGCTCCTCGATGGCAGCCAGCACGCCGACGATTGCCTCCTTGGTCGGCTTCATGCCCCGACCGATGCCCTTGTGCTGAGCGCGCACGGCCTCGACGATTTGGCGCCTGCCGATCACTAGCCCTGCGGTCGGCGAAGCCAGATACTTGTGCGCGCTGACCAGGACGAGATCGGCGCCGGTGGCGATCAGCTCGCCGACGCGCATGTCCTGCGCTGCCCCGTCAATGATCGCCGGAACCCCGCGCCGGTGCGCTTCCGCGACCGCCTGCCGCAGATCGATCGGATTGCCACGTACGAGCCGGGAAGACACCAACAGCAGGCAGGCCGTAGCAGGGTGCGCCAAGGCCGCCTGGATAGCAGCCATGGAGCAAGCCTCGGTAGCGCCAGCAAGAACCGGTATGGCACCGGCGAGCCGCACGTCTTGCTCGATCGGGTGTCCATAGTTCACCGCGTGCCCGGCAGGCATCACGACGCGATGGTTGAGCCCGCTTGCATTGGGCAAGGCGGCAATGCGCGTTGCATCGGTCATGGCGGCCGCGATCGACAGCGTAATGCCGGCCGCAACGCAGTGCGTCACCGCCCCGGCCTCGGCGCCAGCAAAGCGCGAGATGACCACACTTGCAGCATCTTGGAGTTGGTCGATGACGAGGAACTGCCCCAGAGCCGCCGCCGCGGCCTGTGCAACGTCGGCGGACGATCGCGATACGCCCAGGGGCGTGAATGAGCCGGCTGCATTGATGATGCAGGTGAGCCCGTAACGATCGCGCAAGTTCATGGTTGCGGTCATGCTCCTGCTGGCAACGCCGCAAGTTCGGCTTCTTGCTTGTCGAGACCAAGGTCGCAACCCTTGCCCTATCCTCGACTAAGTTGCAGCCCCCCTTAACGCGCGGCGAACAGCTCTGCCCTATGCTGGGCAAGGATTAATGCAAAATTCCAGCTGACATGGACGACAACGCAAAGCCACCACCGATCTCACGCCAGCTGCTGGGCGCCCTACGCCGCGGCCTGGTTGGGATCCTGCGCCTCGTCCGCGAGATCCTGCGTCATCTCCGGCCTGCGCTGGTGGCGTTGTGGCGGGTGGCCAGACCGATCCTGCGCACCATCCTCCAGATGCTGCTTGCCCTCGTCATCGTTTTCGAGGAATGGGGCTGGCAGCCGCTGCAGAACCTGCTCGGGCGACTGGCGAAATGGCGCCCGTGGGCGGCGGTCGAAACGGCCATCGCGCGCCTGCCGCCGTACGCCGCGCTGGTGGTATTCGTGCTGCCATCCACGTTCCTCCTGCCGCTCAAATTCCTCGCCGTATTCCTGGTTGCCAGGGGGCAGATCGTGCTGGCGGGCATACTGTTCCTCCTGGCCAAGGTGGTGGCGACCGCCCTCGTCGCCCGCCTGTTCCTGCTCACGCAGCCGGCACTGATGCAGATCGGCTGGTTCGCCCGCGGCTATGACATCGTCATGCCGTGGAAAGACGCCATGGTCGACATGGTGCACAACTCACTCGTGTGGCGCGTGGCGCGCATCTGGAAGGAGCGCATTCGCCGTGCCGTGCGGCGCCAGTGGTGGCAGATGCGCCCCACCCTGCGGCTGTGGCGGCGTCGCCTCGTCATCGCCGGCCTCGCCGCGCGTGGCCAGATCCAGCATTTCGCGCGAGCTGCAAGGCAGCGCATCGAGGCCTATTTCGCACGATAGCGCGTCTGCCAGGCCGCCGACGATCCGTGTAGGAGCTCGCACCAGCCTGACGCTGCATGGCGAGACTTCTTGCGCGGTACGCGCCAAGGCGTTCGCTCAGCTCGACCCGCTCCCTATGATCGCAGAGCAACGTCGCGGCCAGCCTCGCTGCGGCCGGCGCGTCACCCAGATCGATGAGGGGCACCTCCAGGCCACACAAGCCGGTCAACGCATTGTTGGTGGCCAGAAACGGCGTACCCAACGACAGACACTGCAGCAGCTTGATCTTGGTGCCGTGACTGTTGGCGATCGGTGCCACGAACAATGCGCACCCCTGGTACAAGTCCTCGACAGCGGCGTTGGTCGAGGCACCAAGGAGATCGACGTTGCCCGGCACCGGCGCGGACACATCGTGAGCGCCTGCACCTACGACCAAGATGCGCGCAGGGCTATGCTTGGCAAGCTCTGGCGCGAACCTGAAGCAAAGCCACTCGATGGCCTGGCGGTTGGCTCTTGTTCCCACCATGCCAGGAGCTTGCACTCTTATCGAACATCGGGGCAATCACCACCCGCTTGAGCCATGGGGACGGCGGCACGTCCGCAGCATTGGTGGCTACCACCGCATCACTGCGCGCGTAGATCGACTGCTCGTAAAGCCAAAGCCGCGCAACTTTCCTGGACGAGTGCGGCGACCCATTGGGCGCCAGCAGCTCGCGGAGAAACCGGCTTTCCCTGTTGAGAGTGACGGTGATGCGCCGCACATCCCGGCGACGATAGATGGCCGGGGCATAGAGTGCGCTGAACAGGTAATCGACCAGGACTACGTCGGGGCCCACCTGGTCGACGACACGGGCAGCATCGCCATGCACACGCGACTGCGCTGCTGCCTCGGCCTCGAACGGGAACGGCCAGCGCATGTTCGCCTGACGCATGCCCTGGTCTAGCTCGAGAAAGCGAAAGTCCGCACCAATCTGGCGGGCAAAGACTGCGCAGCCGCTCCGCTGCGAGCCGGCCCCACGTTGCAGATCGTCAGCGAAACATGCGGCGTCTCGGCAATGCGCGTTGCATGGTTTCGGCAAACCAGTCCGCCGCCGTATTGGTCCGGCCAATGTCCACAATCGTAAAATACAAAACGCGAAGGACGCCAGATTGCTTCGCCATGACCAATAGTCCCGGCTGCCTTCATTGCCAGCAATGCAAAAACACTAGGCCCCGGGCCGACCCGGGCGAAGCAATTGCAAGACGAAAGAGCGACCTCCGCGATTTGTGATGGTGCGTGAGACGCCAGCATGTTCGCCTCGGCGAATTGCACTATAAGCGATTCGATAGCTGGCTTAGTGTGCCGGCATCATGCTCGATGCCAGTCGCCGCTATGCCCACAAGCTCCGCAACGTCAGCCACTCGCTGGTGCTGGTTGGCGGACTGACCATGGTCACGGCCTTCTCGGCCTGGCTGCTGTGGTCGTGGTCGGGCGTGATCATCACGCTCACGTGGATCGCTGGCCTCTACCTGCTCGCGCCGCGGGTACCGCCCGAAATGGTGATGCGCATGTACAGCGCGGTGAAACTCGACCCACGCCGGGGCGATCCGCTCACGCAGATGGTTGCCACGCTGAGCCAGCGCGCTGAACTCACGGCCGTGCCGGACGTCTACATCATCCCGAGCTCCACCCTCAATGCGTTCGCCACTGGCCAACCCGACAAGGCCGTGATCGGCCTCACCGAGGGATTGCTGCGCCGGCTCGATGCCAATGAGCTTGCCGGCGTGTTGGCGCACGAGATTAGCCACGTGCGCAACAACGATCTCGCTGTCATGGGCCTGGCCGACGTCATGACGCGCTTCACGCAAGTGCTGTCCTACCTGGCGCTGTTCCTGTCCTTCTTCAATCTGCCAGCCATCCTCGCGGGCCAGGCCGACATCTCCCTGCTGGCCCTGGTCCTGCTCTACCTGGCGCCCAGCATCAATAGCCTGCTGCAGCTCGGCCTGTCGCGTACCCGAGAGCACGATGCCGACCGCGAAGGCGCGTACCTGACCGGGAATCCGCGCGCCCTGGCGTCGGCCCTGCACAAGCTCGAGCGCTATCAGGGTCGCTTCTGGGAGGACTTGGCGTTTCCGGTGCCGGGACGCCGCATTCCGCAGCCGTCGCTGTTGCGCTCGCACCCGACTACGGAGGATCGCGTCGAGCGGCTGCTGGCGCTGGAAGGCCGGTCCATGCTGCCACCGATCGAAGTCGCCCCCGAGCCGGTCGCCTCCCCCACCGGCGCAGCCGCCATGCGACCCCGCACCCGCTGGCCCGGCGTCTGGTATTGACCTGCGCCTAGCCGCCGAGCGGGTTGTCGCGGCAGCCAGCGTAGAACAGCAGGTTGACGCGCTTCGCCCGCAAGCCGGCGCCGATCTCACGCAGGGGGAGCGCGCGCGCCGGCAGCGCGGCATTCTTCTGCGCCAGCGGATAATCGCCAGGTAGCAGATAGACCGCACCGTCAGCCTCCACGCCGTGCCCGGTGGTGTAGATCAGGGCAGCGTCAGCCTGTGCGGACTGGGCCGAGAACCTGGCAATCGTCTCGCGCATTTGCGCCCGGCTCCGGTCAATGGCCACCTCAGTCCTGAAGCCCGCGGCCTCCAGCGCTTTGGCAACGCGCTGCGCATCGTGCCTTGCACCAGCCAGCGACGGCGCAGGATCGACGCCCGAACCGCCGGACGCCGCATAGTCCGACACCACCATCACCAGGGCGATGCGAGCCTCGCCCGCTCGGGCCGGCACCAGGTCCCAGGTACCATTCGGCGTACGCTCGGGCACATCGGCCTGCTGGACGTTGCCGCTCTTGCGTGCCGTCAGCTCGCTCATCGCCGCGGGCAGCTCGGCAAGCCGGGCACTGCGCCGCTCCAGCACCTCGATCAGTGCGCTCGCAAACGGATTGCCGCCACCTTCGCCCTGATCGAGCGTCTGCATTCCCGATTGCGATGCATGAAAGACCAGCGTTTCGGCAGTTGCCGAGGTTTGGCACGTAGTCCCCAAAACGATCAGCGCGCCTATCAATACGATCGCTCGCACCAAACCAAATGCCTTTGCCATCGTTACTTTCCTGTCATCAATTCATTGCCCACGAGCGTGCGTGCAAATTCGGGCCGCGGTTTGACAACTAGAGCGCCGTCCAGCTTGCGCGCACGAACTGGATGCGCATGCCCGCGCGCTGCATGTTGCGGTGGCTGCCCGACAGGAACTCGGCACCGCCGCAGATGAACTCGACGCCGGCGGCGCTGGCATCGGCAATGCGCCGCTGCAGCAGCGCCGTCTGCAGGCCGCGACCGCGGAACGCTGGAGCTGTGGCAGCATCCGCGCAATATCCGACCTTGTCTTTTACGTACAGGACGCCGGTGGCCGCGGGCTTGCCGTTGATGCGCCCGAGATAGAGCGACCAGCCCGGCTCGTCGATCCAGCCGCGCGTGTTCGCCTTGAAGCCCGCGCTATCGCGCATAGCCCAGCCGGCGGCATGGGTTTGGAGAAACTCGTCGATCCCGCGACGCGTCACGTGCTCGATGGCAAGCAGCTCGTTGTCCGCCAGCGTCGCATCGGGCTCGCGGATGAAGGAGCTGTGGAAGCCTGACTGGAAGCAGCCCTGTTTGGCCAGCGCGCGGCACAAGTCGGCAGTGGCCAAGCCAGGCACCACCTCGAAGTGCGGCGTCACGCCATGCTCGCGATACCACGCCAGCAGCGGTTCGATATGCGCCTCGTGTCCTGCCTCAAGCCCGAACACGGTGTTGAAGTACGGCACCGGCAGATGCCGTGCCATCAGCGCCAACGGACCGCCTTCGCCACGCCGGTAGGCGATGCCGACCGGGTTGCCGGGCAACCTTTCCAGCACCTGCAGTCGTGACAGCGTGTAGGACGCCTCCGCATCGAGCGTGCGGCGAATCACATCGAGCGAGGCAGCAAGCATTTTTGGGCTCGTAACCTGTTGGCTTAATCCACACCTTCTGCTGGGTCCGATCATTGACCAGCAGGCGACGCACATGCAATTGCCGTCGTCTGTGGAACCGACGCGTCGCGGTGTGGTTCTCGACGTGCAGAGATCAACTGCGCGGGGGCTGCCATGATCGACAACCGCCTTCTAGGAGCTGTGGCCATAGCCTTTGCCGGCGCCGTGTTCGGCTTTGCAACCGGCAGATTTTCGGCTTGGCTCGTGCCGCTCTGCGGGGTCGAATCGGCGAGTGCGACCGCCAAGCCCTCGGTGCCCCTGCAGCCCACGACGGTGGCTAAGCAGGCCACACGCCCGTCGCCGCCGCTCGAAAGCACGTCCTCCATTACCGCAGTGGTCCTGGACAGCCCCAAGGCGCCCACCAGCGCCAGTGCGCAAAAGCCGGCCGAGGCGTCCGCCGAAGCCAAGGGGGCGGTTGCGCCTGCAGGCGCCAAGATCGAGCCTCAGATCATTGCACGGGCGCTCAATCCCGACGAACCGCCAGGCGACGCAAGCCGGTCGGATACCCGGGTGATCAATGCAGGCAGCGCGGACCGGTTGCAAGCGCAGGAGGCGGCTAGCACAGGCGGCGATCCGCGCAGTCTGACGGCCGGCCCCGATGCCCAGGAGGCGTGCCGTCGCAAATTCCGCTCGTTCGACCCGACTGATGGTACCTACAAGCCGTTTGGCCAGGACGTGCGCGTCCCCTGCCCGTATATCGCGCGGTAGCTATGCCGCCTTCTTGCCCTGGCCGGCGACCTCGGCCAACTGCGCCACCAGCGTGCGCACGCCCTTGAGCCGAGTCTCGGGCAGGTCCCAATCGGCCTTGAACACCAGCTTGTGGTCAGCCTGCATTTTCACGCCCCTGCGCGACTTCTGCATGAAGGCGACGAGGCCCTCGGGATTGGCGAACTGGTTCTTGCGGAACGTGATGACCGCACCCTTTGGCCCGGCGTCGACCTGGGCAAGCCCGCCCTGCCGCGCCAGCCCCTTGATCTCCATCACGTCCAGTAGATGTGAGACCTCGGTCGGCAGCTCGCCGAAGCGATCGACCAGCTCGGCGGCGAAATTGTCGATGTCGGCGCGCTTTTCCAACAGCGACAGGCGCCGGTACAGGCCGAGCCGCAGCTGCAGGTCCGCGACATAGGTGTCCGGGATGAGCACGGCCGCCCCGAGCGATATCTGCGGGCTCCACTGATCCTGCGCCTCACCCAGATCGCCGCCCTTCAGCGCCGCCACCGCTTCTTCCAGCATCGACTGGTAGAGTTCGAATCCGACCTCGCGGATGTGACCCGACTGCTCCTCGCCCAGCAGGTTGCCGGCACCACGAATGTCGAGGTCGTGGCTGGCCAGCGAGAAGCCCGCGCCCAGCGTATCGAGCGACTGCAGCACCTTGAGCCGGCGCTCGGCCCCGGCCGACAGCTTCTCGCCGTTGGGAGTGGTGAAATAGGCATAGGCGCGCGTCTTGGAGCGGCCCACTCGGCCGCGCAGCTGATAGAGCTGGGCCAGGCCGAACATGTCGGCGCGATGCACGATCAGCGTGTTGGCGTTGGGGATGTCGAGGCCCGACTCGACGATTGCCGTCGACAGCAGCACATCGTATTTGCCGTCGTAGAACGCCGTCATCACGTCCTCGAGCATGCTCGGCGCCAACTGACCATGGGCGCGGCCGATTTTCAGCTCCGGCGTATGCTCGCCCAGGAACTCAGCCACGTCCTCCAGGTCCGAGATGCGCGGCACCACGTAAAAGCTCTGTCCGCCACGATATCGCTCCCGCCGCAGCGCCTCGCGGATGATGACCGGGTCGAACGGCGAGATGTAGGTGCGCACGGCCAGCCGGTCGACTGGCGGGGTGGTGATCAGCGACAGCTCGCGCACGCCCGACAGTGCCAACTGCAGCGTGCGCGGAATGGGCGTGGCAGTCAGCGTGAGCACATGCACGTCCTCGCGCAGCTGCTTGAGGCGCTCCTTGTGCGCGACGCCGAAGTGCTGCTCCTCATCCACGATCAGCAGGCCGAGCCGCTGAAAGGCGATCGACTTGCCGAGCAGCGCGTGCGTGCCGACCACGATGTCGATGGTGCCATCGCGGATGCCGGCCTTGACGGTGCTCAGGTCCTTGGCGCTGACGAGGCGCGAGGCCTGCGCCACTCGGATCGGCAGCCCCTTGAAGCGTTGCGAGAATGTGGCGAAGTGCTGCCGCGCCAGCAGCGTGGTCGGCACCACCACCGCCACCTGGAAGCCGGCCAGCGCGGCGATGAAGGCGGCGCGCAGCGCCACCTCTGTCTTGCCGAACCCGACGTCGCCGCACACCAGTCGATCCATCGGTTTGCCCGAGCCGAGATCGTCCAACACCGTTTGGATGCTGGCCGCCTGATCATCCGTCTCCTCATAGGGAAAGCGGGCCACGAACTCCTCGTAGGCGCCGTGCGGCGGCGCCATGCTCGGGGCCTGCTTGAGCTGGCGCAGGGCCGCGATCTTGATCAGTTCGGAGGCGATTTCGCGCAGGCGCTGCTTGAGACGGGCCTTGCGCGTCTGCCAGCCGGCCCCGCCGAGACGGTCGAGTTGGCTGCCGGACTCGGCCGAGCCGTAGCGCGTCAGCAGCTCGATGTTCTCGACCGGCAGATAGAGTTTATCGCCGCCGGCGTAGCCGATCTCCAGGCAGTCGTGGGGTGCGCCGAGTGCCGTGATGGTGGTGAGCCCATCGAAGCGACCGATGCCGTGATCGGCATGCACCACGAAGTCGCCGACGTTGAGGCTAGTCGCCTCGGTGATGACGTCGGCGGCGCGGCGTGCCTTGCGTCTGGGCCGCACCAGTCGATCGCCCAGTACATCCTGTTCGGCGATCACGGCGATGCCCGGCGCCTCGAAGCCTTGCTCGAGCCCCAGCACGGCGAGCGCGGTCTGGCCGGCCGGCAACGCCAGCACCTCGGCATAGCTGTCGATCTTGCGTGCGTCGGCAAGCTTGTGCTCAGCCAGCAGCGTCGCCAGCCGCTCGCGTGCACCGGCCGTGAAGGCGGCGATCACCACGCGCCGTCCCTGGCGCTCGAGATTGCGCACATGATCGGTCGTGGCATCAAACACGTTACGGTCGGCAGCGGCGCGCTCGGCAGCAAAGTTGCGCCCGACCCTGCCCTGGAACGAGCGCACCACACCACGCGAGGCATCCGGCGCCTGCTCGAAGGCCGTCATGCGCCGCACAGTTCGCTCGTTGAGCAGCTTCGCCCACTCCTCGTTGCCAAGGAACATGCTCGCCGCCGGCACCGGTTTGTAAGGCGGCGCGCCGAAGGTGAGCGTCTCCAGGCCTTTGACACGCGCATCGTAGTGCTCGCGGATCAGGTCGAGACGCTCGTTCACCGCTTCGTCAGCCAGATGATCGAAGCTGATAGCCGCGTTCGGCAGATAGTCGAACAGGGTCTCCAGGTGCTCATGAAACAGCGGCAGCCAGTGTTCGAGCCCCGGATAG
>Ga0075421_100008977_pt1 | contig 12311 bp, 13 predicted proteins | sample SoiMetdeltSBSDD5_FD_75292 | JGI IMG/M metagenome (GOLD analysis project Ga0075421, IMG submission 75292) | Bulk soil microbial communities from a Populus tree surrounding site in Tennessee, USA - Soil MetaG P. deltoides SBSDD5 | ecosystem: Environmental > Terrestrial > Soil > Tree plantation...
GGAGCCGGGATTCTCGCCACCATTGCCGTGGGACTGGTGCAGGGCTGGTCCACCAACACCATCATCGGCAGCTGTCTGCTCGACCTAGTCATTGCCCTGGCCAGCGCCGCGCTCGCGATGATCACGATGCCGATGGCGGAATCGATCACCCGGATCACAACCGACCTCACCTTGCTCGAGCTGTCCGACCTCGGGCGACCGCTGCTTCGCCGGCTGGCGCTCGAGGCTCCCGGCACCTGGGCCCACAGCCTGGCCATGGCGAGCCTCTGTGAGTCGGCCTGCAACATGATCGGCGCCAACGGACTGCTTGCTCGGGTCGGCTGTTACTACCACGACATAGGAAAGCTGGCGAACCCCGGACACTTCATGGAAAATCAGGGTGGGGCCCCCAACCCGCACGATCAGTTGAGCCCTCGGGAGTCGGCCCGTATCATCCGCAGTCATGTGATCGATGGGTTGGCCTTGGCTGAAGCCGCAGCTTTACCTGAGGTGGTTAAAGCCTTTATCCCAGAACACCATGGAACAACCTACATCACCTATTTTCTGAGCCGAGCGCGAGGGGCTGACCCGGATGGAAGGGTGGATCCCACGGAGTTTCGCTACCCCGGTCCCCGACCCCAGTCGGCCGAGACCGCAGTAGCGATGCTGGCCGATTCGGCGGAGGCGGCCGTGCGGGTGCTGAACAATCCAACGCCTGAAGCGGTGCGCAACGCCATCGAGCACCTCGTGCAGCAAAAGATGGGATCGGGACAGTTGGACGATGCACCGTTGACTCTGCGGGACCTCGACCGGATCAAGCGCGAGTTCGCCCGGGTCATGTCCGGCACCTATCACAAGCGGATCGGGTATCCCCGGCCGAGCGGCAGCGTCACGCCGGAATTTCAGCCCGCCGAGCGTGAGTGAAGTGCTGGTGAGCGGTCGGCGGCTGCCGTTGTCGCGCGCGCTGGTCGCTCGCATCGTGCGGCAGGTGCTTCGCTCGGAGCGCCGTGAAGCCGTCGTTTCGGTCACCTTCCTCGGTCGCGACGCCATGCGGCAGCTCAATCGGGAGCACAAGGGACACGATGAGCCCACCGACGTCCTCACCTTCGCGCTCACCGATCCGACTGGCGGCATTCTGGGCGACATCTATATCTGCCCCTGGGTGGCTCGGCGCGAAGCCAGAGCGCGGGGCATTCCCCTGCGGCAGGAGCTGATCCGGCTGATCGTGCATGGCACCCTCCACGCTGTGGGACGGGATCACCCGGAAGGGCCGGCCCGCACCCGCTCGGCGATGTGGCGGCGGCAGGAGCGCTACGTGGAGGCTCTGGCATGATCGCCATCCTGCAGCAATTCATCGCTCCGCTCATGGCCATGGTGCTCACACTGTGGGCTGCCTGGCTCGCGCTGGCGGCGGAATCAGATGCCGAGCTCCCCCGATCGCTAAGCGGACAGCTGGGCCAGGAGGGAACCGCCGGCACGGTTTCCCGGCACCTGCACATCGCCCACCTGGCGCTGCTCATGCTGGCCGGCGCCGCCGCCGGTGGCGCCGTGGCCTGGTGGGCCTGGTCACCCGTGCTGGGACTGGTTCGGCTGTTTCTCGCGGTTCTGTTAGTGTGGGTGCTCGGCGATCTGGTGCCGCGGTTGCTTGCTGCGGTGGCGCCCGAGCTCACCGTGCCGGCCCGGCGCGCTGCCATTGCTACGCTGGTGCCCTTCCGCCCATTGCTTCGCCTGGCTACCTGGGCCGACGAGCGAGCCCGAGCCCGGGCCCCCACCCGAAGCAGCCGGCAGTCCGGAGCCGCGCAGCGCGACATGCTGCTGGGCGTCTTCTCCCTGGCGGACACGGCAGTTGCGGAGGTGATGACCCCCCGTATCGACATTGTGGCGGTGGATACCGCGACCGACCGGGAAGAAGTGGTGAAGACGCTCCGCAGCTCGGAGCACGCGCGAATCCTGGTCTACGATGGCAATCCCGACGCGGTAGTCGGCGTGCTCTACGCCAAGGACATCCTGGCGGTCGGCCCCGAGGACCCGAGGTCCTGGCACGAACTGATCCGTCCGGCTGTCTTCGTGCCCGAGGGGAAGACTCTCGATCGCCAGGTGCGCGACTTCCAGCGCGGTCCCAGCCATATCGCCGTTGTGGTGGACGAGTTCGGGGGAACCGCCGGGATCGTAACTCTGGAGGACATCCTGGAGCAGATCGTGGGTGAGATCCAGGACGAGTACGACACCGACGAAGTGGCGCCGATCCAGGTGGTGAAAGATGACCACTGGCGGGTCGAGGGCGGCGTCGCCCTGTCGGAGCTGGAGTCGGCCCTGGGGCACAGCTTCGATCGCGACGATGTTAGCACCGTCGGCGGCCTGGTGCTGGCCGAATTCGGCAGGGTGCCCCGCTCGGGCGAGTCAATCGACGTGAGTGGATACCGGCTGGTAGTGGAGCATGTGGTGCGCCGCCGGGTCAAACGCATTGGCGTATATCGCACTCCGGTCGAGCCCTCGATGGCGGAGCGGGCCGAGCGATGATCTGGATCGCCATTTTCTTTGGCGTCGTGCTCACCGTGTTTGGTGCCACGGCCGGCGCGGCCCTCATCACGGTGAGCCGGGCCGAGCTGACGCGAGCAGTAGGACGGCGCCTGCGGGGCGGCACGGCTTCGCTTGCGGGGCTGGCACAGATCGACAACTATCTCACGGCGGCGTCCGCCACTACCTCGCTCGGCGTGCTCCTGCTCGGCGCCTCCGTACCGGGTCTGCTGACCGGCACGAGTGCTCCCCGGTCACTGGTGGCATTCGTGCTGCTCGCGGTTCCGTTGGTGCTGTTCGCCGCCTACCTGGTGCCCCGCTGGCTGACCCAGCCGCGGGCGGAGAGTGTGGCGGGAAGAGTCACGCCGGTTCTCCGGCCCTGGTCCAAGATCCTCGGACTGCTCTTGCCCGCCCGGACCGCGACCCGTCCCACCGACCTGCGCTCGATCTGGCGGGAGGGCGCGGCAGTGGGCGTCGAGGACGACGACGAACTGATGATGGTGGGCGGGGTCATGGCGTTCAGCTCCCGCCCGGTGCGCGAGGTGATGACCCCCCGGACCGATATCGTCGCCATCGAGGAGAACGCACCGCTGGAGGAGATTCGACTGGTGTTCGCTGGGAGCGGCTACAGCCGGATCCCGGTCATTCGGGGGACGCTCGACGACATCATTGGAATGCTGCACGCCTTCGATCTCTTCAAGCTGGAGCCCGGCGACCCGCTGCCGGTGCGCCCGGTCGCGGTGACGCCGGCCAGCCGGAGCTGCGGCGACCTGCTGCTGGATATGCAGCGGGAGCGGCGCCACCTCGCCGTGGTGCTCGATGAGTTCGGGGGCACCCTCGGCATCGCCACTTTGGAGGATCTCCTGGAGGAGCTGGTGGGCGAGATCTTCGACGAGCACGACGAGGAGGTGAAGCAGTCGCCCGCGACGGCGCCCACCCTCTTCGAGACCGACGGCAACGTGTCGGTCCAGGCCATCGAGGAGCGGTTCGGTGTGTCGCTGCCCGCCGGCCGTTCCACCACCATCGGTGGCTTGCTGGTGGAGTGGGCCGGCCGCATTCCCAACTCCGGCGAGCGATTCTACGTGCAGGGCATCGAGTTCGATGTGGTGCAGGCATCACTGACCCGCATCGAGCGACTTCTGATCCGATCCGGAGCCACAACCGCAGTCCAACTCTTCCCCAGCGCGTCATGAGGAAGCTCCTCGACCGCATGGTCGAGCTGGTCCGCAGGGGCGAGCTCGGCCTCTTCACCCGTCGGGCCCACGAGTTCGAGCCGGCCGATCTGGCCGAGGTGCTGACCGCGCTGGACGAGCGGGAGAGGGTCTCTGTGGTGCAGGCGCTCCCGCCCGAAGTGTCGAGCCAGGCGCTAGCCGAGATGCCGGAAGAGGCCCACGCGGAGGAGACCCTCGCCGCGCTGGACCCGGATCTGGCAGCGCAGATCGTCGACGAGCTGGACGACGACGATGCCGCCGACATCCTGGGGGAGCTGGACCGCACCACCCAGGAGCACATCCTCGCGGCAGTGGAGGATCGCTCCGAGGTCGACCGGCTCCTCCGCTACGACGAGGAGACCGCGGGTGGCCTGATGACCACCCACATGGTGACCGTGACCGACACGGCCACCGCCGAGCAGGCCCTGGAACAGATTCGCCGCCAGGCCGAAGAGGGGGAGGACTTCTATCAGGTGTTCGTAGTGGATTCCCAGAAGCGCCTGGTGGGGACACTTCCCTTCAAGGATCTGGTCATCAGCCGGCCGGAGCGGCCGGTGCGCGAGTTTATGGAAGAAGCGGACATCTACGTGACGCCGGAGCTGGACCAGGAAGAGGTGGCGCGACTGATGGCGCGCTACAACCTGCCCAGCGTGCCGGTAGTGGACGAGTCAGGTCACCTGCTGGGGCGGGTCACCTTCGACGACGTGATCGATGTGGTCGAGGCGGAGACCACCGAGGACCTCCTCAAGTTCGGCGGCGTGTCGCCGGACGAAGAGCTGGGCGCCGGCTGGCAGACCGCGGTCCGGAGCCGGCTGCCCTGGCTCTCGATCAATCTCGGCACCGCCTTTTTGGCCGGCGGGGTGGTGTATTCCTTTCAGCACACCATTCAGCAGACGCTCGCCCTAGCGGTGTGGATGCCGATCATCGCGGGGATGGGTGGCAACGCGGGGACCCAGGCGCTGGCAGTGACCGTCCGCCGGTTGGCTCTGGGACAGCTGCCGGTGCGGGTATTCACCCAGGTTGTGGTGAAGGAGATCTTGGTCGGGGTCATCAACGGCTTGGCCATCGGCACGGTGGTTGGCCTGGTGGCGACGTTGATGGGGGAGGGGTACTGGCTGGGGCTGGTGGTGTTTCTGGCGATGGTGGGCAACCTGATTGTAGCTGGGTTCGCCGGGGCGTTCATTCCGATCTTGCTGGAGCGGTTCGGGGTTGATCCCGCGGTGGCTTCCTCGATTTTCGTGACCACGTTCACCGACGTGTGTGGCTTTTTGCTGCTGCTCGGGTTGGCCGGCTGGCTCTTGCTGTAGCCGAGGCCCCGATTGCTCGTCCCCAAGCTGGTAACCACCCTCAAGAGCTACAACCGCGCCCAATTCTTTGCCGATCTCACGGCAGGCGTCATTGTGGGGATCGTGGCCTTGCCGCTGGCGATCGCGTTTGCGATCGCCAGCGGGGTCACTCCCGACCGCGGGCTTTACACCGCAATCATCGCCGGCTTCCTCATCTCGGCTCTGGGAGGGTCGCGGGTCCAGATCGGCGGGCCGACCGGGGCCTTCGTGGTCCTGGTGTATAGCATCGTGCAGCAGCACGGGGTGGACGGGCTGATCATCGCCACGATGATGGCGGGACTGCTGCTGATCGGGTTCGGTCTGGGGCGGCTGGGCGCCGCGATCAAATTTATCCCCTTTCCGGTGGTGACTGGCTTTACCGCTGGAATCGCGGTGATCCTGATCGTGCAGCAGCTGCGCGACGTTCTCGGCCTGCGGCTCACCAGCGCCCCACCGGAACTGATCGAGCGGCTGGGCATCTACCTCAGCCACCTGGATTCGGTGAACCCGGCAGCGGTGGGCATCTCCGCCGGAACCCTGCTTCTGATGTGGCTCTGGCCCCGGCTGAGCCACACGATTCCGGCGCCTTTCGTGGCGCTGATCGTCACTACCGTTCTGGTGCAGTTGCTGGATCTCCCGGTCGAGACCATCGGCACCCGGTTCGGCCGGATCGATGCCGGCTTTCCCCACCTGTCCCTGCCCAGCATCTCGCTGGCCCAGACCCGGGACCTGGTCGGGCCCGCCCTCGCCATCGCCGCTCTCGGGGCGGTGGAGTCGCTGTTATCAGCCGTGGTTGCGGACGGGATGATCGGTGGGCGGCACCGCTCCAACATGGAGCTGGTGGCTCAGGGAGTAGCCAACGTGGTGACGCCGCTCTTCGGGGGGATCCCGGCAACAGGCGCCATCGCCCGCACCGCCACCAACGTGAAGAGTGGCGGGAGGACTCCGGTGGCGGGGATGATTCACGCGCTCACCCTGCTCCTGATCACGCTCTTCCTTGGACGGTTGGCCGGCCTGATCCCGCTCGCCACTCTCGCGGCCATCGTCTTGTGGGTGGCCTTCAAGATGGCCGAGTGGCAGGTATTCCGGAGCGAGCTGAGCGCGCCGAAGAGCGACGCGCTGGTCATGCTGTCGACTTTCCTCCTTACAGTGCTGGTGGATCTCACCACCGGTATCGGCGTGGGGATGGTGCTGGCATCCTTCCTTTTCATTAAACGCATGGCCGAGGTGACCAACGTGACCCTGGTGTCGCAGGAGTTTCAGGATACCAGGTCCAGCCCTGATCACTCCGGCGCGATTTACCGGCGTGAGGTACCCAGGGGTGTCGAGGTGTACGAGATCAATGGCCCATTCTTCTTTGGGGCCGCGGAGAAATTCAAGGACACTCTCTCCCAGGTCTCGAAGAAGCCCAAAGTGCTGATCGTGCGGATGCGCAACGTGCCCGCGATCGATTCCACCGCCATGCATGCCCTGACGGACCTGATCCGGCGAACCCGCCGGGACGGCACCAAGGTCTTGATCTCAGACATCAATGAGCAGCCGCTGCTCGCGCTCCGCCGCTCGGAGCTGTTGAGCGAGATCGGTGAAATCAACGTGTATCCTGACATTGACGCCGCGCTGGAGGCCGCGCGCGGCCATTTGGCGCCGCCATCCTAGGGGCGGCCCGTCGGGTAGGGGCGCTTCATTCGGGCCTCCGCTGCTGGTGCAAGTAATTGAAGCTGGCCCGGACCGACGCAATCGGATCAGGAGGATGGTCGTGCTCGACGAAGAAGTGGCTGAGTCCGGCCTTCTTCTGCTGATTGAGGATTGTCGAGAAGTCGATTCTGCCGCGACCGACCTCGGTCATCCCGCCTCGCTGGTCCATGTCGTTGAGATGGCAAAGGCGAAACCGGCCGGGGTGGTGGTGGAAGTAGGCCAGCGGGTCGCGCTCCCCCTTCGTCATCCAGTAGAGATCCAGCTCCATGGTGACTAGATCCGGGTCGGTCTCCTGCAACAGGATGTCGTAGGGTACTGCGTCGTCCCGGCGGGAAAACTCGAAATCATGGTTGTGATAGGCCACCTGCAGATTGCGCTGCCGGGCTAGCTCCCCCGCGCGATTGAGCGCGGCCGCTGCTCGGCGGAAACGATCGGCTGACTGCTGCGTCTCCAGTGGCAGCGACGCCTGGACCAGGTAGCGATGTCCCAGCTCGGCGGCGGTATCGAACAGCTGATCCAGGTTGCCGTCCAGCACCGATACGTGGGCGGAAGGTGCGCTGAGACCCAGGCCGTCCAGCCAGCTCCGCAGCTGCGCGGGGCGGGCACCGAAATAGCCGGCGAACTCGACTTCCCGGTAGCCGATCTTTGCCACCATCTCCAGCGTGAGCGCGACGCTCGTCTCCATGAGCGTGCGCACCGTGTGCAGCTGAAGGCCGATCCGCTCGAGCAGGGGGTCGTTCAGGAGAGGCGGTACGATAGCGCTCAAGCTACCGAGGCCCACCAGCTCGAGGAACTCTCGACGATTCACGATCTCACTTCCCACCCCCGGTCCCGCACCAGTCACGCGCTGGGGCGAGGATTGAATCGGCGCTCATAGTGGCTGCTGTCGTCGGCCCGCCAGGCGCGAGGCTCGCGACGATAGGATCGCCAGAGCAGAACGGCTCCGAGGAGGCAGGCACCGGTGGCGGCAACGAGCAGACCTGTCGCCAGGGTCTCAGTGTCGAGCGTCAGGCCGACCCCGGCCAGCAGAAGGCTGAGGGCGAACATGCCTACACCCGACTCCCACAGATGACACCGGGGTGCCAGGTGCCAGCCGCGGCTCACCTCCCAGGCGAGTATCAGCCCAGGCAGCACCAGCCAACGCGGATCCGGGTCCCGCGATCCTATAGTGCCAGCCAAGAGGACGGTGATGATCCCGGCCATTAGGAGCGTACCGGGCCGGCGAAGCGGGTCCAGCCAGGTGCGATGCACATCGCGGCCCAGCAGCAAGAGCGCGCCGAAGCCGAGCAGCAATTCCATGAGTGACCTCGAGGTCATGAGAAGGAACGCCGAGACGCTGGCCGGAATCGCGGCAGCCAACGTCCGACCTCGGCCGTGTACCGCTCATAGCTCGCGCCGAAGCGGCCACGTAAATAGGGCTCCTCGTGCCCGATGACGAACAGGTTGACCGCTGTAAACCAGATGACCCAGTACCAGAACAGCGGCCGCGACCAGGTTAGCAGCAACTCGCCAAAAATGATCAGCGTGACGCTCAGATACATCGGGTTCCGCACGTAGCGGTACAGCCCCCGTACCACCAGCTCCCTCGGCGGATCGGCGGGCGACAGCGTGCCTCGCCCGCTGCGGGCGAACTCCCAGATGCAGCTCCCGAGGAGCACCACACCCATCGCGATGCAGACAACGCCAAGCCAGTGGAGCGGGTGGTGCGGATCGAGCCGCACCTGCCCCAGCCCGAAGTAGCGCCAGGGCAGGTAGCCCGCAAAGAACCCGGGCAGCAGCACCGTCCAGAGCAGGCTCCGTAGAGCCAACGACAGTGCAGACCAGCCGGAAGCGTTGGTCATCGAGTCGCGAGGACCTCCTCCAGGGCACCCAGCCGTTCGGTCCAGTACCGCTTCATGCGAGCCGCCGAGTCCCCGTCAGGGAGTTTGCCGTGCTGCACCGCGACCTGGCTCTTGCCGGTGCCGGTGCGGAGGAATCCGACCACGAGGAGTGTCTGATCGGGCCAAGTGATCCGCATCGACTTCCGCCGGGTGGCGGTCCGAACCGTCAGGCCCACTCCGGGCAGCCAGCGGTCGCGGATCCGCTGGTCATGGAATGCGCGATAGAGCCGCTCCAAGGGCACCGCGAAGGTCTTGCTCTTGTTGGCCTCGTAGGTACCGTCGCGCCGCTGCCCCACGGCGCGGAGTCCCTTGATCCGCTCGTAACCGACGGTGACGGTCTGGGCCCACCACCCCTCGGTCTTGTACCTGTCCTGCACGTACTTCGCGATCTCCCGGTGAGACCAGGTGTACGCCTTGGCGCGGTCGAGAGCCTTGACCCAGCGCTCCCAGGTGCAGCCGGTGCGCTGCTTAAGAATGGCATCGCTCCTGCCGGCGATCCGAGCGTACTCGGAGGGCGCAGGAGTTCTGTTTGATGTTGAGGTGGGACGTGGCTTCTGTTGCAGCAGGTGGGAACGGGCGGTGGTGTAGGCTTCGCCGGTCTTCTGCATGCGCCCGCGGACCAGGCGCTTGAAGTCTTTATTGGCAGGCATTGATGGGTTCCTTTGGTCAGGCCACGGCGACCCGCTCCCCAGCAACGACGCCTGTGGCGATCCAAAGGATTCAGCAGCGATCCGGGAGTGTGCCCCCCTTTGCCTCGCGAGGACCCTGGCTGGGGCAGGGCCGAAGAGGTTGGGCGTGGATCAACGCCGTTGTCGTAATTCTGTAGCGAGGATTTGGTGGAGGCAAGGGGAGGCGGAGGGCCGGAGTGACTCACCTGTCATAGGGCTTCGATGATCGCGGCGCGTCAGGCAGTTGCTGGTCCAGCGACTGCCGATACCGGATGCAGCCCCGCAGGAACTCGGGCCAGGTGGGCACCGTGGGCAGCGGGTCCTGCTTCTCTGGCAGCAGCCGCCAGAGCGCCGGATGATGCCAGCAGAGCTCGTGGCCGCTGCTGTCGCGGTGGGCCCGGATGCCGCGCCGGAGTTTGCGGACTTCTTCGATCAGCTGCTCACGGGAGAGCCCGGCGAGATCTTCGTCCATAGTCGCTAATCGCTACTCGCGAGTCGCGAGTACTGCTCCCACGGATCCGCACCGGAGCCGGGCTCCGGTAGGGCGACGAGATAGCTGATCAGACGCCGGATCCGGGCGTTCTCCATCTCGAAGACATCGCAGTACACCGCGTTAAGGACGCCACCCTTCTTCCAGGCGGCGCGTACCGTGCCTTCGGCGACAACCACGTCGTTCTCCTCGACCAGTCGGGTGATCGTCACGATCGGCTTCCCGGTGAAGGCGTCGTTCTCGATCTCCCGGTCGAAGGCGGGCTTACCGGTCAGATGGAAGGTGCCCGGCATCAGCCATTCGACATCGTCGGTCAGGCAAGCGAGGATCTGAGCGTGGTCGCCCTGGTTGAAGCCGTCGATGTACTGCTCGACCGTCTGCTTGTTGCGGCTCATCGATTGCCAGGTTGAGGAAGGGAGGGTGGCGCCCGTACTATGAACGCAAGGCCAGCGCCGGTCAACGGGAGAGTCCCGTATCATTGTGAGCGAGCCGGGCGAGCGAGCAGTCCAGACTTCTTAGCGGAGTGCCGACTCACAGCCCCAGGCATTAAACTGCATCCAGAGGCCGGGATAGAATCGACACCATCGCAGCAGTGCTGAAGGAGGACCATGAGAATCGGAATCATCGGGGCGGGGCAGATCGGGGGCAATCTGGCTCGTCGTCTCACCCAGCTGGGTCACGAGGTGTCGATTGCCAACTCGCGCGGACCCGAGTCGCTGGCGGGGCTGGCCAAGGAGACCGGGGCCAAACCGGTCGCCGTCCGCCAGGCGGCCCGCGGGGGGGACGTGGTTATCGTCACGATTCCGATGAAGAACATTCCCCAGCTGGCCGGGATCTTCGAGGGCGTGCCCAATCACGTGGTCGTGGTGGATACCGGCAACTACTATCCTCGGCAACGCGACGGCCGGATCGGCGAGATCGAGGAGGGGACTACCGAGAGCCGTTGGGTGGCCAACCAGCTGGGTCGGTCCGTGGTCAAGGCGTTCAACAATATTTATGCGAAGCATCTGCTGGAGCTGGGGAAGCCGAAGGGCACGCCCGGACGCATTGCCCTGCCGGTGGCGGGCGACGACCGCCGGGCTAAGGAGGTCGTCATCCGGCTGCTGGACCAGCTCGGTTTCGACGGGGTGGACGCAGGTAGTTTGGACGAGTCCTGGCGGCAGCAGCCGAATACGCCAGTCTACGGCACCGACGGTGATGCCGAGGGCGTTCGAAAGGGACTCAAGGAGGCCAGCCGCCAGCGCAGCGATGCGTTCAGGGGGAAAGAGAAGGCGGGAAGACGATAAGATCTCACTGCAATAGAGGAGACCGATCATGATTAAAGCAGGCGCCATCATTCCCTGTCTCTGGTTTGACAAGCAGGCCGAAGAGGCCGCCCGGTTCTATACCGGCATCTTCAAGAACTCCAAGATTGGGACCATCACCCGTTACACCGAGGTGGGTCAGGAGGTGACCGGTGGCAAGCCGGGATCGGTGATGACGGTCGAGTTCGAGCTCAACGGCCAGACATTCACCGCACTGAATGGAGGCCCGCACTTCAAGTTCAACGAGGCGATCTCCTTTCAGATCATGTGCCAGACGCAGGAGGAAATCGACCACTACTGGAACAAGCTCTCCCAGGGTGGCGATCCGAATGCCCAGCAGTGCGGCTGGCTCAAGGACAAGTTCGGCCTGTCCTGGCAGGTGGTGCCGATCCCTCTACTCGAGATGATCAAGGATTCCGACAAGGAGAAGTCGAACCGGGCCATGCAGGCGATGCTCAAGATGAAAAAGTTCGACATCGCAGCGCTGCAGCGGGCGTACGAGGGCAGGGAGCCGGCAGGAGCAGGACGGTAAGGCAGTAAGCAGGTAAGACGGTGGGTGGGTAAGCGGGAAGGGTCGTAAGCGCGTCATTTCGAGCGTAGCGAGGAATCGAGGCTCGACGATTCCTCGCTTCGTTCCGAATGATGCGCTCGGCCCATTTAGCCGCTTCCAGTCAACAAGCTACGGGATAGCTAGCCGAATCTGCACGAAAGTGACAACTGGCAGCTCGCCGGCAGGCCTGAATGTGAGCAGCGCCTGCACCGAATCCCTTATGAACGTCCCCGGGCTGGGCTGAGGGTACTGCGACCCCGTCGCTGCCGCCGACACTATTACTGTGACGGTATCTGGATTGGGCTCCGATCCCGCCGCGAACTGGGTAGTTGTAAGCCGGAACTCCGCTTCCTCTCCCACCTCCCAGGGGAATTGGTTGCAATTACAGTTGCGCAGCGCCCGAAAGCTGATGTGAACATCCGTAAGGGGGCGGTTTGTTGTGTCGAGGACCTGCCCGGCCAGAACGGCACAAGCCTGAACGCCGAACTCCCCGTTGCTTGTAGGGCAAACCGGCGGTCCGTCTTCGGATGGGTCACTGCAGCCCAAACCGAGTAGCAATGATGCCAGCAGTAGGCGTGCGAGCACGTTCCAATACTCCCGTTCTAGGGTCCTTCATTTGCCGGAAGCTTTCTCCGACTCCTACTGCGGCACGCGCTGCCGCAACTCATCGAACCAGTTCAGCACGACCGCGA
>Ga0075421_100008979_pt1 | contig 12311 bp, 7 predicted proteins | sample SoiMetdeltSBSDD5_FD_75292 | JGI IMG/M metagenome (GOLD analysis project Ga0075421, IMG submission 75292) | Bulk soil microbial communities from a Populus tree surrounding site in Tennessee, USA - Soil MetaG P. deltoides SBSDD5 | ecosystem: Environmental > Terrestrial > Soil > Tree plantation...
GCGGGAGTCAGAGATCCTGGCGCTGAGCCCACGGCGGCGGCAGGCGTACCTGGAGCTGATCGAGGGATGAGCGACTTCCTGGAGCGCCTGATCGCAAGTTCCCTCGATCTCGGGGACGGCCGCGACGACTCGACGGTCGTTCGGCCGCGCCGGGCGGCGCTGTTCGAGCCGACGTCGCCGGGCGACCAGGGCCTGTTGGCGTCTCCATTCGAGATCGCGCTCCCCGTCGAAGAAGCCGTGGAGGAAACGGTCTCCAGTGCCGTTTCACCGTCTGACGATCGAGTATCGCCAGGGTCTGCATGGGAGCGCGGTGAGGAACGAAGCGGCCAGGATGGCCGCGCTCCCAGGAGTGTGACTCGCTCCCCGTCGTCTCAGCCCTTCGATCAGATTGACGACGCGGCCGCCACCCTTGTGCCGTGCGCTGTGCCAGGCCGGGGTGCGCTGCCAGCGTCAGCCGCGATGGCACCTGCCGCCCAGGAGACGATGGCGCCTGCCGCCCAGGAGAAGATTGGAGCTGATCGAAGCATGAACGACTACCTGGACCGCCTGATCGACAGCTCCCTCGATTTTGGGGACGGACGCGACGCCTCGATGGTGGTTCGGCCGCGCCGGGCAGCGCTGTTCGAGCGGACGGCGCCTGGCGACCAGGACCTGTTGGCGTCTCCTTTCGAGATTGCGCTCCCCGTCGAAGAGATCGTGGAGGAGAGCGTCTCCAGCGCCGTCCCGCCATCTGACGATCGAGCAGCGCTCGGGCCTGCGTGGGCGCACGGGCGACGTTACGCTGAACGAAGCGGCCAGGATGGCCGCGCTCCCAGGAGGGTGCCTCTCCCCCCGACGTCGCACCCCTTCGATCAACTCGACGACGCGGCTCCGAGGGTTGTTCCGCGGACTGCGCCTACGCCCAGACTACCGCCAGCATCAGATGCGATGGCGCCTGCCGCCCAGGAGACGATGGCGCCTGCGCCCGCCGCCGGAATCCAGGAGGGCGCCCCGCCAACTCCGCCGGCGTATGGTCCGGCCGAGCGGCGTGGTCAGGAGCCGGTACGGCGAATCGCGGCGCCCGCCGAGCGGCTGGCCGGAGCCGTTGTGCCGCGCGGTGGCTCCGCTGGACGAGACTTCTCGGCCGCCGCTTCGCAGGGTGGAACGGAGGTGAGTGCGGCGCGATCCCAGCCGGTCGCGTCAGCGCCCGAGAGCCCGCCTCACCCCACGACTTCGGCGAGCTTCGGAGAGAAGACCGGATCCACGATGTCGCGGATCTTCGGGGATGCGGGCCAATCGGCGTCGTCGGCCGAGGCGGCCCGGCCAGTCGAGCGGGCGCGCGCGGGAAGGGCGGGGTGGCCGGTCGAGCCGTCCGTCAACGCGGGGCGGGCAGGCGAGCCAGCGGTCGTCTCGCGGCGGCCGGCCGGCGCGTCGTTCCAGATCGAGCCGTCGTCGGTTTCGGTCGAGGCGCGGCCCCGCCAGGAGCTGGCGACGACGATCGTGGTTTCGATCGGGCGGATCGAGGTGCGGGCGCCGTCAGCACCGCCCTCTAAGCCGGCCCGGCCTCGCCAGCCAGCCGCTCGGCGCGGGCCGGCGCTCTCGCTTGACGCGTACCTGGACCAGCGAAGCGGGATGGGCCGATGAGTAACGCCTTCGGCGTCGCCGCATGCTTCCCCTACCACTCGTGGAGCTCGTCGCAGACGGGGCCCGCCGATGAGTAACGCCCTCGGCATCGCCGCGGTGACCGCCGTGCTCAAGGACCTTCTGAACAACGGCGTGATCGCGAACGACCTGAACGGCGTCGTCGGCCAGGTGACGGTCAGCGCGCTGCCGCCTGACCGGATCACGGCGCCGGCCAGCGGCACGCAGACGAGTCAGCTCAACATCTTCCTCTATCAGGTGCTGGCGAACACCGGCTGGGCGACGGTCGGGCTGCCGGCCCGCAACGGGGCCGGCGAGCGGATCAGCAACCCGCCGCTGGCGCTGAACCTGCGCTACCTGCTGACGGCGTACGGGGCGCGCGACTTCGACGCCGAGATCCTGCTCGGCTACGCGATGCAGCTCCTGCACGAGACGCCCGGCCTGGGCCGCGACGCGATCCGGACGGCGCTGTCGGCGCCGTCGCCGGTCACGGGCGAGGAGCTGCCGGACCCGTTCACGGCGCTGGCGGCGGCGGACCTGGCTGACCAGTTCGAGCAGCTCAAGATCAGCCCGATCTACCTCGATACCGAGGAGGTCTACCGCCTCTGGTCGGCGATGCAGGCGCACTACCGGCCGTCGATGGCGTACGAGGTGACGGCAGTGTTGATCCAGAGTACCAGGCCGACGCGTTCGGCACTGCCGGCCCGGCGGTACCACCTGGACGTGGTCTCGTTCCGACAGCCGGTCGTGGAGCGGGTGCTCTCGCAGGCCGGGCCGAACGAGCCGATCCTGGCGAACGCCCCGATCCTGCCGGGCCACCGGCTGGTGATCGAGGGGCAGCAGCTGCGCGGCGCGTTCACCCGGGTGCAGCTCGGCGGGCTGGCGACACCGGTCGAGCCGGCCCCGGCAGAGGTCACAGACCGGCGGATCACCGTGACGCTGCCGGGCGCGCTCCGGGCTGGCGTCCAGGGGTTCCAGGTCGTCCACCTGTTGGAGATCGGCGAGCTGCGCGAGCTCCGGCGCGGGGTAGAGTCGAACGTGGCGGCGTTCGTGCTGCGGCCACGGATTCTGCGTCGCCCGGACGACACCGACGACATCACAGTGACCGATCCCGTGAATGCTGAGGACGGGACGCGCTCGGCCACTGTGACCGTCCGGCTGGCGCCAGCGGTCTTCCGGGAGCAGAGGCTGGCGCTGTTCCTGAACGAGATCGGCGCGCCGGCCGATCGGCCGGCCAGGGCGTACAGCTTCCGTGACCCGCCGTGGACCTTGCCTGGCGACCAGAGCGACGCGATCGCCTTCCCCGTGCGAGGCGTGCTGCCGGGCACCTACGTCGTGCGGGTCCAGGTGGACGGTGCCGAGAGTCCGCTCCAGTCCGCGGCCGCCGATGCGCCGTTCTCGCGGCCGAGGGTGACGCTGTGACCGCCACCGCCGCGCGCCAGGACCGGCTCCGCGCTAACCAGCTCGAGCTGGAGGCGGCTCTTCGCGCGACGCGCGCGGCGCTGGAGCGTTGCATCGCGGAGCGGGCGTCCGGGGCCGGGACGGAGACGTGGCGGGCGGTGACGGACAGTCCGTCGTCCGGAGTGCTGACCGCCGATGCGCCGCGGACCGTGCCGCTGGCGCTCGGGGTGTTGCGCCGGGCGTTCGGCCTCTCGCGGTTCGAGTGCGAGGTGCTGCTGTTGTGCGCAGGTGTCGAGCTCGACGGATCGTTCCCGCCGCTGTGCGCGGCGGCCCAGGGCGATCCGCGCCGGACCGCGCCGACGTTCGGGCTGGCCCTGGCGGTGTTGCCGGAGGCGCATTGGAGCGCGCTGGCCCCGGACAGCCCGCTCCGGCACTGGCGGCTGGTCGAGGTCGGCGATGGGCCGATGCTCACCGCGAGCCCGCTGCGGCTCGACGAGCGCATCTTGCACTTCCTGGTCGGCATCACCTACCTGGACGAGCGCCTGGCCGGGCAGGTGGAGCCGGTGACGACGCCGGCCAGGCTGCCAGACAGCTACCGGGAGCTGGCAGACCGGATCGCGGCGGGCTGGACGGTCGATGCCGCTGGCGGCGGCTGGCCGGTGTTCCAGTTGTGCGGCCCGGAGGCGTCGGCTAAGCGTGGTATCGCGGCCACGGCCTGCGCGGCGCTTGGCCTGAAGCTCTACGCCCTGAGCCCCGGCGCCGCGCCAACCGTGCCGCTCGAGCGGGAGACACTGGTTCGGCTCTGGCAGCGCGAGGCGGTGCTGGGTGGGGCGGCGCTGCTGATCGACGCCGAGGATGGCGAGCTGCCCGACGGCGGCCAGCCGGCCCGGGCCTTCGTCGAGCGGCTCGGCGGGCCGACCCTGATCGCCACGCGCGACCGCCAGCCGATCCGTACCCGACCTGCGATCTACCTCGACGTGCCGCCGCTCTCGGCCGACGAGCAGCGGTCGCTCTGGCGTGTGGCGCTCGACGAGTTCGGTCCGGCCTTGAACGGGCAGGTCGACACGCTGGTTACGCACTTCGATCTTGGCCTGGGCGACATCGAGGCGGCCAGCCGCCAGGCGCTCCACGAGCTGCCGATCGGCGGGGCCGTCGAGACGCTCCAGGCGCTCCCACCGATCCTCTGGGAGGCGTGCCGGGCCCAGGCCCGCCCTCGCCTGGACGACCTGGCGCAGCAGATCGAGCCGGCTGCCGACTGGGACGATCTCGTCTTGCCGAGGGCGCAGCGGCAGCTCCTCGCCGACGTCGTGGCGCACGTCCGCCAGCGGTCTACGGTCTACGAGGCGTGGGGGCTCGGGCGTGCCGGGCAGCGCGGCCTCGGGATCAGTGCGCTGTTCGCCGGGCCGAGCGGGACGGGCAAGACGATGGCGGCGGAAGTGCTCGGCCGGACGCTCAGACTGGACGTCTGGCGCGTCGATCTGAGCGCGGTGGTCAGCAAGTACATCGGCGACACCGAGCGCCGGCTGCGGCGCGTATTCGACGCGGCCGAGTCCGGGGGCGTGATCCTGCTGTTCGACGAGGCGGACGCCCTCTTCGGGCGCCGGAGCGAGGTGAAGGACAGCCACGACCGATACGCCAACATCGAGGTCAGCTACCTGTTGCAGCGGATGGAGGCGTACCGAGGCCTGGCGATCCTGACGACCAACCTGAAGCCGGCCCTCGACCCGGCGTTCCTGCGCCGGATCCGATTCCTGGTCGAGTTCCCGTTCCCGGACGCCGCTCAGCGGGCCGAGATCTGGCGGCGTGTCTTCCCGGCTGCCACGCCGACCGAAGGGCTGGACGTGGAGAAGCTGGCGCGCCTCAGCGTGACCGGAGGCAACATCCGCAACATCGCGCTGAACGCGGCGTTCCTGGCGGCGGACGCCGGCCAGCCGGTCCGGATGACCCATCTGCTGCGCGCGGCCCGTGTTGAGTGCGCCAAGCTGGAACGGCCGCCCGTGGACGCGGAGGTGCGCGGATGGGTCTGAGCCGGGCGGCGGGCCGATCGGCGCAGCGGAGCGGCGGGCGAGAACGCCAGCGCCCTCCGACTGAGATCGTGCTGCGCATCGAGAGCCTGGTGCTCGAAGGGTTCCCGGCTCACCACCGCTGGCGGATCGCGGCGGCGATCGAGGCCGAGCTGACGCGGCTGGTCGCCGAGCGCGGCCTGCCGACCGGCTTGATCGGCGCCGGCGCGGTCAACGCGATCGAGGCGGACGGGTTCGCGCCGGGTCCGGCGGATCGCCCCGAGGCAGTCGGGGCGCAGGTCGCCAGCGCCGTCTACGCGGGGCTCGGTCAGGGACCGGGCTCGGCGCGACCTGAAAGGCTCGGCCCGTGAACGCGCGCGTCGCGGTCCGACCGACCCCGGCTGGCGGCGCTCGTCGATCGTCTCGGCTGGTGCCGCGCCGGCCGGCGCGGCGCGTGACCGTCGAGGCAGACGGCGAGCGCCTGCTGGCAACTGAGGGCGGCCAGCCGGAGCGTGCCCCGGCCCAGGAGATTGGCGCGGCACCAACGGCGGCACCGGCTCCGGTGACGCACTCGTTGGGGGCAATCTCGGTCTTCGCGCCGGCCGAAACGACCGAGGCACCGGTCGAGGTGCCCGCGGCTGAGCCGGTCCAGGAGCCCGTAGCTGAGCCGGTTGACGAGGCAACGGTCCGGGAGCCTGTGGCTGAGCCGGTTGACGAGGCGCCCGTCGAGGAGCCCGCACCTGACCCGTCCAGGGAACGACCTGGCGCCGAGACCGAGGAGCACGAGACGGAGCCGGTAGTCGGCACACGAGACACCCCGGCTGAGGTGCCCGTCGAGGAGCAGGAGCCACCTGGCGCTGGGCCGGCGCCGCTTGAGCTGCTCGACCAGGCCGCTGCCGAGCCGGGCGAGCCGCTGCCGCGCCGCTCCGAGCTCGAAGCACGGCTCGGCCGGTCGCTGGAGGGCGTGGAGGCACACAGCGGCCCGTCCGCCCGCCAGGCGCTCGATGGGCTCGGCGCCGACGCCGCCACACGCGGGCAGCAGGTGTTCCTGGCCGAACCGTCCCCACCGCTCGGCGTTGTCGCGCACGAGGCGGTGCATACGCTCCAGGCCGAGCCCGACACGGGGGCGCCGCGACCGGGCGGGCCCATCGTGCCGGAGCACGCGCCGGTCGAGGAGGAGGCCGCCGAGCTGGCGAACGGGGCGCTCGACGACACGGGGATGGCCAGAAGGCGCGAGCCCGAGGAGACCCTGCCGGCCGGTGGTGTGGCGCTGCTCCGCACCGGCTCCTCGCCGGTGGCCGTGCCGCCGGGCAGCGCAGCGACGCCGAGCGCCGCGTTTGAAGCCGCGACCGATCGACCCGGTCCGCGTCCCGCGATCGGAGCGCAGCCGTCGACGGCGCCGAGCGGGAGCGTGTCGCCGTCGAGAGCGCCCGGCACTCCGCCCAGCACGGCCCCGGCCACCACTCCGACGACGGCGACCGCTCCGGCCGGTGAAGAGGCGGTGCCGTCGCTCGGGGAGGCGGCCGCGCCGGAGCCCGGCCTGACGCCGGAGGACGTCGCGGCACAGCAGGAGGAGGCGGCTCAGGCGGCGGCGGCGCTCACGGGCGCCGAGAGCGTGACCGGCCTGGTCGACGCGTTCGCGACGGCGCCGCCGACCGTCAAGGCGCAGCACTATGCGGCGCTCGGATCGAACGCGGACCGGCTTGCGACGTCCGAGGAGGCGAGCTTCCAGGAGACGCTGCCGGAGCTGCACGCGGAGCTGAGCGGCGAGGTGGCGGAGGCCGAGCCGGTCGAGATCCCGACCCCGCCCGAGCGTGCCCTGACGCTGGAGGCGACGGCGCCCCCAGAGACACCGCTCCCGGAGCTGCCGCCGACTCCCGATCCCGGCGAGTTCACGGCGAACGATCGGGTGGCCGACGACATCGAGCGGTCGTTCTGGGAAGAGCTCCTGGATCGAGCGGCGAAGATCGGGCAGTCGCTCAAGGACGTGAAGACGACCGACGAGGACATCGACACGTCGGCCGGAGCGCCGCCGACGGTGCCGCTAGAAGGGGAGAACAATCCGGAGCGGATCGACGATCAGCAGCAATCGGTCGTCGACCAGGCCCGGACGACCCGTGACGAGGCGCAGCAGGCGGTCGTGAATGGCCCCGGTCCGGAGCTGGTCCAGCCGCGTGTGATGGACGAGGCGTACCCGCTCGGCGAGCTGAACGGGCCGATGCTGCAGGGGCCGGCCCCGGTCGAGGGGCCGGAGGCGTACCTCGCGATGGGCCTGCCGCCGGATGTCCAGGCTGCCTTCGACCAGGATCAGCAGGCCGCCATGGAGGCGAGCCTGGACGGGCCGCGCAGCGATGTCCAGGCCGCGACGACCGAGCGCGACACGTCTCGCGAAGCCGAGATCGGTAAGGCCGAGAAGGACGTCCAAGACCTGACGGTCAAGTCTGACGAGAAGCAGCGGTCGCAGGTCAAGGACGCGCGCGACCAGATCCAGACCGAGCGGAGCGCGACGCTCCAGGCCCAGGCGGACGCCGTTGCCGACGCCGAGGGCGACATCGAGACCGAACGCAAGAACCGCCGCGGCGAGATCGACGACCGGGTCAAGAAGGACGAGCAGCAGATCCGCGACGACTACGCCAAGGCCGACGAAGACACCCAGAAGGAAGTCACCAAGGGCGAGACGAAGGCCGAAGAGGAGCGCATCAAGGCCGAGCGGGAGGCCGAGGACAAGAGCTGGTGGGAGCGCGCCGTCGACTTCGTGAAGGACGCCTTCGAGGCGCTGACGTCCATCGTCGGCGCTATCTTCGACGCCGTCCGGTCGGCCGTGACGGCGATCCTGGACGCGGTCAAGTCGGCCGTGCTGGCGCTGATCGACCTGGCGGCCGGCTTCATCAAGGGGCTGATCGCCGCGTTCGGCGAGTTCCTGAAGCTGGCCGTGGATGCGCTGATCGGCACGATCTTCCCCGAGCTCGCCGAGAAGCTCAAGAAGAAGATCGACGGCGCGGTCTCAGCCGCGCAGGCGGCTGTCGACGTGGTGGCGGACGGGCTGAAGGCGGGCGTCTCGGCGATCGTCGATGGGCTGAAGGCCGGGCTGAACAAGATCATCGACATCTACCAGGCGGCGGTCGAGCTGGGGATGGGGCTAGTCGAGGCGGCCATCACCGGCGACTGGGGCGCGCTGGCGCGCAAGGCGTTGGAGGCCGCGCTCAGGGTTGCCGGCATCAGCAAGGAGGAGTTCTACGGGTTCGTCGGGCGGGCCGAGGAGACGTACCAGGCGATCATCGACGATCCAGGTGGGTTCCTCGGCAACTGCGTCGATGCCTTCGTCGGCGGAGTCCAGAAGTTCGCCGACAATTTCGCGACGCACCTCCAGGCCGGCATCATCAACTGGCTGACCGGCACCATCGGCGGCGCCGGGATCACGCTGCCGGAGCGGTTCGACCTGCTGGGCGTGCTGGACATCGCCCGTCAGATCCTGGGCCTGACCTGGGATCGGCTGCGCAAGCGAGCGGTCGCCTTGATCGGCGAGGAGAACGTCGAGCGGATCGAGCTGGTGGCCGGCTACCTCCAGACGTTGATCGCCGAGGGGTGGTCGGCGTTGCTGGAGCAGATCAGCAGCGCGGTGGGCAACGTTCGCGACACCGTCTTCGACGGGATCAAGAGTTACCTGACCGAGAGCATCATCTTCGCGGCGATTGCGCGGCTCGCCACGCTGTTCAACCCGGTCGGGGCGATCGTGCAGCTCATCCTGGCGGCCTGGAACCTGTACACGTTCCTCCGCGATCAGATGGCGCGGATCGTCGCGGTGTTGAAGTCAATCGTCGACGCGATCGTGGATATCGCCCGTGGTGTGATCGAGCCGGCCTCGCTCAAGGTCGAGCAGATCCTGGCGGGCCTGCTGCCGCTGGCGATCGACCTGCTGGCGCGCTTCCTCAACCTGGGCGGAGCCGCGAAGCGCTTCCAGGAGATCGTCGAGGGGATCCGCGAGCGGGTCGACAAGGCGATCGACTGGCTGATTCAGAAGGTGATGGGGCTGTTCAAGGGGAAGGGCGGCGCCAAGGACGGCAAGCCCGAAAAGGAAGAGGCCCCGCTGGTCGCGTCCGCCGCGCAGCCGGCCGCGCCCGCCGCCGATGGCGAGATCGGCGAGCGGCTGACGTTCACGGCTGACGAGAAGACCCACCACCTGTGGTTTGACGTGCGTGGTGCAGACGCCGTCCTGATGGTCTCGTCGACGCCGCAGAGCCTCGAAGCGTGGATCACCGTCTGGCAGGGGCGCGTGGCGAACGGAACGCAGAAGCAGAAGACCAAGGGCCCAGGGCTCCTTACGGAGGCCGACTCGGCGCTGAAGGTGGCGAACCGATCAGCCGACCAGATCGCCGCCGCGAAGGTAGCCGCCAAGGCGACACCCGCTCCCGCCGGCAAGCCGAAGCCGACCGCGCCAACGCCGCCGACCGCCCATGCGACCGTCCTGAAGGAGGAGCGGCACCTGCTCACGATTCTGGATGACCTGTTCGCGCTGTTCGGAGATGACAAGGAGCCGGTCGGCGCGAATGAGGAGGATCGGTTCGAGATCGCGCAGTCGATCGACATGTTCTACGACCAGTTCACGGCGAAAGACTGGCAGGCTCGGTTCGTTCTCGGGGAGAGCACCGCCTTCTCGGACCTTCAGTGGGGCAGAGACCAGCGGCCCCTCCGGCTCGAACCGGTGCGGAACGTTCGCGCCGCCTACCGGCTCCGGCTCGCCGACTCGAAGCTCCAGGAGATCGCGGTGCGCCTCGTCCTCGAGCAGGGCCGGGAGTCACCGCTCCTGACGTCGCCGTTCGTATTGGACGACCTGCGAAAGTTCTGCGTCGCAAACCCGCGTCTGCCGAATGACGTGACGCGCTACACGAACGCGCTGCTCACCAAGATCACCGACGAACTCGTCGCGAAGCAGGAGATCGAGAAGGACGGGAAGGAGTTTGTCTACACGCCGACGCCGGCCCAGCGGCACCTGCCGTGGACGTGGGAGGGCGAGGACGTCCGCAACAAGTACTACATCAACGGCTCCGGCTTCGGCTCGGCCCGGAAAGACGTCATCGATCGAGACTTCCAGCTGATTCAGGATGCGATCGACAAGATCAGGGCGAAGGATCCGACGGGCAGGGACGAATGGGATGACCTCTACGACAAGGACATGGTGGAGGACGAGAAGTACGCCCTCACGGGAAAGAACAAGAAGCCGGACTCCTACTACCTGGACGAGTCGAAGTTCGACGTCGACCACGTGAAGCCGCTCGCCTATCACTGGGCGCGAGAGGGCGGCAACGATTCGCGCTGGGAGGTCCGTCAGGATCTCGCCGGCAAGAATCAGAAGAACCTGCGCATTCTGCTGAGCAGCAAGAACCGGAGCAAGCAGGCGAAGTACGAGGTCGAGTACGGCGTGTTCGAATCCGGCCGCTACACGGAAAAGTTGTGGGTCGGCCCGAACTTCACGGGGCCCGGCAGCTCGAAAGGCGCGACCTGGGCCGACGAGAACACGCAGTTCGCCAAAAAGCCCAAGCCGTGACATGGTGAGGGAGAGATCGCGCATGCCGCTGGAATTCGGTCGTCGGGCTCGGCACGCGAAGCTGGACAGGGCAGTTGTCGACCTGGACATCAGCAACGATGGCGCGCTGATCGCGGCGTCGATTGACGCCAGGGTTGGTGCGCCGTCCGTCCAGGTGTTGCGGGCGCGGGACGGCGCAACAGTCGCATCGTACGGAGCCGAGACCGGCTCCGGGTACGGCGTCGCGCTGGCCGCGGGCGGCCGGGAGGTCTGGTACCTGGCCGAGGGCGACGCTGGTGCAAAGCATCTCTTCCGTGCGCCGATCGCCGGAGGTGAGGCCGAGCAGGTCGCGGAATACGGCCTCGGGGAGCGCTGCCACGGGCTCGCGCGTGACCCGGAGGGCGAGCGCGTGGCGGTGCTCGGGAATTTCGTCGACGTCTGGAACGTCGAGCACGCCGAGGTCGAGGACCACCTCGAGGGCCTCGGACGTGAGCGGCCGGTCCACGCCGCCTTCAGCGCGGACGGGACGTCGCTCTACACCTACGGGACGGTTGAGGGGCACGTCGCTCGGTATCAGCTCGGTCGGGAGAGAGAGGTCGCCCGCTGGCCGGCGCCGAGCTCGAGCGGCCAACAGCTCGCCGTCTCGCCGTCGGACGCCTACCTCGCGGCGATCGGCGACGGTGCCCAGGGCATCTTTGTGGTCGATCTCGCGACCGGCCAACGTGTGGCGCCGGGCTCGTTCCACGAGTCGTCGCTGGTCGTCGGCACGTACGCGTTCTCCCACGACGACTCGCTACTCATGTGGGGCGTGAGCCTGGCGCGGGCATGGCGGCTAGACCCCGGCGAGCGGATTCGCGGGCCAGAGCTTGGCTCCGGCCGCCCGCTGTCCATCGCCTCGGCGCGGGCGGCGCCGCTGGTCGCGTTCGGCCAGGACGACGGCGGGCTGCACTGGGTCGGGCTGCGCGAGCCGGCGCAGAGGAGGCGACGATGACGACGTTCCCGGGATCGCCGCGACTGCTCAAGGGGGCGCTGGTCACCCTGGCGCTGCCGAATCCGATCCCGACGGTGATCCCGTTCCAGTACAACCCGGAGACGCTCTCGCGGAGCCTGGAGATCCAGGCCGGCGGCGGCGAGGGCGACCGCTCCGAGGTGCTGCGCCTCAAGGGCGCCCCGGTCGAGTCGATCAAGCTCGACATCGAGCTTGACGCGACCGACCGCCTGGCGGAGGGCGACGAGAGCGCCGTCAACCTGGGCATCCACCCGCAGCTCGCGGCGCTGGAGCTGCTGGCGTACCCCCAGACCGGCGTCGTGATTGCAAACACGATCCTGATGGCGCTCGGCACCATCGAGATCATTCCGCCGGACGCGCCGTTCACCCTCTTCATCTGGGGCGCGAAGCGGGTGCTGCCGGTCCGCCTCTCCGAGCTGAGCATCACCGAGGAGGCGTACGACGTCAATCTGAACCCGATCCGAGCAAAAGTCTCCCTCGGGCTGCGGGTGCTGACCTACAACGACCTGCCGCTCTCTCACCCTGGTTACGGCCTGTTCCTGGCCCATCAGGTGGTGAAGGAGGCGCTGGCGATCGTCGCCCGCGCGAACAACCTGGACGCCGTGCTTGGCGGCAACGCCCGCCTGCTCTGACGGACGAGACACAGACGGAAGGAGGACGCGATGTTCGAGCCGACCAGCCGCTACTACGCGCTGGAGACCGCCAGCTTCACGATGCCGGACGGCCGGGTGGTCACCTACAAGCGGCGCCGGTT
>Ga0075421_100008980_pt1 | contig 12308 bp, 15 predicted proteins | sample SoiMetdeltSBSDD5_FD_75292 | JGI IMG/M metagenome (GOLD analysis project Ga0075421, IMG submission 75292) | Bulk soil microbial communities from a Populus tree surrounding site in Tennessee, USA - Soil MetaG P. deltoides SBSDD5 | ecosystem: Environmental > Terrestrial > Soil > Tree plantation...
ATGGGGGACGGAGCCAGCGCTGAGCTCGAGCTTCGCGCCGCTCGCTCGACCTTCGAGAAGCTTGAGGCTCAGGCAATCTTGAATGAGTTGACACTCTGACGGGTTGTAGGTGAGGAAGGCTTGCTCCTTTTCACAAAGGAGTGGTGGGATTCGTTGCGATTAGGGTTCTACGAGTCGGATGCCTGAGCGCGCTATTCTCTTAGTTTGCTAACAACCGGTTGTAGCGCTTTATTCCGGACCAGTTATTCGGACCCAGAAACGAACATTACATGAGCGACGAAGATCGCGTGTATTTCATCGGCGCCGGGGCGTCCAAGCAGGATCGATTTCCGCTTACGAGTGAGCTGAAACACGGAATCGCTTGGGCGGTCCTCCAAGATCATTCACGTTTCGAATTGCTCGCCGCCCATCTGCAATATCTGTACAACGTGCAGGACGCAGAGCTGGGGGAGAGCGCCCAAATCTGGGCTCGCTTGAGGCAGCGGGCCAACGATCGACCGCACACAGACTGCACTCGGATGCCCGATGTGACTGATCTGCTGTCAACCCTTGACTGGATGATCCGCGAGCAAAGCAGCTTCGGACCCGGTCTGCACGTCGGCGACTCAGCAGAGCACTCATCGGCCGGCGAACTCGCATGCGTGAGGGATTTCGTGTCCAGGCGTTGTGTTGCAGGGACTTCGGAACAGACGATCGCAAAGCCAGACACTCGCCAAAGGATTGGATTTCTGGGCTGACTGGAGAAACTTTCTGGCTGTCTATGATGTGGTCGTGGGACATACAGCTGTCCGACAAAGCGGATATCCGCTCTTGCAGCGATAGTCAAATATTCGCCTTTGACGCTTGGGAAGAAAGTTACGATATTCTAAATGGTCGGGTATAAGGCTGGCAGCTTCACGCTGCAGACATTTGTGCCAACGGTCTGCGATCGTCGCTGTCGCCTGGTGCTTGTTGTTCGTGCTATCCTCCTTCTCCTGTAGAGGGGCTCGTTTCTTTTTTTGCAAGCACAACTCAAGCTGGCGCTACCGTTACGCAATGCCCACCGGTCTCTGAGAGGAGCTGAACCATGTCACGATTCCACCAGGTGAATGATCCTACCGGCAACCCTCGACTCGGAGCTCTCTACAAGGAAATCGTGGACCATGGTTTGGGTGGAGACACCCCGATCAATTGGTTCACAGCCCAGTCGGCGCGGCCGGACATTCTGGCAACCACATGGGGAATGGCTAAAGGACTTCTCTTGCAGGGAGTCCTGCCTCCGACGGTGAAGCAAATGATCTCCATGACAATAGCCATGCAAAATCATTGCCGGTATTGTGTGGTTGCGCACAGCAATGCCTTGGAAAGCATGGGAGTGCCCACAGAAGTGATCCAAAATTGCGCAAACGATCCGGAACTTGCTCAGGTTCCTCCTCCTCAGCGCGCCATCCTCAAATTTGGCCTCAAGACTGCACAGAGCCCTCGATCGGTCACCGATGCAGATCTCCAAGCTCTGCGGGATCACGGCCTAACCGACGGTGAAATCATGGAAGTGGTCATGGTGGCCGCCTGCTCCAATTTTCTCAACACCTGGGCAGAGGTGAGCGGAATTCTCGTGGATGGGGAAGAACGGTCTTCGTGAACGCCAGCGGAGGAGATGCCCCGATTCAAGCAATTCGAGATTCCAACGGCAACGCCCGACTCAAAGCCTTGTATAAGGAAATGGTGGATGCGAGCTTTGGAAAGGAATTTCTCCTCCCTTGGTTTGCCGCGCCAACCGGACGACCGGATATCTCGAAGTAACACACCGACTGGTAAGAGGACCTTTTTCAGGGCGAGCGGCCTCCCGCCGTCAACCAGATCATCATCGTGAGGGTCTCAACCTCTGACGATGGTCGCTATTGACGGACGTCTTGGAGGTGCTGGAAGTACCTGCGGAAGTGATCGACACGTTAACGGCGAATGTCAACCCCACTCAGCTCCCTCCGGTGCGACGTGTCGTCGTCGAACTTGCTGGCAAAACTGCGGCGAATCCCAAGGCGATCTCGGACGAAGGTTTCAAATCCTTGCGAGGGTTTGGCTTGAGTATCGGAGAATCATAGAGGTCGCGATGATGGCGGCCTTGGTCCATTTTTTCGACGGTTGGGCCGGGCTGAGCGGATTCTCACAGAGCGCGAAGAGCATCGCAATGAATGAGCTAACCCAACAGCCGCAAAAATCCAGTTTTCAGGTTTCTGTCAGTAGCCTCACTTTGGGAACGCTCTACGAAGCGGTACTGGCGTTCTCCGGCCAAGACAGCTTTGAAACGCTCTGGCCCTCAGTTTGTCAAAATGTCCGCTGGTTGATCCCATCCAGGCGCATGGGAATCTTGCTTTGCGGGTTGGAAGAGAGCTTCGAGATCGCCGGCATGTTTGAGCACGGGAATTTCCGCAAACCGCTTGACTCCCACTTCACCCCGGAAGATGGGGAGCTCAAACGCGCGCTGACTCAAAAAAATGCTCAATGGATCTGGAGCCCTCGTGACCCGACGGTACGAGAGACGAACCTCTTCACCCGATGGCTTGTTCAGGATCATCCTGATGCGCTGTTCGTTCTCCCTATGAGAGTGAAGGGAAAGACAGTTGGAGCCTTGGTGTTTGCCATGGCTCCGGTGGAGGAGACTGACAAGGCGATGTTGAGCACCCTCGGCACCATATACGCGTTGCACACGGGGATGGCTTACACTCTGCTCCGAATCAGTGAGGAGAGGAAGGAGATGCAGGATCAGTTGATCCTGCAGGAGAAGATGGCCTCTCTGGGAAGCCTGGTTGCGGGCATTGCCCACGAAATCAACAGCCCTGTAGGCACGCTTCAGAGCGCGACTGATGTGGTGACCCGCTGCGTCAACAGGATCGAGAGCCTCTTTGCCGAGGGCAAACCCCTGGAAGATGTCTCCATCGATGGGTGGTATCAGAAGGCGTTCAAGATTCTCAAAGAGAATACCGTGCTCATCGCAGTCGCTGGTGGCCGCATCGCCGCCATCGTTCGCAGTTTGAGAAACTTTGCCCGGCTGGACGAAGCGGAATATCAGAGGGCCAGCCTGCATGAAGGGCTGGAGAGCGCCCTGACTCTGTTAGAAGGCGCGCTGAAAAATCGAATCATGGTGGTCAAGGAATTCCAAGCGATCCCCGAGTTGTTCTGCTTCCCGGGACAATTGAATCAGGTCTTCATGAGCCTGCTACAAAATGCGACCGAAGCAATTGAAGGCCCAGGCATCATCAGCATCAAGACCTTCACAAAAGACGACTTCGTCCACATTCAGATCTCCGACAATGGGAGGGGGATCGCTCCAGAGAAGCTAAAGCGGGTCTTCGACTTCGCCTTTTCCAAGAGAGGCTCGAGAGTGAAGATGGGATCGGGACTCGTGACTGCCTACAGCATTGTTCAAAGACACAAGGGTAACATCGCTGCGGAGAGCAGTCTCGGGGAAGGCAGCACGTTCACAGTCAGTTTGCCAATGTCTGCGTCAAATAAAGCTTGAGTGATAGAAGTTGTCCCGCGTGCGAACAACCTTCAAGCTGGAAGCCTCGAATGCGACAATGGAAGAATTTGTCTTGAAATGGAGGCAGTACGGCCCGACACACCCGCGTGACGCGGGCTGCAGCCGTCGAGAGGACTAACCGACGTAACAGCGGGGGAGAGTCACGCAAGGAAGTGACGGAGGGCGCGCCCCATCAATCGGAGGTAACGAATGGACAGCAAACTAATCAATGCCCCTGATGCACCACAACCTCTCAGCAGCTATTCGCAGGCGCTTGAGATATCCGGGTACAAACGCCTTCTCTTTGTTAGCGGACAGATTCCGGTATCTCGAGAGGGGCGGGTCCCGACTGATTTTCCATCACAATGCCGGCTCGCATGGCGTAACCTCATGGCGCAGCTTCATGCGGCGGGCATGTCCATTGAGAATCTAGTCAAAGTCACAACGTTTCTCGCCGATCGGCAGTATGGGCTCGTGAACCGCGAGATCCGCCAAGAGTTTCTGGGCAACCATCGTCCGGCAGCTACCGTGATTGTCGCGGGTATATTCGACCAAGAATGGCTTCTCGAGGTTGAGGCGATTGCTGCGGCATGAGATGTCCATCCGGCAGGTGGGCCGCCAGCACCGTGCTTCAACAGCTCCTTGCCAGTTTGCCACGCCGACGGACAGCGAGGTCAGCAAGAACTACGCCGAGTTCAGTTTGGTCGTCATGGAAGGATCGGTCACTTCCTTGCTGGAGCAGCCGGTCGAATTCAACCCAAGCTTCGAACGTGCTGAAGGAATTTGTTCCAAAAAACAGTCAGTTGGCCCCGGATACATCAAAATGGCATGAGATTAAGGTATGATTCGGCCCAACCCGTGGCTGGACTCACGTCCCGGTCGCGTCACGGCTTGCAATCGGACGTGCAGGGCTCGACATGCTCAGCTCTCAGCTGGTAGGCGACGTCGTCATCACGTGACGATAGGGATGCTAGATGGCCTCGAGTTTGGGGGCAAACAACGGCGCCTTACCCCCATTGCCTCCACCCATGCAACCAACCAGCCTGGAGCAGGGCTCGACGACGCCCGACGCGGATTGCTCGCCTGATAACGACGGGTCGATTCGAGTCAATCGCGCCCAACAACGGGGGAAACGCACAAGTGCAGCATGATCACTACATAATCCGGGGCGGTGTGGAGGGAAGGGAACGCCTCAGAATCCTGGCTCGCGTCATGCGGCCGACCACCCGCAGCTTATTTGATCGCGTCGGAATCGAGGCGCGGATGGCTTGCCTCGACGTTGGCTGTGGCGGCGGCGACGTGACTTTAGATCTGGCTGACCTGGTCGGACCTGAGGGAAGAGTTGTTGGATGGGATATCGACGAGACTAAGCTTGGGCTGGCGCGGAGTGAAGCCGCGGAAAAGGGGTTCGGCAACGTTGAGTTCCACATTTCAGACATCGGCCAAAGCGAGGCATTGCCGGGATTCGATGTTGTTTACGCAAGGTTCCTGCTCACTCATCTTAAGGATCCGGCTGGAGCACTCGCAACTATGCGGCAGATGCTCCAGCCCGGTGGTGTCGTGATTGTCGAGGATATAGACTTCACAGGATACTTTTGCTACCCAGACGCTGCCGCCCTCTGGCGCTACGTTGAACTCTACACGCAGGCGGTGCGGCGCCGAGGCGGCGATCCGAACATTGGCCCGCGGCTGCCTGGGCTGCTTCTGGATGTTGGCTTTGAGAAGGTCCGGATGAACGTCGTGCAACCAGCCGAAACGGAGGGCGAGGTGAAGCTCCTCAATGCCATCACGATGGAGAACATTGCGGATTGCGTGCTGGCCGAAGGCCTTGCGACAAGACACGAAGTCGAGCGGGTCATCGCCGAAATGTATGAGCTTTCGCGCGACTCCAGAACTGTGGTGAGCGGCCCTCGCGTAGTGCAAGCCTGGGGCTATCGGCCTCTGAGCTGATCGCCACGAGCTCTTTTTTCGGCTATCGACTTACCAGCCAGAAAATCAAGCCCGCCAGAACCAGCAAGGCTCCCAGAACACCTAGCAGCCGCCAGTTTCTTGATTCTCGAGTCTTAGCCGCAAAACTAAAGATGGAAGAAACTCCGCTTGAAGGCTTGGCGGGGTCGGCTTCGGAGTTCTCCAGGGTGCCGTTGTCCGCTGCCTGAGCGGTGCCCAGTTCGATCTCATCCAACTCGAAAGCTTGAGCTCCCTCTTCGCTAGCGGCACTGGCAGCGTCTGTTGCTTGTCTCTGAAGCGAAGCTTCGAACTCCAGAATATTCTGGCCCTCGTCGATCAGCTGACGCTCCAACCGCTGTGCCCGCTGTTCATCGCGTTGGCGAATTTCATCATCCAAGTCAAGCCGGCAAGCATCAACAGCGGCGTCGATCTCCGAACCGTCGATGTCTAAGCTTGAAGGACGCCCTGTCGACGAGTCATCCGGTAGCGGGGGGTCCAGCTCAGGCAGAGGGACTGATGCAAGAGCGGGCTTCGCTGCCTCAAACAGCATCTCGACTCCCAGCGGATCTTCGGTCGCAGCCTGGATTTGGCTGGATTCGTCCAACGTAAGAAGCAATCTGTCCGCACCTGGCGAGCCAGGAGCATTCATGCCTGTTCCGTGACCTACACTGACAGGAATCTCACTGAATGAAGACCTAATCACCTTCATCAGCTGCCATTTGGGGACAGGTTGGTCCAGAAACTCTAGCGCCCCACACCCCGCAAGAGCTACCTTGCGGTATTTCTCGGCCCTGTAGATAGCCGAATACATGATTACGGGCCGCGTCTGACCAAGTTCACCACTCGTAATTCTCTTGCACAGCTCAAAACCGTTGAGCTTTGGCAAGAGTGCCGCAGTTAATACCAGATCAGGGACTTGAGATTCGAACAATCTCAGCGCCTCGCTACCATCTGACGCGACTAAGAGACGGAAGCCTTCACTTTCTAAGAGCTCGCGCATCTTTTCGCACGACTCCTGCTCAAAATCAACAATCAGAATCGTTTTCTTCATTCGTTTTCCTTGAGCCAAGCACCCTGGCAGCGCCTGGAACCGGCTTCTTGAGGCGTCGGGCTGCTCATCCTTCAGGGGTCTCGGAAAGGACCGGCATGAGAAACAAATCGTGCTTTTTCATGAACATCCCGAGCTCTCTCTTCGGACAAACCCTGGGTATACTTTATGCGCCGAGCTGGCACACAGGTCGAATTGTCGCCTCTTCTGTTAGACTCAAGTCAACTGGCGCGACCCGGTGGCTCGTCCCTCACACCCGGTTGCAACTCGTTCTCGAAGGACCTCATCATTATCCAGGGGCGTCTTGGGCGATACCCACTCGACGTCATTGGATAGGGAATGATTTCGAGAGTGCTGTGATATGATTCCGCCATCAATGGAAGTTTGCTTGCTAGCGCTCGCCAAGTTTGAAAGCGTGAGGCTCAGGTGCAACTGACGCTCACGATGCAATCCACCCCGTGTACACGGTCTCGCGGGAGCAGACTCAGGCGCCTGCTTTTTGTCGGCTGCGCGTTTCTCTTGCGCTCTGCCGTATTTGCCAACCCGTCGGAAGACGAAAAGGAGAAGCCTTTTACCCTTCAAGTGCCCGCCGAATATGTCCTCGTACCGGTGACGGTAGAGGACGAGGACGGCAGCCTGATTCCCGGACTGCAGAGGGAAGACTTCGAACTGCTCGAAGAAGGCATTATCCAAAACATCACCTATTTCTCCGCAGATCCGGTTCCGCTTTCGGTGGCTATTCTCCTCGACCGCACGACGGGTGCGGAAACGCAGGCGACCCTCAAGGAGACGGTCTTGCCTTTGGTGGAGGCGTTCAGTCCGTTTGACGAAATAGCACTATTCGAGTTCGAGCATATCCCCAGAAAAGTCCATGACTTCACCCTCAACAAGGAAGAGGTTCTACTGGCCTTCAATAAAATCAGCTTGACCGGACTTCCACCTGGGTTCTCAGGAGGCCCTTTTGGGGGCAGCGGAGGACAGCTTTCCGGACAAACAACCGTGGGGGGGGTCCCTCTGGAAACCGGAACTGGAAAGGTCCAACCGCCCAAAACCATTAACACCCACATTCATGATGCGGTGTTTGCTGCTGCCCAGGAACTGAGGTTGCGCGACCGCAATCGGCGTGCTGTTATCGTATTGATCTCTAATGGCCAGAACGCCCCGGGAAACCGCAATTCGTTTGATGCGACCATGGAAGCGTTGGTTCGGAGAGAAATTACCATCTTCGCCATAGCCCAGGGGAGTTCCCTTCTTTCTCGCAAGCTGAACGTCCTGAGCAAGTACGCCTATCCGACTGGGGGCGCGGTCTTCTATCCCGTTAGGAACAGCGGATTTGCCGACTCTTATCGCAAGATCGCGCAGATGGCGCGCAACAGGTATGTGTTGGGCTACATCCCGAAAGGAAGGGTTGAGGAGATGACCTTTCGGCGAATTGCGGTTCGGCTGAAAAACAAAAGCATCAAGGCAAAAAAAGTCGTGAGTCGCAACGGATACTACGCGGTTCCTCGATGAGGGATCCTTCAGCTTAGTCGTACCGCCTTGTCTTCTCTGATCACTCGGATCTAGCGCCTAATCGAGATCAATTGTGCAGGCTAGATCCGGCTCATTCTTGCCTGATTTCTCGCGAGAAGCAACCCGCCAATTTGGCTTTTCATTTTTCCTTGATTTTGCCCTATGATGGCATTTCATTCGTTGCCTTCCCTGATCCTCACCTCGAATAGGAAATTCACCTATGGAAGTTTACCTGTCAGAAGATGCCTTCTGGGGCTTGTTGATTTCCGCGATTGAAGTGTACAAAAAGGAGTGCTTCGGATTCCTGATCGGCTATCGTGACGAGAACAACGTCTTCATCGTGGAGCATGCACTCTCCTACCAATCGGCGCGGCGCTATAACACTGGTGTGATCGAGAACAAACGGGCTATCCGCCGGATTCGAAAATTCCTCTCCAACATTCCCCCACTGGCCCTTATCGGCGATTTCCATTCGCACGCCGGCTGGGGCGACCTTAAGGCTGTGCCGACGCCCAGCGACCAAGACGTCTTGGAAATGGAGCCCAAAACGATCTATATCATCATCGAGGTGAACGACAAGCGAAAGTCGGTTCCTTGGAACTACAACGATGACGGAGCACTTTCAGGTACCACGGACGACTATTATTTCAAGATCGTGGCTTACTACCTCAACCCTCAAAGCAAGGTGAAGCGGGGCAATATCTTTTGCCCATATGCGATTGGCTTCGATGCCAAGATCCGGAAAAACGGCGAAAGCCGCTTCAACTATGGAACAGCTGGCAAGTCGCTCTAATGCCGGTCCACACCTTGAGGCACTAGCTCCTTGTCAAGATTTCGCTGCGGAAAGAAAAATTTGGGGCTATAATTTGAATCGAATGTCTCCTGTCGGAGAAAATCATGCTCTCCCGCCAAGATGTTATTCTGTCCGTGTTTTTCAGTCCGTTGCTTTTCGGGTCCTGTCTGCTAGCCGACACTAAACCCGCTCTCTCCGAAGATTCACGAATGAAGATCATCCGCACCTTGGGAAGCGAGTACGTCGCTTTGAAAGTGCCTCTGCCAATAAACAAGTCGGGGCTGACCATCGATTCCAAAGGCGAATTTGACTGGAAGAAGAACGAAGAGTCTTCACTCACTGCGGGACAGTTTATTGCGCCCGGCATCACAGTCCAGGTGACCAATGTCACCTTCGTGAGCAATAAGATGATGTTTGAGATCAACGGCGGGGGCAAAAAGAAGAAAAAGCGGTTTCTGGAGAGAATTCAGGTTGGCGCCGGCGGCGGAACAACGCCGCTGGCTATGCCGACGGCCCAAGCTCCACCTCAGGGTTCCTACGTTTCCATTCAGTTCGACAAGACCATACCTGACTTAGCCCCGGAGGAAGTGAAAGGCATCCTCTCATCGGTTCTGGATTTCAGCAAAAAGTCTGCTACTAAGAGCTTCATCGAATCCATTCCCGAAGAATTCAAGGAGGCTGTAAAAAATAAGCAAGCAGTGGTTGGAATGGATAGAGACCTCGTTCTCGCCTCGTTAGGACGCCCTCTCAAGAAAGTCAGGGAACAAAAAGGCGAAGACTGGCTGGAAGACTGGATCTATGGTGAAAGACCCCACAAAGTTACCTTCGTCACTTTCCTCAAAGGCAAGGTCGTCAGCGTTAAGGAATACTGAAGTCTTCATCCTCTCATTCACAATTCTCGCCATAGTACAGGCGGATTGAGCCTAGCCAAGGCCGCGACCCTACTAATGTGGGTCACGTCGAACCGGCTGCAGCAATTCTCTGACTTGACGAGACAGAATCGAAGGCATCCTCAATCTTACCGTAGCGGAACCTATCATCAATCGACGAGCCAGCTCGAAGTTACAGTTCGCCTTCATCACACCTGTTCCGCAGTCTCATCACGCACTCATCGCCCGATGCAGGTTGCTTCAACGCACGCTAGCCACCGGCAATGGCTCCTATCACGAAAAAGGGCTCCTTACCTATCGCGACGGCGTCGGGCAGTGGGGTGTCGGGTAGTTCGTGGGACAGGTCCTCCTCGCAGGCGAAGAACCTCACGAATGGACGGCGCTGTTGAGTGACGTGGTCGCGGATCGTCCCGCACAGCATAGGATAGCGAGCCTCAAGCGCGTTGAGAACCGACCGCTGCGTGACCGGACTCTCGACCTCGAGCTGTACTTCGCCCTCGACGTGCGCCAGTGTTCGCAGATGAAACGGAAGAATGACTCGAATCATGGTAACGTTTGCACCTCAACCGACACTACAGCCGGCAGGTCACGAACGATGGGCGCCCAGTGGTCGCCGGCATCGGCCGATGCGTACACTTGCCCGCCAGTGGTGCCGAAATACACGCCGCACGAATCGAGGGAATCAACGGCCATCGCGTCGCGCAGCACATTGACGTAGCAGTCGCGCTGCGGCAGACCGTTCGTGAGTGCTTCCCACTCGTCTCCACCCGTGCGACTGCGGTATACGCGCAACTTCCCATCCGGTGGATAGTGCTCGGAGTCGCTCTTGATGGGAACCACGTACACGGTATTCGGCTCGTGCGCGTGAACATCGATCGGGAATCCGAAATCGGTCGGCAGGTTCCCACTGACCTCGCGCCACGACTCGCCGGCGTCGTCGCTGCGCATGACGTCCCAGTGCAACTGCATGAACAGCACGCTCGGGCGCGACCGGTTCATTGCGAGATGGTGAACGCAGAAACCGACTTCGGCCTTCGGGTCGGGGATGTATTGGGATTTCAGTCCACGGTTAACTGGTCGCCATGTCTTGCCCCTGTCGTCGCTGCGGAAGGCACCCGCAGCCGAGATGGCGATGAAGATCCGTTCAGGATTGCTCGGATCCAGAAGGATTGTATGAAGACACATCCCTCCCGCACCCGGCTGCCATTTGGGCCCTGAGCCGTGGCCGCGCAATCCGGCGAGTTCTTGCCACGCCTGTCCACCGTCTGTGGAACGGAACAAGGCAGCGTCTTCCACTCCCGCGTAGACCGTGTCTGGATCCGTAAGTGACGGTTCGAGATGCCAGACCCGCTTGAACTCCCACGGGTGCTGCGTGCCGTCATACCACTGGTGCGTGGTGAGTGGTTTGCCGCTTTCGGGGGAAGTGTCATAGCTGAACTTGTTACTCTCACCCTTGGGCGTGCCGTCTGGCATGGTGGTCGGCTCGCCGGGGGGTGTTCCGGGTTGGTACCATTTTTTGCCGCCGTCGTCTGAACGTTGAATGATCTGCCCGAACCAGCCGCTTGTTTGCGACGCATACAGCCGATCCGGGTCAAAGGGCGAGCCTTTCAAATGGTATATCTCCCAGCCCGCAAAATGGGGACCACTGACGTCCCAGCGTTCACGCTTGCCGTCTGAGGTCAGAATGAACGCGCCCTTGCGTGTACCCACTAGCACCCGTACTCCGCTCATCGTTTTTCTCCTTGTCTGAGTTTCCAGAGATGTTCGCTGTCGAGCATCTCGTTACACTTGCAGTCTTGAGTATCTTACGAAAAAACTCCCTGATTTGGCTGTTCGGCAGCGCAAGCCGCAACCACGCTGACATCATTTCTCGAACGCGGCGTAGCGGCGATCCAGCGGCGCAACTTACTTTGTCCGGCGGTAGTGCGCCGTCATGAAGCCGTGCCACTTTCCGTCGTCGCCAAGAAAGCTGGAACTGAACACCCGATGGTCGTCGCTTTTGACCTCCATCACATCCTTGTACTTTGCGATCTTCCCTTCGGCGGTGAAACTCGGGCCCTCGGAGTCGAGCGTGAGGACCTTGGATTCTCCGTCCAGTTTACCTTCGTAGACCCACAGGTTTGTCATCATCGATCCGATGAACGTGCCGACGAAACGCTTCCTCTGCGGGTCGTAGCCCAGCGTCATCAACGTCGTCCCCATGCCTCCGCCAGGCATCTCGCCTCGCCCCTCACACAAAACCCAGACCCCGCCGAGCGAACGCACACTCTCTGTCCCGGTGAACTTCTCCGGCGGCTTACCCGGCTGCGTTACCGCCTCGCTTTCGTACGCCCACTCTCCGACAAGCTTCTGAAGCCACTGGTGTTCCTTCTGAGGTTCAATGGTCACTGCTTCATCCCCTTTCGTTTCTGGTTTCAGCCTTATTGGGAGCGCGGCAGGTGTGTCTTCCAGGGGGCGACTGAGTGGCGTCGACGGTCGCCGGTTCGGCACTCGGTTTGTCGAAGATTTGAGCTCATCGGCTGAAGCGAGCAGCAAGTCCGGGTAGCCGAATCGCTCCATCACAAGGTGTGATTGGGCGTTGCCGGTCACGCCTTGCTGCGTCAGCCAGGTGCGGAGTTG
>Ga0075421_100008981_pt1 | contig 12307 bp, 8 predicted proteins | sample SoiMetdeltSBSDD5_FD_75292 | JGI IMG/M metagenome (GOLD analysis project Ga0075421, IMG submission 75292) | Bulk soil microbial communities from a Populus tree surrounding site in Tennessee, USA - Soil MetaG P. deltoides SBSDD5 | ecosystem: Environmental > Terrestrial > Soil > Tree plantation...
CACTATTTGTGAACGAGCTCGACTGTCGTCATGAGCATTTTGGCCGCTGGTGATGCGGTTACTTTGATCACCGACGGAGCGGAATCACTAGGTTGTAGCTTAACCTCCCGTCGAATCGCCTGACGTTCGATCTCGGTCTGCACTTCGCCGAAGGTCCGGCTCCGACTCTCTCGCGCCGCCGTGTTCGCTTGGGCCAGAAGTTGTTTCCAGGTTGAATCGGCGGGCCGCCACGGGCAGTGTTGGGGATACTGCTGACAGTAGGCCACCAGCCCCTCTCCGGTCCACACCTCCGGCAATGGCCTGCGCGCGACCACAAGGTAAAATCGCTCAGTCGCTGCTGGGCCGACAAAGTTAAACCCCCAATCCCCTGGCTCCTGGCCCGACGGCACCTCGTATTGCACGTGTGCTCCGATTCTGTTATCGCCCCGCTTCAACCGGGCATCCGGGTAGAGCATCTTGGGCGGGGCATCGTCCGCCTGGTGGAAGAGGTAGAGATACCCGGCGGTATTCGACTCGATAACAAACCTCACCTTGTCGCCGCTACGCAACTCCTGCGATGGATTCACGCGCACCCATTCGCCATGAGCATTCTGCTTAAAGAGCGTGTAACCAAAACCGATAGGGCCTGCTGGTCCAGGCTTAGGCTTCTGCCGCCTCCTCCCCGACGTGATGACCTCGGTCCCGCGGGTGCTCACAAAGTTGCGCACGATTTCGTCGTCGCCGGGCTGCTGTGTTGGCACAGGCAGCGTCGGGCAGGCCAAGAGCGCTAGGGATAGGACGTGAGAAAGAAAAATGGGATTCATCTACTGTCTCCTTCTACATCTGCCGCCGGGCCAACTGTCAGGACGAGATAACGCTGCGCCATCTGCCCTCGGCGCCGTCTCACTGTTGCTCAATCCTGCGCTTGACGTTGATCTCAAAGATGAGGGGGGCGCCGGCCGGACGCCCCCTGGGAGTAGAAACGACGGATTGATCACGGCGCTGCTCCGTGGCCACTTCCGTCCGATGCTGCTGACGAAACGCCGCGAGCTCGCGCTGGTCGGCGTCCGTCAACGCACGCCCAGCCGGTTCAGCCCAAAAGCCTGGCGTTGGCAGAAGAATTGGGGCAAAGACGATAAGATAAGTCTCGGTCTCCGCAGCGCCCGTGATCCTGAGCCATTTGTCTGGCCGAGGCGGAAAGCTGTAGTCAGTGTCGGCAGCAATCAAATTCGTCCTTACCCCCCAATCGGGGTTCGGCTGCGCCGTCAAAAACGTTGTCGGCACTTCCTTCACATTCGGCGCGATGATGTAGAGGTAGCCGCGCTCGCGCGGAGTGAAACGCAGCTTAAACCGCTGACCCGTAACAAGTGGCTCGTTGCCTGCAACACTCGTTGCTATACCGCCTGCCGCCTCCGCCGTCAGACAGTACTTCATCACCTCAACGCGCGCTGGTGGCGAGGGCGGAGGCAGAGTTCGCCGCAGATGCCCATCCCGAGACGCAAACGCCGCGCTCACGACGATCAAGCTGCTCACGGCAATGCGGACAGGCCAAGCCATTCGCGGGCGTGGCTCGAAAGGGTGGGCGCTTATCTCCTTCGGCGCGAGCGCGGAGCGAAGTTTGGAATCGGTAGTCGGCGCCGTTTGCCCGGCGTAAGTACTATCGCGTCCCGTGGCACTCTCGGGCCGCGGGGCCACTAGTTCTGGCTCTTCGTTTGGTAGAGCAGAGGTTTCGATCTCCGCTTGTGAATCGACGACGGTAATCGAAGCGCTACTGCTCCGCACGCTCGCCTGGCTCGATTGATGCAACGCCTGGCGCATCTGCTTCGCCGTCGCAGGCCGCTCGTTGGGGTTTTGGGCTAAAGCACGCGAGAGCACTGCCGCGACCGGTGCCGGCACTTGCGGGTTTAGCTCGTGGGCTGGCCGCAGTGGGTCAGGCTGGCCGCTCAATATGGTCGTCGCACGGGTCGTTGCCGGCGGCGGCAGTTCGCCCGTGAGGAGTTGGTGCAGCGTCGCGGCCAACGCGTAAAGATCGCTGCGCGGGTCAGTGCCCGTCCCCTCCATCTGTTCCAGCGGCGCGTAGTGGCGCGTGTAGCCGCGGAGACTCGATCCCCCCAGCGCCATCTCGGTCGCGGCGCCCTTAGCCAGCCCGAAGTCGAGCAGGATCACCTCGCCGCGCGAGGTCAGTTTCAGGTTCTGCGGCTTGATGTCGCGGTGGATGATCGGCGTCCGCTGCCCGTGCAAGTATTCGAGCGCATCCAGCAACTGATCAGCCCACTCCACCACCTGGTCCGTCGGGAACGGCCCGAGGTTCTTCTCCTTCCTCTCAGCCGAGAGTTCCTCCAGGTCCTTGCCATCAATGAACTGCATAACCAGGTAGTGCCCCTCGCCTTCGGTAAAATAATCAATGACGTGAGGCAGTGCCTGATGACGGAGCCTGTTGAGTAAGCGCGCCTCCTGCCTGAAGGCTTTGCGGAGGCGGGCTTGATCAGGGGGGCGGAGATTATGGAGGTGAATATGGTCGAAGGAAGTCTCCTTCAACGCGACCCTGCTGCCGAACCGCCGATCCTCAGCCAGGTAGACCATCCCCATCCCGCCATGCCCGAGCTGGCGCACAACGCGATAGCGGTTTTGAAGAATGGCGCCGGAAGCGAGCATGTCAATTTCCTTTGTTGATGCGGCGTGTGATCAGCGCTCGCGTGCTGCCACACGGTCGGCTCACCGTTTGCCCTCCAGGTTCGCCCACTCGCCCGACTGGATGAAGCTCGCCCAGTAGAACGGATGCCGGCGATCTCTGCCTTTGAGCATCTGTAATTGCACCTGCCGAAGCCCCTCGCCACGCCCTTCGCCACGCTGCAACGCCTTATAGTACTCGACCATTAAGTCGCGGGTGGCTGCATCCGACACCGGCCACAGACTCATCACCTGAGTCTCCGACCCGGCCAACACCAGCGCACGGCGCAGCCCGTAGACTCCCTCGCCAGTCTTCACCTCGCCCACGCCCGTGTCGCAGGCCGAAAGCACGACCAGCTTTGTCCCCCACAAATCCAGTCCCGCTACTTCCATCGCCGTCAGCACGCCGTCATCCTCACCGCTCTGGCGCAGATTGGCCCCCGCCAGCGCCAGCCCCGAACGCAACAGCGGATTCTCAAGCTGCGCGCCGCTCAATCCGGCTGACAATTCTGGCGGGCCGTCGCCAAGCAGAACCACATCACGCGTGTCGGCCAGCTTGGTCTCGAGGTCCTCGAGGAAGAAACCGTGAGTGGCGATGTGAAGAATGCGCGGACCGCTGAGCTGCTTGAGGGCCGCCTCGGTAGCTCGTTCCCCGGTAAGCACTGCGGCCTGCGGCAGAATCACTTTAAGCTCCTGCGCTTCACCCGCTGTCCCTAGCAGTCGTTGGAAGTAGATCCGATCCAGGCTGACGCTCGGAGCGGCGGCTGGCTGCTGATCAGGACGAAGCTCGACGTCTCGCCGAAGCGCCAGGGTCACGCCTGCCCGCTCGCCAAAGGCCGGGTCGGCCACGATCACAGGTTCCGGCTTGCCGGGTAGCCGCTCCTGTAAGCGGAGCAGGTCGCGCCCGCTGGTCAGATAGCCGAACGAGTAGCGTTCGACCAAGTGCCGATTCTGCTCGTCCACGAGCGCCGCGAAAGGGATGAGGTTGAGGGATCCGTCGGGGGAGATGAAGACGCGGCGTGTGTCGCCGAGCAAAGCGCGCACAGGCCGCATCACCCGCTCGTCAAGCTGGCGGGCGAGACGCGTGACATCCGCCCGCTTCGGATCGCGCAACGCCTTGCGCCACGCTGCCACGGCATCATCAACGGCTTTCGCTTCCCCTAACTCCACCCACTGCGGTTCGCCCTTCCGGCGCAAGACATAGGCCACATAACGCCGCTGGCCGAATGCTTCATCGGGCTTGGTATGTCTCGCGTTGAACGGGCGGTAGGCGAAGAACTCAATCACTGCTGCATTCATTGGAATCGCTGATTGAACGGACTCCAGAGTGATCGGTTGTGACTGCGCGCGGATCTCGGCGCTGCTGCGGCTAATCGCGGCTTCGTGTTTCTCTTTCTCCTCCTCCAGCGCCTTGATCTGTTTCCGATGCTCGGCGGGGGGCATTCTTTGCGGCCCGCCCAGCACGAGTCTGGCCAGGTACGCGCTAGTCTCTTTCAACTCGTCAAGCAATGCCTGGTCTTGCGGATTGAAGCGGCGGCGCAGAGCGCCGAGGCTGTCAAACATCGAGTCTAGTACGCGCCCCTTGCGTTGCAGGATGATGGTAGTGGCCAAGCTGCGCGCTGTCGGATCATTGGGAGTATGGCTGATGTGTAAGGAGATGGTTTGGTCTACCTGCTCTGACAGGCTAGCAAGATAAACCAGTTTTTGGCGTTCGGAGCCAATAGCGAAATTGAGGGCGATGTTACGTTCACTCACCTTAACGGCGCGTGATCGAAACGACACAGCCTGAGCCAAGTCACTTTTCGATGTATAGAGGATGGCGAGGTTGTTGAGAGATTGAGCGACCCTGGGGTGATCTGACCCCATTGCTTTCTCCCTGATGGCGAGCGCGCGCTGGAATAAAGGTTCCGCCCTCAGGTAGTCACCATTATCGAGGTAGAGGATGGCGAGGTTGTTGAGAGATTGAGCGACATCGGGGTGCTCCGGCCTCAGCGTTTTCTCCCTGATGGCGAGCGCGCGTTGATGCAGCTGCTCCGCCCTCGCGTAGTCGCCTTTCTGGCTGTAGAGGTTGGCGAGGTTGTTAAGAGAGCGAGCGACCTCGGAGTGTTCTGGCCCTAATGTTTTCTCCTTGATGGCGAGCGCGCGTAGATGCAGCGGCTCCGCCTTCGCGTAGTCGCCTTTGTTAAAGTAGAGGTTGGCGAGGTTGTTAAGAGAGCGAGCGACCTCGGGGTGTTCCGGCCCTAATGTTTTCTCCCTGATGGCCAGGACCCGTTGATGCAGCGGCTCCACCTTAGCATAATCGCCTTTGGCATGGTACAGGCTAGCAAGGTTGTTGAGGGAGCGAGCGACATCGGGGTGCTCCGGCCCGAGCGCCTTCTCCCTGATGGCGAGCGCGCGTAGATGCAGCGGCTCCGCCTTCGCGTAGTCGCCTTTGTTAAAGTAGAGGTTGGCGAGGTTATTGAGAGATAGAGCTACGCTTAGGTGTCCAGGGCCAAGCGTTTTCTCCTTGATGGCGAGCGCGCGTTGATGCAGCTGCTCCGCCCTCGCACTGTCACCCTTAGTGTTGTAGATATTGGCGAGGTTGTAGAGAGATTGAGCCACCTCCCTGTGTTCCGGCCCGAGCGCCTTCTCCCTGATGGCGAGCGCGCGTTGATGCAGCGGCTCCGCTTTCGCGTAGTCGCCTTCGCTGCCGTAGATATTGGCGAGGTTGTTGAGGGCAGCTGCGATATGTGGGTGTTCTGGCCCGAGCGCTTTTTCATGAAGCTCCAATGCGCGCTCAGCCAGTGGGCGTGCCTCATCATACTTGCCAGCGCGGTACAGTCTGAGAGATTCTGTATGCAACCTGCGTGCTTCCTGCACGACACGGTCTTTCTCCGTCATGGCGCGCAACTCCACCACTCGAACCTCATAGCGTCCTGCGGGCGCTCCCTTCTCCTTGGCTTGCACAATCAGCCGATAGCTACCTGCCACTTCAGCCACCTGCGACACCGTTTCTTGTCCCTGCTCCCCAGTTTCGTCATCAACCGCCCTGACCTGCTTGCCGGCCGGCCCCAGCAGCCGCACCACCACGTCTATGCCGCGCTGCTCGACGATCACGTTCAGAAACTGTTCTTCAGTGAGCGCGATCTGATAGGTGTGGCTCTGCCCGCCCGCCAGCTCGCGTTCGATAGGCTCACCCGGCTTCAACGGACGCGCGTCCTGCTCGCCTGGAGCGGGTTTAACTTGCGCTGACCACCAGGGAGAGGAGGCGCCGACCCACACTCCGGGTGCGAGCAGCCAAAGCAGATTGAGGAGAGGTACAAGCTTACGATGAAGAGTCACGCGGCCAGGCCGGAATTGCGTTGCGCCACGCGTAGTGCGATGGGTCATGTCGCCCCCTTTGCGTGAGCCGGAGCAACCGCGATGATGATCATTCGGCCGCCAGTCTGCTCGCCACCCCCCCATGGCGCATGCACGTCCGGCAAAAAGCCACCATCCGCAGTCATCCGCGATCAACCGCTTCGTGCTCGCTGCTGAGTCATGAGCACCGAAGGGCAATGAGGTGAGAACCTGCCAAGCCTATGCTTGTATGGGCAGTATGTCAATAAAAATCGTGGCGGCGCTCGTGCGGCTGGTGCCAATCAGCCGCCCGAGCGCCTCGAACGTGGAAGCGCAAAGTTTGCCCATGTGTTTGCCGCTCCTGGCCTACGGCAAGCACATCTCGCCGGCTGCGATTTCGCAATCAGAACGATGAAGAACTTGCCTCCCCTCTCAGCTTCTTGAGTATTCCGAGCAGCTCCTCCAGGCGCTGTTGCTCTCGCTCCAATTGCTTACTCACCTCGGCCTCCCGCTGGGCGGCTGCTCTCTGCTCGGCGCGTAAGGTCTCCAGGCTGCCGCCGAGCAGCTCTGCCTTGTTCGCTTCCACCTCCTTCCGCTCATCTGCGGTCAGCTCCAGCTGGCTCAGGTGATGATCAAACGCGGCCACTTCCTGATTGAGGGCATTTCCTTGCGTTGCTAACCGCCGCGCGTCGGCCTGCGCTTGCTGTAGCTCGCGCTCCAGTTGCGCGACCTTCACCTGCTGAAGTTCGACTTGCAGCTTATGCAGTTCGAGCCTCAGTGTCTTCACCTCCAGCGAGAGTTGCTGCAACGGCGCCGGCCGGTTTAGTCCTTCGTTTTGGGAAGGGGGTGGAGTCAATCCGCCAGGGCTCACGTTGCTCCTGGTAAGCTGCGACTGAGCCAACCCACCCATGGCCGTCAGAACCATTAAGCAAATGATCTGCGCTAAACATATTGGTCGCTTCATTTTCATCCTCCTATCTGTTGTGTTGAAGCTCACGACATCACCCGCTCTTGTCCTCGTCAGCGCCCGTTCAATGTCCGCGCCTTGGTGGCGCCGGTGACGTCGTGAGCTTCGACTACACAGCGACTGCCCTCGGAGGCGAATTACTCAATGGGAGTGTTCCTGAGTCGCACGATGGAAACGCTCGGAGTGTCCGTCGAGTTACTGCGTTTCACCTGAATTTCGACGTAATAAGCATACGAATAGAAGTCGAAGGGGTGATTAATCAGAACACTTTTCGGCTCCAGATTGTTGTTGGTGTCGAAGTTGTTACTATCGAACTTGCCTACTTCTGACACTCCACCATTGCTGTTGTGAACCTTATAGAGAGTGGCTATCACCTGATTGTTCAGGCCCCGGCCATCCGGGTCGGCATAGACGACTTCCAGACTGGCCCACTGCCATCCGGGGTTCCCACCATTGTCCATCGGATTGGCCACATTGCAGCGGGCAACGATCGTGCCGGTATTGGTTCCCTTGAGCCTCATCCGACCACCCAGGAATTCGTGCTTCGAGCTGCTGTCTTCATCAATCGCGCACGCGGCCGCGGCGTGCGTCCAGACAGATTGCGCGAGAGCTGTTGTTGATGAGAGCAGCAAAAAGCCGAACATTAACTGGATAAGCAGAAACATCCTTCTTCGCGTTTTCATGACCAGTCTCCTTCTCTAAAATTGATTTGATTTGGTGAGGGCGGCGTCGAAGCTGATTGACGCTCGTCACAGCTTGCCGCCCCCACCTATTTAGGCGCCAGATTCTGCCTCGCACGCTCCGGTGTGGTGTGGCCTGACCGGGCGCGCTGATCTGTTATCTTCTGGCGCCGACTCCGAAGCTATCTCCCGGTTCGCAGACATCCGGCACGCCGGGGCTATTCTGATGCCAGAGCTGGTTGCCGGGGCCGGCTGCTGAGCCCAGCCCGACCGGCGAGGGTGAGCCGTAAATCAGGTTCACTGCGCCGGCCGAGATGCCGCCGACCCGATCATTGGGAACGCCGACCACCAGATCGGCCAGACCATCCCCGTTGAAGTCACCCGCGGCCAGGGAGCGCCCCAATTGATCGTTCAGATCGTTGATGCCCTGGATGCCGGGGCTGTTCTGATGCCAGTACTGGCTGGCGACCGGGGCAAACGCATTCAGACCTGCGGCCGAGCCGTAGATGACGTTCACTGCCCCGGCGGAAGCCACGACCCCCGGGTCATCAAACGGAACGCCGATGGCCAGGTCAGCGCGGCCATCGCCATTGAAGTCAGTGGCGGCGAGTGCGAAGCCGAACTGGTCGCCCGCGAAATTGCCGTCGTCAAGGATGCCCGGACTGCTCTGTGTCCAGTGTTGACCGCCAGCCTGAAGACCATCATTCGAGCCGTAGATCACATTTACTTCTCCGGCAAAGGCCTGGTTTGCCACAGCAGCTCTCGGAGCGCCGATGGCCAGGTCATCTATGGGGTAACCAAGGGGCGAGACATCGCCGTTGAAGTTCCCTGCAGCCAGAGAAAAGCCGAACAGATCACCTGCCACGGGCATTCCCGGAATGTTCAGGCCTTGCTGCCAGAACTGATCGCCCGGCCCGGCTGCGGCGTGAAGACCTACCGGTGACCCGTAGATGACATTGACGGCACCAACGCCGCCCGCTTCACCCGGAACGCCGATGGCCAAGTCGGCACAGCCATCACCGTTGAAGTCGCCTGCGACCAGCGCTGATCCGAATTGATCTCCAGCCTGTGGATGGCCCTCGATGTCCGGCCACCAGATCGCTTTGCCGTTCTGGCTCCAGCCCTGTGCAGTAGTCCGATCCAACGGCCTCGGATCGCCCAGGTGGAATGACTTGCCGTAGACCACGTAGACATCGCCGGCATTCGGAATTGACGCCACTCCGTCCCATCCATCCTCGCCGGGAGTCCCGATCGCCAGGTCATCTATCGGGTAACCGGCAGGAGAGATATCGCCGTTGAAGTTGCCCGCTGCTAGGGCCGCGCTGAAGCGATCACCCCGATCCTGATTGACGTTGAGCGGAGGTCCGAGGTTGGTTGAGACCAGGGCCTGGGTCTGAGCGAGAACCAGCCCGGCGGCGGACCCTTTGAGGATGTAAACCATGCCCGCCTGCGGCATCCCGTCAGGCGGGTAAGGCGGGTTGTAATCCGGGATCCCTACCGCCAGGTCATCGTAGCCGTCACCGTTGAAATCGCCCCAGGCCAGAACTGAGCCGAAGTGTAGACCGGTCTGATTGCCCGTAATCCCGTCAATCAGGGTGCAGTTCAGTGCGCTGAAGATCTGGTTTCCAAAGAAAGGGTTCGGTCCCCCAGGTGTCCCGTAGATCACGTGCACCACGCCCGTACCCACAGCAGCCCCGACATTCTGGTTGGGCACGCCGATAGCCAAGTCGGCGCGACTATCACCGTTAAAGTCAGGGCGTGGGCGCGGCGCCCCTCTGGCTGCCCCGGGCATTGCCAGAGACAGGATCAGGGCGAAGACCGCCCCCAGTAAAACTCGCTTGATCAAGTTCTCGCCTTTGTTGCTTGTCATAGATATTTCCCTCCTTCTCGTTGTTGTTTTCCGAAAGTTGATCCATCCGGCCACGAAGAGCACGAAGAGCGATGATCAAATCTCTCCCCCCGTGGTCTTCGTGACCTACGTGGTTTGGTGTGGTTATCCCGTTTCTGACCCTGCGCGATCGGCTTAATCAATGCTCTTTGGAAGCCGGTCAGCGAATCTCTATCACGATCGAATCCGACCCGACATTGCCGTTCTTATCCGCACCGACAACTTTGATCGTGTGCTTACCCACCATCAGGCTCGCCAGTTCCAGGTTACGGCCCTTGCCCAGTGGCCCTTGCAATGATGAATTCCAGGAGAAAGTCTCATTCGGCAGTTGACCGTCCTCAAGGTCCTGTCCATCAGCCTCGAACATCAGCGGCCTGCCTCGGCTGAAGACCTTTCCACCGGCCGGGCTGAGGATCTGAACCTTCGGGCGCCTATTCGGCACTCGAAATGTATTGTCTGAGGTGTCCTCGGCAGTGTTGACTCCGTCGCTCACCAGAACTCGGAACAACGCTTGTCCGCCCCCTGGCAATTCGGTCAAGGTCACCAGGTGGCTCGACGCTTCGATCCTGGTGGCCACCGCGCTCCAGCTTTTGCCGGCGTCGGGGCTGTAAAGCAGCGTTGCGGTTAACCGGTCGCCGTCGCTGTCGCTCATCACCCAGGTGACATTGACACGGTCTGTCAGCGCCTCGCCGCCATTAGGGGAGAGCAATCTCACTCTGGGAGGATTGGCGCTGCGGCGGCGTGAGGCCAGTTCCACGCCATCGTGCCAAACGGCTACGCGGGCCGTCCGCTCATCGAATGGGACGATCTCAAATATGGTCGCCTTGCGGCCGCTTGGCTGTGGTTGAACCGTCGGACTTTTACCCGGCGGCAGCAGGTTCGATTCGTCGGTGTCCAGCTTGGGAGTAAATGGGAATTCCGCCAGCAGGCCGCCGGACCGATCGAAGAATCGGAGAGAGAAATGGCCCGGCTTGGGAGGCGGAGGCTGCCGCCGCCCGCTCAGCACATAGATGTTGCCCAGGGTAGCACTCGGCTGGTCAACGTTCATCCGACCTTCGATGACGATCAGATCCTGTGGCTGGGTCGTGACCGCGCCGAGGGTCGAACCTTCCGCTGATGATTCTTCTTCGGAGATGAGCTGGCTGTGGATGCCTTTATAGGTGAAATCCGAGATCCATTGGTAATCACAATAGGCCATGACATCAGTCCATGGGTCAGGTGGGTAAACTTGCTCCAGACCAATATCGAAGCCATAGAAGGCGCCATCAGCTGAGCTTATGGAGCCGTTAGGGTAAGGGTAAATTTGGTCATTGCAGCCGCCGAGTGCGCCACAGAACTCCGCATGGCAGCGGCCGAAACAGTGGGCCAACTCATGGCTGCCATACCAGTCGTTGTAAGAGCCGTCGTTGTCCCAGCCCCCAGTATCCGACCCGGAGGGGCCAGAAGCTACAAGCGAAGGTGTGTCTGATGCGCAACCGCGCATGAACCCGCCGGTGTCTTGCACCATGCCATAAAAGCGCGTTCTCGGATGAAGGAAGCCAAAACCTGGCATGTTGTTGAGGATGTAATCTGTGCCCCACATCATCCACAGAATGTTATTCGCTTCGCCACAATCATTCGGGATTCTGGAGAGGTTAACACCCCTCTCTGCAACGTCGAGCCGGGAGATGGGGTAGGCGCGCCGTAACCACGAGGTTAATAGATTAACGTCGTCACGAGTGGGGCCCGCGGTAGTGTCTCCGGATGGGTATCTGAGATGATAAAGCCTCACTCGCAGCGGCGGCACAGAGCTAAAGCTGGCCCACGTAACATAACCATTATCAGTTTCAACTGATTCGCTAACTGAATGATCGTAATCAACGACGGCGACGAGTTGGACGATGCCGTACCTCCAAGAGTCGGGCAATTGGAATAGAAAGCTGTCGTTGATCTCGGCCCTGTCCGGCGAAAGTTTGACTGTAATCCGACTGGAGGGATTGAGGGGGGAGAGCGCGCCGAGGAAGGTGGGGGGGCCCGGGGAGTAACGAGTCCCGACCAGGAAGGCTGTGACATCGGGCACATCAGACGATCCCTGGGCTTGTACATGGAAACGAGCGTACGTATTTTTCCCCGAAATAAGTGGGACGCTATTGGACAGATCTTGAACCGCCTGCGTCACCTCAAGCGCGGTGCTGACCAGGTTTGGCTTGTTCAATTGTGTGACGTTGCCAGGGCGGCCGGTGCTGTTGGCGGGCATCGCCCCGTGGACCATGAGGTCAAAAGGATTTGCAGAAACCATCAGCGCCAGCGCGCCGAGAATGGTCGGAACAAAGAATTTGATTTTAGGTTTCATGGCCGGCTCCTCTTTGGTAGCCCACATTTGATCGTGGCGAGCGACGTAACGTCCGATGCGACGTCAGAGGCCCCGCCTATTTTCAATGAGTAACAGCCGCAACGCTTCCGGCGAGTGCTGACGCAGGTCTACGCGCCCCGACCGCCGAAACCGATCCGACTTTGCTACCCGCCTTCGCTGAGAAGACAAGGAACCGGCGTGCCGCGATGCGCAGCGGGGCGTCTAGACCGTCGTCTGATGAGCGGAACGGCTTGATGGAATTGAGGCTGGCAGCGGTGCGCGATTTTCTTTGCGACGTGCCCCTTCGCTGTTAACCGGGCCGGGCATGGTCAAAATGACAGGGGGCGACGGGGAAGTTATCCCAAATGAGGCGACGCGGCTGAGGGCTTACGGCTTGAGGTCGGACTCCACCTGCATGGTGCGGATCAATTTGTCTACCCCAGGCTTCAACTCTAGCTCGCGGATCAGGCGGT
>Ga0075421_100008983_pt1 | contig 12305 bp, 7 predicted proteins | sample SoiMetdeltSBSDD5_FD_75292 | JGI IMG/M metagenome (GOLD analysis project Ga0075421, IMG submission 75292) | Bulk soil microbial communities from a Populus tree surrounding site in Tennessee, USA - Soil MetaG P. deltoides SBSDD5 | ecosystem: Environmental > Terrestrial > Soil > Tree plantation...
CAGTAGTCGCTCGGGCCGATCCGGGATCGACAGCCGCTCCGAAGAGCCGCAAACAGCCAACCGCGATCCGGCCCTTCCGGAAGCGGAACGGGGCAGGCTCCGCCGTTCCGGACGTGAAACGCTCCCCGCGGGGCCTGCCGGGGCCCGTCGGGCCGCCTCTGCAGGGAAATCCGAAGGGGATAGGATGGGCTGAGGAATTGCTGTGAAGGAGGCTTCATGAGCACCGAGAACTCGCGCGCCGACCTGGTAGCCCGGGAGGACCAGGCGAGCTTCCTGGCCCTGGCGGAGACGCTCTCTTCCCTCATCGTTCTCGTCCAGAGCGAGGAGATCATCTACGTGAATCCCGCAGGCTGCGCCCTGTTCGGCCACCCGCGGGAGCACTTCATCGGCCGCAAGTTCTGGGATGTGGTCCATCCGGACGACCGCGAGGTGGCCAAGGCCCGGGGGCGCGCGCGGCTGGCGGGCATACCTCAGCCCAGGCGTCTGATCGAGCGCATCCTCCACGCGGACGGCGGCACGATCTGGGTGGACTACTCGATCGACCTCATCGAGGTCCAGGGCCGGCCCACGATTCTGGTCACGGGGTACAACGTCACCGAGCGCAGGCGCATGGAGGAGGAGCTCAGGCAGAGCGAGGAGAGGTTCCGGAGCCTGTGCACCCAGGCGCCCGTTCTCCTCATGTCCTTCGAGCCCGATGGACGCGTCCGCGAAGTCAGCAACTACTGGCTCCAGACGATGGGGTACGAGCGGGACGAGATCGTCGGAAAGGACGGCTGGCGGCTCCTCACTGATGACTCGCAGCTCCGGCTCAGGAAGGCCATCGACGAGAACCAGAGGAGCCGCGAGGTCGTCATCAAGAACCTCCCGCTGCGCGCCTTCCGGAAAGACGGCACGACCATCGACCTCCTCTCGACCAGCGTGGCCGAGCTGAGTGATACGGGGGAGACGAAGGGCGCAATCTGCGTCGAGATCAATCTCACGGAGCTCCAGCGGGCGGAGGAGACCCTCCGGGAGAGCGAGGAGCGTTACCGCGCGCTCGTGGAGTACGCGCCCGATGCCATCATGGTTCTCGACGTGGACAAGGGCACCTTCGTGGATGCGAACGCTCATGCCGAGAAGCTCTTCGGCTACTCGCGGGAGCGGCTGCTCACCATGGGGCCGCTCGACTTCTGCCCGCAGAAGCAGGCCGACGGCCGCTCCTCCTGCGATGTCGCGAAGGACGAGACGCGGAAGGTGCTCGAGGGGGGGAGCGCCACCTTCCAGTTCACGCACGTCGATGCTTCGGGGCGGGAGATCGTTTGTCAGACGCGGCTCTCGAGGCTTCCCGCGGCCGGCCGGCAGCTCATCCGCGTCACGATCACGGACATCACGGAGCTCAAGCGCCTCGAGGAGAAGATGCGCCATGCGGACAGGCTCGCGGCCGCCGGAGCGCTGGCCGCCGGTGTGGCCCACGAGATCGGCAATCCTCTGACCGCGATCTCCATGGCGGCCCAGAGCCTCGAGCGGCGGTCCTGCGATGAGTACACCGAGACGAAGCTCTCGCTGATCCGGGAGCACATCGATCGCATCGCGCGGATCGTCCGCCAGATGAGCGAGCTCTCCCGCCCGCAGAGCGGTCACAGGTCCCGCTGCGACCTGAACCAGGTGGTGCGGCGGGCCGTGGATATGCTCCGCTACGACCAGCGGGCGAAGGGCTCCGAGATCCTCTACGAGCTGGCCGATCGACTGCCTCTCGTGGATGCCGTGGATGACGAGCTGGCCCAGGTCTGCATCAACCTCGCGCTCAATGCCTTCGACGCCATGGCATCGAATCCTCCCGACCGGCCGCGCCGCCTCACGATACGGTCGAGCCACTCCGGATCGAGCGTGAGCGTGTCGTTCCGGGACACGGGGCCCGGCGTCTCCGCGGATGCCCGCGCGAAGCTCTTCCAGCCTTTCTTCACGACGAAGGGGGCAGGCAAGGGGAGCGGCCTCGGGCTCTCGATGAGCTTCCGGATCCTCGAGGAGCACGGAGGCGCGCTGCGGCTCGAAGATGGCGCCGGGCCGGGCGCCGCCTTCGTCTTCGAGGTGCCTCTCGGGGGTGCGACGTGACCTTCAAGATCCTCATCGTCGATGACGAGCCCTCGATCCGGGAGCAGCTCGAGGAAGCGCTCGACGAGGCGGGGTACGAGACGCAGGTCGCGGGGGATGGACAGCAGGCCGCGGAGCTGGCCCTCAAGGACTCCTTCGACCTCTGCCTCTCCGACATACGCATGCCGAACATGAATGGCATCGAGCTTCTCCAGCGCCTCGGCGAGGGAAGCCCGGAGACCATGGTCATGCTGATGACCGCGCATGGCCAGCTCGACACGGCCATCGAGGCGCTGAGGCTCGGGGCCGTCGATTACATGCTGAAGCCGTTCCAGCACGAGGAGCTCATCGCCAAGGTGCGACGGCTCGCGGAGCACCGGCGGCTCATCATCGAGAACCGGAACCTGCGGAGGACGGTCGAGGCGGACCCGCCGCGAGGCATGATCGGGAACAGCCCGACGATGAAGAAGGTCCTCGAGACCGTCGATCTCGTCGCATCGCTGCCGAGCCACGTCCTCATCACCGGGGAGAGCGGCACCGGCAAGGACCTCGTGGCGCGGGCCATCCACGAGCGGGGCAGCCGCGCGAACGCCCCCTTCGTCCCCATCAACTGCGCCGCGATTCCGGAGCCGCTCCTCGAGAGCGAGCTCTTCGGCCACGTGAAGGGAGCCTTCACGGGCGCCCTCGAAAACAAGGAGGGGCTCCTCAAGACGGCCGGGGACGGCACGATCTTCCTCGACGAGCTCGGGGACATGCCGCTCGCGATCCAGGCGAAGCTGCTCCGCGCGATAGAAAGCCGGGAGATACAGCCCGTCGGCTCCACGAGGCGCATCCAGATCCATGCGCGGATCATCGCCGCCACGAACCGGGAGCTCCGCGCCGAGGCCCACGCGGGGCGCTTCCGGGAGGACCTCTACTACCGTCTCGCCGTCGTGGAGCTCCACGTCCCTCCGCTCCGCGAGCGCAGAGAGGACATCCCGCTCCTCGCGAACCACTTCGCCGAGAAGTATGCCCGCGAGCTCGGGCGCGGCGTGCGGCGGATCTCTCGCGAGGCGCTGCGCCTCCTCGCCGGCCACGAGTGGCGGGGGAACATCCGCGAGCTCTCGAACGTCATCGAGCGGGCGGTGATCTTCTCGTCGGGAGAGGAGATCGCCCCGGCCGACCTTCCGGACCCGGTGCGCGGGGCCACCCCGCGGGATCCGGAGTACGCGGTCAACCTTCGGGAGGCGACCGCGGAGTTCGAGCGGGGGCACATCCTGCGCGTCATCGAGCAGAGCGGCGGGAACAAGCGGAGGGCCGCGAAGCTCCTCGGGCTGGGCGTGACCTCGCTCTACCGGAAGCTCGGATCGCCGGTGCGACAGCTCGGACCCGACGAGGCCTGAGAATCCGGGATACCGCGCCGTGAACATCCGCGCGCGACCGTTCCGGAATCGGCAAGCGCGCCGTCTATAATCCCTGATTCCGCCTGCAGAACCCCGTGGCAAGCAGGTTGCTCTGCGCCCGGGGGAACAATGGGGGCGATATCCGCGCGCTCGGGAGGGCGCCATTCATGAATCGTCGTGCCTGGATGGGGTCCATGGCGCTCTGCCTCGCGGTCATCGGAGTCGGCGCGGTCCTCGTCGTCTGGAAGCGCGCTTCCCTCGAGGCGGCGCGTGAAGCCAGCGCGAACCAGCCCGAGCCCATGGAGGCCGTCACGGTGGCCGCGGCGAAGGAGGTCGAGCACCGGCGTACCTCCACGGCCATCGGCACCGTCAAGGCTCTCCGCTCCATCACGCTCCAGAACGAGCTCCCCGGCACGGTGCGGGAAGTCCGGCTCTCGCCCGGGGAGGTCGTGGACGAGGGCACCCTGCTCGTCGCCCTGGATGTCTCCGTGGAGGAGGCCGAGCTGAAGGCCCTCGAGGCGCAAGCGACGCTCGCCGAGTCCACCGTCCGCCGCATGGAGAAGGCGAGCCAGAGCCGGGCCGCGTCCGAGATGGAGCTCGATCGCGCGCGTGCGGACCGCGATGTCGCCCTGGCGCAGATCGCGCGCACGAAGGCGATCATCGCGCGGAAGACCATCCGGGCGCCGTTCCGGGCGCGCGTGGGTATGGTCGATCTCCACGTGGGGCAGTACCTGGACGCGGGCGCGCAGATCACGACCCTCCAGGGCGTCGACGATGCCGCGCACGTGGAGTTCTCCGTCGCGCAGTGGATCGCGGCGGGCCTGAGCGCAGACGACACGGTCGAGGTGACGGCGGGCAGCGATGTTCCGGCTGCCACGGCCAGGATCGTTGCACTCGATGCGCGCGTCGACCCCGCGACGAGGAACGCCTGGGTGCGCGCCCGGATCGAGGGCGCGGCGAACCTCCCGAAGCCCGGCTCCTCGGTCCGTGTCAAGGTGCCCGTCGGGCCCTCGATTCGCGCCGTGGCCATTCCGGTGAACGCCCTCCGGAAGGGGCCGGGTGGGGACCATGTCTACGTCGTCCTACCGGACGGGCAAGGCAAGGCCAGGGCGAAGCTCCGGAACGTGAGGAGCGGCCCCGTGCTCGGAGACGAGGTGATCGTGCTCGAAGGGATCTCGCCCGGAGAGCAGGTTGCCGCATCCGGATCCTTCAAGCTTTTCGACGGCGTCCTCGTCGCCGTGGCGGGCGAAGCGGAAACGGCCCCTGCCGTCAGCGGGGCGCAGTAGCTCCGGCGGAAACCATGCGCTCCTTCACCGACCTCTTCATCAAGCACCCCGTCCTGGCGGTCGTCGTCAATCTCGTCATCCTCCTCGTCGGATACCGGGCCCTGATGACGCTTCCGGTGCAGCAGTATCCGAAGATCGAGAGCTCCTCGGTCCTCATCACGACCGTCTACACGGGGGCGAGCGCCGAGACCGTCCGGGGGTTCCTGACGACTCCCATCGAGCGCGCCGTGTCGGCCATCAGCGGCATCGACTACATCGAGTCGACGAGTCGCCAGAGCGTGAGCCAGATCACGGTGCGGCTCAAGCTGAACCACTCGAGCACGGCCGCGCTGGCGGAGATCACCGCGCGGCTCCAGCAGGTGCGCTCCGAGCTGCCGGAGCGGGCGGAGCCTCCCGTGGTGGAGGTGCAGCGCGCGGACCGGCCCTACGCGTCCTTCTACATCAGCTTCACCTCGAGCGAGCGCGACATCCCGGCCGTGACCGACTGGCTCGCCCGGACGCTCCAGCCGCAGCTCTCGACGCTCGCGGGCGTGCAGCGCGTCGGGATCGAGGGCGGGCGGCCCATAGCCATGCGGGTCTGGATCGATCCGGAGCGGCTCGCGGAGCTGAACCTCTCGCCCGGCGCCGTCAGCGCCGCCCTCCAGCGCAACAACTACATCGCGGCGGTGGGGCAGACGAAGGGGAACCTCGTGCAGGTGAACCTGATCGCGAACACGGACCTGCGGTCCGTCGAGGAGTTCCGGGAGCTCATCGTCGCGGACCGAGAGGGAGGGATCGTCAGGTTGAGCGACGTCGCGCGCGTCGAGCTCGGCTCCGAGGAGCCCGACCTGATCGCCAAGGTCGACCAGAAGGAAGCCGTCTACCTTTCGGTCTGGCCGCTCGCGGGCACGAACGAGATCGATGTGGCCCACCGCCTGCACGCCGAGCTCGATCGCCTGCGGATCACGCTCCCTCAGGACATCGACATGCGTCTCGCCTTCGACGCCACGGTGTTCATGGAGAACGCGCTCACCGAGATCACGAAGACGCTCATGGAGACGATCGCCATCGTCGGGCTCGTCGTCTTCCTCTTCATGGGATCGGTCCGCACGGCGCTCGTTCCGCTCGTCGCGATGCCGGTGTCTCTCGTGGGGGCCGCGATCGTGATGATCGCGTTCGGCTTCAGCCTGAACCTCCTGACCATGCTCGCGATCGTCCTCTCGGTCGGCCTGGTCGTGGACGACGCCATCGTCGTCGTCGAGAACGTGGAGAGGCACGTGCGAGAAGGCAGGTCGCGGAAGAGTGCGGCCCTGCTGGGGGCCCGCGAGCTGCTCGGGCCCATCATCGCCATGACCATCACGCTCGCGGCCGTGTACACCCCCATCGGGTTCCAGGGAGGCCTCACGGGCACTCTCTTCCTCGAGTTCGCGATCACGCTGGCGGCGGCGGTCGTGGTCTCCGGGATCGTGGCCCTCACGCTGTCCCCGGTCATGAGCTCGCGCTTCGTCCACGCGCACGGACGCGAGGGCCGTCTCACGGCCTTCGTGAACCGGATCTTCGGCGCAATCCGGCGCGGCTACGGGCGGCTTCTCGACGGCGCCCTCCAGATACGCTGGGCGATCGTTGCGGCCTCCCTCCTCATCATGGCGTCGGCGTGGCCGCTCTATACGTTTTCGCGGCGGGAGCTCGCGCCGGTCGAGGACCAGGGGCACATCAGCATGTTCCTGGACTCGTCCCCGGACGCCACGATCGAGTCGGTCAACCGGGAATCCCTCCAGGTCGTCCGTGCGATCACGGCCTTCCCCGAGGCCCAGTTCATGTGGTCGCTCGTGGCCGCGTGGGGCGGCTTCGGCGGAATGGTCACCAAGGACTGGCGCGAGCGTGCGCGCTCGACCCAGGAGATGTACGGCGAGGTCTACGGCGTCCTCTCGCAGATCCCGGGGCTCCGGATCTTTCCGCGGCTCGACCCGCCGCTCCCGAACGCCGGCCAGTACGACGTCGAGCTCGTCATCCAGACTCCGGACTCGCCCGAGCGCATGCTCGACATCGCGAGGGCCGTCGTGGGAGCCGGCTGGCAGAGCGGTAAGTTCCTCTACGTGGACACGGACCTGAAGATCGACCGGCCCGAGGGCCGCATCGACATCGACCGGGAGCAGATCGCGGACCTCGATCTCGACCTGGCCGGCGTCGGTCAGGAGCTCGGCGTCCTCCTGGGCGGAGCGTACGTGAACCGGTTCAACTACTACGACCGAAGCTACAAGGTCATCCCTCAGATCGCCGACGAGAACCGCGCGACCGTGGGGCCTCTTCTCGACGTCAAGGTCAAGACTCCGAGCGGAGAGCTCGTTCCGGTCTCCACGTTCACGCGGATCGGCGCCAGCGCCGGCCCGCGGACGCTCAACCGCTTCCAGCAGCGGAACGCGGTCAGGATCTTCGCGGGGGTAAAGCCGGATGTGACCAAGGAGGAAGGCCTCCGGGTGCTCGAAGAGGCTGCCGCCGCCGCGAGGGGCGTCGGGATCGTCCTCGACCACGCGGGCGAGTCGCGGCAGATCCGGCGCGAGGGCTCGGCCCTCGTCGTGACGCTCGGCTTCGCCGTGGTCCTCATCTACCTCGTCCTCGCCGCCCAGTTCCGGAGCTTCAGGGACCCGCTCATCGTCCTCCTCGGCTCGGTGCCCCTCGCCATATCCGGGGCGCTCGTCTTCAGCTTCCTCGATCTCACGACCATCAACATCTACTCGCAGGTCGGGCTGATCACGCTCGTCGGCCTCATCGCGAAGAACGGGATCCTCATAGTGGAGTTCGCCAACACTCTTCAGGCGAGGGGCCTCTCGAAGCCGGAGGCGCTGCGGGAGGCATCCCTCACGCGGCTCCGTCCGGTGCTCATGACATCGGCGGCCACCGTGTTCGGGCACTTCCCTCTCGTCCTCGTCTCCGGTCCGGGGGCCGAGGCGAGGAACAGCATCGGCACCGTGCTGGTCGCCGGCATGAGCGTCGGCACGCTCTTCACGCTCTTCGTGGTGCCCGTCTTCTACTCGCTGATCGCGGCGCGCCACGATGCGGGCGAGGGCGCCGGCGAGGAAGAGGACGCCGAGGTCAGGCCCGAGCTCCAGGAGGCCGTCCGATGACGCGTCTCGCTCGCTGTCTCTGCACGGGCGCCCCGTGGCTCCTTTTCGGCTGCGCCGTGGGGCCCGATCACGAGGCGCCCCGGCCGGCGCTTCCCGGAGCGTGGAGCACCATCGAAGGCTCCGCGGACGACCGCTCGAGCGTGGCGACCTCGAGGACGGCGGACCTCGCGGAGTGGTGGCGGACCTTCGAGGACCCCGTGCTGAACGACCTCTGCGAGCGGGCTCTCGGCGCGAACCTCGAGCTCGCGCTCGCGGGGGCGCGCGTGAGGGAGGCCCGCGGGCTCCGCTCGGAGGCCTTCGGGGGTCTCCTCCCCGACGTCGCCACGAGGGGTAGCTACGAGAACGTACGCTTCAGCGAGAACGGCGCCTTTCCGTTTCCGGCCGAGACCTTCCCGCTCTACAAGGCAGGATTCGACGCGTCCTGGGAGATCGACGTCTTCGGGGGCCAGCGCCGGGAGCTGGAGGCGGCGGAAGCCGAAATCGAAGCCTCGGTGGAGGGCCTGCGGGACGTCCGCGTCTCGCTCCTCGCGGAGGTGGCGCGGAGCTACGTCGAGCTCCGCGGATCCCAGGCGCGGATCGCCATAGCGCGGCGGAACCTCGAGGCGCAGACGAACACGCTCGAGCTCACGCGCGCCCGGCTCGACGCGGGGCAGACGACGGACCTCGACGTGGCCCGCGCCGAGGCCCAGGTCTCGTCGACCTCCTCCGTGATCCCGACCCTGGAGATCCAGGCGAGACAGGCGATCCATGCGCTCGCCGTCCTCCTCGGCCGCGAGCCCGGCGCGGTCGCGGCGGAGCTGTCGGTCGAGGCTCCCATCCCGGTCTCTCCCTCCGAGATCCCGGCCGGCCTGCCCACGGACCTCCTCCGGAGGCGCCCCGACATACGACGCGCGGAGCGCCGGCTCGCGGCGGCCACGGCAAGGATCGGAGTGGCCGCGGCGGATCTCTACCCGCGGCTCTTCCTGAACGGGACCTACGGCTTCGAGAGCGTTTCGGCATCGAACTTCCTCACGTCGGGAAGCCAGCTCTGGTCCGTGGGCCCTACGGTCCGATGGGCTCTCTTCCAGGGAGGCCGGATCCGCGCCCGGATCGAGGTCCAGAACGCCCAGGAGGAGCAGGCCGCGATCCTCTTCGAGCAGACCCTCCTCGATGCCCTCCGGGATGTGGAGGATGCCATCGTGGCGCACTCGCGGGAGCAGGCGCGTCGGACCATGCTCGCCCAGGCGGTCGCCTCCCAGAGGAGGGCGGTGTCTCTGGCGAGCCAGCGGTACGCCCAGGGCCTCGTCGACTTCCTGAGCGTGCTCGAGGCCCAGCGGGTCCTCTACGCTGCGGACGATGCCCTCATGCAGAGCGAGCAGGCCATCGCGACGAACACGATTGCCCTTTACAAGGCCTTGGGCGGCGGCTGGATGGAAGATCCCGAATCTCGGGAGTAGGCCCCTCCCGTCCGTTCCCGTCTTCTTCCGTACCCGCTCCCCCTCCCGGTCCCCATCCATCCTGAGCGGCCTCGGCACACTGGGCCGGGTTTTCACGGAGGTCGGCGGAAGCCCCTGCAGTTCGCCGCCCTCTTGGGGGGACACGACGGCGTGTGCGCCGGAGGGTGCCCGGATCCGGACACCTCTCGGGCCGTCGGCATATCCCGACGGACCCCGAGCGCGTCGGCGGCGTGAGCCTGCCAAGGCGTCAGCCACGACGTCCCTGCCGTTCCGGCAGGATTCCACACCGCTTCACTGCTTCACTTTGGCCAGGTCTGATGCGGACCCACGTGGAGTCGCTTTGCCGTGCAAAGTAGCGGCGCACAATGCGCGTGTGCGCCGGAGAGTGTCCGGATCCGGACACCTCTTGGCCGTCGGCATATCCCGACGGACCCCGAGCGCGTCGCCGGCGTGAGCCTGCCCTGCCGTCAGCCTCGAAGCCCCTGCGTTCCGTCAGGGCCGCGCCGGCGTCCACCCCCCAACAAGAGGCCGGACAACTAAAGGGGCTTCCGCCGACCTCCGGTGGCAGTTGGGCAACGAGACACAGAGGCCAACGTGCTCCTGGAGGGATGGGCATCACTGGCTGCGGAGTCGGAGCGATGCGCCCCGATTCCCGAGGGACCGCCGGCCCCGGCCCCGATTCAGGCCAGGACCTCGCGTATGACCTCGCCGTGCACGTCCGTCAGCCGCCGGTCGGCTCCGCCGTGCCGGAACGTGAGCCGCTCGTGATCGATGCCGAGGAGGTGGAGCACCGTGGCGTGCAGGTCGTACGTCGACGTGGCTCCTCGCGCCGCCCTCCAGGACCACTCGTCGCTCTCGCCGTGCGCGATGCCGCCCCGCACTCCCGCGCCCGCGAGCCAGCACACGAACGAGCTCCCGTTGTGGTCCCGCCCCTCGCTGCCCTGCCCGAAGGGCATGCGCCCGAACTCCGTGCTCCAGATTACGAGCGTGTCCGCGAGGAGGCCCCGCGCCTTCAGGTCCTCGAGCAGGGCGGCGGTCGGGCGGTCCGTGGATGCGCACATGGGTGGGAGCTCCGAGCGGATGCTCGCGTGGGTGTCCCAGTTCCCCGACGGGCCGCCCGCTCCGCTCCAGACCTGAACGAACCGCACTCCTCGCTCGACGAGGCGTCTTGCGAGCAAGCACCGCCGACCGAAGTCTGCCGTGGCCGGCTCATCGAGGCCGTAGAGCTTCCGCGTGGACTCCGTCTCGCTCCCGAGGTCGAACGCCTCGGGCGCGCTGAGCTGCATCCTGGCGGCGAGCTCGTAGGATTCTATGCGCGCCTCGAGCCGCGTGTCGCCGGGGTGCGCCGAGAGGTGAGCCCTGTTGAGCCGCCCGAGGACCGCGAGGCCCTCGCGGTTCGACTCCGGCGTGATGAAGCTCGAGCTCGTCGGGGGGCGAAGGAAGGCCATGGGCTCCGGCCCGGACTCGATGACGGTGCCCTGGTGCGCGACGGGCAGGAAGCCCGAGGTGAAGTTGCCCTTCTGGTTGTAGGGGAGTCCGCGGGAGTCCGGCAGGGCCACGAACGCGGGAAGATCATCGGTCATCCGGCCGAGGGCATGGCTCACCCAGGCCCCCATGGACGGGAACCCCGGGAGGAGGAAGCCCGTGTTCATGAGGTAGCTCGCCGGCCCGTGGACGTTCGTGCGCGAGGTCATGGCCATGAGGAAGGCCAGCTCGTCGACGTGGCGGGCCGTATGCGGAAGGAGCGAGCTCACCCAGCGGCCGCAGGCGCCGTGACGGTGGAGCTCGAAGGGGGGGCGCATGATGACGCCGGGCTCGCTGGTCGCGGCCTCGACGCGCTCGCCGCCTCCAGGGTCGAACTTGAGCCCGTTCCGGCGCGCGAGCTCCGGCTTGTGGTCGAAGAGGTCCATCTGGCTCGCCCCGCCGTTCATGAAGAGCTGGATGACCCGGCGCGCCTTCGGAGGATGGTGAGGCAGGGCGGAGCCCGGCTCCGCCGCGGCGAGGAGATTCTCGTCGGAGAGGATTTGCGCCAGCGCGATGCCCCCGAGGCCTCCACCCATGCGCCAGAGGGCTTCGCGTCTCGTGAGGGGTTGCCTGTCGAAGGGTGTCACGGTCAACGCGACCCTAAGCGTTCGGGCGCGCCTCCGCAAGGACAGGAGCCCTTCGGTGCTACAATCTTCGAAGATGCCGCTCAGAGATCATTTCCGACCGCCGATATCCACGCGCTCTTCCTGGGAGGGCCTCCATGGCGGGTGGCCCATGGCCATCGTCCAGCAGTTGTCTCCGATCTTGCCGGATGAATTCACCGCCGAGCCGCGAGTCCATCTCGGGTCCTTCTTCGAGATCGATGTCTGTGCCTACGAAGCTCGAGGGGCGAAAGCAGGCGCCTGGACCGGAGCATCGGAGTCCGGCGGGGGTGTGACGGCGACCTGGGCGCCGCCCGTTCCGACCCTCTCCGTCGAGGCCGACCTGGCCGATCAGTACGAGTACGCGGTGCACGTCTACGATCAGAGCCGGGGACGGAAGCTGGTCGCCGCGGTCGAGATCGTCAGCCCGGCCAACAAGGACAGAGCCGAGAACCGCCGCGCGTTCGTGACCAAGTGCGCCGCCTTGCTGCAGGAAGGCGTGTGCGTGTCGATCGTGGACCTGGTCACGACGCGCAGCTTCAACCTCTATGGCGATCTGCTGGCCCTGATCGGCCGCAAGGACCCTTCCTTTACGCCAACATCACCGCCGGTCTATGTGGCCACGTGCCGTGGTCGCGTGGCCGATGGCACTCCGCGGCTCGAGTCCTGGGCGTATCCGCTCGGCGTGGGCCTGCCACTGCCCAAGCTGCCGCTCTGGCTGACCGAGGACCTCGCCATCGGCCTGGACCTCGAGACCTCCTACGAGGAGAACTGTAGGGTCCTGCGCGTCGAGTGACGCGGCAAAAATAGAAGGCTCACTCGACGAACAGGAACTCGTTCGAGTTGACGATGACCCGGCAAGCGCTCGCGAGGCCGTGATGCTCCGCGTGCGCGGAGAGCA
>Ga0075421_100008984_pt1 | contig 12305 bp, 7 predicted proteins | sample SoiMetdeltSBSDD5_FD_75292 | JGI IMG/M metagenome (GOLD analysis project Ga0075421, IMG submission 75292) | Bulk soil microbial communities from a Populus tree surrounding site in Tennessee, USA - Soil MetaG P. deltoides SBSDD5 | ecosystem: Environmental > Terrestrial > Soil > Tree plantation...
AGTTGCGCGGCCAATCGCCCCCGGTGGAAACCTGCTGCATCGCCGTGAGCTGCCCGGACGCCGGGTCGATCGCAAAGACGGCGATGGTATTGTCGCCGCGATTGGAGCCGTAAAGAAACCGCCCCGTTGGGCCCACGTGCAGGTCCGCCGGAAAATTCTTCGCCGCCCCGCCAGGTGACGCCGCCGTCACCTGCACCTGTTCGAGCGCGCCTCGGCCACCGTCGTACTTGTACACCACGAGCGTCGAATCCAGCTCGTTGATCACATACAGAAACCGGCCCGCCGGATGAAACGCGAGATGACGCGGGCCCGCACCCGGCTTCGTGGCCACCTTGTTCCCAACCGTAGACATCTCGCCGGTCTTCTCGTCGAACCTGTAGACAAGCACGCCGTCGACGCCCAGGTCCGCCGCGATGACATGGCGATTGTCCGGGTCAGTGATGATGCAGTGGGCATGCGGACCCTCCTGCCGCTCCGCATTGGGTCCCTTCCCCGTGTGCTGCACGATTGCCCGCGCATCGCCGAGCGCACCATCCTGCCTAACGGGGAACGTGGCGATCGTGCCGCTCACGTAGTTGGCGACGAGCACCGTGCGGCCAGTGTGATCGACTGACACGTAGCACGGCGCCTTGCCGTGCGAAGGCAACTGGTTGAGCGGCGTCAGCGCACCGGACTCCCGCGTGATGGCGAACGCGCTCACCGCGCCCGTCGGCTTCCCGCCGAAGGATTCCAGCTCGTTCACGGCGTATAGCACACGGCCGTTCGGATGGAGCGCGAGGAACGACGGGTCGGCCGATTTGGCCGCCACGCCGTCGATCCGCATGGCTCCCGTCGCCGTGTTCAGGAACAGGCGGTAGATGCCCTCACTCTTCCCGGCGTTCGTGTAGGTGCCGATGTACGCGAACCGCTCGTCGGCCTCCGCCGAAGAACCGCTGATTCCCAAGCCTATCATGCCGACTGCCGCCGTCGAGAGGAAATCGCGTCGAGTCCAACGTGTGTCGGCGGTCATGGCACGAGCGCGCAACCGTCCGCGCGCCGGTCGCTGCCGCCACGATGCGACCCGTCAGGTGCCCGTAGAATAACTTGACCACGACCGAACGTTGACCGCCCACGCGTGTCGGGGTTCGTTACGATATCGTGCCCGCGAGCGCGCAAGCCATCTGCGACCGATCGTGGCACTCCAGTCTCGAGATACACTCGGCCCCCATCGATTTCAGGTTCAATGAAGAATCGCGGTCGGTCCAACGCCTCCTGCGGCGTCACGTCGTCATCGACGAGTGACATGACCACCTGCAGATGACCCTGTGGCTGCATGGGGCCACCCATCACACCGAATGGTCCCCACAGTGTACCGTCGGCGCGCGTGAGCATGCCTGGAATGATCGTGTGATACGGACGCTTTCCAGGAGCGTACGCGTTAGGGTGCCGCGGGTCCAGCACGAAGCCGCATGCGCGGTTCTGGACCGTAAATCCCAGCCCCGCCGGAACGATGCCGGTGCCAAAGCTCCCAAACGTCGAGCTCGCGACGGAACACGCGTTGCCTGCGGCATCCACCGCGCAGTGATACACGGTGCCGGGAATCCCGACGGGTGACCCACGCGCGACTTTGGTCGACGCACGTGACGGATCGATCTCCGCTCGACGGGCGGCGATATAATCGGTGGAGAGCAGATCGTCGAGCGGCGCCGGCGCGAGCGATGGGTCGGCGACGTACCAGCGTGCATCCGCGAACCCGAGCCGCAGCGCCTCGATCTGCAGGTGCGCGCGCTCGGTACTGCCCGACGGAGGGAGCTCGCAGCCATCGAGCAGGGCGAGGGCGAGGAGTGCAGCCAGCCCCTGCCCGTTAGGCGGGCATTCCCAGACGCGGATGCCTCGGTAGCTCACTGAGATCGGCTCGTCCCACGCCGACGCGTGCCTCGCGAGATCCTCCGTCGTCATCGCCCCACCAGCTGCGCGCACAGCGCCGACGATGCGCTCCGCGATCTCACCTCGATAGAATGCGTCCGGCCCGTCATCGGCGATCACGCGGAGTACGCGGGCCAGCTCGGGATTACGGAACGTCTCGCCTTCCCGGGGTGCGCGGCCTTCGATCGTCAGCTGCCGGGTTCGAAGCTTCGGGACGTTACGCTCCCAGACCGCCGCCGCAACGCGCGCGACCTCGAACCCTGACGATGCAGCGTCGATCGCCGGCTCGAGCAGCCGCGCTACACTCATGCGTCCGTGACGAGCGTTGAGATCGAACCACGCGGCGCACACGCCCGGTACCGTGACGGCGTCGCCGTGGCGCTCGGGAATCCGGCCGCGCTCGTCGCACGCCAGGTCGTCGAGCATTCGCGTGCGCGGCGAGCGACCGGACCCGTTGAGCGCGGAAACTTGCGAGGTTCGCGCGTCGAAATAGAGCACGAACATGTCGCCGCCCAGGCTCGTCGATGCCGGCTCCGTCACGTGCAGCATGGCGTCCATCGCCACGCATGCGTCCGCGGCCGTGCCGCCATCGCGAAGCACACGCGCGCCGACGTCGCTCGCGTATCGCTGGCTGCTCGCCACCATTCCGGTCATCGAACGGGTCTCCGGGTTCCTGCGGGATTCTACTGCCGCTCGGTCACCATCCACCACTGCGACGTCGACCGCTTGAGCTGCCGAGGGAGCATCTCGTCGAGTGGTGTTAACGGTCGCCGGGCGAGAGCGCAATGGAACTTCCGCCAATGTACCGTTGCGGTATACCGCGTCACGCCACCATGTTGCCCAGCGATGTCCGCTCCCCGCCATCGCCCCGCACCGAGAATCCGAATGAGCGCCTCCCCGGACCGCGCGACGTTCGACGTCACGCGTGTCGACGATGCCGTCGACGCCCTCCGTCCCGAGCTCATCGACTTCGCACGAGCGCTCGTGCGAATCCCCAGTGTGTCCGGCTCGGAACAGGAGGCACAGCGCGCGATGGCCGCCAAGTACGAGTCCCTCGGCCTCTCCGTCGACATCGTCCCGTCGTTGCGAGAAGAGCTCGAAACACACCCGGCGTTCTGTGACGACGCGATTCCGTTCTGCGACCGCCTGAACGTCGTCGCGCGGTGGCGCGGGAGCGGCGGCGGCCGCTCGCTGATACTCAACGGACACATGGATGTCGTGCCGCCAGGCGACCTCGCGAAATGGACGCGCGATCCGTGGGGCGGCGAGATCGAAGGCGATCGCCTCTACGGCCGCGGCGCGTGTGACATGAAGTCCGGGCTCGCGTCGGCCGTGTTCGCTGTCCAGGCGCTCCAGTCCATCGGCGTGGCGCTCCGCGGTGACGTACTGCTGCAGAGCGTCATCGGCGAGGAGTCGGGTGGAGTCGGCACGCTCGCGACGATCGTGCGCGGCTACCGCGCCGACGCATGTGTGATCATGGAACCAATGAATCTCCGCATCGCGCCGGTTCACACCGGCGCGCTCACGTTCCGCATCACCGTGAACGGGCAGGCGGCGCATGCCTGCATGCGGCCGCACGGCGTGAGCGCGATCACGGAATTCGTCCCGATCGTGACTGCGCTCGAGCACCTCAACGCGGATCGGCACCAGCGGTTTCACGATGCGCTGTTCGACGACCCGAACAACATCGCATCGCTCAGCATCGGCACAGTCCGCGGGGGCGACTGGCCCTCCACCGTACCGGACCTGCTCGTCGCCGAAGGGAGGCTCGGCGTATTTCCTGACGAGTCTGTGAGGGAAGCGCGTGCGGTACTCGAGGCGACGGTACGCGAGGTAGCATCGGGCCGCGCGTGGCTCCGGGACAACCCGCCCGTCGTGGAATGGGTGGAAGGGCAGTTCGAGCCGGGCATGACGCCACTGGACTCGCCGATCATCGAACGTCTCGCCCGCAGCCACGAGGCAGTGACTGGTACGCTGGCATCGCTGTTCGGCGTGCCATGCGGCACGGACCTCCGCCTCTTCACTCGACACGCAGGCATTCCGACGGTGCTGTACGGCCCGGGCAACGTGATCCACGCCCACGCGGCCGACGAGTACATCTCGCTCGAGCAAGTCGTCACCTGTACCAAAGTGCTCGCGCGCACGATGCTCGCCTGGTGCGCGGCGTGAGCGCGGCCGCCCGCTCATCCGCGTTGCGTGATGGAAGACGTTAGGCGGCGAGTCGACGGACTCTACTGCTATCCCGTCAAATCATGTCGGGGCACGTCGCTCAACGCGGCGGTCGTCGGCCCGCGCGGCATCGCGGCTGACCGCCAGTGGATGATCGTCGACGAGAAGGGCGAGTTCCTTACTCAACGGGAGCTCCCCCGCATGGCGCTCGTGAGTCCGCGACTGATTGACGGGGGCCTCGAGATGACCGCGCCGGGGATGCCGCCGCTCAACGTGTCGCCCAGCATGCAGGGTGAGCGGACCCGCGTCATCGTCTGGGACGACCGCTGTGGGGCGGTCGATGAAGGCCCGCGCGCCGCGGAATGGTTGAGCACTTTTCTCGAGGTACAATGCCGCCTGGTCCGGATTCCCGACGACGAGGTGCGTCGAGTGGATCCGGGATACGCCGGCCCCGACGATCAGGTCGGCTTCGCCGACGGCTTCTCGTTCCTGCTCACTTCGCGCGCATCGCTCGACGATCTGAATCAGCGGCTGCCAGCACCACTGCCGATGAATCGCTTTCGCCCGAACATCGTCGTCGTCGGGTCAGAGGCGTTCGAGGAGGATCGGTGGAAGCGTATCCGCATTGACGGCATCATGTTCGCTGTGGTGAAGCCCTGCGCGCGGTGTGCGATCACCACCACCGACCAGGACACCGGCGAACGGTCCCACGAGCCGCTCCGCACGCTCGCGACGTTCCGCCACGTCGCGGGGCGCGGGGTCATGTTCGGCCAGAATCTCGTCCACGACCGCGCGGGCGTGCTTCGCGTCGGTGCCGAGGTCGAAGTGCTCGAGTGACAGCTACTGACGCTCACTCGCCATCCACCACTGCGTGGTTGGAAGCTTCCGTTGGCGCGGCCACATCTCGTCGAGCGTCGCGGCATCATAGAGCCGCCCGTTCTTCATCACATACCGCACCGTGTTCGTGTTGCGGATGTTCTCGAGCGGGTTCGCGTCCAGCACCTGGAGATCCGCGAGCTTGCCCGGCTCGATCGACCCGAGATCCTGCGCGTGACCGATCGCCTGGGCGCCGACCATCGTCGCCGACCTCAATACTTCGTGAGCGCTCATGCCGCCCATCGCCAGGCCCCACATCTCGAAATGGTAGCCAATGCCCTGCAGGTTGCCGTGTGAGCCCACCGCGATACGACCACCAGCAGCGGCGATCTTCGCTGCCTCGGCGGCGAACTTCGGGAACGCGTACTGCTCATCCGGATGCCATTGCGAGCTGCCGGTGCGCAGCTCGGTGTAGCTCTCGGGCCAGAAGCGCTGCACCTTCTTCTCGCCGCGAATGTCGTAGCGCGTCGTGAAATACTCCTGCACGGTCGGACCGCCGTACGAGATCGTCAGCACCGGCGTGTTGGTGATGCCGCTCTGCACGACCAGCTGCACTACGTCTTTGTAAAGCGGATACGTCGGAAGCGTATGCTCCTCGCCGGCGTACCCATCGAGCATGTGGGTCAGGTCGAGCATGAAGTCGGCATCGCCCTCGTTCGTCGGCGAGAGCTTGAGCTCCTGTGCCGCCTGCGCGACGAGCTGTCGCCGCCGCCGATCGCCCACCGCGTACGCCTTGATCGTTTCCGTCTTGAAGAAATCGGAGTTTCGGCGAAGCGCGTTGCGAGCATCGTCGAGCGTCTGGATGCCTTCGTTCTCGAAGAAGCCCTTGGCGGTCGTGAAGATTCGAGGCCCCAACACGTCGCCCGCTTCGACGCGGTCGCTGTAATCGATCACGTCGTAGCTGCCGGTCTGCGGATCGCGTGTCGATGTGACACCGTACGCGAGGTTCGCGTAGTACTGCCACAACTCCGTGCGATGCAGTCCCCAACCCGGGGCATACATGTGCGCGTGCGTATCCACGTAGCCGGGCACGATGGTCTTTCCCGAGACGTCGATGACGCGCGCCCCCGCCGGCGTTTGCACCTGGCCACGCGCGCCCACGGCGGCGATGCGATTGTCGCGGACCACGACGTCCGCGTTCTCGATCACCTCGGCGCCCTTCATCGAGATGACACGCGCGCCGCGGAGTACGACCGCGCCGCTCGGCCGGTCCTTCGGCATTGTGATCGTGATGTCCACGCGCGTTGGCTCGTACGAGGCGGGCTGCTCGGGGTTCACCGGCGCGCGGTCAATCGAGTCAGCTGCGGCGACGTCGTATAGGTATAGCGCCGACCCGAGCGAGTATTCGAGGATGCGTCCATCGGCACTCCAGCCGGCGAACTGCGCGCCGATCTTCGTTAGGCGCTTGAGCGGTACTGGTGACGCGTTAGACCGTAGTAGCGAGATCGCGGGAGTCGTGGCTCCGGGCGTGAGCGTCGCGAGCCACATGTTCTGGCCACCGAGGATGGCGAGATGGCCACCCTTGGGCGCGAGAATCGCGTCGTCGACTGGTTCCTCGCCATTGCTGTTCCACGGCCGCTGGCTTGCACGCGCGATGAGCTGCCGGTCCGACCCGTCGAGCCGCATCGAGTAGAGGCCGTTCGCGTTCGCGTCGAACAGCAGGATGCGCGACGTATCCGGGCCGAAGTGTGGCACGCCGTAGTAGGGCGGGTCGAGGCGGCTCAAATACTCGAGTCGCGTGATGGTCGTCGCGGTCCCGCACCCACGCGCGGCCGGTGAAGCCATTCTCGCATTCGGGCATCCCACTGGCATCCACATGAGATCCGCGTGCGTGGACGACGGCTCGGCGAATCCCAGCTCGTCGCCCTCGAAGCGCTCGGTGCGCGTGGCGCGCGCGAACAGCAGCTTCGTACCGTCGGGCGTAAAGGCGAGTTTCTCGTAGAATGCCTTCGAGCTCGAGAGCCGCTGTGGTACGCCGGGCGTGGCACCCGGGCCCGAGAGATGCACACGATAGATCTCACCACCGGTGCTGTCGTCCCAGGTCGTGAAGGCGATCGACTGGCCGTCGGGGCTCCATGCGGGACTGTATTCGCTGACGTCGAATTTCGTTAGGCGATGGGCATTGGTTGCAGCGACGGTCTGACCCGGAACGCGCCGGCTCGGCAAGTCGGCCACCCACAGCCGATCGAGCGCGATGAACGCGACCCGCTTTCCGTCAGGGGAAAGGCGCGGCCAACGGATTTGCCGCGCCGTCACGGTCGAGTCGTTGAACGCGTAGCTGAACTGCGTCGACGTGCCGATCATCTCATCGTAGTCGGCGGTGAAGGGAATCGGCGTCGCTTCACCCGAGGGTACCGCCACTCGCCAGAATTTCCCGTCGTACGAAGTGACGAGCGCCTTGCTGTCCGGCGTGAACGCCATACCCGGCATGAGATCGCGCGTCGTTTTCGTGGCCATCTGATCGTGCTGCGCGTTGCGAACGAGCCAACGCTCGTCACCCGTGGCCAGCTCGCGGAGGCGAAGGGACGTCTGTTCGTTGCGCCGCGTCGCGTAGACCAGCCACCGGTGGTCGGGGCTCAAGATGGGGCGCATGCCGATGGTTCGTGGCGTTGAACGGCGCACCGACTTTCCGCTAGGGACATCCAGCGTGAAGAGCTGTGGGGTCTGGCCGCCGCTCGAGTACCAGATCGTCTGCGGTCCGGCGAACCGAGGGCCGAGGTAGGCCGGGGCGGTGAATGCGTTACGGCCAGTCACGCCGGGCGCGTTCGGGTCACCGCCCGTTAGGCGCTGCCCCGCACCGCCGGCGATCGGGTAGAGATAGAGCTCGAACGGCGTGAACCCGCGAAGCGTCAAACCTGTGTTGGCCGGCCCGACGTTGTGCGATACGACGACTGCATTGCCGTCGGGTGTCCACGTTGGCGACACGTAATCGTAGCCGAACCCTTCGGTGCGGCTCAGTTGCCGCGGCTGGGTTCCATCGGCATTGGCCACCCAGAGGTTCGGCGCGCCGCTGCGATCGCTTACGAACGCGATGTGTTTGCCATCCGGCGAGAAGCTCGGCATCGCGTCGAATGCCTGGCCGCTCGTGACGCGGGTGGCCGTTCCTCCGGCGATCGGCAGCGTGTACAGGTCGCCGAGCAGGTCGAACACGAGCGTCCGGCCGTCGGGCGACACATCCACCGACATCCACGTTCCTTCGTCCGTCGTGAACTTGAGTGGACGCGTCGGTACGAGCGGCAGCCCGCCACCGCCCCCTGCTCCGCCCCCACCTCCGGCTCCGCGCTGCGCGGGGATCGGTGCGGCGAGCGTCACGAGCGCGCCGAGAGCGACAATGAGACGAGTGAGCATCGGATCTCCGACCCGATTGGGGTTGTCGGCTTACCGGCCGGGAGTAGGCTGGTCTGCCACAGAGGTATACCAGGACGGTAGACCAGGCGCGAACCTTATTCCGGTTTACCAACGGCGCGCAAGCTCGAGACGTGCTTGGGCGCCGTGCTATTGCGTGACGTACGACGCGCCGGTAACGTTGCACCGTGCCTTCGTCCTCGTCCCCCAGAGCGGGGAAGAAGAAGTCCGCGCGCTCGCGTGAGGTCTCGCGCGCCCAGCGCGCCCAGCCCGCCCAACGTGACAGCGCGGACTACGCGTTCGAGCAGCTTCGCGAGCTCATCGTCTGGGGCCAGTTGCCTCCCGGGACACCACTGGCCGAGCGGATCGTCGCCGAGCGCCTGGGGGTGAGCCGCACGCCAGTGCGCAGTGCGCTCCATCGTCTCCGTCAGGAGGGATTCGTCGCCTCGCTGCGGGACCACGGCGAGCAGCGTCTCACCGTAGCACCCATGACCCAGGTTGACGGCCGCGAGCTCTACCTCACCGTCGGCCATCTCGAAGGGCTAGCCGCATACCTCGCGACCCGCCTTCCGCTCGTGCAGCGGCAAGCGCTCGTCACGAAGCTGCGGGCCATCAACCGCCAGCTCGCCGTCGTCCTTCGTCAACGCACGCTCGTGGGCGAGGTCTTCCAGCTCGACCTCGAGTTCCACCGCCTGATCGTCGAGGCGAGCGTCGGCCCGCGGCTGCTCGCCCTCCACCACAGCATCAAGCTTCAGATCGAGCGCTACGCACGCGCCTATATCGGTGTGCTCCTCGGCGAGCTCACGGAATCCCTCAGCGAGCACGACGCGATCATCAACGGCATCCTGAAGGGCGATGCGCGAGCGGCGCAGCACGCGATCGAGGTCAACTGGCACAATGCTGCCGATCGTTTGACGCGAGTGATCGCGCGATACGGCGAGCGAGGCAGCTGGCACGCCGTCGACCTCACCAGCGCGCAGGACAGCCGTCCGCCGGCCGCCAACCAGTCCAGGCGAAAGGCGACCGTCTGACGGCTTTGCTCGACCGACGTAGTGCGTCGGGGCCCGCACCCGCTGAATTCATGATGACTCGTTTCGCTCGCCTCGCCACGGTCGCGCTCATCGTCATGCCGGCCGGGACGTTCGCACAGACGGCCGCGCCTAACGCCGCGCGCTCGTTCGGGCCGGCCCTCACGCTCACGCGCACGAAGCCGTCCGCGGTTGGCATGAGCAGCAGACTCGTCCCGCGGCTCGACTCCGTCATCAAAGCGGCGATCGCCGACCACGCGACGCCCGGAGCGACCATCGCAGTCGCGCGGCGCGGAAAGCTCCTCCTGCTCAAGGGTTACGGTCACACCGATTGGGCGCCGGGCGCGCCACGCACCACTGACAGCACGATGTACGACCTGGCGTCGCTCACGAAGGTCGTCGCGACCACGACGGCGGCCATGATCCTCGAGGAGGAAGGGACGCTGAACATCGACCGCACCGTCGCCAGCTACCTGCCCGAGTACGATGTGCCCGACAAGCGCGCCATCACGGTCCGCATGCTGCTCACGCACGCGAGCGGGATCCGTTCCAATTTCCCGCTGTGGAAGGAGGCGAAGGGGAGAGAGCAGTACTTCGCCGGCATGGTGAACTTCCCGCTCGTTCGTGAGCCCGGCTCGGCCGTCGAATACACGGATTGGAACATGGTGCTCATGCAGTTCATCATCGAGCGCATCACGGGTCAGACACTCGACCAGTTCGTGCAGGCGCGGGTGTTCGGACCGCTCGGCATGCGGGACACGCAGTACACACCGCCCGAATCGCTCAAGCGGCGTATTGCGCCCACCGAGACGGAGGACTTCCGCGGCGGGCAGGTCTGGGGGGTGGTGCACGACGAGACAGCGTGGGTGCTTGGCGGCGTCTCGGGCAACGCGGGACTGTTTTCGAGCGCCCGCGACCTCGCCGTCTTCGTTCAGACGCTGCTCAATGGCGGCTCGTATGGCGGTGTCCGCCTGCTGAAGCCGTCGACCGTGGCCCGCTGGACGGCGCGGCAACGTCCGGACGCCAGCCGAGCGTTAGGCTGGGACACTCCGTCGTCGCTGTCGAGCGCCGGCCGATTCTTCTCGCTCCGAAGCTTCGGCCACACTGGCTTTACCGGCACGTCCATCTGGGCCGACCCAGAGAAGGACCTGTTCGTCGTCCTGCTGACGAACCGCGTGAACCCGACGCGCGAGAATCAGAAGATCGGCCCGCTGCGTCGTGCCGTCGCTGACGTCGTACAGCAGGCCATCCTCGACTCGCCGCTGCGCCAGTGGGAGGAGCCACTACCGCCCGCCCGGCCGTAGCCCGTTCGGTGGGGACGATCTGAACGGCAATTCCTAACGCGGATTTCGAACATCGATTGCGCCGATGTTCGCGGATTTGTCCCGAGGGCATTGACGCCTCCGACGGCGGGGCTGGTCTCTCATCTTTTGTTGTAAACAGCCTCGGGAAGCCACTGCCGCGAGGCCACGAACCAAGAATTCTTTGATGAAACCCCCCGGGATACAGTGGCTTCCCGGGGCCTTTCACCAAAGAAATGGAAGATCCGTATGCCGCCGCTGAAGCTATCACTGCGCACGGAGCAAATCCGCGAACATTAGCGCAATCGAAGTCGAATCCGCGTTAGGTCTTGCCGTTTTCAGACTCGCCCCCGCCGAGATGCTGGTCTGCCCGTCGGGTCCAGACGCCACGCTTGAATTGCACTGAGCTTCCGAAATTGGCGACGAGCCCGACTTCGAGACCCGACGCCCGTAGGTAATTCAAATAGCTGGGCGCGGTGAACCGGGTCGATCGCTTTCGCGACCTTGGTCTCCACGATCACCGTCTGGTCCACCACGAGATCCGCCACGTAGCGTCCAACGGACGTGCCGCGATACATCACCTCGAACGAGACGTTGCGTTCGACCGGCACGCCCCGCAGCCGGAGCTCGACGGTGAGCGCGTTGGCATAGACGCTCTCGAGGAAGCCCGCGCCAAGGACGTTGTGAACCTCGAACAGGGCGCCAATGATCGCGTTCGTGAGTTGGCCATGCGGGAGATGGCCCCAGTTCGGCCCGGCACCGGGAGCGCCTTCCTCGACCGAACCGTCGTGCGCGTTGTGTGTGGGTGACATGGGCCAACCATCAAATGTGCGGACGAATGAGAGCTCGCGACGCATCGGCGCACGACAATTCCAGCCTCGGACACCCCAGCGGCGCTGGCCTTGCTCCAGGGAGCCGCTCTGCGCTCGTGCCCCACGGGCGAGCAGATCGATGTCCAGGATCGCGAGGTGTGCATGGAAAACTCTACCGGACAACTGGCAGTCGTTACCGGAGCCTCGAGCGGTATCGGGTTCGAGCTCGCCAAGCTCTTCGCCGAACACGGCTACGATCTCGTCATTGTCGCCGAGGATAGCAGAATCAACTCGGCCGCTGAGACGTTGAGGTCGCTCGGCCCAATCGTGGAAAGTGTCCAGGCCGACCTCGCGACACGCGAGGGCGTCGAGCGGCTATGGCAGCGCGTGCAACGCACGGGACGGCCGGTCGACGCAATCGCAATCAACGCCGGCGTCGGCGTCGGCGGCCCCTTCGTCGACAATGATCTCGAGGACGAGATAAACCTCATCAACCTGAACGTCACCGGCGCCGTCCACCTCGCGAAGCACGCTGTAAGGCAGATGTCGGAGTGCGGCGAAGGCCGCATCCTCATCACGTCGTCGATCGCGGCCGAGATGCCCGCCCCGTTCGAGGCGGTGTACGGCGCGTCCAAGGCCTTCCTCCTCTCCTTCGCCGAGGCACTGCGAAATGAGCTGAAGGACACGAGGATCACGGTGACGGCGCTGCAGCCGGGGCCCACCGACACCAACTTCTTCGCTCGTGCCGGGATGCTCGACACCAAGGTCGGCGCGGACAAGAAGGACGACCCGGCCGACGTCGCGCGCGACGGGTTCGAGGCGCTCATGGCCGGCAAGGACCACGTCGTCGCCGGCTCGTTCAAGAACAA
>Ga0075421_100008986_pt1 | contig 12303 bp, 8 predicted proteins | sample SoiMetdeltSBSDD5_FD_75292 | JGI IMG/M metagenome (GOLD analysis project Ga0075421, IMG submission 75292) | Bulk soil microbial communities from a Populus tree surrounding site in Tennessee, USA - Soil MetaG P. deltoides SBSDD5 | ecosystem: Environmental > Terrestrial > Soil > Tree plantation...
TCCGGTGGCGCGCGATGTGGGCTCGCCGGTGCCGCTGCGCATCCTTCTCGCCGAGGATAACGCGATCAACCAAAAGGTCGCGCTTCGCCTGCTCGAAAGGCTCGGATACGGGGCCGACGTTGTTGGCGATGGACGCCAGGCGCTCGCGCGGCTCGACCACGCCGCCTACGACGTCATACTCATGGACGTCCAGATGCCGGAGATGGATGGCCTCGAGGCAAGCCGCGCCATCTGCGCGCGCTGGGCTGTAAGCGAGCGTCCGCACATCATCGCGATGACCGCCGAGGCGATGCAAGGAGACCGCGACAAATGCCTGGCGGCCGGCATGGACGACTACATTGCGAAGCCGGTGGCGCTGGACCGACTCGCAGCGGCGCTCGCCAAATGCCGGCCTTTGGCGGCTGCCACCGCACCCGAAGATGCGGCAGCGCCGCCGGTCGAGAAACAGAAAATCGCGGCCGGCAACGCACTCGACCGCGACGTGCTCGATCAGCTTCGCGAAGATCTCGGAGGGACGGCGGCACTGCAGGACGTGATTAGGAGTTTCCTCGATCAGACCCCATCCGTTCTCTCGGCGCTGCGCGACGCAGCGGCACGAGCCGATGTCCCGAGCATCCGGCGGGCCGCGCATATGATCAAGGGTACAAGCTCAATCCTGGGCGCTAGCGAACTCTCGGAGCAATGTGCCGAGATCGAGCGCGCCGGCCAGACTGGCTGTATCGCCAATGCCTGGTCGCGCGTGATCGCCGTTGAGGCGTCGTACCAGACGATCGAAGCCGCGCTCAAGGCGGAGATCGAGAGGCTTCGGCCATAGCAACATTGGCGGTTAAGATAGGCCGCCCCGATTGTGAGCGCGCCGTAGCCTGCGATTGCCACCGATTTTTTTGACCAGTCCTGCAGCCGACTAAGTTCGAGCTCGTCATCAATGCGACGGCAAGGATGCCGGCCTCACGGTTGCAGCAACCCTGCTCGCGCGAGCCGACAAGGTGATTGAATGAGGTGTAGGAACTTCGCGAAGATGAGCGATGAACCGATCGGCCGCCAAGGGCGTCTCATACGACGTCCGTTGCGTGGCTGGAGGCGATCGTTTGATGCGGGCGCTGTGAATCGGCCCCCGTCAGCGCTGCGATACGTGACGCACACATGTCGTAAAGATGTTAGATTCAGCTCCAGCCTGTGGTCCTCAGCACCTCAGCATGCGCAGAGCGGCGGAAGTTGTCGGCCAAGTCCGGATCGCAGACGTTCCTCGCCAGCACCATGCCGCCAACGCACAGGGCTACGAGCGTAAGCGCACGCTGGCGTCAAACGCCGCGGTGAGGTGGTCAACGCGACCTACCAGGAAGTCGTGGAGCAGCTGGTCAAGTTTTCGAGGACCACCTAAACAGGCTGCGGACGCCTACCCCCTCAGGTGTAGATTTACCAGATCAGCACCGGGAATGACGCGGTAATGGCCCATCGCGACGAATGGGGATGTCCGCTCCTACGTCAGCTCATGGCGGTAAACCGGAAGAGATATGCTCAGTCTGCGACTTGTCGATTTTGACTCCGAGCGGCCCGAGCGGCGTAGCTATTCGGGCAGCCGATCGAGCAGGACCTTGGCTTCCCTCAGATCAGCCGTGTCGGCCGCGTCCGTGAACCATCCGTATACCGATGTGAGGAGATCGCGTGCTTCGCCGCGCCGGCCTCGGTCGCACCACAAGCGGGCGAGCGTCGTAGCGGCACGCAGCTCCCAGTGGCGCGCCTGCTGCCGGCGCGCGAGTGCGAGCGCTTGCGTCAAATATGTTTGCGCAGCCGTAAGGTCTCCGCGTTGCCAGGCCCCCTCGCCGCGCACTCGATGGACTTCAGCAGCACACCAGCGCTCGTCCGTTTTTTCGATCTGTTCAAGCTGCTCGGCCAGAAGCTCCTCGGCCTTGGCCGGTTGCAGCGCGGGAGCGACCAGCGCGGCCCAACTCGGCATCATGGAAGCCACCCCGAGAGCGCGATGCGCCGTCACCCCTTCCTGGAACAGCTGCGCGGCTTGCGCTTGCCCGTGCCGTGCCTCGGCCGCAGCTCGAAACAGGGTCGCCATCGCGGCCCAATACGGGAAGCCCTGCTCCTTTGAAACAAGGGCAAGCTCATCGATCAGGTGTTCGGCATCTTCACGCAGCAGCTGATGCAGCCAGCCGTTGGCGGCGAGAGCGAACGCGAGCCAATGCAACCGCCGTGAGCGCCGGGCCTCGGTGAGAGCGAGCTCGCACTGCACCCGCGCCTCGCTGTAACGGCCTAAAAGGCAAAGTGTGACCGCAAGCCAGCTCGGCACTGCGATGCCTGGGATGCGGGGATCCGCCGCGCTCCATCTCTTCGGCACATCGGTCGCCTGCAGGCATGCTGTGTATTCCACAGCCGCGGTTTCCAGGTGCTCGCGTGCGGCGATGAACTGGCCTTGATGGAACAAACTCATGCCCATCAGCTGGTGGGCCGTGAACTTTGCTTCGGGCGTGCCTGTCGTCTCCGCCCCATGCAGAAAGCACTCGGCGATGCGCCGCGCAGCCAGCATCTCGGCGCGAACGATGTGGAAGGAAACCTGGCCGCTCGCCACGCGGATCAGCTGTTCGACATCGTCCAACTGGTCACACAGCACCCGCGCGTGCTTGTAGACGTCGCCAACTTCGGTCGCCGCATAGCCTTTGATGGCAATGAGTGCGACGCCCAGCGCCGACTGCAATGCCAGTTCGCGGCGCCATCGCACCGCATCGTCCGGCAGCTCGGCGACCAGCGTCAAGGCTTTGCGGACCACTGCGACGGCTTCCGTCATGGCCGAACGGGCGATGGCTTGCCGGCCGGCCCGGCCGTAATAGTCCACGGCCTTCTCTGAAAGGCCGGCCTCCGCGCTATGCCGCGCAAGGACGGCCGGCTCGCCCTCGATCAGTTGCGGGAAGCTGCCCTCCAGCACCTCGACGATCCGAGCGTGAAGCGCCTGGCGCTCGCTGCGCAGGAGCATGCCGTATGCGACGTCTTGCACCAGGGTATGCTTGAAGAGAAAAAGCGCGTCCGGCGGCGTGCCGCGTTGAAAGACCAATCCGGCGGCTGTAAGCCGCGCGAGCGCGGATTGAAGTTCGGTGTCAGTCCGACGCGCCACTGCGGCCAGCACGTCGTAGGAGAACTCCCGACCGATCGCGGCGCCGATTTGCGCGACCTCTTTGGACGATGAGCCGAGCCGATCAAGGCGTGCCATCAGCGAGGCGTGCAGGGTGGCCGGAACCGCAAGCGTCAGCTGCGGAGTCGCGGCGATCATACCTCGATCGTCCGGCGCACCGGCTTCGAGCACCGCTTTGGTCAGCTCCTCGACAAAGAGCGGCACGCCGTCAGTGCGCTCGACGATTTCCTCCACGATGTCCTGGCTCAGCGCCTTGTTACCGAGGATCCCCCCCACCAAGGCTGCGCCTTCACGTCGGCCCAACCGACTCAACACCACCATCGTGACGTGCGGTTGGCCGATCCAGGGCGGGTTGAACTCGGGCCGGAAGGTCACGATGAGGAGCACCGGCAGGCCGCGTATGCGCTCGATTGTGAGGTCCAATAGATCCCGCGCCGTCGGGTCGATCCAGTGCACGTCCTCGTACACAATCAGCATCGCTTGCCGTCGTGCCGAAAAGTCGAGTTGCCGGAGCAAGGCCTCGAACGTCTTCTCCCTCCTGCGCTGTGGCGTGAGGTAGTGCAGCTGGTCGTCGGATGTGGGGATCGACAGCAATGCAGTGAAAAGCCCCATCTCCTCACTGGAAGGTGCCATTGGCGCCAGAAGCGTCCCGAGTTTGTTGAGGCTGATCTCAGGCGTGTCGTCGCGTTCGAGGCCGGCCGCACGCTGCAGCTGGCTGATGATCGGGTGCAGAGCATTCTCACTGTGATGGGGCGAGCAAAAATGGCGCACCCGCGTGTGCGGCTCGTTCTGCAGCTTTTCCTGCAGAGCGATGGCCAAGCGCGACTTTCCGATGCCCGGCTCCCCCGACAGCAGTACAACCTGCCCGTCGCCGCTCTTGGCTCGCTCCCATCGGCGCAGCAGCAGCTCGATCTCCTCCTCGCGCCCTACGAGCGGGGTTAGAGTGGTCAAGTGGAGTGCCTCGAACCGGCTCTCGGCCGCGCTCGACCGCAGCGCTTGCCAAGCCTGCACCGGCGCGGCAATGCCCTTCACCTTCACGCTGCCCAGATCGCGAAAATCGAAGAGGTTGCCGACCAGACGAAGGGTGGTCTGCGCGATCACCACGTCGCCCGGTCCGGCGAGCGCCTGCAGCCGTGCGGCGAGGTTGGGAGTTTCCCCAACGATGCCGCGCTCCTGGGCTTCACCTCTCCCGACGAGGTCGCCAACAACAACCAGGCCGGTGGCGATGCCAACCCGACATTGCAGGTCGGTGCTCGAGCGCGATTTGAGCGCGGCAACCGCGGTGACGAGTTCGAGCCCCGCGCGCACTGCACGTTCGGCATCGTCCTCTTGCGCCCGAGGGTAGCCGAAACAGACCAAGATGCCGTCGCCCATATAGCGGGCAACGAAGCCCTCGAAGCGGCCGACGACGTCGGTGACGCATTTGTGGTAGGCCCCGATCACCTCTCGGAGGTCCTCGGGATCGAGGCAGGTCGAAAGGACAGTGGAATCGACCAGGTCGCAGAACATTACCGTCAGCTGCCGACGCTCAGCGGCAGAAGCGGGATCTTCCGGGCGGGCGGCCGTTTGTCGGGCTACTGGCTTGGTGCCAAGGTCCAGGTGGGCCCCGCAGTCGCCGCAGAACTTCGCGCTGGGCGGGTTGACACTCCCGCAAGCGGGACATGGCGCGCGCGTTGGCGCGCCGCATGCCATGCAGAAGCGCTTGCCCTCCGGTACCTCGGCCCGGCAGCTCGAACACTCCATCCCACACCCGAGCCCCAGGCTCCGGACCTGAGACCCCTCCGTCGCGCGGTGCCCCCAGACAGCAGTAGAAGCTGAGGGACCGCGGTTGCACTCGTCATGCGCCGGGCCGCTTGTACGCCTTGGCAACCTTGGCGGCCTTCTCGGCGATGCCCTTGAACTCGCTTGATGACCAGGCGCGCACGGTTTCTATCCTCGATACCGAGCCGCTCGCCGCCGCCGCCATGCCTATGGCCACCGCATCCGATCCGTCAGGGGCTTCGAATATGAGAACAACATCGTTCGCCCCCGTCGTCATGTAGAGCGCCGTGAACTTGCCGCCCGCCTTCTCGATCAAACCCTTGATCACTTCGGCGCGATCGGAGGGTTTGTCGACAAGCCCCTTGATGCCGGAATGAGAGTACGAGGCGTAGGTAATGAACGTAGGCATGTCAGACCCCTTTTCTCCAGCTCACGTTGCAGGACGCTCGAACAGCTGACCCATCGCATTAGCGTCACTCGGCTGGCAGCCCAGCGTAAGCTCACTCCTGCTCCCGGCCTTCATCCCCATGGAGCTCGTCCTTGATCTGCGACAGTGCGCGGCCATTCAGCACCGTGAGCGCCCCATGCTCGAGCCGGATCCATCCGCGCTTTTCCCAGATGCGCAGGTGCTTGTTGGTGCTCTCGCGGGACACGCCAATCATCTGACTGAGCTCGCGTTGCGTGATCACCAACCGCAGCGGCCCCACATCGCATTTGGTCGTCTTGAGAAGCTTGAGGATCGCCCGCGCCAAGCGGACCTGCAAACCGGTGAACATCACGTCCTCGATCTGCTCATTGCTTTGACGCAGGCGCGCGGACACGAGCTCAAGCAGATTGATAGCAACCCCCGGGTAGCTGAGGATGAAGGGCAGGAAGTTGCCCCGTTCAATTACCATCAGCTCGCAGTTCTCGACCGCGATCGCATTGGCAGACCTCGGCTGGCCGTCGATCACCGCCAGCTCGCCGAAGACTTCGCCGCGCGAGACCTGCGCCAACACGACTTCATGTCCGTTGATGGTCGGCACGCTGATCCTGACCGATCCATCGAGCACCGCCATCACGCTGCTTCCCGGATCGCCTTTGGCGAAAATCACGGTGCCACGCTGGACCCGCTTGCGGATAGCGTAGGATCTGATCTGCTCGAGCGTATTCGCCGGCAGCTGGCGAAACGCCGGATGCCCGCGAAGAAAATCAATCGGCGCCAAGGGCTTTCTCAACTGCGATTGCGCAGGATCGCCAGTGGACCAAGTCGGTGATGTGTTCATCACAGACCTGCCCTCTTCCTCGGGCTGTACGCACAGCCCCGTGCGGTCACACAAGGCAGAAGAGCAGCGAGCAGCGAGCGTCGCGGGGCTCCTTGCGAGCAAGCACTTATGCGGGTGAGCGTGCTCATCATCGTGAACAGACGCGGCCCGGCGCCAAACGACACCGGATGAGCAATGCCCGCCGAAGGCCTGACTGCTGCAGCTAGTTCGATGGTGACGTCGGCCAGCCCCAATGGCAGCTACAGCAATCCTATCCCGTTTGTTGGTAGAGAGATATTAAGGACGCTTCGCATAAGTAGAAATGCCGAATGTTTTTCTTTAACCCCCATAAGTTTTCCATAGCGTTAGGCTATGATTATGTCGGCGATTGAACATTAATCCGTCGATTATGGCCGTATGATTTTCGAGTAGGCGAGTTTTGCTGCTTGTATGCAGGTACAGCCACCGAGCGGGTTGAGGACCCGTGCGCCAAAAACGAGCGCAAGCGGCTTCAAGCTAGGCACAGGAATCCTACATTGCTGTTCGAGTACACTGTGCGGAATGCACTGAGTGGATGCGAGAAGTTGGTTTTGCTAGGACCCGTATTGAGCAGCTAGGAGACGTCCATACCGGGATCATTGGCATCAAGCACGATGGGCTGCGCTAGCTAGGTTCTTATCCTGGTCGGATGTCCCGTGTTGGTTTGAGCAGCGGTTCAACGATGTCCGCTCCTATGTCGGCTATTGGGGGGATGAGCGGAACTGTTACAAGAGAAGCGGGGCACCAGGATCTACTCCAAGGGCCTCAGGTCTCCCAGCATGGTCGGTATCAACTCCGTAACGGTCGGGTGAATGTGCGTGGCGTGCCGAATCACTGTGAAGGGTGCGTCCGCATACATCACGTCGAGCACGGAGTGGATGACTTCGTCGCCGCCGATTCCCAGGATTGCGGCACCGAGGATGCGTTCGGTTTCGGCGTCGATCAGTATTTTCATGAACCCCTGAGTTTCGCTCCGCTCGCGTGCCCGGCCGATGCGCGTCATCGGCATCTTGCCGATGAGCGCCTTGCGCTTCGATTCCCGAGCCTCGCGCTCGGTCATGCCGGCACGCCCTAGGGGAGGATCGACGAACAGCCCGTAGGTGGGGATACGGTCGGAAATGCGCCGGTGCCCCTCGTCGAACCAATTGGCGGCAAGGATCTCGTAATCATTGTACGAGGTATGGGTGAAAGCGCCGCGCCCGTTGACATCACCGATGGCCCAGATGCCCGAAACATTAGTAGCAAGTTCATCGTTCACCAAGACGTAGCCGCGCGCGTCGGTTTCGACGCCCGCTGCTTCGAGCCCCAGATCATCGGTGTTGGGGCGGCGGCCCACCGCCAGGAGGACGTGGCTGCCAATGATGTCTTCCGGTCGCGGATCGCAGTCCGCCGTGACTGCGACAAGCCGATCCGCCCGCCGCAGGCCGACGCAGGTGGCCCCAAGGCGAATGTTGATCCCTTCATTTTCCAGGATTTCCCGGATGGCCTCGGAGACGTCCGCGTCCTCACGAGCGATGAGCCGCGGGGCCATCTCCACGATCGTGACGCGGCTGCCGAAACGTCGGTACATCTGGGCGAACTCGAGCCCGACATAGCTGCCGCCGATGATCACCAGGTGATCGGGCAAGAAGTCCACGTCCACCATGCTGGAATTGGTAAGATACGGCACCTCGTCGATGCCCGGCATATCGGGGATGGTAGCCCGCCCTCCGACATTGAGGACTATACGCTCGGCTTCGAGCACCTCGCCGTTGACCCGGACTGACTTCGGCCCCACGAGGCGCCCGTGTCCTTCGAAGACGATCAGCCCTTCCATGTTCTTGAGCCAGTCGGTCACGCCCTGATTGGATTGACGCACGATTTCGTCCTTCCGGGCTTTGACCTGTTTCATATCGGCGGTGATTGATCCGCCGATAATGACCCCGAAATCGGCTGCGCGCCGCGCCACATGGGCGGCCCGTGCGCTCGCCACCAGTGTCTTTGTCGGGATACAGCCGGTATTCACGCAGGTGCCGCCGAAGAGTTTTCTTTCGATAATGGCGACCCTCATGCCTTCCTGAGTCATCCGGGCAGCGAGAGACGGCCCGGCCTGGCCCGTGCCGATAACAATCGCGTCGAATTTTGTTGCCATATCAGTCTCTTAAGAGTGGCCGCGGTGCTGATGCGAAGCGCATTCGAAAGATCGCGTTGGATCCGCTCGTGGCGGGGCCAAGGAGGCGGCGTAGCCGTGGCGTTCACGGCGCCTTGCCGCTCGATACGTCCATGATTAGCCGCGCCAGCAAATAGAGGCGCGGCTCTATCGAATCGATCAGCACATATTCGGAGAAAGCCGAGTGCGCGCCGAAGCCGCGCAACCCGAAGCGTTCGAGCACCGGCGCCGCGGTGCTCAGCGCCGCGAACGCGGCGTCGGTCCCGCCGCCTTCGGCCACCTCGTCGATTACCAACTCCTTGCCAAGCTCACGGTAGATCTGCTGCGCGTGCCGGCCCATGGCGCGGGAGGCTGCGGTCGCTTCCAGCGGCGGCCGCCGTCGCTCGAAGAGGACCTCCAGCTTGGCGTTCGGCACGAGCTGCTTCTCGAATCGCTCGCGCACCTTCTGCTCGATCCGGTCATAGTCGGCGACACGCAGCACGCGGACATCCGCTATGGCCTTGGCGGTTTCCGGAATGACGTTGCGGTTGGTACCGGCGAGCGCCAGGGTCCAGTTCATCTTGAGCCCAATCTCGGGCTCCGAGAGATCGCGCGTCTGTATGATCTGGTGGGCGAGTTCGATCAACGCGTTCACCCCCCGCTCAGGCGCTGCGCCCGCATGCGATGCCCGGCCGTGCACGGTGAGCGTGACGGAGGCGATGCCGGCGGTCGCCAGCGCCAGCTTGTCGGAGTCCTCGCGCGAGGCCTCGGCCGAGAACACCACATCGTGCTGGCTGCCCAGTTTGGTGATCAGGGCGCGCGAGCCGGGCGTCGAAATTTCCTCGTCGCCGTTGAACAGGACCGTCAGCATCCCGTACTGGGTGAAATTCAGCGCCTTGAGCATCGAGATGGTGTGAAGAATGAGCGCGAGCCCCTGCTTGTCGTCGGCGATGCCGAGACCGTAGGCTTTGTTGCCCTCGATACGGAACGGCTGCTTCGCCAGCGTGCCTTTCGGGTAGACGGTGTCCATGTGGGCCAGCAGGAGGAGCTTCTTCGCGCCCGTGCCCGTGAAGGTCGCGCGCACCACCTTGCCGAGCTTCTCCGGGGTGTCGTCCATCTTGTAGACGTCGGCCTCCGGCTCGATGAACTCCACCGCGCCACCCAGTTCCCCTAGTCTCCGGGCGAGAAGGTCGGCGATGTGATCGAGGCCCTCGCGATTGCGGCTATCGGATTCGATCGACACCAGCTCCCTCAAGGTCTCGAGCAGCGCCGGCTTCTCTTTGACGGCGAGCGAGAGCACGGGCTCGACCGGCGCCGCAAACGCGGTCGAGGCGAGGGCGCAGGCGGGGAGAACGAGAAGAACCGCAAGTCCCCGGCGTAAGCGCGACGCGATTGCGGTCAGGGCGCGGCGGCAACTGCGTTCCGCTAGGCAATCCACAATGGTCGGACGGAGCATGAGCTCACTCCTCGGCGCAGATTTTTCCGGCGGCGACGGGCAGTGTCGCACCGGCGGCCGCAACCCCGCAAGGGTGTGGATCGACCGCGTCGGAGCCAGCGTGCGTCACCAATTGACCGTGACGGCCTATCGGGCATGTCCGCTAAAGCACCGACCAGCGGTTTCGCCAACCGGCAAGTGGCTATTGGCACGAGGCGCTGGCCGCGCGATCAAGCTCGTCGCGGTCGTCGTATCCTTGCAGAATAAAATCGGCCTTCGAGCGCGGGTCGTACCGGGACCGATAGTCGAGGACGCACTCGGCATATTTGGCGTCCGGGTCCGATTCGCCATCGACGTAAATGAGGAAGTTCGGCTGGCGACCGATCGCGTCCAACGCCTCAAGCAATAAGATCCCTTCCACGATAACCGGCCGCCCGGCCGCAATCCGATACTCAATCAACCGAGCAACCTCGCCGGCGGCTGTGGTCAGCTTTCGCGTCGTCAGGTCGGTGTAGAAATCCAGATGGACCGCCGGCATCCCGAATTGCCACGCGAGCCAGATGCGGTCGAGGATTTGGCCAAACCCGTTGCGCCATCGATCCCGATGAGCAACGGACGCCAAGTCGGCCCAAGTGCCGCGGCAATTCGCGCGTGAAGCTCGGCGTAGCTAGGAAGGGCGGATTTCATCGTTGCACCATCGCAAATTTCCTCTCTTGCCGGCGATGATGACCCGCATCGGCCACGGGCTCAACGTCGCGCTTGCCGCCGGTCGTGCCGTGCCGGATGCTGGCGACGATGCCGCCGATCTTGCTCGATCACCTGCAACGCCTGTTGCGCCACCTATTGCCGCGTCGAGCGCCTGCTGTGGCTAGGCGCTGTCGCGGCCGCGATCGTGACCGCGTTGATGATCGTGCGCTCGATCGGGCGCCTGTCGTGACGCGAGCGCTTGCCGCTCCTCGATGCCGTCACGCTGCTTGCCCCCTGATCCGCCGCGATGATGCTCGCAGCACAACGATGCCTCGTGGTCGAGGCGATGCAATGACGACGTGGCGAGGATGACCGGCCAGACCCCTCCGGCTCGCGCTGCACGTCGACGTTGACCGCCCGGCAAATATCAGGAGCGGGAAGTCCTGCGCCGATTGACAGCTAATTCGCGAACGCCTCCTTGAGGAAGGCCACAACGTCAGCATGCGCTTTCTTTGCAGCTGCTTCGTTGTAGTGAAGGGTCGTCCCCCTCTCAATGCAGGGATCACTTAATGATAGTGGCTGCTTTGTTTCCGCGTTGACGATGCCACTACCATCAACCTCCGTAAAGCGGCATTTCCGAAAAGTGATCGCTTGCGGGTTTCTAACAGTCTCGCGCGCGCCTGGGGCGTCGAATGAGTGGTGCGCGTCGGCGTACTCGATGAGACGCACGTTCATCCCGGCCTTCGTCAGCCGCGCAACATACTCGCGGCAGGGGCCAATGGGCACCCAATCGTCGGCCGTCCCGTGAAGGAGCAGTACTGGCCGCGCGGCGAGTGCCGCATCCTCATGGAATGAATGGTTGCAATCGAAGTAGACCGACACATGGGCGGCGAATTGCGCATCCAGGTTTCCGTGCATTTTCTGGAAGCGCAGCATGCTGGAGTACAGCGCCGGCGCTCCACCTTGCGAGAACCCCATAACAGCAATCTTCTTAGTATCAATCAATGGATGCTTCGCCAGAACGTCCAGTGCACGATACGCGTCCACAACTCTGGTCACAGGATGGTATCGCGCCGCATCCGCGAGGGTCGCGATGCCGCGACCTGAAAAACTGTCGACCGTGAACGTCGCGATGCCGGCTTCATTGAGGACACGCGCCCATTCATGGACGGATCCACCTGCCGGACCAGGGCCACCGGCCCCATGGAAGAGGATTACGACCGGATTTTTTTCGTTGAACTTCGGTAGCCGCAGAACCCCAGCAAGCGAAACCGGTGTTCCTTTCTTGCCGGTGAGAAAGTCTTGGGATGGCATCGAAGCGCTTTCAAATGCGATGACTTCGTGCCTTGCAAACTGTGCGTGAGCCGGAATAGGTGCCGATGCGGCAACTAGCGCCGCAAGTGCCAACACACGACTGTCAAGAAGCCTCATGTTGGCTCCCCCCAGACGTCGGTACTGGGAAAAGGCTTCCAGTGGATGGTAGCGTATAACCGAGGGCGCCGCTAGAACATGCTGTCATGCCCGCAAGCGGAGCGTGAAGAAGTCGCGGGCAATTCGCCGGTCACCAGTCGTTGAGTTCGAGCATCAAAACTGCGGCGCTCGCCCTTGCGATCTCGACCGCACTGACGGCCATCTACGCGCTTATCTATTGGGCGGCTGTGCGCGATCTCTGAGCTCAAGCGGGGGCAAGGACCGGCTCGGCAATATCAGCAAACGAGGTGATCGCTACCTGCGCAGCCTGTTCACGGCCGGCGCCCTCGCTGTCATCCGCTACGCCAAAATCCATGGCACCTCGCATCGGCCCTGGCTCACCGCGTTGCTGGCGCGGCGTCCGACCAAGGTCGCGGCCATCGCGCTCGCCAACAAACTCGCC
>Ga0075421_100008988_pt1 | contig 12302 bp, 8 predicted proteins | sample SoiMetdeltSBSDD5_FD_75292 | JGI IMG/M metagenome (GOLD analysis project Ga0075421, IMG submission 75292) | Bulk soil microbial communities from a Populus tree surrounding site in Tennessee, USA - Soil MetaG P. deltoides SBSDD5 | ecosystem: Environmental > Terrestrial > Soil > Tree plantation...
TCCAAATCCATGGGGCATAGCGTTCGACGAATGGGGAGAAAACTTTTTTGCTGAAACTTCCAGCCCCGACGTGCGATGGATGTTGCCCGGAACTGTAAAGCCGCGATATGGCGAGGCAACGCATAAGTCTTTTAATCTGATAGAAGCAAAACATCTTGTTCGTCCCACCTCAGGGTTGGAGTTTGTATCGAGCCGTCATTTTCCTGAAAATGTACAGGGCGATTTTCTGATAAATAACAACATCGGATTTCTTGGCACCAAGCAACATGTGCTGGAAGACGACGGTACGGGCTATAAAAGCCGGCACAGGCAGGATCTGCTGCGATCGGACGACAGGAACTTCAGGCCCGTTGACCTTGAGTTCGCACCCGATGGATCGTTGTATATAGCAGACTGGCACAACATATTGATAGGTCATATGCAGCACAACGCCCGCGACCCGCTGCGCGATCATGTTCATGGCCGCATATACCGCATCACATACCCCTCGCGGCCATTGGTAACTCCGGCAAAAGTTGATGGCGCATCCATCGACGAGCTGCTGGATAACCTTAAGCTTCCTGAATACAGAACGAGATATAGAACACGGCGCGAACTCAGGGGCCGCAATGCCGATGAAGTTGTGGCCCATGTAAAAACATGGGTTCAAGCGCTCGACAAAAATGATCCGAAGTATGACCATAATCTTACTGAGGCCCTTTGGGTAACATGGGGAGCAAATAAAGTAGATGAATCGTTGTTGCGTACCGTGCTTGGAGCGAAGGATTATAGAGCACGTGCCGCAGCGGTGCGCGTGCTCAGGTATACCGGTCACCAGGTTAAAGACCAGGTAGCATTGATGAAGCAGGCGGCGAACGATGAACATGGCCGTGTCCGGCTAGAAGTGATCGCTGCTGCATCATGGCTCGACAAAGAGAACGGTTTGGCAATACTGAATGAAGTTGCGAAGAAGCCCCTCGATCAATGGATGGTGCACGCCCATGAAACTGCTGTTGCACATCTTAACGGGCGCGCGGTGCAAGAGAAGAAGGAAATGATCGGAATAAATGAGTCAAACGGAGTGAATCCGGAAATTTATGCAAAAGGGAAAGAAATATATAACAAGGAAGGTTATTGTGGTACGTGCCACCGTGAGAACGGCGAGGGTATGGTTAACTCAGGATTTCCTCCTCTTATTAAAACTCCATTTGTACTCGGAAAAGATGAAGATCTGATCAAGATTGTTCTCAAAGGATTACAGGGTCCGATGGAAGTAAATGGAAAGAAATATGATGGCCAGGTTCCGATGACTCCCTTTGAAGGATTGCTGAACGACGAAGATGTAGCAGCCGTGCTGTCGTACGTGAGAAATTCTTTTGGGAACAAGGCTCCGCCTGTTAGTCCGGAAAAAGTAAAAATGATCCGTGAGAAAATAAAAGACAAAAAAGGATTTTATCATCCGGATGAAATACAGTGATACTGATCAATACCAGGGTATGAGGCGACGAAGCTCTGTCAGATCAGGGCGTATGTAAACCACGCTTATCTCAAATGCATTCTTTGCATTGGCTCGTGTGTTTTGTGATACAGTATAATCGTAACTGCACCCCACCTGCAAACCGTTTATGGAAAAGCCGGCATATGGAATCAGCGCGTCCCTGAGCCTGTGCCATAACCCCACCTTCAATGCAGTGTAACCTGTTTCATCAAGAAAAAATCCATAGGCCAGGCCGACAGTTGTTTCGCGGTCTTTGCCTTGCTGCCGGTAATTACCGGAGAAGTAAAAGCTGTTATTCACACCTACATCAAGGTCACCGCTCACCACAACAGAATAAAGCATTGGCTTTTTGAACTGTTCTGTGAGAAACGTTTCTTCTTTTTTCAGAATATTATAAACCGCAGCGCCGGCCGCGAACGACCTGTTCTCATCCATAAAAGAATACACGGCGCCTGCATTTACATCGAAATAATATTTTTTCCCATCGCCCAACGCCTCACCAACAGGTAGCGAAGGATCGAAATCATTCCCGTTATATTGGTTTTCGAAGTGCAACCGGCTGAAATCAACCCGCTTCTCATTGTATGTGCCCTGGAAACCCACACCAACAGACTGCACCTCATCAAGAGCTACATGATAGGCTGTACTCAAGGCAACGCTGTTTCCCTGTACGGCGCCTTCAAGCGTTTTATCATTAACGAGAGTTAACCCCAGCCCAAGAACATTTCCTTCCGGAAGTTTACTTTTCATGATATGTCCGTCACCTGAAACAGTAAACGTCTTATATGGTGAACCCGCATCGTTCCACTGGTTTCTATAATTCGCTGCCACACGGTACGGACCGTATGTTAATCCGGTTGCTGCAGGATTGATCAGCATCGGAGTTGAATAAAACTGCGAAAAATGAGTAGACTGTCCATTGGCAACACAAACGAACAGCATTGCAGCAAAAGAGAGTTTTAGCTTTTTCATTTTATCGAATTAAGACGGTTTTACCCGATAATTTAAATGGCCTGCCATCCGGTGTTTTTCCCGACAGTATCCAGGTGTATGTATCTGATTGCTGAACCTGTCCCTTATATGTTCCGTTCCACCCGTCGCCAATTATGCTTGTCTGATACAACATGTTCCCCCACCTGTTATATATTCTGAAGTAATCGATCTTACCTATCTGGCCCAATGGACGCAGGCGGTCATTTACATTATTACCGTTTGGTGTGAACGCCGTGGGTACATGAACCTTTACGGCGTTACCGGTGTCTGGATTCACTTTCACAAACTGCGTGTCGGTTACTGAACATCCTTTATCCGAGCTTATCAAAACATGAAATTCCTGGTCATGTGAGAGTGTGGCCATCGGCGTTGCTGAGGATGGATCATTCAGCCCAGTGCCGGGCATCCATTCAAAATGTGTTCCGGCGTTTCTTGCAGTGAGCTGAACAGCAACGTTTGCAGTGGCAAATATGTCGGGATACCGTACGCCCGTTGAATTTTCATCCGTTACCTCTACAGTGTTGGCTGCAGGACCGTTACAAGCTCCACCCTTGATGATCACACTATAAGTGCCTGGCGTGGTCACGATAATTGTGGGACCAGTTTCTCCATTAATAGGCTCACCATTTCTCAACCACTCAAACGATGTTCCGCCGGTGGCAGTAAGAATCTGCGAGTCACTATCACATAATGATGCCGAAGCAGGACTGATATTGCCGGCGGGTGCTGCTTCCTGCGTGATCACTGATTGATTTGATGCGGGGCCGCTGCATGTTCCATTTGTGATGATCACACTATAGGTGCCTCCCTCGGTAACTGTTAGCGTTGCTTTATTCTGACCTGAAATAGTCACTCCATTTCGTTTCCATTCATAGGAAGTTCCGCCGGTAGCTGTAAGAACTTCCGAAGCCCCCTGGCAAATGGTCGCCGAGGAGGGACTTATGGAGCCTATAGGAGCAGTTGCCCTCGTTATCTCAACTGTGTTATACGCGCTAACGGCGCATGTGCCGTTTTTAATGATCACGCTATATGTGCCAGGTTGAGTGGCAACAAGCTTCGATTCATTTTCGCCAGCTATTACCTGGTCATTCAGCCTCCATTCATAAGAGGTGCCACCAGTTACAGTTAGTTCCTGTGAACTTCCCTCGCATATTGCTGCGGACTCCGGCGTGATTGTGCCACTCTCACAAGGAGTAAAGTTCCAGGCCTGGCCGAGAAAGCCGTTATCAGTTCTTCCGCCGAAGATCCAGAATGTACCATCATCTCCGGTCCACGACGATGCATTGCTTGTTCCGCCTGGTTTGTTGCTACTGGAAGGAACTTCCCTTGTTCCATAAACAGCCACTGCATGTCCGGTCGCTTCGCCTTTTATCAGCGTCCAGTCGTTTCTTTCAATGGAGTATTTCCATATGTTGTTCAGGGAACCCGTTCCTGCGTTTCCTCCATAGCCTGTTCCACCGAACAGCCATAGATCACCGGGAGGATCAACCCAACCCGAAGCAAGCGATCTTGATCCCGGATGCCCATTTTCCGTGGGAACACCAATATCATCAAAAACCGGGAGCGCGTTTGTTTCGTCAAGGCCACTCATCCATGCCCATTCATTTTGTTCCGGGTCGTATATCCATAGATCGCAATAAAATCTGTTTGAGCGCTCACCACCAAATAACCACAGGTTTCCTTGTTTGTCTTTCCATCCGGTTGCACCTTGTCTGCCACCGGGGGTATTTTTATCTGCGAAGTCGCCTTTCCTGCCGTAGTGTTCCTCCGCTTTATCCGACTTGCTGCCCTTAAGCCAGGTCCATTCTCCACTGCCCGGAGTATACTTCCACAAATCGTTGAGGGCACCCAAATGATCATTGTCTGCATAACCGAATCCGCCGAACAACCAGAAGTTGCCGCCATCATCTACCCATCCGGTTGAAAGATTACGGCCGCCGGGAAAGTTTGAACCGGATGATTCGCCGCGGTCGCCATACCTGCCTTCCTGGTTCAACCGGTTTGATCCGCCTTCCCATGACCAGAAATTAAGAGACGGCGAGTACTTCCATAAGTCATTTAAAAAGCCAATTTCAGAATTGGCAGCGAATCCCGACCCGCCAAACATCCAGAAATTACCCTGCTCATCTGTCCACGATACAGCGTTTTCCCGTGCTCCCGGGTATTGAAAAATGGGAAGTCCTAAAATGCCGTATTGACCAGTGGTGTTTGTTGAGTTATCACCGCCCATCCACGTCCATTGTCCGGAAGCGGGATTATATTTCCAGAGGTCGTTTAATAAGCCTGATGAAGATTCTGAAAAACCGTTTCCGCCGAACAACCAGAAATTTCCCTGTTTATCTTTCCATGTACATGCGCCCATCCGGCTGCCAGGCGAATTTGTTGCTGCCGCTACTCCCATTATGCCATAGTTGCCCTTTGTATCAGGGTTTTTTTCACCTTCCATCCAGGTCCATTGCCGCTGTGCGGCCGACCATTGGGAAATCAAAAAAAAGAACAGCAGGGTGTAGTGCTTTTTTTTCATAAAGTAGTGCATAGTGGACTTTGTGTCCATATAGGGTACGACCAGATAAAAGCGGATTTGGATCGAGGGGAATTTGTTAGAGGAGCAGGATTTGAGTTAGTCCTGATATAAGAATGAAGGTAGCCCTTTTTGCCGGAATTTTCATAATTCTGGCGGGGGCTACCAATATGCATATGAAATCATGAAACCAGTTCTTCTTTTGCTGTTTTGTTGTACTCGTCGATCAGTTTCCTTTGAATATCAAATGGAGCTGGAGTGTACTCGGCAAATTCAAGTTTGAACTTTGCACGGCCCTGGGTTATTGACCGTAATGACGATGAATAATCCTGCATTTCGGCGAGCGGCACACGCGCCGATATCCTGGTAAAATGTCCTTCTGTGTCCATGCCTTCAATCACTCCCCGGCGGCTCTGCAAATCACTGATAATGTTACCGGTGAGGTCATCGGGACAAAGTACCGTTAACTGGTACACAGGCTCTAATATCTGTGGGTCGGCCTGCTGGAATGCCTGCTTGAACGCCATGAGACCAGCGATTTTAAATGATATATCGTTGGAATCAACAGGATGCATTTTTCCATCATATACGCAAACTCTCACATCGCGTACATGTGAACCCGTGAGAGGCCCCTCCTGCATTTTTTCCATCACGCCTTTCAATATGGAAGGAAGGAATCTCGTATCTATGGCGCCACCAACAATACAGTTTAAAAACACCAGCTTACCACCCCAATCTAGCTCGTATTCGTCGCGGCCGCGCACGTTCAATCCTTTCGGATCGGCTATGCCTTCATACCACGGTTCAACCTGCATGTATACTTCACCAAATTGGCCTGCACCACCGGATTGTTTTTTATGCCTGTAGTTTGATTGAACGGATTTCCTGATAGTTTCGCGATAAGGTATTTTCGGCTTTGAAAATTTAACGTGAAGGTTCTTTGCAAAATGTTCGAGCTTCCATTTGATCACCGATAAATGCAGCTCACCCTGGCAATGAATAAGCGTTTGCTTCAGCTCTTGCGACACTTCAACTTTTACTGTCGGATCCTCTTCCTGCACCTGGTGAAGCGCAAGGGAAAGTTTCTCTTCATCACCTTTTTGGGTTGATTCGATTGCGATCGTCATAAGAGCCGGAGGAAATTCTATGGGTTCGAGCTCATAATTCTTTCCTCTCGAATGCAATGTATTATTTACATGGGTATGCTTCAATTTGATCGTCGCCCCGATGTCGCCTGCCTGCAATTCCGTAACATTACTGCGCTTCCCTCCTTCAACGATGAATAGCTGGTTCAATTTTTCAGTGACGCCATTCGATTCATTGATCAGTTCCATTCCGGGTCGTACAGTTCCCGAATAAACCTTGAAGTAAGATGTTTCTCCGATATGAGGTTCAGAAATGGTTTTATAAATGAAGATGCACGGAGGTCCGTTCGGGTCGCAAAGCAATTTATCTCCCGATTTCGTGATCTGTGGAGGCATTTCGTTTGCGCTTGGACAAACATTGTCGATGAATCCCATTAACCTTCCACTACCCATGTTCTTTTTTGCAGATAAGCAGAAAACAGGGAACAGATCATGATTGATCATCGCTTTCTTAAGGCCGATTTTCATTTCATCTTCATCGAGCTCTCCTTTATCGAAATATTTTTCCATCAGGCCTTCATCGTTTTCTGCAATGGCCTCGATCAATTCTTTATGCAGCCGGTCGGCCTTCTCTTTTTCTGAATCCGGAATGGGTAGCTTTTTGGGTTTTCCTCCTTCGGGGGGAAATTGGTACATCGTCATCCGAAGCAGATCGATGATAGCATTGAATTCCAGTCCCTGGTTCAACGGATACTGAACAACAACAACATTTCTTCCGAAGTGTTCTTTGGCCTGTGCAACAGTTCTGTCGAAATCGGCTTTGTCCTGATCTATCTTGTTCACTGCGAAAATCATGGGCGTACGGAATTTCTCTGTGTATTCCCAGATAATGTCGTTACCAACTTCAACACCGAAGCTTGCGTTCAGTAACATCACGCCTGTATCGGCAACGCGAAGCGCTGAAAGCACTTCTCCTACAAAATCATCATAACCGGGTGTGTCGATGATGTTGATTTTGTAGCCTCTCCATTCTGTATGGAGTAGTTTAGAGAAAATACTGTTTCCTCTTTCCTGTTCAAGTTCATAGAAATCAGCAACGGTGTTTCTTTCTTCTACGGTGCCTCTGCGGGTCGTAAGGCCAGCTTCGAACAGCATGCATTCAGCGAGAGTTGTTTTGCCGCTGCCGGCGTGACCGAGCAGCACAATGTTTTTAACGTGAGCGGGATCTAATGAAGTCATGGCAGGCAGATTTTACTCTGAATTTACCAAAACCGGAATTGAATAAAAAAAATATTACCACGAACTGTTTTTACCAACCATTCCAAATATTAGATAGTTTTGGCAACTATTAATATCCCTTTTCTTTATCAACAACGTTCATGAGAGTCATTCCCAACGTGTAACGTCTCACATTCTCAACTGCCAATGCCAGCATACGCTGGTTGCGCACTTCAGCAACAGATGAGTTGTGAGGTGTGATTACAAGATTTGGGCAAGTCCACAGCTCATGGTCCGCAGGCAAAGGTTCAGGTGTAGCTACATCGAGGCCGGCGCCGCGGATCTTTTTATTTTTTAACGCGTCGATCAGAGCACTCTGCTGAACGAGGCCGCCGCGGGTTACATTAATAAAATACGAGCTGCGTTTCATTTTACTAAAAACCTCTGTGTTGAACATCTCTTTTGTGAGGCTCGTTAACGGAGCTGCACTCATCAGCACATCTGCCTGTGGAACCATCTCCATCAGCCATGAAGGATCGTGAAGCTCATCTACAAAATCGGGTTTATGCATTGGCTTGGCATCGGTGGCGATCACACGCATATCGAATCCATAATGCAACCGCCTTGCCGTTTCGGATCCGATACCTCCCATTCCCACAATGGCGATCGTTTTGTGATAAAGATCCTCAAGCACAACATCGTCGGGCACGCCTGCCCATTTTTTCCTGTAGAAATTTGGAACTGACGTTTGAATCAGGCCGCGTGTCAGACTAAGTAATAATCCTATTGCGGTTTCTGCTATAACCGGACCAAGCACTCTCTGCATGTTCGTGAGCACAGCAGGATGCGTGATCATTTCCTTCGGCATATTTTCAACACCGGCATGCCATACCTGCACCCATTTGAGATTCTTTAAACGCCGTAATGTTGCCGCGTCCACATCACCGATCACCACTTCGGCATCATCTGTAATAGCGGAAGCGTTATCAACGATTTGCAGGTCGACGTTTTTTGACACTGACCTTATCTTTTCCTGTTCTTTGGCAGACAGGTTTATGGTGCTGACCATTTTGATTATACGGTCGGGCGCGCGATTTTCTTTTTCATCGTGAATGCCGGCAAGCGATTGCAGAGGAGAAAGATTAGCTACTGTTGCAGCACCTGTTAAGCCAACCGCAGAAATGAAATTGCGTCGTGAAAAACGAAGGTTGTCCATAAGAGCAAATTGAGTGTTTCCGAATTTACCACAATTGCTCCAGACTTTTTTTCGTGTATGTGAAGTTCCTGTCGCTGAAATAACTTTCTGAACTCTTCTTAACCTTAAGCGGGTTTTTCCTGAACATTCTGCTTAGCAATGCAACTGGAACAAGGAAAATAAAAAATACAACTCCAAGTATCACTTTGTTCATTATAAGTCCCAGCAGCTCCGCAAATTTCATCCACACGTCATGAATTTTTCTGCTGAGTGCAGGAACGAATATGGCTATCGCGCCTAAGGCGAGTGCCGCATACAGCAATTTTACATTCTTGTATATCAAAAAGAATATGATTAGCACGATCACGAAGATCAGGATGGTGCCCAGATGCTTATCCTTCATCAGAACAGAGTGTAAATAAATGGAGCAATGGCAGAACCACCTGCAAATACGATCAGTATGCCTATCAGCAATAAAATAAAGATCACAGGTGCCAGCCACCATTTTTTACGGCTGGTGATGTAGTTCCATAATTCGGTTAGGAAGTTCATATAGTTTCAGGTTTAGTCTAAAACAAATTCAGATTTCCAGTCCTTCGTTTCCTGCCACTTCGGTTGTTTTTTCTTATCGAAAATAAAGTTGCCTATCACAAGGTAATCCATATCTGTACGCATAAAGCACCTGTATGCGTCTTCAGGACTATTCACTATCGGCTCGCCGCGCACATTGAAACTGGTATTTACCAGTACCGAGTAGCCGGTGAGTCGTTTAAATGCATGCAGCAGGTTCCAGAGTTTATTATTTGTTTCCTTGTGTACGGTTTGTAAGCGTGCGGAATAATCGATATGGGTCACGGCAGGAATGTCGCTGCGAAGAAAATAAAGTTTATCGAGAAGGCCATCCTGCTTGAAGTCTGCCGGATAAGGAATCTGCCGGTTCTTTTTCACGGGCTTTACGAGTAGCATATAGGGCGAAGGCTCGGCCTGGTTAAAATATTCCGACACGTCTTCCGCAAGTACAATGGGCGCAAAAGGTCTGAAGCCTTCCCTGTATTTTATTTTCAGGTTTAGCTTTTTCTGCATGGTGCTGTTCCTTGCATCGGCAATAATGCTCCGCGCCCCAAGTGCTCTGGGGCCGAATTCCATTCTGCCCTGGTGCCATCCTATCACTGCACCATCGGCAATAAGCTTTGCAACCTGTTCTGCAAGCTCTTTTTCATCCCGCAATTCATCAGCTTCAGCATTGTATTTGCGGATTAAAGTTTTTATGTCCAATGCGGAATATTCAGGCCCGAGAAATGATCCGCTGAGGTGATCGAGCTTTCCGTTGAGGGCGAGACGTGGTTTACCAAAATAAATATAATAAGCAGCCATTGCCGCGCCCAGTGCCCCGCCTGCATCGCCTGCTGCCGGTGTTATGAAAAGGTTTTTGAAGATGCCCGCTTCATCAAGCTTGCCGTTTGCGACGCAGTTCAGCGAAACGCCCCCAGCCATACACAGATTGTCTGACCCGGTAAGCCGCTTTGTTTCTTTTGCGAGATTGAGTACTGCTTCTTCTGTCACCTGCTGTATGGCAAGTGCCAGGTTGCAATGATGTTGCTCAAGGTTACTTTCGCCCTTTCTTGCCGGAAAACCGAAAAGATTTTCCCATTTGTGTTCCTTAACCATTGTAAGTCCAACTGCATAGTTGAAATACTCCTGGTTAAGAAACAATGAGCCGTCTTCTTTCAGGTCGACCAGATTCTCTTTAATGATCGCGATATAGCGCTGTACCTCGGGTGATCCTGGTATGCCGTAAGGTGCCAGTCCCATCAGTTTGTACTCTCCGGAATTAACCTTGAAGCCAAGGAAATAGGTAAATGCAGAATACAACAGCCCGAGCGAGTGCGGAAAGTCGAGTTGTTTTAAAATTGTGATGCTGTTTCCTTCTCCTTTGCATATCGATGCAGTAGCCCATTCGCCAACCGCGTCAATCGTAAGTATCGCGGATTCATGAAAAGGTGACGGGAAAAATGTGCTGGCCGCATGAGAAAGATGGTGCTCGGGGAAAAGCATCTTAACTTTCTTTCTATCGAACTTTTCGATCTTGTCGAATTCTTCGGTGATCACTTTCCTTAGAAAAATCTTTTCTTTAATCCATACCGGCATTGATGTGATAAACGACTTAACCCCTTTCGGAGAGAAGTTATAATATGTTTCAAGAAGGCGTTCGAATTTGAGAAAAGGCTTATCGTAGAATACTATTGCATCAAGATCATTTAATGAAGTGCCGGCGTAATCGAGACAGAATTTCACCGCATTTTTCGGGAACGAAGCATCAAATTTTTTTCTTGTGAATCTTTCTTCCTGGGCGGCGGCAATAATTTCACCATCAATAATAATGGCAGCAGCAGAATCGTGATAGAAAGCTGAAATTCCCAGTATTTTCATTGGCAGCAGTCGTTTAGTCTAAAGGTTAAGGCGCATCTGGGAACAGGTTCGGTTCAGAAGCAAATTGGATCATTGATTTTAGAAGTAGAACTAAATATACACGTTTTTTTATTTTAAGTAAAGTAGGGGATGATTATTATCCGGAAATATATTATAAATTTAAAACTATACCCTTGCCGTGAAAAAACTCTGGTCTGAAATCAAATACTGGGTTTTTATCTTATTTTTTCTGGCTGTTCTTTTTGAATTGGTGGCCAGCATGATTTTATTCCGGAAGTATACTCCCGCAAGATCCGCTGCGCTTCACATTTTTTCGAATCTCATTTCAAAACCCAATGCGGAGCAATACACGTATGAACCCTGGTTGATGTTCAGGCTTGCCGATCATCAATCCGACTCGATCAATATCAGTGGATTTATACGAAAAAGTGCTCCGGACATATTCATCAAACCGGGGTCAACCGACACTCTTGATATATATTTTTTCGGGGGTAACTCCATGTTCGGTCAAAATCTTTCCGACAGTGAAACGATTCCTTCAAGGTTTATCAAAGCGTGCGAGGATGAAATGCTTTCAAAGTGCGTAAGGGTGAAGAATTTTGGTATACCTCATTACTACAGCAAGCAGGAACTAATGCTTCTCACTTCTTTATTGTTTAAAGGCGACCGTCCCGATATTGTTATTTTTCTGGATGGGTTGAATGATTTTTATCCCGCACGCATGTTATATTACGACAGACCATTTTTTTCTTACGCGTTACAGCAGTCGTTCGAAGGAAAAATGCTTCAGAAAGGAAGAGAAACCTTTATCGATTCAACCGATCAGTTGTATGACGATCCCGTGGGAATTACAACTGCCGACTATAACAATGCGTTAATATCAAAATACATAAATAATATAAGAATGAATGCCCGGCTTTGTAAAGCAATGGGCATAAAATCCTATTTCTTTTGTCAGCCGGTTCCGTTTTATAAAAGTCCCTCAAGCCAGCAATACAAAGGAAATTTCAAACGGTTTGATTACATCTATCCTGAGCTTGAAAAAAATAGCGACTCGATTTCAAACTTTTACTTCCTTGGTAATATGAAGGGGAATGAGAATGAGAAAGAGAAAGAGAAAGAGAGTGGTGATTATGATGGAGTGAATTACACCCCCGCGTTTGCAGATAAGATCGCGAAAGAGATTTTCGGCACTATTAAAAACGATCTTCAATGAGCGCCGAAGCATCACAAAAGAAAAAGCCAGGCACGGGCGCGAAAATTTTCCTTGCTATTATATTTATGGCGTTCATACTTTTTTTGATAGAAGGCATCGCAAGTGTTGTGTTGTATCAGAAAAAAGGCCAGTCTAAACTGGCCTCCGTAGAAATTGTGCGGACATTG
>Ga0075421_100008989_pt1 | contig 12302 bp, 7 predicted proteins | sample SoiMetdeltSBSDD5_FD_75292 | JGI IMG/M metagenome (GOLD analysis project Ga0075421, IMG submission 75292) | Bulk soil microbial communities from a Populus tree surrounding site in Tennessee, USA - Soil MetaG P. deltoides SBSDD5 | ecosystem: Environmental > Terrestrial > Soil > Tree plantation...
CGTCGACCATGCAGGTGCCGTCGCGGTCGACCACGTCGGCCACATAGGAGGCCCCGCCCACCAGCAGCGAGCAGAACCCCTGGGTGGTCAGGCGCGCGTCCACCTCCCAGACCTCGTCCCCGATCGTCAGGCGGTAGTGGCCGTCCGAGCCGCCGGTCACGTCGACGACGGTGGGCTTGCCGGCGAGGGTCGCCACGTACTTCAAGGGGTGATGCCGCCGCGGGCGTCCGGAAGGGTGGGGCCCGCGCAGCCGTATTGTCGTAGCGGGGGCCGCTGGCTCGGGCAGGAACGTGGGTGGCCCGCCGGAGATGGGAGTGGGTCCTGGCCGGTCATTGGCCCCTCCAGCCGCGGGGGGCGGCGCGGCGCCACCGGCTCGCGTCCGCCGCACCCTCGGTCGGCGCCGATGCGGGCTGGCGGGTACGCTCCTGCTCGGTGAGGACGGCGGCGATCAGCGCGATGGTGGCGTGCCGGGATTCGTTCGCCTGGAGGTCGGGCAACACGCGCTCCAGGAACGCGGTCGACAGCCGGCCGGCGCGAAAGTCCGGGTGGGCGACGATGCGCTCGAGGGCGGGGATGGTGGTGCGGACGCCGACCACCTTGTACTCGGCCAGCGCGCGCGCCATGCGCTCGACGGCGCCCGCGCGATCGGTGTCCCAGACGATGAGCTTGGCCAGCAGGGTGTCGTAGAAGCGGGGGATGGTATAGCCCTCGTAGGCGCCGGAGTCGTCGCGCACCCACGGCCCGGTGGACGGCCGCAGCCCGGTGATCGTGCCCGGCGAGGGCAGCCAGCCGCCGAACGGGTCCTCGGCGTTGATGCGGCACTCGATCGCCCAGCCCCGCCAGGACACGTCGCGCTGCCCGTAACCCAGGGGCTCGCCGGCCGCGATGCGCAGCTGCTCTCGCACGAGATCGATGCCGGTGACCAGCTCGGTCACGGGATGCTCGACCTGCAGCCGCGTGTTCATCTCCAGGAAGTAGAAGTTCCGGTCGGCGTCGAGGAGGAACTCGACGGTGCCCGCGTTGACGTAGCCGGCCGCGCGCGCCACCCGGCAGGCGGCCACGCCCATGCGCGCGCGCAGCTCGGCGTCGACGACGGGCGAGGGGCTCTCCTCGATCAGTTTCTGGTGGCGCCGCTGGATCGAGCACTCGCGCTCGCCCAGGTGCACGATCGTGCCGTGGGCGTCGGCCAGTACCTGGATCTCGACGTGGCGCGGCTCGCTCACCGCGCGCTCGAGATAGACGGCGGCGTCGCCGAAGGCCGCGCCGGCCTCCGAGCGCGCGGCGCGGAGCGCATCGGCCAGCTCCGACTCCTGGCGGACGAGGCGCATGCCCTTGCCGCCGCCGCCCATGGCGGCCTTGAGCATGACGGGATAGCCGACCTCGCGGGCGAGCGCGTGCGCCTCGTCGTCGGAGCGCAGCGGCTCCAGCGTCCCCGGCACCATCGGCACCTTCAGGTCGCGCGCGATCTTCCGCGCCGCGGTCTTGTCGCCCATGGCGCGGATCGCGGCCGGCGGCGGCCCCACGAACGTCAACCCGGCCTGGCCGCACGCCTCGGCGAAGCGGGCGTTCTCGGCGAGGAATCCGTAGCCCGGGTGAACCGCGTCGGCCCCGGCCCGGCGGGCAACGGCGATCAGCGTGTCGATCGCCAGGTAGCTCTCGGTCGCGGGCGGTGGCCCGATCACATGGGCCTCGTCGGCCATCAGCACGTGCAGCGCCTCGCGGTCGGCCTCCGAGAACACCGCCACGGTGGCGATCCCCTGCTCGCGGCAGGCGCGGATGACGCGCACCGCGATCTCCCCGCGGTTGGCGACGAGCAGCTTCTTGATCTTCGTCACTTCACGCCCTTGAGCGCCTCACGCAGGAAGCTCTCGTCGACGATGTCCTTCTCGGCCAGCGGCGTCTTGACGAGCTTCTGCGCGTGCCACCAGGCCATCTGACGCCCGACGTCGCCCGGCATCAGGCGCCCGTCACGATCCTGGTAGGGAAAGCCCTTGCGGATGAGGTCGGGGCTGGCGCCGGTGTGCTTCGCGGTGATCGCGACGACCTCGTCGAACGCCGGCCCGCTCTTCCTCGCCAGGACCGCGTCGAAGTAGTGACGCGCGGACTTCACGTAGCCCTTCATGAACGCCACTGCACGCTTGCGGTCCCTGGCGAACGCATCGGAGTACATCACGGTCGCGATCTGCCACGGGAACGTGTCCCCGGTCCGCACGATCGTCACGCCGGCGCCCGAGGCCTCCAGGCGCGACACGAACGGCTCGGCCGTGGCCACCGCGTCCACGCGCCGGGCGGCCAGCGCATCGTTCAGCGCGGGGAGGGCCTGCAGCGGCACCAGCTCGACGTCGTCCGGCGCCATCCCCTCCTTCTCGAGATACCGGCCGATGTTGTAGTGGAAGGTCGAGCCGATCTGGGTGACGCCGATCTTGCGTCCCTTGAGCTCGCGCATGGTGCGGACGCCGTTGTCGTGGAGGTCCTTGCGCACCAGCAGGGCGGTCAGGTTGTAGTCGGGCCACTCCCGCCCCTTGTCGGCCACGATCCAGATCCGCACCCCGCCTGCCACGATGTTGTAGAGCCCCGCCGTGAGCCCGGTGGCGCCGGCCTCGATGTCGCCCGAGGCCAGCGCCACCGCGATCGGCTGGGCGGCCTGGAAGAAGACGAACTCCGGCTCGACGCCGAACTCCTTGAAGTACCCTTTCTCGGCGCCCAGGAAGAGCACGGCCGAGGACGTGAGCTTGAGGACGCCCAGCTTGACCTTCTGCGGCCCCTGGGCGCCGACCGGAACGGCGGCGAGCAGGACCAGGACGAGCACCACCACGCCGACACGCCTCATCGAGATCTCCTCTTGGCTGCGACACGCTGGCGCCCGCATCGAGGTCGCCGCCGCCGCGCCGACATGGTACAGCCAAGCGCCGTGTCCGCGAAGTGAACCGGAAGCGGCACGTGCCCGTGAATGGCTGGCTCTAGCCGGCAGCCGAGCGACTGGGTCGACCGCGGCGCGCACGGAGCGAGACCGGGGCGTCACGCGTCCGCCCGCCACGGGATGACGGCGCGCTCGAGACGGGTGAGTAGCCAGTGCGAGCAGACGCCGAGCAGGGAGAGCAGCACGATGCCGACCATGAGCTTGGTGGTCTCCATGAGGTTCTGGGCGTGGAGGACGAGGAAGCCGATGCCGGAGGCGGCGGCGATCATCTCGGCGGCGACCAGCAGCAGCAGCGAGGTGCCGGCGCCGAGCTTGAGGCCGGCGAAGATCATCGGCAGGGCGGAGGGCAGCATGACCTTGCGGACCAGGCTCCACCGCCCCGCCCCGAAGCTCACCGCCGCCCGTAGCAACAGCGGGTCGGCGTGGCGGACGCCCGCGTAGGTGTTGATGGCCATCGGGAAGAACACCCCCAGCGTGATCACGGCCACCTTGGAGGCCTCGCCGATGCCCAGCCACAGGATCAGCAGCGGCAGCAGGGCGATCTTCGGGATCGGAAAGGTGGCGGCGATGAGCGGGGTGCCGACGGCCTCGGCCAGGCTGAACACGCCGACCGCGAGGCCGACCGCGACGCCGCCGAGCGCGCCGAGGCCGAAGCCGAGCAGGATACGCCCCAGACTGGTGGCGACGTGCGTGAGCAGCTCGCCGCTCTGCACCATCTCGACCCCGGCCGCCAGCACGCCGAGCGGCGAGGGCAGGAACAGCGGCGGCACCCAGCCGGTGCGCGTGACCAGCTCCCAGAGCACGAGCAATCCGGCCAGTCCCACCACACGCGCCACCGGGTGCTCGCGCCGCTCCAGCACGCGGGCGCCAGCGGCCGCCGGCAGCCTCACGCCACGCTCTCGCGCAGCGCCTCGCGGGCCTGCGACTTGATCAGCGCCCAGATGCGCTCGACCGCGCCCACGAACCCGGCCTGGCCGAGCATCGCCTCCGTCCGCGGCCGCTTCAGCTCCACCGGCACGATCTCCAGCACGCGTCCGGGCCGGCGCGAGAGCACCACGACGCGGTCGGCCATCCAGACGGCCTCGTGGATGTTGTGGGTGACGTAGAGGATCGTCTTGCGCGTGCGCTCCCAGATCGCGAGCAGCTCCTCCTGCATGAGCTGGCGCGTCTGGGCATCCAGCGCCGAGAAGGGCTCGTCCATCAGCAGCACGGCCGGGTCCACCGCGAGGGCCCGCGCGATGCCCACGCGCTGGCGCATGCCGCCCGAGAGCTGGTGCGGGTACTTGCCCTCGAAGCCGACGAGCCCGGTCAGCTCGATGAAGCGCCGGGCGATCGCACGCCGCTCCGGCGTTGCGAGGCCGGCCTCCTCCAGCCCGAACTCGACGTTGGCCTGCACGGTGCGCCAGGGAAAGAGCGCGAACTCCTGGAACACCATCGCGGTCGGTGGCCGGCCGGCCGGCAGGTCGCCCTCGAAGCCGACGCCGCCCGCGCTCGGCGACAGCAGCCCGGCCAGCATGTTGAGCAGCGTGGACTTGCCGCAGCCGGAGGGCCCCACCACGGCGACCAGCTCCTCGGCCTCCACCGTGAACGTGACCCCGGCCAGCGCCTCGACGCTCTGGCCGGAGCGATCGCGATAGGTGTGCGAGACGTCGCGGACGACGACCTTCACCGGCCTCGTCATGCACCGCGCAGACGGAATCGCTGGACCTTGCCGGTGGCTGTCCTGGGGAGATCAGCCACGAAGTCGACGCGGCCCGGCACCTTGAATCCGGCCGCGCGCTGCCGCACGAACTCGCGCAGCTCGGCCGCGAGCGCGGGCGAGCCGGCCACGCCCTCCTTGAGCACCACGCAGGCCCGGGGCGCCGTCAGGCCGCGAGCGTCGGTCTCGGGGACCACGCCCGCCTCCAGCACGGCCGCGTGGGCGACCAGGTGCGCCTCCACCTCGGCCGGCGAGACCCACTGCCCGGCCACCTTCAGCATGTCGTCGGAGCGGCCCTCGAAGTAGAACCACCCCTCGGCGTCCTGGCGGAACACGTCGCCGGTGCGCAGCCACTCGCCGAGCATGGTCGCGCGCGTGCGCTCCCGTCGGTTCCAGTAGTAGGGCGCGGTCGTCGCCCCCTTGATGAGCAGGTGGCCGGCGCTGCCGACCGGCACCGGCGACCCGGCGTCGTCCACCAGTCGCGCCTCGAACCCGGCCACCACCCGGCCCGCGCTGCCCCGGCGGGCCTCGCCCGGGCGGTTGGCGATGAAATCGTGCAGCGCCTCCGTCGAGCCCACCACCTCCACCAGCTCGAGGCCGAAGCGATCGGCCCAGGCGTCGAAGATCGCCGGCGGCAGCGCCTCGCCCGAGGAGACGCCGAAGCGGAGCGAGCTGACGTCGAACCGGCGCTCGGCGTCGGGCACCTCGAGCATGCGCGCGTAGAGCGTGGGAACGGCGAAGAAGATCGTGGGCCGCTCGGCGGTGATGAGCTCGAACGCGCGCTCGGCCGTGAGGCGCCCGGCCTCGAGGACACTGGCCGCCCCCACGCGCGCGGGAAAGTAGAGCGCGTTGCCGAGGCCGAACGCGAAGTAGAGCTTCGAGGCCGAGAACGTCAGGTCGTCGGGGCCGATCCCGAACACGTTGACGCCGACCAGGTCGGCGGCGGCGGCGAGGTCCTGGTGGGAGTGCACGGCGGCCTTCGGCCGGCCGGTCGAGCCGGAGGTGTAGCCCCAGTACACGATGTCCTCGCCGGAGGTCGGCGCGGCGTCCACCACCGGCTTGGCCCGGGCCAGCGCCTCGTCGAAGTCCGCCGCGCCGGCGGCGCGCCCGCCCACGACGAGCACCGCCCGCAGCCACGGGCATCGCTCACGCACGGCCTGCAGCCGGGCCGCCACCGCGACCTCGACCACGGCCACGCGTGCGCGACTGTCGTTGAGGAGGAACTCGTACTCGGCGTCGGTCATCAGGGTGTTGACCGGCACGCCGACGGCGCCGAGCCTGGCCGCGCCCCAGAACGCGGCGGCGAAGGCGGGTGAGTCGTTCAGCGCCAGGAGCGCACGCTGCTCGCCGTCGAGCCCGGCCTCGCGGAGCGCCCCGGCCGCGCGGGCCACCTGGTCGGCGACCTCCGCGTAGGTGACGGTCCGGCCGTCGACGCGAAACGCGGCGCGTCCCCCGCGTCCCTCGGCCACGTGGCGATCGACGAAGAAGGCGGCCGCGTTGAACGATTCGGGGAGAGCATCCACCGCCGAAATACTACACCACGGGCCCCGGGGACCTCCGCGGCCACCAAGAGCTTCCTGCCTGCCCCGGGGGTGTGCAATCCTGCATGATGTATGCACTATCGCACCCTGCCGCGCTCCCTCCGCCCCGACGGGCTGCGGATGTGGCGCGGGGTCGTCGTCGCGGGCGTTGTCGGCCTCGCGGCCCTGGGCGCCTGGGCGGTCCTGCTGCACGGGGAGGCCCGGCGGCAGGCGCAGCGCGAGGCTGGACGGGGCGCCGCCGTCGTGGCCCAGTCCGTCGCGCGCGAGCACGAGCGTCTCGTCGACGCCGCCCGGCAGCTCCTGCTCGTCCTGTCCCAGCGCTCCGAGGTCGCGAGCCTCAATCCCGGCGCCTGCAGCGCCGTGCTGGCCGGCGTCCACAGGACGGTACCCGGCTACCTGGACCTCGTCGCGGCCCGGCCGACCGGCGAGGTGTTCTGCGCTGCGCGCGGAGCGCTCCGGCTGCCGGCGGGCGCCGACGCGGCCGACATCCGCCGCGTGGCGAGCTCCGGCGACCCGACGCTCGGCCGGGCCGGCATCGATCCGGCGGCGCATCGCCCGACGGTCGCGCTCTCGAGGCCGGTGATCGACGATGCCGGCACCGTGCGCGCGGTGCTGGTGGCGGCGCTCGACCTCGGCCAGCTCGAGCGCGCCGTGGTCGAGAGCCCGCTGCCGCCCGGCGCCGCCATGATGCTGATCGACGGCAACGGCGCGATCCTCAGCCACCATCCCCAGCCCGAGCGCTGGGCCGGCGAGCTGCTCGGCGACGCGCTCCGGCCCCTGCTGGCGACCTCCGGTCCGGGCCTCGTCGACACGCCGTGGCTCGACGCCGTGCCGAGCCTCGTCCTGTTCGAGCCGCTGTCGCGGGAGGCCGGACACGCCCGGGACACCACGATCGTGATCGCGCTGCCCCGCCGCGCGGTGTTCCGCGACGCCGATCGCCTGTTCGCGTTCGAGCTGGCCGGGCTCGGCCTGCTCGCGCTCGCCGGCCTCGTGTGCGGCGCGCTGCTCGTGGATCGCCTCGTCGCCCGGCCCGCCCAGGGCCTGCTGCGGGTGATCCGCAGCCTCAGCTCCGGCGACGTGCGGGCGCGGATGCGCCGCAGTGACGAGCGGACCGGCCTCGTGGGCCGCCTGGCCCGCAGCGTCAACGCTCTGGCCCGGCGCCTCGAGGAGCACCAGCAGACGACGCGGCACCTGGAGGAACAGCTCCGCGCGGAGCGGGCCGCGCGGCTGCTGGTGACGCCACCGCCGCCGGCCTGCGAGCCGCCAAGGGCCGTGGCGACCTCCGCGGACGAGGCGCCACTCGGGGCGGCGCCCGAGGCGCCCGCGCGGCCGCCGGAAACGCCGGAGGTGGCCGTCCCGGCGACGGCGGCCGACGGCATCGAGGACCAGGGCTGGGGGCTGCGGGAGTCGCCGTTCGAGAACGCGCCCAATCCGCGCTTCCTGTGGCTCTCGCCGACGCACTCCGACGCGCTGGTCCGGCTGACCTACGCGCTCCGCCAGCGGCGCGGCTGCGCGGTGCTCACCGGCGAGTCCGGCTGCGGCAAGACCCTGCTGACGCGCTCGGTCGTGCAGCGACTGGACGCCGATCGCTACGAGATCGCCCTGCTGACGAATCCCCACGGCGGGCGCCTCGAGCTGCTGCGACAGGTGCTCTACGAGCTCGGCGTGGAGACGGCCGCCACGACCCGCGCGGAGCTGCTGCACACGCTGAACGACGTCATCGTGCGCGACATGCAACGGGGGCGGGAGACGCTCGTCATCGTCGACGACGCCCAGCAGGCCGACGATCCCGCCTGGTTCGAGGAGCTGAGTGCGCTGCTGAACATCCAGACCAACGAGCGCACGCTGGTCACGCTCCTGCTGGCCGGCACTCCGGAGCTGACCGCAGCCGTTCAGCGCGTGCCCCACCTCGATCGGCGGGTCTCCATCCGCTGCACGCTGAGCCCGCTCACCGCCGAGCAGACGGCCCAGTACATCCGCTACCGGCTCACGGTTGCCGGGGCGGAGACGCCCATGTTCACCCGCGAGGCGGTGACGCTGATCCATGGGGCGAGCCGGGGCGTGCCCCGCGCGATCAACGACGTGTGCGACGGCGCCCTGCTGCTGGCCCGGCTGGACGGCGTGACGAGCATCGAGGCGCCCTTGGTCCGGCGGGTGCTCAGTCCCATCCCGACCGCGCACGATGTGGCCGCCGAGGTTCCCGCGACCCACTGACCTCGACGCCGGCGGAGCGGCTCGCTCGCCGCGCGCCGACACCGTCGGCTCCTGTCTTGCGCGAAAGCGGTAAGCCGGTGCAGGGCCGGGCGGCGCGCACGGCCGACGACCGCTGGCTTTCTCTGCGCCCCAGCGCTCTGGCACGGCGCGTGCCTGTCCAGACGGGCGCGACATGCGAGACAGTTTCGGGCTCCCCCGCCGCGGCCTCACCGTCCTCGCCCTGACGGTCCTGACTCTCGTCGCGTGCTCACCGGCCACGCCGCCACGGTCGTCACCGACGCTGCGCACCACGCCGGCCGACCCGGAACCGCCCGCTCTCGGCGCTGTCGCGCGGCTCCCGCTGGCGTTCGAGCCGAACACGGGCCAGGCGCCGGCCGACGTGCGCTACGTGGGCCGCGGGATCCGGTACCGGCTCTGGCTGACCGCGACCGAGGCGCGTTTCGCGGCGCCCTCGACCGCCGGCCACGAGGCGACGACGATCCGTCTCCGCCTCGTCGGCGGATCCCCGACGACGCGGATGGCAGCCGAGGACGAGCTGCCGGGCAAGGTGAACTACTTCGTCGGGGCGAACCCCGACGGCTGGCGCCGCCACGTCCCCACCTACCGGCGCATCGTCTATCGCGGCGTCTATCCGGACATCGACCTGGTCTTCCACGGCGATCAGCGCGACGCCGAGTTCGACTTCGTGGTGGCGCCGGGGGCCGATCCGCGCGCGATCGCCGTCGAGCTCGACGGGGCGCACACCGTGGGGCTCGAGGACGGTGACATCGTCGCCCGCGCCGGCGATGCCGCGCTGCGGCTGCGCCGGCCGCTCGTCTACCAGGACGTCGACGGGCAGCGCCGCGTCGTCCCCGGTCGCTTCGTGCTGCGCGGGCGCCGGGTTGCCTTCGAGGTGGCCGCCTACGATCGCGCCCGCCCGCTCGTGATCGATCCGGTCGTCAGCTACGCCACGTACCTCGGCGGCACCGGGTCCGAAACGGGCCGCGACATCGGCGTGGACGGGGCCGGCAACATCTACGCTCTCGTCGACGGCCTGGGGGTCGTCAAGCTCAGCGCCGACGGGAGTCGCCTGCTGTACACCACGGTCCTCGGCGATGCCCAGCTGGTCGCCCTCGCCGTGGACGGCGCGGGCCACGCGTATGTCGCCGGCAACTTCCCCAAGCCCCGCTCGGGATTCGTGGGCGTCTATCCCGTCACCGCGAACGCGCTGCAGCCGACGTTCGGGCAGCCGTGCAACCAGGGCGACAGCGACGGCGTGATGGCCAAGCTCAGTGCCGACGGCTCGCAGCTGCTCTACTCCAGCTTCGTCGGCGGCCGGTGCCACTACACGGTCGCCGACATCGCCGTCGGTCCGGCCGGCGCCATCTACGTCACCGGCGAGGGCAGCACCACGGCCGGCTACCCGGCCACGCGCACACCATTCGCGCCGGGCGGCGCCAGCAGCAGTCCCTTCCCGGCCTGGGTCCAGGTCGTGGCGGGCGACTTCTCGCGTTACGTGTACTCGACGCTGATCCTTGCCGACCCGGGCTCGCCGATCGTGCCCTCGGCGATCGCCGTGGACAGTGCCGGCCATGCCTATGTCGCGGGCCGGTCCGGGCCCGGCTTTCCGACCACGCCGGGAGCGTTGCAGCCGGCATCGAGCGCCGGCGCCTCGTTCGTCGCGAAGATCTCCGCCGGCGGAGCTCAGATGACGTACGGCACCTACTTCGGCAACGCCGACACGTTCGTGACCGCGCTCGCGGTGGACGGCGGCGGCAACGCCTATCTCGCCGGCCATGCCCGCGCGGGGCTGCCGACCGCGAACGCGATGCAGCCGGCCCTGGCCGGTGGGACTGACGCCTTCGTGGCCCGGCTCAACGCCGCCGGCTCCGCCCTGGGATTCTCGACCTACCTCGGTGGGCGGGCGGACGACGCGGCCGTCGGGGTCGGGCTCGACGGCGCCGGCAACATCTACGTCGCCGGACCGACGGATTCCATCGACTTCCCGCTGCGGAACGCCCTGCCGGCGCCGTTCGGCGCCGCCGGCTCGAGCTTCCTCGCGGCCCTGACGCCGTCGGGGACGGCGCTCGTCTACTCCACCTACGTCGGTGACGGCCAGACGGTCCTGGCCGCGCTCGCCGTCACGTCGAGCGGCGCCGTTCATCTCACGGGCGGCACGGTGTCGACCTCGCTGCCCACCGTGCGCCCCCTGCAGGCGATGTACGGCGGGGGGTCGAGCGACGCGTTCATCGCCCGCGTCGACCCCGGCTCCGGCGGGGGCGGGACGATCCGGGTCATCATCACGGCCCCCGGGCCCGGCGCCAGGGTGAGCGGCATCGCGTGGCTCACCGTGTGGGTCGACAACGCCGCCGCCGGCGCCAAGACGTACACCCTCAGCGAGGGTGGCGCGGCGGTCGACAGCCGCACCACGACGAGCGACGGCCCGGTCTCGCTGCGCTGGTCCACGACCGGCGGCGCCAACGGCACGCGGTCGGTCACGGTCAGCGTGCGCGACGCCGCCGGTCACACCGGCGCCACGACGCGCGCGGTCGACGTCCAGAACAGCGGTGGCGGTGGCGGGCCGATTCGCGTCTTCATCACCTCGCCTGCGGCGGGCGCGACCGTCAGCGGCACCGCCTGGCTCATCGTGTGGATCGAGAACGCCGCTGCCGGGAGCAAGACGTACACCGTCCGCGAAGGCGGAACGTCCGTCGGTGGTGCCACGACGACGAGCAACGGCCCCGTCTCGGTGGCGTGGCCCACGACGGGCGGCGCCGGCGGCACGCGCTCCGTCACCGTCACCGTGAGCGACCCAGCCGGGGCGACCGGCAGCGCGACGCGGGCCTTCAACGTGCAGAACGGGGGCGCCGGCGGCGGCGGTCCGCTGCGGGTGGCCATCACCCAGCCTGGCGCCGGGAAGACCGTCCGCGGCACCGTGTGGTTCACGGTCTGGGTCGAGGGCGCGGGGGCCGGGAGCAACACGTACACGCTGAGCCAGGGCGCCACCACGGTCACCAGCGCGACGACGCGCAGCACGGGGCCGGTGTCGCTGGCGTGGCCGACCGGCACCGCCGACAACGGCTCTCGCACGGCCACGGTGAGCGTGCGCGACGCGACGGGCCGCATCGGCGCGGCGTCGGTCACGATGGTCGTCGACAACTGAGGCGCCGGCCACACCCCGCCCGGCGCGCCCGGGAGCAGCGGGCCGACCGGAAATGCGCTACCTTCGTGGCCAGGCCGCACGATCATCTCGTCGAGGTCGGCCGCGACGATGCGCACGGTGTTCGAGACCTTCATGGCGACGGCGAGGGCCGCGCCGGACCACGCGTTCCTGGCGGCCCCACCCGCGCCCGGCCGCGCCTATCACCCCGACGGCATCGAGCTGAGCTACGCGCAGACGCGAGCCCAGGTGCTGGAGCTGCGGGATCGCTACGCCGCCGCCGGCTACGGCCACGGGCATCGGGTCGCGCTGCTGCTCGAGAACCGCCCCGAGTTCTTCTTCCACTACCTGGCGCTGAACGCGCTGGGCTGCAGCATCGTGCCGATCAATCCCGACTACCGGCACGACGAGATGCTCTACCAGATGGACCACTCGGAGGCCGATCTGGTGGTATCGATCGCCGCACGGGTGGCCGATCTCGAGGCAGTGGGGCGTGATCGGGCTCGACCTCTCCCGGTGATCGATCACGAGGCGATGCCGGCCCTGTTGCCACGTCCGGGTCGGGCACCGCGCGTTGGCGTGCCCGATCTCGACACGGAGTGCAGCCTCCTCTACGCCTCGGGCACCACCGGCCGTCCCAAGGGTTGCATCCTCACGAACCTTTACTATCTCAACTGCGGCGGCTGGTATCGCGACCTCGGCGGCCTGGTGCGCTTCGCGTGGGGGCGCGACCGCATCTACAATCCGCTGCCGCTCTTCCACATCAACTGTCAGGGCATCACGGCCATG
>Ga0075421_100008991_pt1 | contig 12301 bp, 9 predicted proteins | sample SoiMetdeltSBSDD5_FD_75292 | JGI IMG/M metagenome (GOLD analysis project Ga0075421, IMG submission 75292) | Bulk soil microbial communities from a Populus tree surrounding site in Tennessee, USA - Soil MetaG P. deltoides SBSDD5 | ecosystem: Environmental > Terrestrial > Soil > Tree plantation...
GTTTGCGATAGTCTTCACCGGCCATGAAATTCAGACCCGAAGTTGTCGATGTTCAGGAATCCCCGATGATCCAAATTGCCGCGCTGGCGGAAACGATGCCCGACGTCATCCAGCTCTGCTATGGCGAGTCGGACACGCCGACCCCGGAGTTTATCTGCCGCGCCGCATACGAAGCGTCGCTGGCGGGACATACGGGTTACACGCACACCTCAGGCAGCCGCGATTTCCGCGAAGCGATCGCCGCGAAGTTTTTCGAGTTGCAAGCCGTGGAATGCCGCGCGTCCCAGGTTGTCGGGACCGTCGGTGCCTCCGCGGCGATATTTGTCGCCGCCCGAACCTGCGTCGGACCTGGCGACAATGCCATTGTCATCGCACCAACGTACGCGATCTTCGCAACAAACGTTTTCATGAGCGGCGGCGAACCACGGCTCGTGCCGCTGATCCGCGACGGCGATCGGTTTCGTCTCGATATGGATCGACTACGCGCCACGATCGACTCAAAAACCCGCATGCTGATCGTGAACAGCCCGTCGAATCCCACCGGCTGGGTGATCAGTGCTGATGAGCAGAAGGCGCTGGTCGAGCTGGCGCGCCGGCACGATCTGGTCATCCTCAGCGACGAAGTTTATGAGCGGCTCAGCTTCGTCGAGCCGGTTGCACCTTCCATCGCGCGTTTCGATCCGAAGATGGAACACGTGTTAGTCATCAACAGTCTTTCCAAGACCTACAATATGACCGGATGGCGACTCGGATGGGCGATCGGAAATGAGAGGCTGATCGGCTTGATCACCAAGGCGGCGGAGTTCATCACATCCAACGCTCCAACTCCAACGCAGCAGGCGGCGATTGCTGCGCTTCGCGACGGCGAACCGTACGTTCAACTGGTCCGCGAAGCGTACAAAGCGCGTCGCGATCTTGTGATGCGTGAACTGGGCTCGATTCCGGGAGTTTCGCTACCGATTCCCGACGGCGCGTTCTATGCTTTCCCACGTATCGAGGGTCTTCGCGATTCGACCGCGCTGGCGCGCACTCTGGTGTCGGAAGCGCGAGTAGCAATGACCCCCGGCGTGGCATTCGGTCCGTCCGGCGAGGGTTACATCCGGCTGTGTTTTGCGGCATCCGAGAAAGTGCTCGGAACTGCGCTGCAACGTTTCAAGGAATTCATGCAGAAATAAGGAGTCATCACTATGCCCGCATACGTTGTCGTCGAAATCGAAGTAAAAGATCCGGAACGTTACGAAGACTACAAAAAGATGAGCCCGATTTCGATCAAGGAGTTCGGCGGAAAGTTCCTTGTGCGTGGCGCGCCATGTGAAACGCTCGAAGGCGCCTGGCTACCGAAGCGTTTCGTCGTGATCGAATTCCCCTCGAAAGATGTTGCCAAGGCCTGGTGGAGTTCGCAGGAATATGCGCCCGCGAAGAAACTCCGACAGGAGACATCACACACAAAGATGATCGTCGTCGACGGGGTGTGATCGGAAACCTATTGCGCCGGTAAATTCGCCAGCAGCAGCTTGAAGTGCGTAACCTGAACTCTGCCTTGCCGCGGTGCGCTCATCAGATCGTCAAATTTGGGCGTGATCTCCAGGATCTCGAAGCCGTCCTTTCCAAGATCTCGATAGCCACGGACGTATCCATCCTGAAAACCGAGGACGTGGCCGAATTCGTGCGCAAGCGTCCGGAATGAAACATCACCTTTTCCTAGCGCAATATACCGTCCGACAGATGAATGAGTCGCTTGCGCGCCGGTTGTCAGCGCTGCGCCGTCATCTGGAAAACGTGATGCGTGAGATCGAATCTCGAAATGTGCACCGGCAGCCGGCGGCGGATCGTTCTTATAAACCTGCGCTGTTGAAATCTTTCTGACTTCGATTTCGACGCGATATTTAGTTTCCATATCCTCCGCTTCCCAGAAATCTTCGATAACCGCTTTCGCTTGCGTCAGAAATGCGTCGTCTTCGATGTCCGTATAGAGCGGAACATTCAGAACCACTTCCTGCGCGGACGGCCGCGTCACCTGCACAAACGAAGGAACAGCGGGTTTGCCCAGCGTTTCACTGATGATCTTATTGAGGTCCGGGTTCTTTTCCTGAAGCAGCGTGTATACCTCGGTCATCACGTCAAAGCGCGGCCGATCGACTACGATCGACTTTTGCCAGAAGCGGTTGTATTGAATGTATTGATCGATCGTCTTCTGGTTGCCCACTAATTCCCGATAATCGCGAATGATCTTGCGGAGTTGCTCGCGGCGCTGATCCTCGGTCAATGCACCGGCTTTGCGAAAGTCGGTGATGGCCCATTCGAGTTTGATTCTCTCTCCTTCGATGTAACTTTCTGTGATCGGCCAGCTGTAGTTGCGTTGATCCGCTTCGGGGGCGGCGCGGTCGGGAACTTCATCGACGAGCGCGGGCAGCAATTGGTATCCGTACGTGACCGGTCGCGGCGGAGCTTCGCGCAATTCATTCATCAATGGCGGTGGAGGCGGTGCGATCGGCCGGCTGTCGTCGCGTTCGGCGGCGGATCGTAGTGTGTTGTAAAACGTTGTGAGGCTTTCGCGATACTCGCGGAACACCTGTTCGACACGATCGCCCTCGCGAACGTACGGGGGCGCCTCGTCGGCCTGGACGTTCTGCAGCACCGCAGCGAGGAATGCAATCCAGATTTTGAAAGTCACTTGCCCATTCTGACGACGTCGGCGTATCCGGTGATCAAACCTTCGTTGAAGGCCTTGACCACATCCACCATCGAGCAAAGCTGATTGATGGAGCGCATGTAACCGAATCCTGGTGTGGCGTAAACGCCGCCCATTCCATTGAACACCGAGCGAATGAAGGTACTCGATGCGTCGAGCGGAAGAGTGCCGACGTTTGTATAAAACTTCTTCCAGTTTTCAGGATCCTGAAACAGGTACTGCTCCACATTGGAGAGATAAAATGCCGTAACGTTTGCGTCGTGCTCCTTTAAGTATTTACCGACCGCTCGAATCGCTTTATCGCCGGCGAAATCGCCCACCAGCGGAATAATCAGGTTATTTCTCTGTAGAGTTTTCAGCAGCTGAAAGTTCTTCTCATTTGCCATGTATGCGCGATTCGTACCCTGATTGTCCGTCTGCTTCATCAGGTCCGCGTACGTCGGCATACGGCCACGACCGCCGCCATAGGTACTGAAGGAATAATTAATATCGGGCCCCGCGTCGAAGAACGCCTTGTACACGTATTCAATCGTTTTTGCGTCTTCTTCCGAAAGTTTGAAGCCGTGATCCTTTTCGAGGCGATTAAAGATCGCTTTGAGATTTGCTTCATATAGGGAACGGTCCGCCAAAACCTCATCGTAGGCGTTGAACAGTTCCTCCGGACTTGCCGACGCCGGTAGATTCGCAGGCCGTTTTCGCGAAAACAGGCGCGACGCAAAGTCCACTCGATCGCTGGACATTTCGATCAGCGCCTTATACATCAAGTGCTGAAGCATGTTTTGGCGCCGGATATCGAAGATGAAAGAGATTTTCGGTTCCAGGGCAACAATGTAAGTGAAGTTCTGGTCAGGCCCGACGCCCAGATAAACGCCACCCGGCCGTGTGCCTTCTTTCAGTCGGGGAATAACGAATTGAAAACTGACTTCGTTGGAAACGAAGTTATCGGATCGGAAGTATCCGCCGGCCTCCGAGAAATCCGTGGCGAGTTTCCAAAATGCTTCGTCGGTGAGTTGCTTGGGAAGTTCCTCGGCGGCGACCAGCGGTCTTGCCGCTGACCAGAACAAGCCGACCGAGCCACAAAGCACGACAAGCGCAACCAGCGCGATCTGCCCTCTTCTGGTAGCCACCGCAAACCTCCGAGGCTCAACATTCTGCCACAATCGGGTGAGGTAGCGGAAATTGGGGTCAGACGTATCGTTCACCATTTTCGAGAAAATCGGGGTCTGGCCCCTATGGCACCTATTTACATAAACTCGAGCAATTCAACAATAGGTGCCAGACCCGATTTTCTCGAAAATGGTGAACGATACGTCTGACCCCAATTTCCAGCCCCTATTCGTTGTAAACTGACCGGTCATGAATCGCGAACTATTCCAGCAAAACATTCTAGAGTTGATCCGTCGGACATCTGCTTTCCTTCCGCCCGATGTGGAAAACGTTATTAATCTGCACCGCAAGCTCGAGGCATCCGGTTCCAAAGCCGACTTTGCGCTGGAACTCGTAGCTCAAAACATTGGGTTGGCGAAGGCCAGATCGCTGCCGATCTGTCAGGACACCGGTACTATCGGGTTCTTCTTCGAGACGCCGCGCGGTGTGGACCTGCTTGAACTCGAAGAGCTGTGTAAGGCCGCCGTGAAAGACGCAACCAAGAAGGGATACTTGCGGCAGAACTCCGTGGACAGCGTCGATGGGACCAATACGGGTGACAATCTCGGGCCGGGCAGTCCAGTGTTTCACTGGGAACAAACCCACGATTCCAATATTCATGTCCGGTTGATTCTCAAAGGCGGCGGCTGCGAGAACATGAGCGCGCAATACAGCCTGCCGACGGAGATTCAGGGCAAACGCGCCGATCGCAATCTCGAAGGCGTGCGCGCCTGCATTCTCGATGCGGTGTGGAAAGCACAGGGTAAGGGGTGCGGTCCGGGATTCCTCGGCGTCGCGATCGGCGGTGACCGCGCATCCGGTTACGACTTCGCGAAGCGGCAACTGTTACGGACAGTCGATGACACGAATCCGGATACGCAGCTGGCCGAGCTGGAAGCTCGGATTATGAAGGAAGCCAACACGCTGGATATCGGACCGATGGGCTTTTCTGGCAAGTTTACCGTTGGCTGCTGCAAGGTCGGAAAACTCAATCGACTGCCGGCATCTTTCTTTGTTTCGGTGGCGTACATGTGCTGGGCTTACCGTCGTCGCGGCGTGGTACTGAACCAGCAGGGCAGTGTTGTCGAATGGCTCTACCAGGCGCCTCATGAGTTTCAGCATGAGGAACAGATGCCTGATCTGACGTTGCCTGCGGGCGAAGTCGTGCGGCTGAAAACTCCGCTTCAGGAGTCGGATGTTCGCCGGCTAAAAGTGGGAGACGTTGTGTTGCTGGACGGCGTGGTGTTCACCGGCCGTGACGCAGTCCACAAGCACCTTCACGACGGTGGTGAGCTCGACTCCATTCGGAATGGCGTGATCTATCACTGCGGTCCGGTTGTGCTGAAAGACAGCAGCGGGTATCGCGTCGTTGCCGCCGGTCCGACGACTTCAATTCGCGAAGAACCTTATCAAGCCGACATTATCAAGCGGTTCGGCGTTAAAGCGGTGATCGGTAAGGGCGGCATGGGTGCCAAGACGCAACAGGGTTGCAAGGACCATGGCTGCGTCTATCTTCACGCTATCGGTGGGGCAGCACAGATCTACGCGCAGTGCGTTCAGCGTGTGCTCAGCGTCCAACTCGAACAATTCGGCAGTCCTGAGGCCGTCTGGGAACTCGAAGTCAAGAATTTCCCCGCCGTCGTGACGATTGACGCGCACGGCAACAACCTCCAGCAGGTCGTGACCGAAAATTCCAAGGCGCTGTTGGCAGCCGCGCTGTAGATTGCACCAATCCGAAACACGCGGGCATAAAGCCCGCGGCTACGAGCCCGCGTTCGCTGAGCCCGTAGCCGCGGGCTTTATGCCCGCGTGTTTCGGGTTTGCAACATCAACCGCGCTTGGGCAGCTGCGGCAGCGGCAGGCGTGGACGCTCGGAACCATCTGGAACCTGTGGAGGATTCTGCGCGAGCGCCTGCATAACGAGCTCGATGGCTTTTTCCATTTGCGGATCCCGGCCCGCCACATAATCCTGTGGCGTGATTTCGACGTCAACGTCCGGGTCTGTGCCGTAGTTTTCAATCCTCCAGCCGACGTCTTTGAACCAGAAAGAAAACTCCGGCTGAGTCGTGACGCTTCCGTCCACCAGGCGATATCTCGGATTGATCCCGACGACTCCACCCCATGTCCGGCGGCCGATCAGCGGTCCGAGGCCCATCATCTTAAATGCGTGCGAGAACATGTCGCCGTCTGAACCGGCGTGTTCGTTCGTGATGGCAACCATCGGACCTAGAACCGATCCTTCCGGATAAGGCACTGCGAAACCCCAGCGCGGAAAGTCGTAACCCAACCGTCTTCGGGCGAGCTTTTCCAGAATCAGTTGTGAGACATGGCCGCCGCCGTTGTAGCGGACATCGATGATCAGACTTTCACGTTCGGCTTCGACGAGGTAGTAGCGGTGGAATTCGGAATAACCGCGCGGGCCCATGTCCGGAATGTGAACGTAACCGCTGCGGCCATTTGTCCGATCGTGAACAAGTCGCCGGTTTTGTTCAACCCACTCGCGATAGCGCGCCGGCATTTCGTTGTGGAGCGTTACAACCGTAGCCCGGCGGACATTGGCACCATCCGCACTTGCGACTGTAATTTCGACGGGAACACCATTTTGATTCACGAGCCGAGATCCCGGGATCACGTCGGCACTTAATTGTTGCCCCGCGATCGCGAGGAGCCGATCACTCGTGTGGACATTGACACCGGGAGCGTGCAACGGCGAACTCTGTTCGGGGTCCCACGAGTCACCGTCGACGATGTGCGAAATGCGATAGCAGCCTGACGCCGAATCCCACGTCACGTCCGCGCCGAGAAAACCGAGAGGCATTTCCGGCGCCGGACGGTAATCTCCGCCCATCTCGTAGGCATGGGATGTACCGAGTTCGCCTTGCATTTCCCAAACAAGATCGGAGAAATCGGCGCGCGTCGATACTCGATCGAGAAGCGGCGTGTAGCGATCGAGGACGCGTTTCCAGTCCACGCCCGACATGTCTTCCGACCAGAAGTACTCCCGTTGCAGCCGCCAGATATCGCGCAGCATCTGTTTCCACTCCGCGCGCGGCTCGATCGAAACGCGCAGCCTGTTCAAGTCGATCCAGCCGGAATGACGCGAAGGCTTATCCTCGGCCGGTTTTTCGATCTTTCCCGTCGCATTCACGGCGCGCAAGCGCTTGCCGCTAATGTAAAGCAGCGTTGAGTTGTCGCGACTCACGTCAAACGCAACAACCTCGTTCAGCAGCGTTTCGGTTTTCTGACTGTTGAATTCGTAGCACTGCAGGTCGCCGCCTTGGAGATCTCTGCTCGGCCATTCGCGGCGGAGACTGCCAGTTATTGGAAAAGATGTGAACAAGGCTTTGCCCGGCAATCCACCGATTTGTCGATAAAGACCTTCGGGCACGGGAAACGCGAGAATCCGCCGTTCGATTCCTTCGGCATCGATGCGCACGTTGACAGCTTTTTCCGCGTCCGCTTTTGCCGGCGGTTCGACGAAACGGCGCGGTTGGCTCAAGAAAGGCGAGGGCTCGTCTTTACTGAGAACGATCAAACACGGTTTGATGCTCTTGGGAAAACCGAGATCGAAGTAATACGAGTCGTAAACAGGGTCGAAGGAACGATGTGAGAGAAAGTACAGAAACTTACCTTCGGGGTCGAATGCCGGGGAGAAATCACGAAACTCGGGCGTGCTCGCTAAGAAGCTACGGCCGCTGGATACCTCATACAGTTTGATAGCGCTTGTTTCGCGGCTGGTCGCGAAGTCATACGCGAGCCAGTTGCCGTCCGGAGACCAGGCCAGATCTTCCACCCGCCGGTATCCGCTGTGATCGATCTGTTTGACGGTTTCGGTTTCAACGTCGACCAGCAGCACGTCCTGCCGGTGATTCGAAATCGCGACGACCGGCTTCCTGGGAGATGCGGATATTTTTGCGACGCGGCCAAGGTCGATCTGCTCGAGCCGGCGAACGCCTGTGTTTTCTCGAAACACTTCCAGCCGTTCTTCGCCGGAGGCGTCGCTGACGCAGACTAGCGTTTTGCCGTCGAGCATCCATTGCGGCTGACGGTATCGCGCATCGTCGCGGTCACCGTGCCTTGCGACCGGCCCTTCCCACAGTCCGAACGACAGCGTTTTACCGCGGCACTCCACTGCAGCCGAATGCCCGTCCGGATGAATCGCGCAGTTCTCGATAAACTCATCCGGCTTGATGAATTTGCGTTGCGTCTGTGTGGCTGGCCCATGCCAGTCGATGTTGACTTCGCCTGTCTTATTCGTCGGAGGATCAAACAGATAAATCCTGGCGCCCGACTGGTAGACGATTCGCTTTCCATCCGTGTAGGCCCAGCGTGCGAAGTACTCATCATGGTCAGTATGGCGGCGCACGTCCTGACCGGCTGGCGTGCATGAATACAGATTCCCGATTCCCTCGTGATCGGACAGGAAGAAGATGCGATCGCCGATCCACATTGGGCTGGCAAGGTTACCCTTCAAGTCGGCGAGAAGCGGGCGAAACTGTCCCGAGCCCTCATGGTCGACCCAAAGCCTTCCCGCAGTACCACCGCGATATCGCTTCCAGCGCGCCAGGTCGGTTGTGTTTCTTCCGATCAGCAAACGGCCGCCGGGACCAAAACTCAGATCGTGGGCACGGCCGAATGGATACTTTTGCGGGTGTCCGCCGGTTGTGGGAATTCGAAACATCCATGTCATCCGTAAGAACGGCTGTGCTGTATTGGAGGTGAATACGATTTGGCCGTCCGGAGAAAATCCACGGACGCTGGAATCGGCGCCAAGATACGTCAACCGCCGCAACGGTCCGCCTGTTGCGGATGTCACATAGACTTCGGCGTGTTTCTCCTCGCGTGCTGTAACCGCCAGCCACTGTCCGTCCGGCGAAACAGCCATCTTTCCCATTTCTCCCAGACCGGAGGTCAATCTACGCGGAATTCCGCCAGTGTCGGGCACCGTCCAGACATCGTCTTCTGCCACAAAGAACAGGCTGTTCGAATAAATCGCGGGAAACCGGAAATAACCTTGTTTAGTCATAAACCAAAAATTGTACTGGGGAAGTGCCGGTGCGGCCGCTGAATTTATCTATAATGAGGCATGCTTCGGAAGTCGGCCTGCCTCTTGCTATTCGCAATGATCGCGGTTCACGCCGCTGCCGATCTGAGCGTTGGCCGATCCGATCTCCGGTTTTCTCCCCCGGATTGCCCCCAGGGAATGGCGCAGCCGCCCCACAAATCCGATGCGGATTTGTACGGAACGATTAGCGCGATCGAAGGGCCGCAGACCCGGCTGATGTGGTGCGTCGGAGCCGGTGTCCCGCGATCCGTCAGGATCAGCGATGCGGCCGGTTTTCTTGATTGCAACATCCTGTTCCCGTCTGCAAATCACAGTCAGGCTCGATTGACCCCACTTCGCATTTAGAGCACGCCTACCGCAACTTCGAACTCTAAACGCTAAAACCCAACCAAGTGAGGATCCCATGAATGCAAGGATAGGTCTGCGGGGTGGTGTCATTCTTTTCGTGTCTGTTTTGTGTGGAGTGTTGATTTGGGTACGCGGCATCAATCTCGGTCTCGATCTAAAGGGCGGGCTGCAAATTGTGCTGCAGGTCATGACGGATGAGGCGGTGCGTGCAGAGACTGCTCGTACAGGGCCTTTGAAGCCGGGTACGGAAGAGTCGATCCGTGAGCAGGCAGTCGATCAGGCGATGAAAGTGATCGACAAGCGTTTGAACAGTCTTGGTGTCGGAGAAATGAGCATTCAGCGGTATGGCGACATCAAGGATCGACAGCTACTGTTGGAATGGCCGGGTTTTGAAGATGCCGATCGTCTCAAGGGCCTCGTACAAGCGTCCGCCGTACTCGAGATGAAATTAGTCGATGCGGGGCCATTTCCAGACGCCGCATCGGCCCATGCGCATTACAGATCTTCGATACCCGCTCACATCGAATTGCTCTCTGACAGTGAAGGACAGGTTTACGGGATGGACCGTACGTCCTCCGTACCTGGACGCCTGCTGCGCGACGCATACAGCTCTCGCGATGAGAATGGGCGGCCTGCTGTCGGTTTCACCTTTAATCCTGAAGGCGGCAGGCGCTTTGGGCAACTGACGGAACAGAACATCGGACGCTCGCTCGCCGTTGTTCTGGATCATCGAGTGCAGTCCGTTGCGCGCATTGAAACTCGAATCAGTGATTCCGGAATCATAAGAGGCGGAGGCGCAGGATTCGCGCCGAAGGAAGTAGAGGATCTGGTGGTGGTACTGAAATCGGGCGAGCTCCTGGCGCCGGTGAAGTATGCCTCCGAGGAACAAATAGGAGCGTCGTTGGGAGCAGATTCCATCCAGAAGGGGATCACCGCTGCCATCGCGGCGCTCGTCCTTGTTGTTGCATTCATGCTGTTCTACTACCGCTGGGCAGGAGCGAACGCGGTCGTTGCCATGTTTCTGAACATTGTGATTCTGCTTGGCGCGATGTCTTACTTTCGGGCGCCGCTCACCTTGCCCGGGATCGCGGGGGTTATTCTCACGATCGGCGTCGGTATCGATTCGAATGTGCTGATCTTCGAAAGAATTCGCGAGGAAATCCGCGCCGGTAAGCCGGCGGTTTCCGCAGTAGCAACGAGCTTCAAACGCGTGTTCATCACATTGGTGGATACGCATCTCGCCGCGCTGATATCCGCGACGTTTCTTTTCTTGTTTGGTACCGGCGCTGTCCGAGGATTTGCGGTGACGCTGGCGATCGGCCTCGCCTCAAATATGTTCACGTCAGTCTTCGTCTCGAAGACACTTTTCGATTGGACGCTGTCGCGCACGCGCGGGAATTCGGGGTTCAGTATTTGAACGGTTTGCAAAACCGAAGCACGCGGGCATAAAGCGCGCGGCTACGCGCGACATGTAACGGGAACCACGTAGCCGCGGGCTTTATGCCCGCGTGTTTGCGATCAAAGATTCTTGAGCGCTTCGCGTTTGCTCAACGGACTGAGGCGGTGTTCGTTTTGGGCGACATATCGACGGATTTCGTCGGGGTCGGTCCATGCGTATTGCCTCAGCGCCCACCCGATGGCTTTGCGGAGGAAAAACTCATGAGAGTCGAGTGACGGCTCGATGCAGTCGTAAAGCAGACGAAGGTCGGTATCTTTCTTGAAACTGAGCTGGCAGATGATCGACATTCGCCGCTTCCACATATTGTCGGAGCGGCTCCACGCGCGCATTGCCTTCCCGATGTCTTTAGGAAAACCTTTCAACAGACCGCCGACTGTGTGGTGCAGGCCGTCGACTAGATCCCACCAGGCGCCGGTGACGATCATCTCCTCGTATATCGGCAGTGCGTCGGGCGTTTGAAACGATCGCGCGTTTTTGTAGGCGCAGAACGAGATCGCGAAGTAACGCTCCTCGCGGAATTTTGCGTTGCGCCAGATAAACAACACGGCGTCGCGCCACGCTTCGGCGGTTGGAAACGATATATCTGCGAAGTGTTCTTTGAAAATCCGGCGCTGAACCGGCGCCATGATGCCGTAATAGGGCATCTCCGATTTCATGTATGCTTGCGCGCCTGCCGCAATTTCGGGGTCACCTGCCCGACGTAGCTCGGTCCGTAGTTTTGCCTGTAGTTTTTCGACCTCGGTTCGTCGAACCGCTTTCACGAGACGATCTCCTTCACTCGTCCGACGATGCCGTTTTCAAGCATCACTTTGATGCCGTGCGGATGGAAGGCTGATTTCGTCAGCAGTCTTTGAACGATGCCTTCGGTCAGTTTGCCGGTTCTCTGGTTTTGCTTTTCGACCACGCGGACTTTCATGCCGGGCTGAATGTCAGAGCGCGTTTGTCCTGTCGCCATGTCTATTCATTCCGAAGCGCCGACACCGGATCGATGCGCGTGGCGCGCCGCGCCGGAAAATAGCCGCCGGCGAGCGCTAAAAGGCCGACGGCGAAGACTGCAAGCACGGTTACTTGCAAGTCTGTTCCGCTCATCTGATAGAGCAGTGATTGAGCGGCTCGCCCTAACAGGAATGCGGCCGGCAATCCGATTACGACTCCGATCGATGCCAGCAGAAGGATTTCTCTTACGATCAACCACCTGACGCGTGTCAGCGGAGCGCCCACGGCAATGCGAATACCGATTTCACGCGTGCGGCGCGAGACGAGATACGACATCACTCCGTATATTCCGAATCCGGCCAGAGTCACCGAAAGAAGTCCGAACGCAAGCGACAGCAGCATCATCATGCGCTGTGCGCCGAGGGTTTCGTCGATCTGCGTGTCGAGAGTCTTTATCTCTGCCACCGGCAGCGAGGAATCCAACTCGCGAACCTTCCCACGAATGGTATTCATCAGCGCATCGGGTTGAACGCCACTACGCACGTAGAACGTCATCTGATTCAGGTCTTTGTTTTGCAGATACGGTGTGTAGATGAAACGCTTCGTCTCTTCGTCGACCTTGCTGTGAATGCTGTTTTTGACGACGCCGACGATC
>Ga0075421_100008992_pt1 | contig 12301 bp, 10 predicted proteins | sample SoiMetdeltSBSDD5_FD_75292 | JGI IMG/M metagenome (GOLD analysis project Ga0075421, IMG submission 75292) | Bulk soil microbial communities from a Populus tree surrounding site in Tennessee, USA - Soil MetaG P. deltoides SBSDD5 | ecosystem: Environmental > Terrestrial > Soil > Tree plantation...
GTCCAGGCATCCATCAGCGTTTCCGTCGAAACGGACAGGTAAGTGGGTCCGCTCGGTTGCCGCTGCGCCAGCTCGCCGGCACGGATCACGCTTTCATAGAGCGTGTAGGCGCTGCCCGCGACCGAGGAATACTTGACGATTGTATCGACCAGGCTGGTCGTGCCGCCGACGATGCTGAGGTTGTTCATCCACTGAGCGCCCGGATCAAATTCCGGCTGCTCGCCGTAGGTCATCGACTCGCCGGAGATCACCACCATCGGAACTCCGCTGACAAATGCGCCGTGGATACCCATGGCGCCCTGCAGCAGGCCGGCGCCCGCGTGCAGCAATACGCCCTGCATACGCCCGGTTGCCAGGGTGTAGCCCGCGGCGATGTCGACTGCGAGCGTTTCGTGCCACACGTCCAGCAGCTTGGGCCCCTCCTTGCGCCGATGGATCTGGTCCGCCATGGCTTCCCAGACGGGCGCCCATTCGGTGCCCGGAGAGGACAGGATGTATTCAACTCCGAGCTTGCGGAATGCTTCGACTAAGGCGCTGCCGCCGTCGAACTGGTTCTTTTTCATGGTTGGTCTCCCCGAGTGTTTTTATAGTGTGTATTATCTCATGCCTGAACGTGCAAGCCCCCTTGCGGGCTGCTGATCTCAATTCTGGAGCATCGCTTTCAGGCGACGAAGTCATTTTTACCCCCGTATTCAACTGCGCGGACAGACCCTCATCTGAATGCGCCGGTCCATAGGCTCATCAGATTCGGCGATAACTCTCGCCAAGACGCAAAGCATGCCATGAGCGAGGTCGAAGTGACGCCAAGTTTAAAATTTTCTCCTTTGCGTCTTAACGCCTTTGCGAGACAAGACTCTTCTCTCATTTTGTGACCGCATCCCGGTCAAAATCCCGAACGAACTGTGCGTCGAGTGAAGCGACAATGTTTGTCCTAGCGGCTAATCTCACACGATTTGCGAGATGGAGGAAGGCAATTTCCTCGATCCAGTTCGATTGCGGGGAAGATTCGATTGATGGGGAATACAGTTCAATCCTGGCATCCTCGCTTCGTCTTAAGATAATAATTTACCCGCCGATTTGCCTTCCACGCGGCGAGACTACTTCGCCGTGCCCGGCGCGCTTTGCAGTAGTGCCCCAAGTTCTTTCTTCCAGAATTTCGCCCGACCGGTGGTGCCGTGACCGGCCGTCTCCTCGCCGCCGGGGATCAGCAACACGCGGCCGTTTCTCACGCGCTTGATCTCGCGGTCCAGCACTCCGAGTTCCGGTGGGTTGCGCTCGTCGTCCGCCGAGTTGATCGCCAACAGTGCCGCTTGGATACGTTCCAGTCCTGGCGAGGGATTGTAGTCCCGCGACGAATCCCATTGATACAGGAGGTCGTTGGCATCGCCTCTGAACGGCGCGCTCAGGCGCTGGTTGAGCAGCGCGTCCGCCTTCTCGCGCGTCGGAGCCGTCCTGTATAGCGCCTGATTCCCGCCGCTGGTCGCGATGGAGTAGAACACAGAGGAGAACTGCGCGCTGCGAGGTTGCTTGGTATAGTCGCCGTTCATCCACTCCGGGTCGTTGCGGATGGAATCGATGATCAGGCGGCGCATCATCCAGTTGCGGCCGGACATTTCAGTCGGCAACGACGCCATCGGCACCGCAGCATCCATGAAGTCCGGATATTTCTGGGCCCAGATCCAGGTCTGCATGCCGCCCATTGAATTCCCTAGCACGAGCCGCAAGTGGCGCACGCCCAGGTGCTCCGTGACCAGTCGGTATTGGGCATCGACCATATCGTCGTAGTTGTATTTCGGAAACTTCATTCGCAGGCCGCCCGAGGGCTTGCTCGATTTGCCGGTGCCGATCGCGTCCGGAAGGATGATGTAGTAGCGGTTGGCGTCTAGCGGCTGCCCGGGGCCGAAGAGTTCACCGGCGAACGCTGGTGTAAGCATGTTGGCACCCGATCCGCCAGTACCGTGCAGGATGAGCACCGGCTCACCGGTGGGCACGCCCACGGTCGTGTAGTGAAGGCTCAGTTCGGGCAGTATTTCGCCAGTGTGAAAGCGAAAGTCGCGCACCACCCAGGCGCCTTCCTTCGGAGATGGGTATTCGGCGGCCGAACTGACGACGGCAATCAAGAAGCAGAGAAGACTGCAAGTCATGAGCGAGGAGACTTTAGAGCACTTCATAAGGACCTCCTTCACCAACGATTAGAATCAGTCAACCGATTGTCAGACTTTTACTTCAGGCACGTCTCAACCCACCCGTCAGGTCTAGTTCGCCTTGTTTTCGGGAACGATCTCCGGCTCGATGGTAAAGAGATCGGATTTTGCCGAATCAACGGAGATGCGGACCCAATGCGTGTCCGGATCGCCGAAGGTTTCGACCCGCGTGAAGTTCTCGAAAAGCCGCTTCGACTTCTTGCTCAGGAGCGGTTTGCTGACATGAAAGAAATGAGTGTCGCCATGCACGTACAAGGTCGGTCTCTTGTAGGTTTCCATCTCCTCAGCCAGCGCATTCAAGATTTCGTCGTAGCCGCTTGGCGCTGGCTTCACCGGCACCTTGACTTCAGGGAAGCGAAGGAAGTGCCTGCGCACGAGGCTCGGCGTCCACTGTGTTTCAAACCCTGGATTGGCCTGGGTGAACAGCACCAGCCCAATACTGTTCTTCGCTTTGGCGTCGGCAAACGCTTTCTTCATCCAGGCGACGTTTGCTTTCGTCCTTTCGGCGTGTTCGACATCCATTTCGCTTGTAACGCCCTTGTTGTTGTTACTACCGACGACATGTAACGTGACGAACGTCACGCCGTTCAATGACCATATTAGATTTTCACGGTACTGCTTGAAACCCGCTTCCTTCGCCTGGCTATCAACGGCGATAGTCTTTTGGCCCAGGCTGCGTCCTTCAGGGAAAAACATCTCGCGCACCTTGGCCAAGCGTTCCATCGGATCGAACTTGCGCGCCTTTAGTTTGAAGCAGTCGCTCCAATCGTTATCCCCCGGAGTCAGGAGAAAAGGATTAGCCGATTTCTGGAATGTCGCCAGAACCCGTTGAAAGTTCTCGTCGGTGCAGGGCATGGTGATTTTGTCAGGGTCCCGTTCGTAGGGGTTAGGATCAGCCTCGAAATCGCCAACGTGAACAATGAACGCAAGGTTTTCCCGGTTGGTGGCGGCCATCAAGCGGTCGAACTCCTGCTCCGCCACCTTAGAATAGGACGTGTCGCCAACAACACCGAATTGGAATTTTTGGCTCTGCGCGTTAACGATACCAACGAATGCAACGAAACAAATGGCCGCAACCAACGCAGTTAAAAAAATCATGCGGTGCCCAGCGGTGTTTGATTTGTTGATCACCTGGCTGCCCTCCTGTCATGTGTCGAATAGAGCGTTACTTGCAGGCTAACTATTAAGCCAAACAATCTATGTATTACGTTTTTTCTTTTAGATCTCCCAAGAACGAAATGCATGGAATATCCCCGTCGCCAAGATCTTGCTTACGTAACCTACGCTGCTTTATGAGCAAAAGCGGGGAGAAGATAACTCCTCCCGGCTTGAGTGGTAAGTCAGACCTTAGGGGCGTTGGCGCGTCCTTGACCACCCACGTGTGAGGCAACTCTGAAACAAGGCTCCTGGAAAATCGTCCAGGAGCCTTGTTTGTTTCAGTGGATGATTTCACTGAACAGGTAATGGCATACCGGTAGTTCCCAGCGGTTGATCCATGCACGAGATTTTTCCTAGGGGTTGTCCGGTTCCTCCAATCTCTCCCGCGGTACTCGGGGAGTTGTCGCGTCGATTACCATCGCTATTCGCTGTGCAGAATTTCGTTCCGGAAAGAAACGGGCTAGTCGGAAATTCCAGGATTTTGCTATTGTTTGTTGCCGAAGAATTTCTCAGTCCGGTTGCGTTGACTGGATTTCGAAAAACTTCGACCGAATTGCTCGTTCCGTAGAAAACGGTGTAAACGATAGCATTCCGCTCATTGACCGACGCCCAGATATTTCCGCTATTGTCCAAAGCGATGCCGTCAACTCCCTCAAGTCGCGGATCAGCGCGAAAGAGGTTTCCTAGGCAAAGTGTGTTAGCCGTGAACGTGTCGTCACAACCGAGGTTACTTTGAAGATTGCCGAGTTTGTCGAACTTGATCAGCCACAACGCTCCTCTTGCGGTGTCCGCGACCAACAGATTGCCCTCGGCGTTGAAAGCAAGTCCATTCGCGACGAGATTCTGCGGGCTGTTTGCAGCGGGCAGCGGCTGTACGGTTGCATTAACGCGGCCCACGCCATCGGTCAGTAACCCCCCGAAGTTGTCGTCGTTAGTCATCGGCTGGATGCGGAAGACCTCGGTCACAGCACCGAGCGGCGGAATCTTCCAGACTCTTCCCCTACCAGTCGTTCCGTCCCCGGTCCAGAGATTGCCGTTGCGGTCAAAGGCAAGCCCGTTGGTGCCAGCGACTCCTGTGGCGTAAACGTTTGCAGTCGGAGGGGTTACAGCATTGGGGGTAAAATATGAAATTCTATCTCCGTCGGAAACAAAAACGTCGCCGGCAGCATTTAACGCTAGGCCGGATGGAGAGCACTGGGCAGTACCAGAGGAGGCGGGAATATTGCCAACCACCACGAGCCCGGGGTTGGCTAGATCTATTTTCCAGACGGGGCACGAAACTCCCGCACCTGCGTTTCTCCCTACTGTATATAAATTCCCGGATTTGTCCCCCGTCAACCCTTCTATGGCCAACGGGGTCGTAACGAGCGTGGTAAACGTTGCATTTGACGGATACGGTGCTTGAGCAGACCGGGCTGTTGACCATCCTAAACTCAATACGAACACGATAAGTAATGCATTGAAAACTTTTGCTTTCATGGCTTTGCTCCTCGTTTCCTGTCTGTGTTGTTTTTAGGGTTGGCTGCCACCGGCGTCCGGCCATCTCTACGGGTAGCCCTGCAAAAGGTTGACCATTTTTTCATGTTGAGTATCTCTGTGCCAGTCGCGTATCGGATCCGGCAGTCGAGATTAGCTTTTTCACTCTGCGGTCGTTGAAAATTTGCTCTGGTGTGCAGGCGAATGCTCAGCAATGAAGTCGCAAAAACGACGCGACAGGTTTTTTGGCTTCGCCGCTGGCAGATTAAAATGCTCTCTGCCGAGCTTCAGCCGAACCGCTTTAGAGAACCTATAGGGACCAACAGGCAAGACGACCTAGACCCGAGCCCCGAAATGGTGCGGCTAGTATTGACGTAATCCATTGGAGAGCAGGTCGAGCTGTTGTAACTCAAATAAAGCGCCCCGTCGGACTCCCCACGAGATTTCCATCGAACCTAATAAACATTCTGGTTCACGCCAGGCCGTAGAACGCCCGCGGATTGTCTTCGACAATCTTCTTGTGCTGCGCGGCGCTGATGCCGCCGCTATCTTTGAGCGTCGTCAGCGCGTCCAACTCCGTCGACGAGTCGGCGTGGCCGTAATCGGTGCCGATCATCAAGGTGTTCTCACCCATGCAGCTCTTGATGAGATACGGCACGTCGTCACCGATCTGACAGGTCACGAAGATGCCGCAGCGCTCGAGCAGGTCATCGGGCAGGCGATTGCCGACTTTGTCCAAGCGCCGGCGCAGCTCGTAGACCACCCACGGCACCCACGTTGCCGCTGTTTCGATGAAGCCGAAGCGGAGCTTGGAAAATTTCTGCGGGATGCCGCAGTTGATGAGGCGGAACATCGCCCCGACGTTGAAAATTCTGTACTGGTTGAAAAAGTCCCGGCTGCCGTCGGGATTGACCATCATGTCCACCGCCGCGGCGCTGCCGTTGGATTGGTGCAGGCCGATGCAGAAATTCATTTTCTCGGCTTGCTCGTACAAGGGAAAGAAATAGGGGTCGCTGATCTGTCGCGCGCCTTCGAGCGGGCGCATGAAAACGCCGCAGCCGCCGTTCTCCTTGGCGAACTTGAGCTGGTCGAGCGCGTCCGGCATGCTGAGCAGCGGCAAGTTCGCCATCCAGCGTAAACGCCCCTTGCTCTGTTTCCACACATCCGCCATCCAACGATTGTAAGCGCCGCACAACGCCACCTCGGTATCGGCGCGTTCAGTCACCTGGTCGAGAAAGATACTCGTGTAGAGAACCTGGATATCGATCCCCAACTCGTCCATATGCTTGACGCGCGCACCCACGTCGGCCAGATCGCGCGTCGCCATGTCGGTCGCCATATCGCGGCCGATCTCCGCCGATTTCTTGTCGAGATCGGCTTTGCTAAAGGTGAACCGGAACAGGCCGCGGATCTTGCCGTCGATCACCCAATGCGCTTTTTGATCGTCATCCTCCGGCGTAAACAACTGGGGCCGAAACTTTTTTTCCGCTGGTGTCAGGTAGTCCCACGTCAGCGGACTTTCAACCACATGCGCGTCAGCGTCTACCCACCCCATGGCCTGTCCTCCCTCTGCTGGGTTTTCGGTCTTCGGTAGGGCGACCGGCCGGTCGCCCTACCGACCCGGAACCGGAACATTCTTAATGCAGCACCGCCCCGCCGTTGACGAGAATTGTTTGTCCGGTGACGAAGGTGCTCAAATCGGATAACAAATAGAGCGCAGTGCCGACCAGATCTTCCGGCTGTTCGATGCGTTTGAGGATTCTCGTCGAAGCCGAGCACTCGTAATTTTTGAGCGCTTCGTCGGTGGCTTTTTCCTCGCTCATCGTCGCCCCGGGAGCCAAAGTGTTCACACGGATATTATCGGGGCCGAGCTCGCGCGCCAGCACGCGACTGAAACCGACCACCGCGGCCTTCGATGTCACATAGTGCATCATCGTCAGGCCGCCATTGAAAGCCATATTAGAGGAGATATTGACCACACTGCCCTGTTTGCGTTGTTGCATCGCCGGCACCACCGCGCGGCTCGCGAGCCAGAGACCCTTGACGTTCACCGCAAACATACGATCCCAAGCTTCCTCGGTGATCTCTTGCCAGCTGCCCTTTTCCGCCGGCACGCTCATGAAAATCGCGGCGTTGTTCACCAACCCATCGATCTTGCCATAAGCATCGAGCGTTTTTTTCGCCATCTCCTGGCAACTGGCAAAATTGGCCACATCAACTTTGGTCGCCAACGCTTTGCCGCCGCTATCCTTGATCGCCTTGGCAACACCCGCCGCGGCTTTTCCATCGATATCGGCGATCACTGCGGTGCCGCCTTCGCGCGCGATCCCCAAGCAATAAGCTTTGCCGATACCATGCCCGCTGCCGGTAACAACCACCACCTTTTCGTCTAATAATCCCATCTGGAGTTCCTACTCATGTAGCTGTACTTTGAGCGAACAAGTTCAGCGCTTATCCAACACGTATCACCGCCTGTTTAGCGTTGTCAAAACTGGCTCGAAGGAATAGCTCTTTGGCGTCATCTCATGGTTTCAATATTTTGCGCAGCTTCGCCTTAAGATCGGCCGGCAGACCCATAAACTCGGTCACCAACTTTTGCACCTGCTGCGCCGAAACCGGAACGATTTCAATTTTGCCTTTCTCGGCCTCTGGCTAGCACCGGGCTGTTGTCGCTGTCAACACGGCAAAAAATGCCGTGCAAAAAATGCCGGAGCTGAAACTTTCAATTTATTCTTACTTCAAGACTTGACTGGCATTGCCGGTCCAGACACGCTCTTCCTGTCAAATGGTTCGGTCTCAACCCCACCACGGAGGTTCATCATGGCAGGAGCCAACAAGCCCCAAAGTAAATTCACGGAAATGCAGGGAATCAAGCTCCACTATCTAGAATGGGGAGAGCCCGGCAGGCCAGATCTCTTGTTGGTTCACGGTTGGACAAATTTTTCATATAGCTGGTCGACCGTCGCGGAATATTTTCAGGACCGCTTTCACATCATCGCGCCCGACCTGCGCGGCCACGGCGATAGCGACAAACCGCAAACGGGTTATCGCCTGAGCGATTTTACCGACGACATTCGCCGGCTCATCAAAAATCTAGGTTTGCGCCGGCCAGCCTTCGTCGGCCACTCTTGGGGCGGCAACATCGGTACGATCCTCGCGTCCGACTCAGGCGATCTGATTTCGCGCGCCTTCCTCGAAGATCCCGTCTATTGGCGCATGCTCCATGCTTTCGTAACGAGCTTGCCGGGAGCGATGGCCAGGCACCACAAGCCGGAAGCCGAGATCCGAGCTGAGGCGAAGCAGAAGGGCCTGTCAGAAGCCGATGAAGATCTGGAGGTTTATCGCAATCATCACTTTTCCGCCGACGCGCTCACCCGTTTGCTCACGGATAACCGCGACTGGGTTTTTGCATTTGAAGATCATTTTAAGCGGATCGCCGTGCCGACAAAAGTCCTGGTCGCCGACAGCAAAGCCGCTCCGCCCGGCGCAATCATGCGCGAGGAGATGGCTTACATTCAAAGCATCGCTTCGCCGCAGGTGAAATTCGAATTCTGGGAAGGCGTCGGCCACGGCATGAAAGCGGCAAAACCCGCGGAATACAACAAGGCGTTGGAGTCGTGGCTCTCGGGCTGAACTGTTCGCGACAACCGTCTTAGCTCGCGCTGCGCCTGTTCACCCAATCCAAAATTACGCCATTGGTTTCTTCCGGCGCTTGCCAGAAAAAACCATGGGATTGCCCTTTGAGAACTTTCATCTCCGCGCCCGGAATCCGTTCCATCAGCACTTTCGATTGCGCGATGTGATTGCTGCCCACCGTGTCGGCTTCCCCGATGAGCACCAGCGTCGGCGCCTTGACGTCGCCCAGGCGGTGCGTGCCTTCGAAATTGTGCCGCGCCATGCAGAGGTGGATAAACTCCGGCAGCTTGGCATGGGTCGCCCAGGCGAGCTTGAAAAACTCTTCGACTTTATCGCGGTTCTTGTCGCGATAGTCTTTGGTAAAAAACGTGTCGGATTCGACGATCTCATCGTAAATGAATTTCTCAAAGCCCATTTCAACCATGTCGAGAACCAGCCGATGAGGCAAACCGGGAATGCAATCGGAACCGGGCCGCGCCGCCGGGCCGGAGCCGCTAGCCGCCATAATCAGGCTCTTCACACGGCCCGGGAAGTTCTGCGCCAGCGATAGCGCGATCCGCCCGCCCATCGAGTGGCCGATCAAATGCGCCGGGGGAATCTTCAGATGATCCATCAGCGCCACGATATCCAGGGCCATTTGCTCGATCGTGTAGACCTGCTGCTCAGCGACAGATCGGCCGCAACCGCGCGGATCATGAAAAACAATGTTCAAAGAATCTGCCAGCGGCATCTGCGATGGCTTCCAGACTTCTCCGGAATAGGCGGTTGAGGGAACGAAAATCAGAGGTTCGCCACTGCCGTGGGTTTCGTAATAAAGATCGACGCCGGTAGGTAGCTTAATGTTGGGCATGGTTGAATCTCCCCGGCTTCGCTTGGTAGACCTCAGGAAGAGTTGCTGTTATCCGAATTCTCATTCATGTCATCCTGGGAATAATTCCAAAAACGTTGCAGTTTTTACCTTGGGCATAGATGCAGATACCAACGAAAATAAGCATAGCGGTGATGTCGTGCGTGACCGCAATGCCAAGAATTCTGCGTTTCATTTTCTTGATTGCCACATGGACTTTTCGTCGTTGTAAGCTTGCCGCTCAATATCACAAATTTTACCGGGGAGTCGAGACCGGCGCGCGGCTGCTTGCGCGATGGCCGAGTCCTGTCATAGAGTCGCCCGTCGAGAATTCTGCCGTTCGGTTCGCATTTCTGGAGGATCGATTATGAAACGTATGTCGCTGTTGGCGATATTGTTTTCAATCCTATGCGCGTCCGCGGCATTGGCCGCGGATCGGCTGCGCATTGCTTACAGTTCTATCAGCGGCGCTTACACCGGGATTTGGGTCGCCCACGATGCGGGGCTCTTCGCCAAAGAAGGCTTGGAAGATCAAATTATTTTCATACCCAGCGCCACTCAACTGGCTCAGGTCGCCGTCGCCGGCGACGTCGATATCGCGTCTTTGGGCGGCGGTCCGCTCATGGCTGCCGGACTCAGCGGCGCCGATCTCAAGGTTTTCGGTAACAACGTCAACAAGATGATCTTTTCGATTCACACCAAGCCCGAAGTCAAAAGCATCGAAGAACTGCGCGGCAAGCGCATCGGCGTCACGCGGTTCGGTTCGAGCACTGACGTTTCGGCGCGCTATGCGCTGCGTAAGTTCAACCTGGATCCCAACAAAGATGTAATCTTGCTGCAGTTGGGCCAGATGACATCGATCTTCGGCGCGCTCAAATCCGGCGCGATCGAAGGGGCCCTGGTGTCGCCGCCGACGCAGTTTCTCTCGGAGAAAATCGGCTTCAAAGAACTGGTAAGTATCACCGACATGGATTTCGCTTATCCCAATCCGGCGATGGCGGTATCCGGAGATTTGATCCGCAAGAAGCCTGATCTGATCGATCGCTTCATGCGCGCCTACGTCCGCGCCGTCTATCGCGCGCGCAATGATAGAGAATCCACAATCAAGACACTCGCCCGATATACTACCATCGCCGACCCGGTCTTGCTCAGCAAGACCTATGACTTTTACATCGGCAAAGTGATCGAGCGCGCGCCCTACATCAACATGCAAGGCATGCAAAACGCTCTCGACGACTTGGCGCGCACACTGCCGGCCGCCAGGAACGCCAAGCCCGAACAATTCGTCGATCTGCGTTTTCTCGACCGGCTGGAAAAAAGCGGATTATTGAAGGAACTATACAAGTAAAAGACTGATTCACACGAAGGAGCGCACGAAGGTCACGAAGTCTCTTCCTATTCCTTCCCCTCGACGGGGAAGGTCAGCATTAGGGGTGATTCCTTAAAACGCGATTCGGCGCATGAAACGGGACCAATTCTTTGTGTGGCGACACCCATTCCAGCCTTTCCTCGTCCAAAGAGGGAAGCAGGAATGGGGGCTTACATCGAACCTTCCTTGAACGTTTGAACTCTTGAACCGCGCGGCGCTAGTTCGGCAGCCAGCACACCGCCGCGATCTCGCTCAACTCTCTTCTCAGCTTCGTCCAAGACGCGCCGGCGTCGTCGCTGCGGTAAAGATAACCGTAGCGGCTCGCGGCAAAGAGAACATTCGGGTCATCCGAATTGGTGCCGAACGTCCACATCGTCGAGTTTGGCTCCACCGGCAGCGGCAGCAATCTCCAGCTCTGGCAGAAATCCTCGCTCTGCGCGATTGCGCCCGACGTTCCGGGCGTGAAATCCCCGAAGCTCAAAAAAATTCTTTTCGCGTTGGCCGGATCCACGGCGATGCCGCGCAGATAGTTTTCCTTGCGCGGGTATTCCCACGGCAGGCATTTCTGCATGTTGCGCGGCTCCCAGCTTTTACCGTTGTCCGTGCTCGCGTAAATTTCACGATTGGCCATGATGAAAACCGTCTTCGGCGGGCCAACGGTAACCGCCACGTTATGAATGTCGCGGCGCTCGGTCACGTCCACGATGCTCCAAGTATCGCCGCCGTCGCTGCTGTGCCGCGCGCCGTCAACTTCGAGACTGGCCCAGATATGGTTCGGCTCTATGGGATCGACGGCGATCCCCGTGAATCTCGGCGTGCCGACAGCCTCGCATTCCGCCGCTACTTCCACCGGCCGCTTCTCCCAATTCCGACCGCCGTCCTTGGAACGAAAGAGCATCGCCGGCGTCGGCGTGCCGGTTCCGACAAAAACATTATCGGGGTTGACAGGATCGAGGCCGATCGCCCAGATGTAGTGAGGATTGAGCGCCGAGTCGAGGTATTTCCAGTTCGCTCCCGCATCCTCGCTGCGATAGAGACCTCTTTCCGTCCCCGCAAAAAGAATGTTGTGCTGCTTGGGATGCATCGCGATACACCGCACCGACGCCTCATAGGCAAACCCGCGCCGCGGCCCGATGCGCGCCCAGGTCTGCCCGTTATCCTCGCTGCGCATGATGCTTTGACCGATCGTGCCGACAACAATCGTTACATCTCTCATAGCGCCTCCCACGGTTTGAACGTTTTGAACGGCCTGAACGATTTGAACTAGCTATATGTTGACCCGATGCATATCCCGGCTGCGCGGCCCCGCGATCGCATCGGGGCGCAAAATTTCATCCAGCCGCGCGAGATCCTCTTTGCTGAGTTTGATTTCGGTTGCCTTGATGTTCTCTTCCAGGTGATTGCGAGTCTTGTTGCTCGGGATCGGGATAATGTCGCTTCCTTGCGCCATCAACCACGCCAGAGTCAGCTGCGCCGGAGTCGCATCTTTCTCCTTCGCCATCTCTTCGAACTTCGCCAGCAGTTGGAGATTTCGCTCCAGGTTGCCGGGCTGAAAACGCGGATGATTGTTCCGCCCATCGCCGTCGCTCATATCTTTCTGACCATGCACCA
>Ga0075421_100008993_pt1 | contig 12300 bp, 12 predicted proteins | sample SoiMetdeltSBSDD5_FD_75292 | JGI IMG/M metagenome (GOLD analysis project Ga0075421, IMG submission 75292) | Bulk soil microbial communities from a Populus tree surrounding site in Tennessee, USA - Soil MetaG P. deltoides SBSDD5 | ecosystem: Environmental > Terrestrial > Soil > Tree plantation...
TGGCTGCAACGCGGTCAACCGGATGATCGATGCCGGCCTCAAGGGCGTGGAGTTCATCGCCGTGAACACCGACGCGCAGGCCTTGCTCATGAGCGACGCCGACGTGAAGCTCGACGTCGGCCGCGAGCGCACCCGCGGTCTCGGTGCGGGATCCGACCCCGAGGTGGGTCGCGACGCCGCCGAAGAGCACCGCGACGAGATCGAAGAGGTCCTCAAGGGCGCCGACATGATCTTCATCGCCGCCGGCGAAGGCGGCGGCACCGGCACCGGCGGGGCGCCGATCATCGCCGAGATCGCCCGCAGCGTCGGCGCGCTCACCATCGGCATCGTGACCCGGCCGTTCACGTTCGAGGGTCGCCGGCGGGCGATCCAGGCGCAGAACGGCGTCGAGTGGCTCAAGGGCAAGCTCGACACGCTCATCGTGATCCCGAACGACCGGTTGCTCCAGCTGTCCGACGAGCACACGTCGATGCTGAACGCGTTCAAGATGTGCGACGAGGTGCTGCTCCAGGGTGTCCAGGGGATCGCGGACCTGATCACGACGCCGGGGCTGATCAACACCGACTTCGCCGACGTGCGCATGATCATGAAGGACGCCGGCACCGCGCTGATGGGAATCGGCTACGCGTCGGGGGAGGGCCGGGCGATCAGCGCAGCCCGGGCCGCGATGGCGAGCCCGCTGCTCGAGGCGAGCATCGAGGGCGCTCGCGGCCTCCTGCTCAACGTCTCGGGGCCGTCGGACCTCGGCCTGTTCGAGGTCAACGAGGCGGCCGAGATCGTCTGCCAGTCGGCGCACCCGGACGCCAACATCATCTTCGGAGCCGTCATCGACGACGCGCTGGGCGACGAGGTCCGCATCACGGTGATCGCCGCCGGCTTCGATCGGTACGAGGGCGAGCGCAACCGCCGGCGCGCCGGCGACGTGCGCCCGCAGCCCCTCGGTCTCCAGGAGGAAGAGGCGGCGCTCGGCAGCCCCAACGACGACCTCGACTTCGAAGACGACGACTTCGACGTCCCCGAGTTCCTGAAGTAGGCCGCAGGCGAGCTTGGGGCACATCGCGCTCGAGGTCGACGGCGCGCGTGTCGCGTTCACGGACCGGCACGGCGGCGTCTCGGCGCCGCCGTACGACACCGCCAACCTCGGCTTCGCCACCGGCGACGATCCGAACGCCGTCAGCGAGAACCGCAGGCGGGCCGCGCACGAGTTGGGCGACGCGCCCGACGCGCGCGGCTGGGCCTGGGTTCGGCAGGTCCACGGCGCCCGCGTCGTCGAGGTCGACGCTCCGGGTAGCGGGGGTGACGCCGACGCGCTCGTCACCGCCGGGACCGACGTCTCCCTCGTCGTGCTGGCCGCGGACTGCGCGCCCATAGCGCTCATCGCCGACGGCGTGGTCGCGGCCGTGCATTGCGGGTGGCGGGGGCTCGTCGCGGGCGTGCTGGAGGCCGTTACGCGAGTCGTGCGCGAGCGCAGTCGCGGGTCGGTCCGCGCTGTCATCGGCCCCTGCATCTCACCCGCGCACTACGAGTTCGGCGCCGACGAGCTCGAGCAGGTGAGGCGCCGCCTGGGCACGGCGGTCGAGGGCCGCACGGAATCGGGCAGCCTCGCCCTCGACCTGCGCGCCGGCGTCGGCGCCGCGCTGGCCTCGGCGGGCGTTGAAGACCGCACCGACGTCGACGTCTGCACGTACGCGTCGCCCGACTATTTCTCACATCGACGCGACGGCGTCACCGGCCGCCAGGCGTTGATCGTGACCCGTCCCCGGTGAGCGACGTCGCGACCGCGATCACCGAGGTTCGGGCGCGGATCGCCGACGCGGCGCGTGGCGCGGGACGCGACCCGGACGCAGTCCGACTCGTCGCCGCTACGAAGACCGTGCCCGCCGAGCGGGTCGCCGAAGCCGTCGCGCTCGGCGTGACGGACGTGGGGGAGAACCGGGCCCAGGAGCTCCTCGCCAAGGCCGACGCCCTCGGGGCGGCGACGCCGCCGACGGGGACCGACGTCTGCTGGCACTTCCTCGGACGCCTCCAGCGCAACAAGGTCCGGAGCCTCGCCGGGAAGGTCACGTGGTGGCAGTCGGTCGACCGCGAGGCGCTCGGTGTCGCGATCGCCCGGCACGCTCCCGCCGCGCAGGTGCTCGTCGAGGTGAACCTCGCCGACGAGCCGCAGAAGGGCGGATGTACGCCCGCCGACGCGCCCCGGCTCGCCGACGCGCTGCGGCGGCTGGGTCTGCGCGTCGAGGGCCTCATGACCATCCCGCCCGCCGGCGACGATCCCCGGCGATGGTTCGCCGCGCTGCGCGAGTTGGGCGGCGATGTCGGCGTGCAGCACCTGTCCATGGGGATGACCGACGACTACGAGATCGCGGTGCAGGAGGGCGCGACCATGGTGCGGATCGGACGGGCGATCTTCGGGGCGAGGCCCGGATCCGGTCCCGGGTGAGCACCGAGGCGGCCGGCGCGGTTGCCGCGCTCCGGCCGGGAGCCGACGGTAGGATTCGCGCACGGGGAGGTAGTCGAGCCCGTGGCTTCTATGTGGCGTCGAGCGATGGTGTACCTGGGGCTCCAGGACGACGACGAGTTCGACTTCGACGCGGACTACGACGAGTACGACTACGAGGACGACACCGGCAGTGCGCCGGCGCGTGAGCGAACGCCTGCTCGCGTCCCACGCGACGCGTCCGACGTGCGGCCGTTGCACGGCGACCAGTTGCACGAGGCGGTCGAGCCGCCGCCCATGCCGCGCAACGAATCGGGTTTGGTCCGTCCGGTCCCGCGCGACGAGTCTTCGTCTCTCGTGACGCCGAGGCCCGCCGTGGTTCGACAGCAGTCGTCGTCACCGGTGCAAGTGGTCGAGCCGAGCGGCTTCAACGACGCGCAGGAGCTCGGCGACCGACTGAAGGCGAACCAGGCCGTCGTGCTCAACTTGCGCGGCATCGACCGCGATCTGCAACGCCGCTTGATCGACTTCTCGAGCGGGCTGGCATACGCGGTGGGCGGGACGATACGGAAAGTCGACGACCAGGTGTTCCTCTTGACCCCGACGAGCGTCGAGGTCTCGGAGGAGGACAAGGAGCGGTTGCAGGCGCGAGGCCTGTATCGGGCCTGACCGCCGTGCAAATCGTCTGCTGGGTTCTGCGCATCTACTTGGTCGTGCTCGCAGCGCGCGCGATCCTGTCGTGGTTCCCGGTGCGCCCCGGCAGCCCGCTCACGTCCGTCGTGTCGCTCCTCGCCGATCTCACCGAGCCGGTGCTGCGACCGTTCCGGACCATCATCCCGCCGGTGGGCATGTTCGACCTGTCCTTCATGGTCGTCTTCTTCGTGCTCTTCATCGTCCAAGGCGTCGTCTGCGCCCTGTAGGCATCCGGGGTCGGCGGAGGGTTTCACACTTCGGCCGGGTATCTCGATACCATGGTTTGCCATGGATGTGACTCCCCGTGAGCTGCGGGACACCGACATCCGAGAAGGGTTCCGTGGCTATCACCGCGACGACGTCGACGAATTGCTCGAACGCGCCGCCTCCACTGTCGAAGGTCTCACCGAGCGCGTGCGACAGCTGACCGAGCGCCTCTCGAGCGCGGAGGGAAGCGCCGGCAAGAGCCGCGAGACCGAGGAGATGCTCCAGCGCACGCTCGTGCTCGCGCAGAAGACGGCCGACGAGGCGATCGCCGAGGCGCAGCAGCGCGCGCGCACGCTCCTCGAGGAGTCCGAGAGCAAGGCCCACAACCTCGTGAGCGAAGCCGAGGAGACCTCGCGCCGCATCGCGGAGAACGAGCGGCAACGGCTCGAGAGCGAAGTGCAGGACCTTTCCTCGCGCCGTGACACGCTCAACGCCGACGTCGAGGCGCTCGAGAAGTACGAGAGCGAGTATCGCAGCCGGCTCCGGAAGGCGATCGAGACCGAGCTCGATTCGCTCGGCAAGTTCACCGGCCCGCAGAGGGCGCGTCCGAAGCTCCACGACGTGAACGTGCCGCCGCCGCGCGAGGGGATCGCCAACTCGGGCCGGTCGGCGGCACCGTCACCGAACGCGTCGCAGGCAAAGGCGGCCCCGCCGTCGATGCCGACCGCCGAGATCGGTTCGGTGGACCCGTTCCCGAAGCCCCCGCCGGAGTCGCCGCGGCCCGCGCCGTCGCCGGACCCCGAACCGAGCTGGCCCGCCGCCGACCCGACCTCCTCGGAGCCGGTGCCGAAGCCGCAGGTGGGGGACGCACCCGGGCTCGCGGACTTCGTGCCCGCCGACGAGCCCCTGGAGCCGGAGGTGCTGGACGACGACGCGTTCTTCGCCACGCTGCGCGAGGCGGTGCGCGATGACGCGCCCCTCGGGCCGCGCGACGAAGAGGACGAGGATTTGTACGACGACGAGAAGTCGGAGCCGCCCAAGCGGGGGTTCCGCCGCCGCCGCTAGCGGCCCGGCGCGACCTTCTCCAGCCGAACCGACGCCGTCGATCCGTCGACGTCGACCTGCGCGACACCGGCGTTCGGCGGGTCGCCCTGCTCGACTTCCCACTCTTCGGCGAGCACCTCGCCTTTGATCCACTGCGCATGGTGCCGAGCCGCATCGGCCAGATGCTCGTCGGCCCACATCGTCACGCGCACGCGATCGCTGATCTCGAACCCCGACGACTTGCGCAGGTCGTTCAGCTTCCGAGCCAGCTCGCGCGCCACTCCTTCGCGCCGAAGCTCGTCGTCGAGGGTGGTGTCGAGCGCGACGGCGTACCCACCGTCCTGGGCGAGGGCGAGCTCGGCGTGCGACGTCGCCCGCACCTCGACCTCGTCAGGACCGACGTCGACCGTGTTGCCGTCGCCGAGCTCGATCCGGTACCGCCCATCGGCTTCGAACGCGCGCTGGACCGTTGCACCGTCCACCGAGCGGAGTGCGGACTGGACCTCGGGCATGAGCTTGCCGACGCGTGGGCCGAGCTTGCGGAAGTTCGGCACGACGACGTAGTCGACCAGCCCTTCGAGGCCGGTGATGCGCTCGACCTCGCGCACGTTCAACGCGTCCCTGATCTCCTCGGTCACGTCGTCGCCGAGGCGTCGCCCTTCGGGCAGCAGGACCAGTGCGCGGCGAAGCGGTGTCCGGACCTTGAGGCGCGCGTCGCTACGGGCCGCCAGCCCGAGCGAGACGACATGCCGGGCCTCTGTCATCTCGGCCTCGAGGTCGTCGTCGAGCGCGGCGACGTCCATCGCGGGCCAGTCGACGAGATGGACGGACTCGTCGCGACCGCTGAGGTTGCGATGCATCTCGTCGGTCGCGAAGGGACAGAACGGCGCCAGGAGCTTCGTCACGGTCAGCAAGCTCTCGTAGAGCGCGCCGTGTGCGGCGGGGTCGGAGTCCTTCCAGAACCGCGGCCGTGACCGCCGGACGTACCAGTTCGACAGGTCGTCGACGAACCGATCCAGCGCTTGCGCGCCCCGCAGCGCGTCGTAGCTCTCGAGCGCGTCCGTGACCTCGCCGACAGTTCGATGCAGGCGCGAGCGGATCCACCGGTCGAGCACGTGCTCGACCCGCCCCGCTTGATCGGGCGACCAGCCGTCGAGGCTCGCGTAGGTGACGAAGAACGAGTAAGTGTTCCAGAGCGTGATGAGGAACCGGCTCGTCGACTCGTCGATGCCGGTCTCGGACACACGGCGCGTCGTCCAGGGCGATCCCGCAGAGAAGAAGTACCAGCGCAGCGCGTCGGCGCCGCGGGTGTCGAGGATCTCCCACGGGTCGATCACGTTCCCGCGGGACTTCGACATCTTCTGACCGTCGCCCGCGACGATCAGCGCCAGGCACACGACGTTGCGATACGGAGCCCGGTCGAAGACGAGCGTGTTGACGGCGAGCAGCGAGTAGAACCAGCCGCGGGTCTGGTCGATCGCCTCGGCGATGAAATCGGCGGGAAAGCGCCGCTCGAAGAGCGCCTCGTTGTCGAACGGGTAATGGAATTGCGCCGACGGCATGGACCCGGAGTCGAACCACGCGTCGAGCACGGGTTCGACGCGGTGAGCGCGACCCGAGCACTGAGGGCACGAGATCGTGATGTCGTCGACGTACGGTCGGTGCAGGTCGAGACGGGAGAGATCTTTTCCTGCGAGCTCGCCGAGCTCGGCGACCGAGCCCACGCACGTGTCGGCGTTGCAGTCGCGGCATCGCCAGACGGGGAGCGGCGTCCCCCAGAACCGATCGCGAGACAACGCCCAGTCGACGTTGTTCTCGAGCCAGTCGCCGAAGCGTCCGTGCTTGATGTAGTCGGGATGCCAGCCGATCGTCTCGTTCTCCCGGAGAAGCGCGTCCTTGTGCTCGGACGTGCGCGCGAACCACGTCGGCTTGGCCCAGTAGATGAGCGGCGTGCCGCAACGCCAGCAGTGGGGGTACGCGTGCGCGTAGTCGACGATCGAGACGATGCGCCCCGCCGCCGTGAGCGCGTCGATGAGCGCAGGGTCGGCGTCCTTGACGAACTGGCCCTCGAGCTGCGGGACTGAGGCGTCGAAGCGCGCGTCCGCTCCCACCGGGTTGAGCATCGGCAGCTGCTCCTGCTCGGCGACCTCGCGGTCCACCTCGCCGAACGCGGGCGCGAGGTGGACGATCCCCGACCCTTCGTCGATCGTGACGAAGTCCGCGTTCACGACCCGGCTGGCGCCGGGATCGATGGGCAGGTAGTCGAACGGCCGCTCGTACCGCAGGCCGGCGAGATCGGACACGGGCACCGTCTCGACCACCTCGACGTCTTCGCCGAGCACGTCGGCGACGCGCGTCGCGGCGAGCACGACGTCGCGCCCGCCGTCGGGTGCCTTCACGCGCACGTACTCGATCTCGGGCCCGACCGCGGCGGCGACGTTCGAGACGAGCGTCCACGGCGTTGTCGTCCACACGAGGAGGTCGAAGTCCGCGCCGATCACGGGGAACCGGACATAGACCGAGGGCTCGGTGACGTCCTGGTACGCGCCCGGCTGGCCCAGCTCGTGGCTCGACAACGCGGTGCCGCAGCGACCGCAGTACGGCACGACCTTGAAGCCCTCGTAGACGAGGTCGCGGTCCCACATCTGGCGGAGCAGCCACCAGACGCTCTCGATGTACTCGTTGTTGAGGGTCCAGTACGCGTCCGCGGTGTCGATCCACATCCCGATGCGAGCGGTCAGCGCCGACCAGTCCTCGACGTAGCGCTGCACCGACTCGCGGCACCGCTGGTTGAAGGCCTCGATCCCGAAGTCCTCGATCTCGTGCTTGTTCGTGATGCCGAGCGCCTTCTCGACCTCGACCTCGACCGGCAGCCCGTGGCAGTCCCATCCGCCCTTGCGCGCGACGTACCGCCCCCGCATCGTGTGAAAGCGCGGGTACAGATCCTTGAACGCGCGGGCCCACACGTGATGGATGCCAGGTCGCGCGTTCGCGGTGGGCGGACCCTCGTAGAACACCCACTCCGGCGCGCCTTCGCGCCGCCGGAGGCTCTCGCGGAACGCGTCCTGTTCGCGCCAGCGCTCGAGCACGCGTGCTTCGAGCTCGACGAGGTCGAGCGCGGAAGGTACGGGCGTGAACGCCACTCTTTCTCCTTGTCGCCGTCGCAAGCTCCGGCTTTGCGGGAGCGGTCGGCCAAGCCGCCGCTTCCCGCGCGTAGAGTACAAGCAGCTTCTTTCGTACCCGCCGTCAAAGGACCGACCGTGACGCGCTCCTCCGACCTCTACGACGTCGAACGCGACGCGGTGGTGCTTCGGGTGCACGTCCAACCGGGCGCGGGTCGCAGCGCCGTCGTCGGCCGGCACGGCGATTCGCTGAAGCTGAGGGTCGCGGCTCCACCCGTCGACGGGAGGGCGAACGCCGCCGCGGCGACGCTGATCGCGGACGCACTCGGCGTGAAGGAACGCGACGTGGAGCTCGTCTCGGGGGAGCGCTCGCGGCTCAAGCGCTTTCGTGTCGTCGGGATCGACGTGGACGACGTCGAGGCCCGGCTGCGCCAGGCGCTCGTCGAGGCCGATTCGCGAGTCGGGGAGCCACGCCACCGCCCGGTCTGACGCCCTCGAGGTCGCCGCCGAGCCGCGGCGCGGAATTCCGTGGTCAGGGAGCGGTGTTTGCTCCTACTATCCTGCGCTCCCCGGCACGCTGGCGAGAGCGCCGCCGCCCGTCTCCCACCTGGGAGTTCGCAATGGCAACACGACAGAAGACAGCTGCGCCGAGGAAGGCCGCGCCCGCTCGCAAGGCGACCAAAAAGGGCGTGGTGAAAAAGTCGGCGGCCAGGAAGTCGGCCAAGCAGGTGCCGAAGAAGGCGACGAAGAAGGGCGCGAAGACGGCCAAGAAGCCGCCGGCGAAGCGGCCGACGGCCAAGAAGACCAAGGCCCCGGCACCGAAGAAGGCGGCGCCGGCGAAGCGGCCGGCGGGCAAGGCGGCGGCCAAGGGGACGAAGGACAAGGCGGCGAAGCCCGCCAAGGCCGCGCCGCCGAAGAAGAAGTCGCCGCCGCCCAAGAAGGCGCCCCCGGCGAAGGCGACCAAGACGTCGGCGGCGCCCGCCAAGGCCGCGCCGGCGCCGAAGAAGGCCCCGCCGACGCTGCCGCCGGCCAAGAAGGTCCCGCCGCGCAAGCCCGGATCCGTGATCTGCCCCCTGTCGGGCTGGGAGGTCATGCCCGCCAAGCCCAACCTCTCCGAGCGGACGCTGAAGCGGCTCCGGCAGAAGCTCATCGACGAGCGCGACCAGCAGATCCGCCAGGCCGAAGAGCTCCAGCACGAAGCCGAGGAGCTCGCGCAGGAGCGCGACCCGGGTGATACGCAGTTCGACGAGGAGTCGGGCGAAGGCGACACGGTCAACGTCGAGCGCGAGCGAGACCTGCTCCTGTCGGCGTCGGCGCGCCAGATCGTCGACGCGATCGACCGGGCGCTGAAGCGTATGGACAAGGGGACGTACGGAGTGTGTGTTCCCGCCGGGCGTCGCCTCTCGGTCGAGCGTCTCGAGGCCATTCCGTACGCCGAGGAGTGTGTCGACTGCAAGGCTCGTGCCGAACGACGCCGCTAGCGGGCGCGCGCAGTCCGAGCCTGGCTCCACCCGTCCGACGCGTCGACCCCTCCTGATCCTCGGGCTCGTCGTCGGCGTCGTCCTGCTCGACCAGGTCGCGAAGGCCTGGGTGGTCGCGTCCCTCGCCGACGGGCCCCTCTCGATCATCGGGGACAGGGTCGAGCTACGGCTGAGCCGCAATCCCGGCGGCGCGTTCAGCATCCTGACCGGGTTCACGCCGTTGCTCGCCGTGCTCGCGGCCATCGTCGCCGTCGTGCTCGTTCGCGTCGCCCAGCGAGCGAAGGACCCGGTCATGGTCGTCGCGCTCTCGCTCGTGCTCGGCGGCGCGCTGGGCAACCTCATCGACCGGCTGTTCCGCGCGCCGGGATTCCTCCGCGGCGAGGTCGTCGACTTCGTCCGCGTGGGCGCGTTCCCCACGTTCAACGTCGCCGACTCGGCGGTCACGATCGGCGCCGTGCTGCTCCTGCTGTGGGGATGGCGCGACCGCGACGAGCGGCGCGACGCCGGGTGAGCTGCGTGGCGTGAGCGAGCTCGCCGTGCCGACGACACTGGCGGGAGAGCGACTCGACCGGGCCCTCGCGCTGTTGACCGGCTGGAGCCGGGCGGAGGTCGCCCGTCTCATCGACGAGGGCGCGGTGCTCGTCGGGGGACAGCCGGTCGTGAAGAGCCACCGTCTCGAGGCCGGCGCGCTCGTGGAGCTGCTCTCCGAGCCGCCGCCGGACCGGCCGCCCGGTCCCGAGCCCGTGCCGGTCGACGTCCGCTTCGCCGACGACGACCTGGTCGTGGTCAGCAAGCCGGCCGGGCTGGTCGTGCACCCGGGGGCCGGACATCCCGGTGGCACGCTCGTGAACGGGCTGCTGGACCGGTTCCCCGAGCTGTCCGACGTCGGCGACCCCGCGCGGCCCGGCATCGTTCACCGCCTCGACCGCGACACGAGCGGGCTCATGCTCGTCGCGCGGTCGCCGCGGGCGTACGACGTGCTCGTCGCCGCGCTCGCCCGACGAGACATCGACCGTCGTTACCTCGCGCTGGTCTGGGGCCGCTTCGACGCGCCGCGTGGGGTCATCGACGCGCCGATCGGCCGGTCACCGACGCGGCGCACCCGCATGGCGATCCGGGACGAGGGCCGGGCCGCGCGCACTGCCTACGAGGTGCGCGGGGAGTACGGCACACCCGCGGTGAGCCTCGTCGAGTGCCGCCTCGAGACGGGACGCACGCACCAGTTGCGGGTTCACCTCAGCGCAGTCGGACACGCGGTCGTCGGCGACGCCGCGTACCGCGGCGACCGCCCGTCTCTCCGACCGGGCCGGCCGTTCCTGCACGCGCACCAGCTCGCCCTCGATCACCCGACGACGGGCCGGCGCCTCAGCTTCGAGGATCCGCTGCCGCCCGAGCTCGCGTCGCTGCTCGCCGGGCTCGGCGCGCCGTCAGACTGACGACTTCGCGGGCGCGTCCGGGTGGCCGACGCGGGTTCGCTCGACGAGGTCGGCGAGGGTGAAGCCCTCCAGGAGTCGCCCCATCTCCTCCGAGACGCACACCCAGACCTCCTGCAGGATGCAGTGGCCTTCGCAGTGGTCGTGCTCGCCCATGAGGGTCGTCAGCGGCCCCTCGACGGCGGCCAGGATCTCCGCCAGCGTGATGTCCTCGGGCGCCCGGGCGAGCACGTACCCGCCGCCGACGCCTCGCTTCGACCGGACCAGCCCTGCGCCCTTGACGGCGAGGAGGATCTGCTCCAGGTACGGCTGGGGGAGGCTCGTTCGCTCGGCGATCTCCTTCACGGAGGTCGGCCGGTCCTTGCCGTGCAGGGCGAGCGACAGCAGGGCACGAGCCGCATAGTCGCCCCTGGTGGAGACCTTCACACCCCCCATGGTCGCGCGTCGGAGAACCCCGCCGGGGCGCCTGGCGCCGCATAGATTCGAGTGCATGGACCCCGTGCGGCCGGACTACGGCGGTGAGGCGATCACCAGCCTGGTGCCGGCCCTCCTGGGCGGCCGCCCGGCGCCGATGATGCCCCGCTGCGTCGAGGGCGCCGACGCCGTGGTGCTGCTGCTCCTCGACGGGTTCGGCTGGCAGGCCGTCGAGGCGCACCGCAGCCTGCTGCCGGAGCTCGACGGGCTCGAGGGCGGCCCGATCACGACGGTCGCGCCGTCGACCACCGCCAGCGCTCTCACGTCGCTCGCCACCGGCCTCGCGCCGTCCCAGCACGGTCTCGTGGGCTTCCGCATGCGGGTCGACCGCGAGGTGCTCAACATCCTGCGCTGGCAGACCACGGGCAACCACCGCGCGCCCGATCCGTTCGACATGCAGCGCCACACTGCGTTCCTGGGCCGGCCGGTTCCGGTCGTGACACGCAGCGAGTTCAGGAACTCGGGGTTCACGGACGCGCAGCTGCGCGGCGCGCGCTTCGTGGGATGGAACGCGGTGTCGACGCTGATCGAGCACTGCCGACGCCTCGTCGCCGCCGGGGAGCGCTTCGTGTACGGGTACTACCCGAGCGTCGACACCGTCGCGCACGAGTACGGCCTGCACGACTCGTTCTACGTCGCCGAGTTGCGCGCCGCCGACCGGCTCGTCGGTGACCTGCGCGATGCGTTGCCGGCGACCACGGCCCTGCTGGTCACGTCGGACCACGGGCAGGTCCACGTCGACCGGGGCGGGTGGATCGATCTGTCCGACCTGGCGCCGATGATCGCGATGTACGCGGGCGAGGCCCGCTTCCGATATCTCTACGCGAAGCCGGGAGCGGCAACCGAGCTGGCTGCGGCAGCGCGGGAGGGCGTGAGCGACCGGGCGTGGGTGCTCACACGCGAGCAGCTGTTCGCCGAGGGCTGGATCGGGCCCGCACCCGAAGGGCCGATCGGCAGCCGGGTGGGCGACGTCGTACTCGCTGCCCGCGAGCCGGTGGCGTTCGTCGACCCCACGTTGCCCATGGAGACCAAGCTGCTCGGCATGCACGGCTCGCTCACTCCCGACGAGATGTACGTGCCGCTGCTCGGGGGGCGCGGGCGGGCCTGAGGCCCTCATCTCGACGCTTGCCCGGCGGCGACGTCCCCTCTATGGTGAGAGTTACACCAATGTGATTCTCCACAGGGTCATCCACAACCCCTGTGGGACCTGGCCCGGGAGGGGCCAGGGCGGAATGAGGGGGTTGCGGCGCCTTGGGGAATTCGTTCGTGCACCTGCATCTGCACACCGAGTTCTCGATGCTCGACGGGGCCGCCCGGATCCCTGACGTCATCGCCACGGCGGCCGCCGACGGGCAACCCGCGGTCGGGATCACCGACCACGGGAACATGTACGGCGTCCTCGACTTCTA
>Ga0075421_100008996_pt1 | contig 12299 bp, 12 predicted proteins | sample SoiMetdeltSBSDD5_FD_75292 | JGI IMG/M metagenome (GOLD analysis project Ga0075421, IMG submission 75292) | Bulk soil microbial communities from a Populus tree surrounding site in Tennessee, USA - Soil MetaG P. deltoides SBSDD5 | ecosystem: Environmental > Terrestrial > Soil > Tree plantation...
GGCCGATGCCGGCGCCGGCCGCCGTGCAGAACGCAATCTTGCCCTCGACTCGCTTGGCCATTCGTCTCCCCGACATGTTGGCGCCTTGGGCGTCGCCTAACGCCGCTTCGGCCCAATTGAACGTGTCGCCGACGCAGGGTCAAGCCAATCCCGCGCAGAGCTCCTGCGCTGAGGTAGGCTGGCCTACGATATCAGTCAGGGGTGGGCAAGTCGCCGGGCTCGCCGGCGTTGGGCTTGGCATCCTTGGATGTCAGGTAGACCGCCAGCCCAAGCGCCAGCGCCGTTGCCAGGGCGGCAAAGATCCATTGATAGGCAAGCGGCGAATAATCCGAGCCGGCGGTCGGAAACAGCGGGGGAATGAAACCTGTCAGCATGGGCAGCAGGGCCGCACCGGCCAATTGCGCCATGTTGCCGGTGGTGGCGCCGCGACCGGCCAGATGGTCTGGGAAGTGGCTGCGGATGTGGGCCAGCAGAACGCTGCCGTAGGCGGACGACGCGCTCAGCACCATCAGGGCCGCCAGCGCGCCGGCGAGCGGCAGGGTCGTCGTGGCGAGCAGGATCAACATCGACAGCGACAGCGACGCAGTGCCAACCACCACCCACTTGCGCGTGTTGAAGATGCGGTCGAGCGGGCCGACGCAAAGGCCGCCGGCCGTCTGGCACGCGGCCATGGCCAGCAGCACGTAGCCACGCTGGATCGGCCCCAGATCGTACACATCGTGCAGGTAGGGGCCGGCCCACAGCACCAGCACGGTGGCAAACGCGGCATAGGCGACCGCGAACAGGGCGAGCACCCGCAACAGTCCCGGCGTCACCAACACGAGGCGAAGGCCCTCGAAGGCCGTGACCGACTGGCTCGGCCTGACCACGAGCCCCGGCGGCCTGTCACGCACGATCAGCAAAAACAGCACTCCAACCAGCGCGGCGATCACTCCCATGATGACGAACGTGACGCGCCAGCCGACCGTCTCGGCGGCAACCGCGAGCGGCAGCCCGGCAAGCAGCAGGCCGAACTGGCTCAGCGCGAACAGCCAGCTCAGCACGGTTGACCACGACGGACGCGCAAACCAGCGCGAGATCAGCACCACGCCGGCCATGAAGCTGCCGGCGCAGCCGAGGCCGACGACGAAGCGGGCGAGCGCAAGCCCGGCTCCCGATTGGGCGTTGGCATGCAGCAAGGCCCCCGCCGTCATCAATACGGACAGGATGCCCACGGTAAGCCGAGGGCCAACCCGATCGAAGGCAATACCGACCGGCACCTGGACCAGCAGGAGCGCGGCGAAGAAGCAGCCGTTCGCAAAACCCAGCGCCTCGGACGACAGCGACAGATCGCGAATGAGTTCGGGTCCGATCACCGAGTTGGAGGATCGGAAGAACTGCGACAATATCGCTGTCGCGGCCAGCATTGCCAACAGAACGGTCGCTTCCCTGCGCGCGGGACCTAAAATCGTGCGCAGGCCCGAAACGTCGTCGTTCACGATCGCCTGCCCCCGAAAATTTATTGTGCCGCAATACATCGCCCGCGGCTCCTTACCACAATCTTACCCGGCACAAAGTGCGCGCCGTCGATGCCATCGTGAAAACGGGTCGCAGATTGTCGCACAAAAAAGAGCGCTGGCTTGAGGATGCGCGCAATGGGCAGGCGTTCGTCTCCGCGCAACAATCGCCGGCCACTCTTTCAGCGTGACTATTGACTCTGCACAGGCATCTTCACGCGGATGGCATTCGACATCTGGCCGTGCGGCACCCACGCCGCGTCGCCACCGTGCTGGTGGGCAATCTGCCGGACGAGGGCAAGACCCAATCCCGCCCCAGCCGTGGTGCTGCCGGGTGCACGATAGAATGGGGCAAAGATGCGCTCCCGGTCGTGCTCGGCGATGCCCGGCCCCCGGTCACTGACAGTCATCACGGCAGACCCTGCATCAAGCCGCACATCAAGCTCGATGGGCGGCGCTCCGTGCCGCTCGGCATTGTCGAGCAGATTGCGCACCATGCTGCGCAACAGCGCACGATTACCGACGACGATGACCGGACTGCCCGTTACCGACGTGTGTTCGTAGCGCGCGGCTTCCTCGGCCGCCAGCGCAAGCAGATCGATTTGCTCGGGTGTCTCGAGCGTCCGCACTGCATCGAGGCGGCTCGATAGCAGGATCTGCTCGATGAGGCGGTCCAGATCGGCGATATCCTTTTCCAACTCGCTGCGGCGCCGCGGGTCGGCGTCGCCTTGCATCAGCTCGATGCCGAGGCGGATGCGCGACAGGGGCGTGCGCAGTTCGTGGGAGGTGTGGGCCAGCAGCATCCTGTGCGCCGTAATGAGTTCCTCGATGCGTGCGGCCGAGCGATTGAAGCTCTCCGCCAGCCTCGCCACCTCATCCTTGCCCTCGACTTGCACACGCGCCGACAATTTGCCGGCGCCAAGCGATTCGACGCCGCCTTGCAGGCGTTCCAGTCTGCGCGTCAGCCGGCGCGCCACAGGATACGCGCAAATCGCCACCACCAGCGCAATCACACCAAGGAAGCCAAGCACGCCGGCAACCGGGCGGTGTTGCCGGGCCGGAGGTCTCGCCACAAGCCAACGCTCGTCGGGCAGGCGGATTGCCCAGGCGGGACCACCGCGACCATAGACCCAGCCTCCGCCGGCGCGTCGCATTGGCGGATATGGAACCACGCCACCAGCGGCGGCGAGCAGCCGGCGATCCTTGTCAAACAGCCCGAGATCAATGCCGAGCCGCATGTTCAGTTGATTGACCGCCTGCTGCTGCGAGGCCAAATCCGCCGCAACCGGTGCGAGATGCGCCGACACGAGTTCTCCAGCCATCACGAAGGCCTGGTCGGCAGGCGTATCGCTGGGCGCAAAGCGCCATAGCGCACCCGCAGCAAGAACGACGGCCACCAGACTGGCGATGATGGTCAGATAGAATTGGTGATAGAGCCGCCGCATCGCGTCAGTCCTGGGCCTTCGCGAACACGTAGCCGATGCCGCGCACGGTAATGATGCGCCGCGGCTTCTTCGGATCGTCCTCGATGGCGGCACGAATTCGGGAAACGTGCACATCGATGGACCTGTCGAACGCCTCCAAGGGTTGAGCCTTGAGAAGATCCAGAAGGACTTCGCGTGTCATGACGCGTCCCGCGTGCTCGGCCAGAGCCAGCAGAAGCGCAAACTGGTAGCTGGTCAGCGTCTTTGCTTCGCCATCCAGCCGCACTGCGCGCCCACCGCGATCGATCTCCAGCTTGCCAAAGCGAAGCACGTCCACCTTTGCAGGGGTCTGCCCTCTGCGCAGAACCGCCCTGAGGCGGGCCAGCAGCTCACGCGGCTCGAAAGGCTTGGGCAGGTAATCGTCGGCTCCCAGTTCAAGGCCGATGACGCGGTCCATGGCATCTCCCCGCGCCGTCAGCATCAGGATCGGAGTGCCGGCTCGCGACCTGATCGTCCGGCACACGTCGAGCCCATCCGTGTCCGGCAGCATCAAGTCGAGGATGATCGCGTCAAAGGTATCGCGCGCCTGCAGCACGAGACCGGCCGCGCCGGTGGCCGCGCATTCGACGCGAAACCCCGCCCGGCCGAGATAGTCGCGTACCATCTCAGCCAGGCGGGCATCGTCCTCAATCAGTAGGATGCGATCGCTCACCGCGGTATATTAACCGCGTCGCCAACCGTGCCAGAAGCCCCTACGCTCCCGGAACTCGGTGATGCGCTCGTCGAGTTTGCGCCGCTGCTCGGGCGTCAGCACCTCGGCTGCATCACCAAGAGCCTGCGCAAAACGCTTGCTGGCTGCATCGGCAAGCGCGAGCTGCTCGGCGCGCAGAGCCTCAATGGCGGCCCGATCGACGGTCGGCTGCGTCAGAAGGACCCGTCCGCGCTGGCGCGCGGAAACGGCCCTCTCCCGCATCGGCAGCAGGTCTTTGACGGCACCTTTGACGATGGCTCGCAGCTTGTCCTGCTGATCGTTGCTTGCATCGATCTCGATGGACAGATGTCTTACGGCCCGGTCAGCACCGTCCTCGACGCGGGCCGGGTCGAACACACCGCTCATGAAGCCCGGACCATGCCAGGGATGTTGACTGACGGCACGCGAAGCGACCGCTCCGGTCAGCGCCGCCGCGAGGGCGATGGTGGTCACAAATAGCCAGCCTCGGCCGCGGCCTCGCGGCGTCGGGGCGGTGTCCGGCGATGGGGTTTGGTGATCGCTCATGGCATTCTCCTGTTGGCCTGCAAGGGCGGCTTGCCCTGCACGCATATGGGAGAGCCACGTTTCCGTTGCGTCTCGTGATTGTAAAGTTATGTAAAGCAGGCTCGAGGAGTGCGTTCCGCTTCATCCCATGCGGGTGCGCGAAACAGTTGGCGGGCGGCAGAACTGCCCCTCAAGGGATACGAGCCCGCGAAGCGGCGATCGTCCTAGCCATCGAAGCGGATGGTGCGGCCTCCCAAGCTGAGTTCAAAGCTACACGACATCCCGCTTGGCTCGAACACTCTTTCAAAGTTCTCGGCCACGCGCGCGAGAAGATGCGTGCCGGCCCCTACTTTCTCCGGCACGACAAGATTTGACGTGCCAGCCTCGCTCCAGCGCACCTGCAGTCGCCGTGTGCCATTGATAAAGACCTGCCACTGTATGCGAACCGTGCCCCCTGGATGGGCGAGCGCGCCATGCTTGGCGGCATTCGCGGCCAGCTCGGCGATAATGAGCCGAAGATTGGCGGCCTGAGGTTTGAAGAGAAATATGGGATCACCCTCAAGCCGCACGCTGCTGGTGTATGTGTGCAGAAGTTCTTCCATGAGCTGGGCAATATCGCACGACTCAACTGCAACCTCTTGACCAGCACCATCCACGGAGAAAGCGAGTGCCTCCCAGCGCTCCTCGTGCTTTGACCAGCCACATCCATGGCACTCAATGACGTCGCGCACGTCATCGCCGGCGCAGCTGTCGAGCCAATAGCTGCAAAGCGTTACCATGGGCTGATCGCGGAGGACCGCGTTCAGCGCCCGCTCGTAGGCCATGAATGCCGGCCATGCATCTCGTGTGATGAACGAACCGTTGCCACTGATGCGAAGACCGGCATAACCGGTGGCAACCGCCTCGTCCTTGCGCTCAAACCAAACTCGTACCAGTTCGTCCATGCCGAGCCGGGCATACTTCAGATACCATTCGTCGTACGAGTAGATTTGCAATTGCCCGCTAGCCACGGCGCGATCGCTGCCGGGAACGGCCGCCCGCAGCTCGCTCAGCGCTCGCTCGGAAGGATAGGGTTGCGCAGTTACCCAAACGCAAGCCTGGTTATTTTCCAATCCAATCTTGAAATAGGGGATGAGTGTTTGGGATAGGTCCTGTGCGGTGCGATAGAACTGACACGCATGGTCTCCCATGCCTATGCTGCCGATATGACCGGTTGCCGCGCCAGACGACTGCATCATGTGCCCCTACTCAGCCCCAGGCAAGCTAGCCTCGAACCCATAGTCTGTACACACGCCTTCCGTTCGCTCCCAATTGGTAGGCTTTGGCGAGCGCTGTTGCGCCCCGCTCGCGCGGCCAAGCACTCCCAAATGCCTGACGTGACAGTTCACTCGGGTAGGCCGAGTGCCTGATTCGGCCGAGTGCGGCGAACATGTTTCTCGTCGGCAAGCCCAAAATTCCCGAGTGTATCTTGCGGGCCACGGTGCTTTGTTTGTTGGCGGATGACCCTTAACGGTTCAGGCCTCAACGCATTGCGCAGACACAGGGCCGGGAACCGAGTGTGTCGGCGAACCCTTCCGGTCCGTCTCATCCCGTCAGAATAGGTCGCAGAGCCGCGATCTCGTCGGCGATGAAATCGAAGAAGGCGGCGACCGCCGGTGTCCGGCGCCGGTCGGGATGGGCGAGGATGCGCCAGCTGCGCGCCAGCTCAGGCACCGGCTCGAACAGGCGCACGAGCTCAGGCTCCGCGTCGCCGAGGGCGATCGGCATCGGCGCCACCGCGACGCCTGATTTGGCGACCGAAACCAGGCCAAGCACACTGTTGACGCGGGCGGCGATCGGCGCACCCGGCGCAACCTCCTGCAACCACTTGGCGGCACGATTTGTGGCCATCGGCCCGTCAAAACCGACGCTGGCGTGGCGCGCAAGATCGGCGATGGTGTGCGGACGGCCATTGCGATCGATGTAGGCCTTGCCCGCGTAGACGGACCACAACGAGTCCGCGATCTTGCGCCCGACCAGGACGTCGTCATCGGTGTCGCCGGAGCGGAGCGCGACATCGGCATCGCCGCGCGCGAGGTCGACGTACTGGTCGTTCATCACGAACTCAACGCGCAGCTTGGGGTAGCGCGCGTGAAAGCGATCAAGCAGCGCTGACTTCATGATGCGGTAAACAATGGGCTCAGGGCAGGTGACGCGAATGAGGCCGGCCTCGCCGCGATCGATGGTGGCCTTGCGCTGCTCGAAGGCAAGCGCGGCACGCTCGACCTGCTCCGCATACGGCAGCATTTCCTCGCCGAACTCGGTGAGGCGATAGCCGGTGAAGTGGCGTCTTACCAGCTCGCGCCCCAGCTTGCGCTCGAGCTCGGCGACGCGCCGTTGCACGGTCGACTGGCTGAGCTGCAAGGCTTTCGCCGCCGCCAGCGTGCTGCCGTGGCGCGCGACCGCCAAGAAATATTTGACATCGTCCCACTCGAACATGGCCACCATTATGCACTTTTGCTGCGCGCCTGAGCAAATTTGCGGCTGCCGCGCGCTTGACGCCCACTGTAGTTGAGAAAAGCCCGCCGCTACGAGCGGGTGAACGTATCAGGAGCACAACGATGATGAAGGCAGCGGGCGTGGCGGGCATGGTGGCGCTGGGCACGGTGGCGCATGCGCATGACCCGGTTCACACGGACGGCGACAAGTACAAAGTCAAGATCGAGAACGAACGGGTGCGGGTGCTCGAATACAAGGACCGGTCCGGCGAACGGACCCACCAGCACAGCCACCCGACCTTCGTGCTGGTGGCGCTCGCACCCTTCAAGCGCAAAATCACGCTTCCTGACGGCAAGGCGATGATCCGCGAATTCAAGGCTGGCGACGTATTTTGGTCGGATGCGCAAACGCACGTCGGCGAAAACATCGGCGAGACGGACACACATGTTTTGATGATCGAGATGAAATAGCTCATCGGACTTGGCGAGCAAGGAGATGGGCTTGACGAGTCCTGTGCCGCCGCTTCGATTGCATGCGCGGACCAAACCTACGCGGCCGCCTCCGGCGGGAGCGGTGCTGGAGCCGGGCGGCCGGCGAGAAAATGCTTGCGCAGATCGACGCTGGCGCGGCGGCCGATGCTGCGGCGGCTGCGCTCCATCCATTTCTCCGTCTCGCTGCGGCCGGCACTATACAGGTAAGTCAGCAGCTCGATGTCGGGCTTGCCCTTGCTGTCGGGGGCCAGCGCGCTGGTGAAGCGGCCCGCATCGATCAGGTGGAAGCGATGACGCGCCAGCCGGGTATCGGCCGCATTGCTGAAACGCGACCAGCGCGAGGACAGCGAGCGCACCGTCTCGATCACCTCGATGTCGCGCAGCATGGGCTGGCTGAAGGTGAGCTGGTTGATGCGGGCAGTAATGTCGCGCGCGGTGGTCGGCACGCCCTTGCTCTCCAGCGGGTTGAGCTTGACGATCAGCGTGTCGGCAACCGGGCTGTCGCGGGCGAGGGTCAGCAGATCGGGGTTGGCGGAGAAGCCCCCGTCCCAGTAGGAGTGCCCGTCGATCGTCACCGCATGATGGATGGTCGGCAGGCAGGCCGAGGCCAGCACCGCTTCCACCGCAATCTCGCGTCGGCGGAACAGGCGCGGCCGGCCCGTCGAGACGTCGGTCGCCGCGATGAGCAACTCGGGTCCTGCGGTGGTGCGCAACAGCGCAAAGTCGATATGCGCCTCGAGCAGCTTGCGGAAGGGATCGAAGCCCAGCGGATTGAAGTCGTAAGGTGAAAAGAGCGTCGCCACCTGCGCAAAAGCTTGCGAGCGGCTGATGCCGGCGAGCAGCGGATTGAGACGTACCAGATCAGGCAGGCCCGCCTTGGCCACCGCCTCCCACACGGCCCGCAGTTTGGAACGTGCTCCGGCTCGACCTGCTTCAGCCAAGCCAGCGGCAACGGCTACCGCGTTGACCGCACCAGCACTGGTGGCACTGATCCAAGCCAGCTCAAGGGTCTCGTCCTCGAGCAGGCGGTCGAGCACCCCCCAAGTAAACGCGCCATGTGCTCCGCCGCCCTCGAGCGCCAGATTGAGTCGTTGCTGCCGGCTAAAGAGCCCCAAGAGACTAGCGCCCCGTTCGCGAATGGTGGGGGCGCATCATGGCAGCAGGGCACGGGGCAGCACAACCGGCACGCCGTCAATCGTGGCAAGCTTCGCATCGATGCGATAGACGGCGGCAAGGTGCTCAACCGTCAGCACATCTTCCGGCGCTCCCGCCGCCACCACGTTGCCCTCGTGCATCAGGACGATCCTGTGACAGAAGCGCGCGGCGAGCGACAGATCGTGCAGCGCCACGATCACCGTGCGCCCCTCGGTCGCGAGCCTGGCCAAGTGCTCAAACAGCGCCAGCTGGTGCGCCGGGTCGAGACCGGACGCGGGCTCGTCGGCAAACAAGGCGGCGGGCTCCTGCGCGAGCGCTCGCGCGGCCAGCACGCGTGCCCGCTCGCCGCCCGACATCTCGATCACCGGGCGCGGCGCGAGATGGGTAACGTCCATGGCGCTGAGCGCCTGCGTGATGGCGCGCGCGTCAGTCGCGCTCTCGCCCGCGCCGGGCGGCTGGTGCGGCAGACGACCAAGCGCCACCACCGCGCGTGCCGTCAGCGCCCAGTGCACGACGCGGTCCTGCGGCAGGTAGGCGAGCCTGCGCGCAAGTGCCTGACGATCCCATCCGTCGAGCGGACGCCCGTCAGCGAGGACCGTGCCCGCGACCGGCGCGAGCAGGCCTGCGAGGGCGCGCAGCAGGGTCGACTTGCCGGCTCCGTTGGGCCCGATAATGGCCGTCAGCTCGGAAGGCTGCGCGGCGAAATCGACGCCCTTGAGGACCAGTCTGCCCTTCAGGTCGACGCCCAGCCCGCGTGCTTCGACCCTCACGGCGCAAGCTCCGAACGGGTCTTGAGCACCAGCCACACGAAGAACGGGGCACCAAGCAATGCGGTCAGCACGCCGATACGCAGTTCTACCCATGGCTGCACGAGGCGCAATGCAATGTCGGCGAGAAGCAGCATGATTGCCCCGCCCAACATGCTGGCTGGCAACAGCAGACCCGGCCGATGCCCGGCCAACGGCCGCAGAGCATGCGGCACAATCAGGCCGACGAAGCCGATGATGCCCGTCACCGCCGTCGCCGCACCAACACTGAGTGCGGTGCCGGCCACCACCATGGTGCGGGTACGGGCGATATCGATGCCGAGGCTGCGCGCGGCATCCTCGCCCAATGAGAGGGCATCGAGCGCACGTCCGAGGAGCAGCAGCAGGGCGATGCCGGCCAGCATGAAGGGAGCGGCAAGCCACACCTGCGGCAGGCTGCGGTCGGCGAGCGATCCCATCAGCCAGAACACCATCTCCACCATCGCGAACGGGTTCTGCGACACGTTGAGCGCCAGCGAGACGAGCGCAGTGGCAAGGCTGGATACGGCGAGGCCGGCCAGGATCAGCGTCACCGGCCCGCCGTGCTTCCCGGCGAGTGCCACCACCGCCAACATTGCCACCGCCGCCCCGAGCAGCGCTCCCAGCGGCAAGGTCAGCGCCACCGCGGCGCTCAACCCCAGATGGATGGTCAGCACTGCGCCCAGTGCCGCCCCGCCGGACACGCCGACCAGGCTTGGCTCGGCGAGCGGATTGCGCAAATAGCCCTGCAGTGCCGCACCCGACAGGCCGAGAGAGGCACCCACTAGAGCGCCCAGCACTGCCCGCGGTAGACGAATTTCGCGAAAGATCAGCGCCCCGGCCTCGCCCGGCAGGCCGCGTCCGAGCCCCACCGGACCGATGGCCAGCGAGAGTATGAACGCCAGCAGCGCCACAACGGCGAGACCGCCCAGCAGCGTGCGTGCATTCGGCTCCGTATTGGCCCAAGCTGCCTTCATCGCGCCCGCGCCTCGATGCCCGCCCGCACTGCCGCCAACTTCTCTACAACGTCGACAATATGCGGCGTGCCGCACAGCCAATATCGCCAAGGCAGCCCGATCGATGCGTGCTCGCGGCGGAGTGTGGCAATCACCGGATGGCGCAGATTGTCGGCGAGCGCTGTGCGGTATTCGTTGGGCGCGCTCGATAGCACCAGCAGGTCGGGCGGATCGGCCACCAGCAGCTCCAGCGGCACCTGGCCGCCGCGCGTCAGACGATACCCAGTGGCGCCATTGCGGAAGCCCGCGGCTGCAAGTGCTGCGTCGGCGAGACTGTGGGAGCCCGATACCGAGCCGCCGATCTGGTAGATGATGGCCGTCGGCTCTAGCCCGGTCTGGCGGCGTGGAAGCGCTGCGAGGCGCCGGTCGAAGTCTGCAATCAGCGCCGCTCCCCTGGCCGGCTCGCCGACCGCCTCGGCCACCGTTTGCACGGCCTCACGTACGCCCGAGAGCTGCTGGTGCTGTGGCACGATCACGACCCGCCGGCCGAGCCGCTGCAGTAGATCCACGGTGCCGCGCACCCCGAACGGTCCCGCCAGGATCAGATCAGGATCGAGCCGCAGCACATCCTCGGCACCGCCACGTGTGATAGGAATGTCGCGGGCCTGCTCCGGGATCGCCGAGACGGTCGGATCCGCCGCCAGATGCGTAACCGCCGCGATGCGGTCCCGCGGCACCAGTTCGACCAGCAGCTGGTCGGTGCACAGATCGAGCGAGACGATGCGGCGCGGTGCATCGGCTGCGCGCGCCGGCGCGACGCACAACACCGCAACAGCCAACAGGCCGAGAATGGCAAGAGATCGCCGCAACATCAGATGACGAGTTCCTATTTTGACCGACCTCCGCCAAGGCCAACCTTGCCGCCAAGGATGAGCTTGCGGCGCAAGGTCGAAATTTTCGCGACCTGACCGCCGAGAACTTGTTGATAGCGCTGATCCAACAGATTCTCTACGGTCCCCCGGTGGACCAGGTGCGGGACTGGGCACCAACGCGAATTGAAACGAGCCTTACGTCACGCAAGCAGCCGGCGAGTTCTTTCTGGTTCATCACTTTCTGCTTCGTCACTTTCTGCTTCGTCACTTTCTGCTTCGTCACTTTCTGCTTCGTCACTTTCTGCTTCGTCACTTTCTGCTTCGTCACTTTCTGCTTCGTCACCTTTGGCTTCGTCACCTTCAGGGCATTGGCGGAGGTTACGCGAGGCAGTGCGCAAACGCTGCATTACTGCGCGCGCGTACCCGCGAACGCGAAAGCTCCCCACCAGGCCGCCAGCCTCCACGCCGCAAGTCCACTCGGGGCAATGTTCGGCACATTGGCAATGCCGCGGGACACAGGCCCCCTCACCCGCCGTGTCAGCTGCGCCTGCGAGCCGATCACCGCACAACTGCGGCCGCCCAGCGCATCGTTCACGGCCGGACCCCCACGGTTACTTCAGACGCCGCGGCGGGCGCGATGCTTCGGTAAACTCGACACCTGCTGCATCCTCGGGCGAGAAATCGATGTGGATGTGATTGCCGTCCGGATCCCACACATTGACCTGCACGACGCCGTTGCCGGGCACGCGGCGCGCCTCGTAGCGCACATCGTCGCGGTGCAGCCGGTCGAGGAAATCCTTGAAGCCGGACGCGCTGAAGGCGAAGTGCTCGAGCTGGTAGCCCTGTGCAGGCTGCTCGCTGACGCCGACCAGATGCACGACCGGCTCATCACCGCAGTAGAGCCACGCCCCCGGAAAGTCGAACGGGGGACGCTTGCCGGACGGCATGTTGAGAACCCGGCCGTACCACTCGACCATGGCGTCGACGTTGGCAGTCTGAATATTGACGTGATCGAGCTGCTTGACCTGCATGGGACGCGCCTCCTCGAAGCTCATTTGCCTACGAGGCAAGTTCCGTCCGATAGCGTCTGAAGGCAAGCCCGCCCACCGTTGGCACAAGGCGGGACGTCAATGTGCAAGAGAGATGACAACAGCGTGCGGCCTGGGCGCGAAATTGCCTAGGTGCCGGCCAGCATCTTCAGAGCAGCGTCCTTCATGTTGCCGACATCCCTGACCTCGTTGCGGGCGAGGCTCAGGATCGCGTTGGCTAGCTTCAGACGGCCGGCATGAATGGCCAAGGGATTTTCGCCGCAGCTGGGCGCCAAATCTCTCCATGCCTCGTCAAAGGCTTGGAAGAGCACGCTCAAGGTCTCCGGCCCATAGGTCGC
>Ga0075421_100008997_pt1 | contig 12299 bp, 9 predicted proteins | sample SoiMetdeltSBSDD5_FD_75292 | JGI IMG/M metagenome (GOLD analysis project Ga0075421, IMG submission 75292) | Bulk soil microbial communities from a Populus tree surrounding site in Tennessee, USA - Soil MetaG P. deltoides SBSDD5 | ecosystem: Environmental > Terrestrial > Soil > Tree plantation...
CAGTACGGCCGGGATTGCATGCGCGGCGACGGGCACGAGAACGGGATGATTCCGCAAGCGGAGATCGATGCGCGTTCGCTGACTGCCGTGGTGTACCGCGAGTACCTCGACTCCGGCTACCTGGTCCCGAAACCCGACAAGCTGATCGCCGCCGACCTTAACGAGCCGGCGTACAACCACCGCGTGCCGGGAACCGTTATCTACACGCGGCCGTGCCAGCGGCTGAAAATCCATGTGTGGAACACGGACGCCGTTCCGCACTCGCTGCACGTACACGGGCTACGCTATGGCATCGATTCGGACGGCTCGTGGCCCTTCGGCACCGAGGTCGCGCACCACGGTGGGCGGTCGGACGCGATCTGCCCCGGTGAAACGTGGATCTACACTTTCGACGTACCCGACAACGCGCTGGGGGCCTGGCCGTTTCACGACCACACGCATCATCACGACATTAAGATCGACCAGGGGCTGTTCGGCGGCATCGTCGTGCTGGGGCCGTGCGACCGGCCGCCGCGGCGATTCGTTTTCCCCTGGGCCGTGCTGCGACCCGTGTACCTCGACATTGAGCGGCTCGAAAGGCTGCCGGTCTTCATCGACAAACGCCCGCCCGAAAAACTGGAATTCGACAACGAAACCGTTATCCAGTTGGCGCCACACGTTCACGCGCGCCGGCTCAGGGCCGAGACGCGGCTGATCCTTGGGCAGCACCTGGACGGGCTGGAAGAGATCGCGCTGAAAGAACTCGCGGTGCCGAGGCGCATCGTTAACACGGACCACGTTCCGGTGTTCTTCCACGTGTTGTCGAATCCGGACGCGAGGCCGGCGTTTGACACCGACGACATCGACGAATTCGGCGGCGAAGCCGAGCTGACTTTCGATACAGCCGGCGATTTCGAATACTTCTGCCGGCACCATCCGGAGATGGAGGGGGTGGTTCACGTTGTGCCGGGCGGTCTCACCCCGGTGACAGTGACCATTGTGCCCGGACCGCCGATGGCGTTTTCTCCAGCCGCGATTACGGTGGGCGTTGGCGGCACGGTGACATGGATCAACAACACCAGTACGCATCACACGGTGACCTCCAAGCAGGGCGCGTCGATTACGACGCACTGCATCAACGGCCGCGGCTTTGTTGGCAACACCCCGACCATCGCCGGACGAAGCGGCCAGCGCATCCGCTGGTACGTGTTCAACCTGGACACCAGCCCCACCTGGCACAACTTCCATCCGCACGCGATGCGCTGGAAGTTCGGCGGGGAGTACCTCGATATCCGCAGCATGGGGCCGGCCGAATCGTTCGTCGTGGAAAGCCAAATCCCGCCGGTGCTATTGCTGACGGCCGATGAGGAAAAGGCACAGCAACCGGAGCACCGCCCGCCCGGCGCAACGCTACGCCCTCTGAAGGGCGACTTCCTCTTTCACTGCCACGTGCATCATCACATGATGAACGGGATGGTGGGACTGGTGCGCGCGCGCCAGAGCGTGTGGCTGACCGACGACATGGCGCACGAAATCTCGCATCGCTCGGGCCTGCCGCTCGACGACGGGAGTAACACGTGTCCGGATGTCGATCCGCATCCGTGCCGCGGCCACGGCGGCGGCCGGTGGGAGGAAATACCCGGGACGCCGGAAGTACTGTTGATGCATTCGGTCCTGCTTCCCGGCACGCAGCGCGTTCTGTTCTGGGGCCGGACGCGCGCCGACCAATCGCGCTTGTGGGACTACTCAACCCCGGCCGGCGCCTACCTGGCGCCCGCCAACCAGCCGGCCGACTCTCCGGGTCTTAATGCCGCCTCATCGGATATGTGGTCGGCGGAGCACACGATTCTGGACACTCCGGCCGGCACGGTGCTGATCCACGGCGGCTTTTCGCCAAACAAGGCGTTTGTCTTCGATCCGGCGTCGCGCATGTGGACTCGCGTGGGGGATACCGCCGGAGACCGGTTCTACGCCACAACTCTGACGCTAGGCGACGGCCGGGCGGCGACAGTCTACGGTGGCTTAGTGCCGTCGAAATCGGTGGAGATCTATACCCACGGAGTGGGTTGGGCGGCGCCGATCGCGATGCCGGTCAGCATGAACCATCACCAATACTATCCGTGGACCTATCTGTTGCCCGATGGACGGTTGTTCATCGGCGGGCCGCACGATCCGACGCACCGCTTCGATCTAGCCGCGCCGGCGGCGGCCGAGTCTTTTGCGACCATTCACGGCAACCGCAGCACTGGCGGCGAAAAGGGCACGTCAGTGCTGCTGCTGTTGCGGCCGCCCGATTACAAGCCGATTGTGTACATCATCGGCGGTAATACCGCGGCGACGGAGAAGACCGCCGAGACGATCGACTTGTCGGCAGCGACTCCCGCCTGGACCGCGTTACCAGACCTGAATGTGCCGCGCGCACAGCAGTTCACGGCGACGCTACTGCCCGACGGCCGTGTGTTCATCGCCGGCGGCGTGACCGGCGGCTTGGATGGAGGCCCGTGCGAGATCTTCGATCCGAAGAATCCCGGGGCGGGGTGGGTGCTGGGTCCCAACATGAAATACGTCCGCACCTACCATTCGTCGTTCCTGCTGCTTCTGGATGGAAGCGTTCTCGGAGGCGGCGCTCCCCCGGACGCGGACCCGCCGGCTGTCTACACTCCGCACGAGCGCTTTTTCCCCGAGTACTCCGATACGCTGCGCCCCGTGATAAGCAACGCGCCGGCAGCGATCAACTATGGCGGCGCTTTCGCGCTTGACACGCCGAACGCCGCCGATATCACTGAGGTAGTACTCCTGCGCGCCGGCGCGGTAACGCATGGCTTCAACATGTCGCAACGCGGCATCGAACTCGTGATCGCCGGCATCGGCGCCGGCACTTTGAACGTTGAGTCTCCTCCACAAGCCAACCTGGCGCCGCCCGGTTGGTATTTGCTGTTCATCCTGAACTCGAGCCGTGTTCCTTCGATGGGACGATGGGTGCGGGTAACACCGTGACGCTCACCGCACTGCCCGGCGATGTGCCAATCAGCCGCTTGTCGTCGGCGCCAGGAACTACGCCATGACCGAGAGGGTCGTGATATTCAGAAGAATATTTCGCAAGCCCATTGATTGAATTCTCTCAAATCGATGTCTCAGAGCTCCACTCGGCGCAGCCGTAGGGCATTTGCGATCACGGACACAGAACTGAAGGTCATAGCGGCGCTCGCGATCATCGGGCTGAGAAGGAGTCCGAAAAAGGGATACAGAGCGCCAGCCGCGATTGGTACCCCTGCGGCGTTGTAGAAGAAGGCAAAGAACAGGTTCTGCCGGATATTTCGCATCGTCGCTTGGCTTAGCTTTCGTGCACGAGCTATGCCTCGCAGATCTCCTTTTACCAGAGTGACCGCAGCGCTCTCCATGGCCACATCGGTCCCGGTTCCCATAGCGATGCCTACGTCAGCCTGCGCAAGCGCCGGCGCATCGTTCACGCCGTCTCCGGCCATAGCTACCCTGTTGCCCTGCGTTCGGAGGCGCTTGATCGCCTCGATTTTCTGTTCGGGTAGAACCTCGGCTTCGACGTCATCAATTCCGAGTTTTCGAGCAACTGCGTCTGCAGTCGCTCGGGCGTCGCCAGTAATCATAACGATACGCAGTCCGGCTTCATGCAGCAGCGTGATGGCTTCAGGAGTAGAAGGCTTGATTGGGTCAGCGACACCGAGAAGCCCTGCCGCCTGTCCATCCAAGGCAACCAGCATTACGGTTTGCCCATCGCGTCGAAGTTCTTCGGCGCGACTCACAAGCGATTCGGCTTTAACTCCAAGTGCCTCGAGAAGTCGAGCGTTGCCAATCGCCACATTGTGGCCGTCGACACTGCCGGTCACCCCTTTTCCAGTTATGGATTTGAAATCGGTGACGCTAGCCAGGGAAGCCCCACGTCCCTCGGCGCCAGCGACAATCGCCTGGGCCAACGGATGTTCGCTTGCACGTTCCAAGCTCGCAGCCAGGCGGAGCAACTCGTGCTCATCGTTGTTAGGTGCAAGAACTACGGAGACCAGCTTTGGCTTCCCCTCGGTAAGTGTCCCAGTTTTGTCCACAACGAGCGTGTTGACTTTCTCTAAAGTTTCCAGCGCCTCCGCATTGCGAATCAGTACACCGGCCGCCGCTCCTCGGCCTGTCGCTACCATGATGGACATTGGAGTGGCAAGTCCAAGCGCACAGGGGCAGGCGATGATGAGGACCGCGACCGCATTCACGAGCGCATGAGCCATTCGCGGTTCCGGTCCGAAAGTTGACCACAGGATAAATGTAAGCACTGCAATGACGATGACGGCGGGTACAAACCATCCCGCAACCACATCTGCCAAGCGTTGAATAGGCGCTCGTGTGCGCTGGGCCTCTCCCACCATTCGCACGATTTGTGAGAGCACGGTGTCCGCGCCGACTCGTTCGGCGCGCATAACTAAGCTTCCAGTACCGTTAACTGTGCCACCGGTGACCTTGCCGCCGGCCGCCTTCTCCACGGGAATGGATTCGCCGGTAAGCATTGACTCATCAACGTTGCTCGCTCCTTCAAGAACGATGCCATCGGTGGGCACCCGCTCGCCTGGCCGCACGCGCAGGCGCATCCCTACCTGAACCCGGTCAAGTGGAATGTCCTCCTCGCGGTTGTCCTCACGGAGAACTCTCGCGGTTTTCGGCGCGAGTCCCAAGAGACTCTTGATCGCGCTGGACGTTTGGCTTCTGGCTCGAAGTTCAAGAACCTGCCCCAACAACACAAGCGTGACGATGACCGCCGCCGGTTCGAAGTAGACCGCGAGTGCTCCCGTGTGGTGGTCGCGAAACGATTCGGGAAACAGGTTGGGGAACAGCGTCGCGGCGACACTGTATACATAGGCCGCACCGGTGCCAAGAGCGATCAGCGTGAACATGTTCAGGTGCCGGTTCACAACCGACAGCCAGCCACGAACGAAGAACGGCCAGCCGCCCCACAGCACCACGGGAGTGGCAAACACGAATTGCACCCAAAGTAGCGCGTTCGACCCAATGAACGTTTGCAGCGGTTTCCCTGGCAAAAACTCGGATATCATCAGCGCAAGAATAGGGATGGTCAAGACAACGGAAACCCAGAATCGGCGTGTCATGTCGACCAGCTCGGGATTTACCTCCGCGCTTGCGACTACACGCGGCTCCAACGCCATGCCGCAGATTGGGCATGAGCCGGGTTCACCGCGCACAATTTCCGGGTGCATCGGGCAGGTGTATTCGGTCTTCGTGCTTGGCGGAACGATAGTAGCTGGTTCCAGGGCCATTCCGCACTTTGGGCAGGTGCCTGGACCCATCTGACGCACTTCCGGGTCCATTGGGCATGTGTATTCCACCTGCGTACCAGCCTCAGCATGCGGCGGCGCCCCGGACGGCGGAACGTAGCGGTCGGGGTCAGCCTGAAATTTGGTCAAGCAGCTTGGGCTGCAGAAGTAATATTTCGTGCCTTGATAGGTGTCAGTGTCCGCCGCGTCCTCCGGGGTTATCGTCATCCCGCAGACTGGATCGACAACTCCAGGTGTGATGGCTTTGGTCGCATTGCCCTCATGCTGTTCGGCCATGTGCGCGTTTTCTCCTTCTTGCGGCTGATGGTTTTAATGGTCATCACGGGGTGTGACGCCCAAGGCCGCCGCCAGTAAGGTGGTGGATGACAAACAACAATCCTAGGACGATGACGCACCAGGCAATAAGCTCCATCGCGAGATACACCGCGCGCACCATCTGCGGATTCTGGCTGGTGAGACCAGCGACGGCGAGAGCGAGGAAACCAGCGACTAAGCCCAACCAGCCGACCGACGAAGTGACGTGCGCCGTAAGCGCGAACTTGCGTACAAGAGGTGTCATTGCCTTGATCTTGCGTTAGCCTTGCAGATCATCACCTAAAGCCGGATTGCCCTCATCCCGTCACTTCTTTGCATACTGGCCCGGGTTTTCGTCGAACTTCTTCTTGCAACCGGCTGAACAGAAGTAATACGTCTTGCCCTGATACTCGCTTTGTCCGGCTGCTTTCTTCGGATCAACTTCCATTCCGCAAACAACATCTTTCTGCATTTGCATTCTCCTTTTTGATTAAGTTCACCGTAGTGCCTTGCGCAACGACCGTTCGTCCGGACCGCGACCTGCACAGCATATGGCAAGTTGGCCATCGACCGGTACCGCCGGGAGGCCACGTACCCCGCGTTCTTCAGCGCTCTTGGCGAGTTCCGGATCGTGCATGTTAAAAGCGTGAACCTCATTGTCGGGGCCGGTGATGATGGCATGTTCAGATGCCTACTCCCGATGCGCAGAATCGTGCGATCAGACGGCTCACGCCACCGCGTACATCGAGAGGTCCAGCGCCACTAGCGCCGGCAGTATCCATTTCGATTGCTTGATCGAGCTAATTCTGTGGATGAGGTTTTTGGTTGTTTTTGTGTGCTGAAGAGACGTTCCAGAACCTCATTCCCAATTTCAGTTCCACCTCTCACCTGAATAGAGCGGATGATGGTCCTCTATGTTTCGCTAAATTTCTGGCCGAGTGGTTGACAGGAAATGACTTGTAGACACAGCAATCCCTTCGCGCGTGCACCCTAACAGCCGCAGGTATAAGGGGCGCCGCATTAATAGATGACTGTGAACCCTCCGTCTTTACGCGCAACGGCAGCGGCAAAACTCCAGGTTGGTGTAGGTCCTACGACCTGGATTTCCGATTTTGGTTTGCCTGCGGTGTCGAACATTCGCCAGGCCAGACTGCCACCCTTTTGCCATCCCGAGCCCTCGATCCAGGCAAACAGAACATCTCCGCTTTTGTTGGTTGCCAGCACGGGATGCTTTCGCTTACCAGGTTCCTCCGCTGCGGCAACCGGTCGCGAATTTTCCTGTGCCTTGACGGTACTGTAATAGACTTGCCCCGCCGTTTCCCATGCGGCGAAGACCGAGTTGTCCGCCTGCGTGAATGACATGCTGCTCATCGGGCATGCGTTAATTCGCCAAGGGTGCAGGAGATTTCCCTTGAATGACTTTGCGCCCGGCGCGGCAGAAAGCAGATAAATGTCCCGATTCACTTCATCCGTCGCTGAGCGGTAGAGGACATGAACCTGCCCGGTTTGGTCTGCGAAAATCCGCATACCGCAGCAGCCGCAGGCCCCGGTCGGTTTGTCCCACACGGGTTGCTCAGGGGAGAAGGATTTGCCGTCGTTCGTCGACTTGGCCAGAAACACCTTCCTCCCAGCCTCCCCTTTGAGTGAATCCTGCTCCTTGCCGTGCCACGCGACATACACGTTCCCTCTCTCATCGGCAGTGATCGTGCCGCCGCCGTCAAGTCCTAACGTTCGCGTCATCAGGTTGCGTTGCGGCTCAAACGCGGAACCCGTTTCGTTTAGCTGGGTGTAAAGCATGGGATGGCCTGGACGTCCCGACTCCACGTTGAGTGGCCCCGCCGGCTGTGCTGTCATCGAGCCATTCCATGCGACATGAACCTGTCCATTACGGCCGAGTGCGATCTGGCCACCCCGGATGGTGCCGGCGGCGACCGCGCTCCCTTCCTGGCTGTTCACGCGGATCGGCGCTGAGAACGTGACACCCTCATCGCCGGATCGAACATAGAAGAGGTCGCCATGCGTTGCCTCCCCTTTGAAATAGAGCAGGTGAAGCGCGCCGTCTTTCCCAGTGACAACTTGCGGCTGAATTCCGCCGTCCGGCACACGGATGATCATGACGTTCGTCGCCGGGGCGCCGTGAGACGCCGTACCAGCGGAGAACATCATCCCTATGGCGAGCAGTAGCCTGGCAACCGCGGGGAGAATCGAGGCTGTGCGGCTATTTCCTACTGTTTGACGGTGCAGTTGTTTTTCCATGCTCTGCATGCTCCTTCGATGACGTGCTGTGACCTGCGTGATCGCCCTTTCACATCCCCAGCCGTGGTTTCGAGCTCAATTTGATCGTCGGACACGGCGATGATCGTCTCCTCGGTAGGCTTGCCTTAGTGGAGGCTCTTGTCGTGCGCAAACGTGGTAGCGAGGTCCGCCAGCACCAAGATGATTGTAAGTTGTTTCATATTTTTCTGCTTCATGTTTGTAGCGCGGACCGGAGCTAGCCAACGAGAATCTCCGGCCCGCATTCCCTTACTTGGCCTTTTTGGCCATCTCCTCATGCATGGCGGCGAGCTCCCTCATCGACTGCGCCGCTTTGCGGCAATGTTCCGCGTAGGTCAGACAGTGTGAGGCCGTATCGGGCGCGCCAGGACGCTTCACGTCGCTGGCCGTCGGATTCGACTTGTATTTGGCGGCGAGGTCTGCGTGCTCTTTGGCCTCCTGCTCGTGCCTCGCGGCCACGGCGGTGTAGTGGGCCGCAAGTTTGCGATGATCGTCGGCCGTCTTCGCGTTCGCGGCGAGATCGCTCACCTCCCTTTTAGTGAGCATCCTTCCTGAGGACTGTGCACTGGCCGGTACCGCAACAAGTGCCGAACCGGCGGCAAGAACAACCGCCACGAATTCGCGACGGTCTGTCAACGTGTTTGTCATACGACTTTCTCCTTTTGAGTTTGTGACAACTACTCATTACATTGATCAACTTGGACCGATACGCCGGTCATCGTGGCCGGTGTGAGCGATGCGATGGAAGGAGGCTTCAATACCTCTTCCTTGACGATGCGTCCATCCTCCAAAGTGATGGCGCGATCGGCAGCCGCGCCGAAGGCGGTGTTGTGAGTTGTAAGAATCACCGCCAACCCTTCCTCCGCCGCGAGCCGTTTGAAAAGGGCGATAATCGATTCCCCCGTGGCTTTGTCGAGGTTACCGGTGGGTTCATCCGCCACCAGGATCTTGGGACCCGCCATGAGGGCCCGTGCGATGGCAACCCGCTGCATCTGTCCACCCGAGAGTTCTTGCGGCAGGTGGCTGGCGCGGTCGCTCAAGCCTACCGCCGCCAGGATCTCGCGGGTCCGTTGCGGGTTCACGCGCAATCCCAGGAACATCAGTGGCAGCTCCACGTTTTCAGTAACGGTGAGTGTGGGCAGCAGGGAAAACTGCTGGAATACGAACCCGAGGACGCCTCGCCGGACCTCGACCAGTTCATCCTCCGACAGTCCTGCCACCGGTTTGCCGGCAACCGTAAGGGTCCCTTCCGTCGGCGCATCCAGGCAGGACAGTAGGTTGATCAGCGTCGTTTTTCCAGAGCCGGAAGGCCCAAGGATGGACACGATCTCTCCCTGGCGGATGCAAATATCTACTCCGTCCAATGCCTTTACCGTCTCGCTGCCCCGCTGATAGTAGCGTTTCAGCCTGTGTGCTTCAATGACGATGCCGTTCATCTCAAGCCCCCTTGTTGATGGCTTCCACGGGCCGCATGGAAGACGCTCGCCAGGCCGGATAGAGCCCGGCGAAGAACCCAAGAATCACGGCGCCGAGCACCGCGTAGCCGATCACGGCCGGGGTGATCGCCACGATCGATCCCGACACGCCAAAGTCGGCCATCGCTTTGATTAGCCGCTCCACGACGCCCGAGCCAACGACCGCCAAAAGCGAACCCGCCAGAGCGCCGGCAAGACAGATCATTACGGTTTCGAGCCAGATCAATTGAAAGATGGAGCCGCGCCGGGCTCCGAGAGCCTTCATAATGCCGATCTCCGAGGTCCGCTCGTAGACGCTCATCAGAATCGTGTTGATGACTCCGATGAAGGCCACGATGATGGCGATGACGGCCACGGCGGCGATCATTGTCTGCGCCGTCGCAACCAGACTGACGAGCGTATTCTTTACCTGCTGCAAGCCCACCACCTGGACTTCCGGCAAACTTAACCAACGCGTCTCGAATTGACGCATCTTGATAGCGTTAAACTCTTTCAACCGGATGCCGAGAATTGTCAGTTGGTTGGGCCGCCCGAAGAACTCGCGCGCGAGGTCGATCGGTAGAAATACCGTGCCGTCATCCTGCGTGCCGCTACGCTCCAGGACGCCAACTACCTTGAATTCATGCTGGACCGGATTGGGCTGGCCAGCCGGAGTGATGGAGGCGTAAAAACTGTCGCCGACTTTGCGCTGCTCGTACTCGGCAGCCTCAAAGCCGAGCACCACCTCATTTCTCGCTCCGGGAGAGAACCAACGGCCATCGGCATATCCAGGGCCCTTCTTGAAGGCTACCCAGGGTTTCATTACTTGATAGCTCGCCACCTCAATGCCGCTGACGATCAGAAAGTTCGTTTCACTTTGATCTTCCCGAATACCGCTACCCTGCTTCTGGGCCACGCCAACGAAGATCGGAGTAATGCTCGCGATGCTGGCGTCACTCTTGACCTTTTCGTAGACATCGGCGGGCAGATACAGCAGACCGGTACCGCCTTTGAGCATCATGGTTGCCGCCTCGTACGGGCAGCCTTTCGCCATGATCATGACCTGGAATCCCAGCATGTCGATGCTCTTATCGATGGCGCCGCGATAGCCCAGCATGAAGCCGCCGAGAGATACCGCGACGGTGACTGCGAGAGCGACACCGGCCACGGTCAGACCCGTACGGACGGGACGTCTTCGGAGGTTCTTGACCGCTAGCGTGAAGTAGCGCCGCAAGATGAATGGGTCGTTTCGTGTATCGATGTTCATAACGCCTCACTGAAACTCCACTGCGCTCGCCACGAGCTGATAGCCGTGATCGAACGGCACTAGTTGACCTTCCACTCGCACCGGCCGCGCTTCCCGCATCGGTGCGTTCATCGCGATTTGCTCGAGGTCCACGCGCAGCATCTTCTCCCCGGAATGGAAGAAGAAGTAGCAGCCCATGGTCTTGCACTGCTCGCGCACCTCACCTTCCACGAGGACAACTTTGTCCAGGAACTGCTTCGGCCGTTCGATCAGATCCGAAACGGCTGTTTTCGGGGCGCCCGTAAAGTCGCCGTAGTGAGTGGGCAGTTGCGTTCCGCGCCAGATCAGTACAGCGCCGATGGCGAGTATGGCTGCACACAAACCCAAAATGGTTCGCATAAGTTACTCCTTTCGCCCCTTGATCTTGCCGGCCGCCTGCTGGGCCCGCTCAAAAAATGGTTCGAAACGTTTTTCATAGACAAAGAAATCGAGCAGAATCAAATTCTTTCGAATCCCTCGCAACGAAGCTTGGTAGTCCGGTTGTCCACTTGCCTCGATCGGAGGCGGCTTGACGGCTCCCACCTTGTCGGCTTTAGCGCCGGGCTCGACGGCGGCATAGTAGTCGTGCTTGTAGAAGTCAGCGAGGGTCAAGCCCGTAAACTGGGCGCGAAATTCCTTGCTTCGGAGCTGGCGAGCCGCGGGGCTCTCCAGGCGCTGGAAGAAGAAATTCCGAATCTCTCCGGTTGCAGGATCGAGAGCAAGGAACACTTGGATCACGCCGCCTTTTCCCGGCACATTCACTCCATGGACGACGCCCACCTTGACCGCGCCCTTGAAGACGCTATACACCGTGTAGGGGGTCTCATACGTCTCGTAGATCGGATCCAGATCGCTGCCGAGGCGCGACTTCAAGCCCCGATAGAGCGCGGCGCCATCCTTGATCCGGGGGAATTCCTTGAGGTCCTCCTTGAACGTTGTCATCTCGGGATAGAGGTACTTCAAGTCCTCGGCCGGATTGCTCAGCGTGCAGCCAATCGCACCCAACATTGCCTGCGGAAACCACAGAACTGCAAAGAAGATGATCGAGGCAATTACCTTATTCATGCTCGACTCCTTACCGGTAGAAATAGTATTGAAGGGTGACCACGGTGCTGGGCGGCTCAGGCCTGCTCCGCTCCAGCCGGCGCTCGACATTGAGCTTGATCCAATGCAGGTTGGAGTTTCCCACGTCGTTCCGGAAATACCAGGAGAACTCTCCGAGGAGGGAGGAATCAGCCCCTGCACCTGCCTCCCAGAAACGCCGGTATTGGGTGGCCAGTCCCCAGCGCCGGGATGCGTGCGTGTACTCCGCCTGATGAAGCTGTGTGAAGACGGAGTTCCTCGCGTCCCGCCCGCCAGTCAACTCGTTGCTCAGTGTAAGCAGGCCAGCCGGCACCGGGCGCCGGTATCTTCCATCGAGACCAGCCCGCCTGGTATCGATGGGACCGGGCATTTCCCGATCCATGGATAGGCGCTCTCCACCGAGGATTGAAACACCGCCCTCCAAACCGTATCGGGAACTGTATTGATTGGCGAGACTGATGCGCAGGGCGCCGAGACCGCGCTGGCCCTGGAAGTTGATGTCATATCCGGAACCGATCGCATAGTAGGCGTCATAATTCAGATGTCTGTTCAGCGTCCCCCAGAAGCCGGTGTACCAATCGCGTTCGAATCCGAAATTGCGATCGTTTGAGAGCTGAAGCA
>Ga0075421_100008998_pt1 | contig 12298 bp, 11 predicted proteins | sample SoiMetdeltSBSDD5_FD_75292 | JGI IMG/M metagenome (GOLD analysis project Ga0075421, IMG submission 75292) | Bulk soil microbial communities from a Populus tree surrounding site in Tennessee, USA - Soil MetaG P. deltoides SBSDD5 | ecosystem: Environmental > Terrestrial > Soil > Tree plantation...
AAATCGGGCGGCGAAGCGTTGCTCCTCACGCGCAATGGGAACGAGTACACGGAGGTATTCCCGGAGATCGCGCGGGCGGTGAAAGCGCTGCCCGTCGACTCGTGCGTCATCGACGGCGAGGTCGTGGTGCTCGACAAGAGCGGAAAGCCGAGCTTCGCGCTCCTGCAGCAGCGCGGTCGACTCTCGTCGTCCCTGGACATCAAGCGCGCCGCCGTCGAGCTACCGGCCGCGTTCTTCACGTTCGATGCGCTCGCGCTGGAGGACTACGACCTCCGCAACCTCCCGCTCACGCAGCGAAAGCAGCTACTCGCCGACGTCGTGCCGAAGCTCGGGGCCGTCCGCTACCTCGACCACATCGAGCGCGACGGTGAAGCGTTCCTGCGTCAGGTGACCGTGCTCGGCCTCGAGGGCGTCGTCGCGAAGAAAGCCGACGCGCCCTACCGCGCCGGCCGCAGCCCGCAATGGCTCAAGATCAAGGCCGAGCAGACTGGCGATTTCGTGATCGTCGGCTTTACGGATCCCAGGGGATCACGCACGGGACTCGGCGCGCTTCAGATCGCGGATTACGTGAACGGCGCCCTCGTCTACGCTGGGCGTGCCGGCACCGGGTTCAACGAGGCGCAGCTCGGCGACCTGCGAGCGATGCTCGAGCCGTCGATTCGTCGTGACCCGCCATGCCACGGGCCCGTAGTCTCTCCGGGAACGGAACCGCGCCCGAGCGAGCAGATCCCTGAAACGCGTACGACGACGTGGGTCGAGCCCCTGCACGTCTGCGAGGTCCGATTCCGCGAGTGGACCCCGGATGGCGTGCTTCGGCACCCGGCGTTCCTCCGGATGCGGAGCGACAAGCGGCCACACGACTGCGAGCGTCAGGGGTGGCAGGTGGCACCGGCGTTCGAGCCCGGAGCGCTGGCGCCTAACGCTGATGGTGCGGTCGCCGCCGTGCCCGTCGTCGCCGAAAGTCGAGTCGAGCCTGCTCTTCCAGCGCCCAAGCCGCCTGCCCAGAAGACCATTGCCTTCTCGAACCTCAAGAAGGTGTTCTGGCCGACAGAGCGCTACACGAAGGGCGACCTGATCGAGTACTACCGCGCGATCGCGCCGTGGATTCTTCCCTACCTCAAGAACCGACCCGTGGTGCTCACGCGCTACCCGGATGGCATCGAGGGAAAGTCCTTCTATCAGAAGGATGCGCCCGAGTTTGCGCCCGACTGGATTCGCACGACGTCCATCTGGAGCAACGACACGCAGCGCGACATCCGCTACTTCGTGTGCGACGACGAGGAGTCGCTGCTCTACGTCGCGAACCTCGGCGCGATCCCGCTGCACATCTGGGCGAGTCGCGTCGGGTCGCTCGAGCAGCCCGACTATTGCGTGATCGACCTCGACCCGAAGGAAGCGCCGTTCTCGGACGTGATTCGTGCGGCGCAGGTGCTGCACCGGATCTGCGAAGCCATCGAGCTGCCGACGTACATCAAGACGACCGGCAAGACCGGACTGCACGTCATGGTGCCGCTCGGGCGGCAGATGACGTACGCCCAGTCGCGCACGTTAGGCGAGCTGCTGGCACGCGTGGTCCTCCGCGAGCTGAGTGACATCGCGACGATCACCCGGCACGTCACGAAGCGCGGGGACAAGGTCTACCTCGACTACCTTCAGAACCGGTACGGTCAGCTCATCGTGGCCCCGTTCATCGTCCGTCCGCTTCCGGGGGCGACGGTGTCGATGCCGCTCGTCTGGGATGAGGTGAACTCCACGCTCGATCCGCGGGCGTTCACGATCAAGACGGCGCTGGACCGAATGCAGCAGTTCGACTCCGATCCACTGCTTCCTGTGCTGACCGGGTCGCCCAATCTTGGACGTGTGCTTGAGAATCTGTCGAAGATGGTGGCTGGTTGACGTTCTGCACCGCCCAACCTAACGATCATCATGCACCAGCCTCGTGATACCAACTGGCGCGTGCCCGTGGGAGACGAGCACACGACGGCCGTGTTCGACCCTGCGACGTCGAACGGCGGGTCGACGGTATTCGTCTGCGCGCATGGCGCCGGTGGGAACATGAACGACCGCGGGATGCTGCAGGTGACGAGCGCCCTGCGCTCGCGTGGTATCCACATCGTCCGCTTCAACTTCCTCTACACGGAGAACCGGTCCGGCCGCCCGGATCCCATGCCGCGCCTCGAGGAATGCACGAAAGCCGTAGTGGCACGCGTCCGTGAGGAGCTCGCGCCTGACACGCTCATCATCGGCGGACGCTCGATGGGTGGGCGGGCCGCGTCCATGCTCGCCGCCAAGGGTTTCGACTGCGACGGCCTCCTGCTCCTGGCGTACCCGCTACACCCAGCCGGCCGACCTGAACAGCTGCGCGATGCCCACCTCCCGATGATCCACCTCCCCGTCCTCTGCTTCAACGGGACCCGCGACGCGCTGTGTACGCGTGAGCTCATGGAGCGCGCCCTCGAGCGCGTGACGACGTCCTGGCAGATGCATTGGCTCGAGACGGCGGACCACAGCTTTCACGTCCTCAAGAAGTCGGGCCGAACGGACGCGCAGGTGATGGACGACGTGGCGGATACGAGCGCTCGGTGGGCGGCCGAGTTGCGCCGGGCCTGAGCTCGGACGCGCGATCTCGTTGCGACGGACCCAGAATCCAGTGAGATCGTCCCTCGCGGGTTGATCGTCCGGCCCAGGGTGCGATACGGTGCGTCCGCGGCCACCGTCTCCACACCGGACCACGCTCCAGCCCCGACCCCATGCTGTTGTTCGATTCGCTCCGCCAAAATGTCACGTACGCCGTTCGGACCTTGCGCCGCGAACGGGCGTTGGCGCTGGCAATCATCGCGACGTTCGCGTTGGCCGTTGGCGCGAACGCGGCGATGTTCGGTCTCGTCGGCCGTCTTCTCCTCGGTGCGCCACCCGGCGTTCGCGACCCCGAACGCGTCGCGCGACTGGGGCTCGTGTTCACCATGAACGACGGCGAGCAGTTCGTCGCGAGCACCACGTCATACCCGGCGTTTCGGACTGTCAGTGGACTGCGCGATGCGTTCAGCGCCGTTGCTGCCGTGCGCACCGACACGGTGACCGTGGGCCGAGGGGCGGAGCTGGCCGAGGTCGCCGCCATCGCGGCGTCGGGCGATTACTTCACGGTGCTCGGCACCCGCCCGCACCGCGGACGGTTCTTCGGTCCCGCCGATGACGAGTTCCCGTTAGGCGACGCGGTCGTCGTCTTGAGTCATCGATTCTGGCAGCGTCGGTTTGCCGGCGACGTCACCGTGCTCGGCAGCTCGATCGACCTCGACGGCCAGCCGTTCACCATCATCGGTGTGGCACCGCCGGATTTCACCGGTGACCGCGTCGCACCCGTCGACGTGTTCATTCCGCTCACGGTGGCACTGCAGGACGAGCCGTCCGCCTTGAGCGATGCGCGGATCAACCTGGTCACCATCATTGCGCGCCTGCAGGACGGCACGACGTTCGAGACGGCGCAGCAGGCGGCAACCACGCCGTTGCGGGAGATGTTCGTTGCAAGCAGTCGCGAACGCAGCCTGTCGGCGGCAACGCTTGTACCCCTCCTCCCGGCACGAGCCGCTCGGGAAACCCCGCAAGCGCGCACGATGCTCTGGCTCACGGGCGTCGCCATCGTCGTGCTCCTCATCGCAACCGCGAACGTCGCAACACTGCTGCTCCTCCAGGGGCTTCGTCGTCGCCGAGAGATCGCGGTGCGCGTAGCGTTGGGCGCGGGGCTGGTCCGTCTGGCTGGACAACTCCTCGCGGAGAGCCTTCTCCTGGCGGTCCTGGGGAGCGCGCTGGGGCTCACAGTGGCGCGCTGGCTGTCGGAGCTCATTCGAGCGACGTTGCTGCCAGGACTTGCCCCGTCGGAGCGGATCATCGATCCGTCCGTGCTCGTGACGACGCTCGCGGTCGCGTGCGGTTCCGGGTTGCTTGCCGGGTGCGTGCCGCTTATCCAGGCGGGGCGCCGTGACGTCGTTGCCGGTCTCAAGGCCGGTGGGGATCGCGCGAGCGCGTCACGATCCCCCATGCGGGCCGTGCTCGTCGGGCTGCAAGTGGCACTGTGCATGATTCTGCTTGTCGGCGCTGGACTCTTCCTCCGAAGCCTCCAGCGCGTGCAGGCGCAGGACCTCGGGTTCTCGACGGCCCGTCTCCTGTTCGTCACTCTCGACTTCCGCGGGAGTCTCGCCGGTCCGGACCGCGACGCCCAGCACCGCGAGGCGGCGCGTCGCCTAACGACGTTGATGGGCGTCACGGGCGCGACCGTCGTTCAGGCGACGCCGTTCGGCAACTTCCATGTGCCGCCGATCAGCGTGCCGGGCAGGGCCGAGCCACCCATGGTGGGACGCCAACTCCCGTACATGTACGGGGCGACGCCCGAGTACCTCCGCATGATGGACGTCCAGCTGCGCGACGGACGTCTCATCACGGAGCGGGACGCGCGTACGGCGCCGCTCGTGGTGCTCGTCAACGAGACGATGGCGCAGCGCGTGTGGCCCGGCGAGCGCGCCATCGGGAAGTGCATTCGCGTCGGGCACGACCCGCATAGGCCACCCGGACCGCTCGCGTCGCCGACCCTGCCGTGCCGTGAGGTCGTCGGCGTCGTGCGCGATTCTCGAGCGCGATCAATTCGACCTGACGGTAACGAAGCGGCGTTCATGCAGTTTTACGTTCCGTTCGAGCAACTCCCGGCGTTTCCCTTCGCGGACGTCCCATTCGTGAATGGACTGGTCGTCGAGACGTCGGGCGACCCCGACGCGATGATCGCGCCGGTGCAACGGCTCATTCAACGCACAGCCGGCACTCCGGTGTACGCCCGCGTGCGGCCCTATCAGGACCTGCTCGACCCGCAGCTCAGGCCGTGGCGGCTGGGCGCCACCCTGTTCACCGCGTTCGCGGCACTTGCGTTGGGCATCGCGAGCGTCGGCCTGTTTGGCGTGGTCTCGTACCTCGTCACGCAACGCACGCGTGAGATCGGAGTGCGGCTCGCGCTCGGTGGCTCGCGTGGACACGTCGGGCGGGGCGTCGTGTTGAACGGGCTCAGGCTCGTGGCGGGTGGCATCGCGGTTGGCCTGGCGATCGCATTCGTGGCTGCACCGATCGCTCAGTCCATGCTGTTTCAGACGTCGGCTCGCGATCCGATGATCGCGGTCGCGGCTGCGCTTTCCCTCGTCGTGGTGGCCATCGTCGCGGCGGTGGTGCCGGCATGGCGCGCGACGCGAGTCAGTCCGCTGGTGGCGCTCGGGTCGGACTAGGCGTAAGGCAGGAGGTCGGGGCGCAGCGGCTCAAGCTGTGTATACCACCGCCCGCGAAGCCGGCCGCCATGCCCCTGTTGAATCGCGCCCGTGGATGCCATATGTGGCGGCATGAATCGATCGATCCTGTTTGCCGTCGCCGGAGCGGTGGCCTGTTCGCCCACTTCGCGACCCGCTCCCGAGCCGGCGGCCACGGCTGGTGCCTCCGTCACGCGCACCGAGCAGTCGAGCGGCACCACTGCGCTCCTGATCGCCGTCAGCCCCGTGAACGATTCCGTGGTGTGGGTGAGCGGAGCGCGCGGGACCTGGCTGCGAACGACTAATGGCGGGGCGACGTGGCACACCGGCCGCGTGGTCGGCGCGGACTCACTGCAGTTCCGTGATGTCCACGCCGTCGACGCGAACACCGCCTATCTCCTCAGCATCGGGAACGGCAGTCAGTCGCGCATCTACAAAACCACCAACGCGGGCCAGAGCTGGACGCTGCAGTTCACGAACCCCGACTCGGCCGGGTTCTACGACTGCATGGACTTCTGGGACGCGAACCGCGGGATCGTCATCGGCGATGCCATCGGTCGTGAGATCGCGATTCTGACGACCAGTGACGGCGGCGCGCGCTGGACGAGGATTCCGCCGGCATCACTGCCGCAGGCGCAACCGAACGAGGGAAGCTTCGCCGCGAGCGGGACGTGCCTCGTGACGCGCGCCGGCGGACACGCCTGGATCGTGGCGAGCAATGCCGATCGCGGTCGTGTACTTCACACATCCAACTACGGCCGGACCTGGCGGGTCGACACGCTCCCCATCAGCACGCGGTCCGGTTCCGGGCCACAATCGATCGGCTTTCGCGATGACCGCAACGGTGTTGCGCTAGGCGGCGGGTATCAAGCGACGCCAGTCGACATCCTCGCCGCCGTGACGAGTGACGGCGGGCGCACCTGGACGGCCCGATCGCGCCCCCCGCTGGCGAGCGGTGTCTGGGGTGGCGTCTACGTCCCCGGTGCCGCGCGACCGACCATCGTCGCCGTGGGTCCCGCCGGTGCGGTCTGGACACCTAACGAAGCGGTGAGCTGGCTGCCCATCGACACGCTGAACTACTGGTCAGTGGGCTTCGCCTCGCCGCGCGCGGGGTGGGCCGTGGGCACGCAGGGTCGTATCACGAAGCTTTCGGGCTTCTGAGCAAGCAACGGACCCACTCTTACTCTCGCGAGCCGAAACCGCGACATTCGTGTCGTATCCCGCACGGAGACACGATGCGCGCACGTCAGCTCCTGCTGCTGATCCCCCTGGGTGCCTGCCAGACGAGGCCGAGCGCGACGAACGTCGTCGAGCAGTTCTACGCCACGACCATCGGGGCGCAGATGACCGGCGCGCCGACGCCGGAGCAGCTCGCGACCATCGCGCCGTACCTGAGTGATACGTTGCGCGCGCTCCTGGCCGGCGCCCGCCGGCAGCATGACGCGGACGCCGCACGGTCACCGGACGAGAAGCCGGCGTTTGCGGACGGAGACCTGTTCTCGAGCCTCTTCGAAGGGCCTAACGCGGCCGAGGTCGTAGCGGACTCGGCGCGCGGCGCGCGGCGCGTGGTGTCGGTGCGCATGACGTACCGCGGTGCGGATCCGCCGACGACATGGATCGATCGAGTCGTCGTGACGACGGAGCGGGACCGACCCGTCATCGACGACATCGAGTACGGTGGCCAGTGGGGATTCGCGAGCAAGGGGACGCTTCGGAAGAGCCTCGAGGCCGCGCTCGCTTCGCCGCCGCCCACCTGACCCAACGCGCGACGTTCACCTTGAGCTGCCGCGCGCACACCGCGCAGCGTCAGCGGGATGATACCGGGCTCACTCGCCGCCGAAGCAGCTCGATTCCGTACGCGATGCGGGACTTCACCGTCCCAACCGGCACATCCAGCGCGTCGGCGACTTCCGCAAGACTCAGCTCCTCGAGGTAGCGGAGTCGGACTGCTACGCCGCACGCCGGTGGGAGGTTGTCTACGAGCTGTCGAAGCAAGGTCGCCAGCTCATCGTCGACGACCGGTTCGCGGTCGTTCGTCGTTAGGTCCGGCACCTCGTCCGGTATCGAAGCCTCATGCCGCCGAGCGCGTCGCCCCGCACGAACCGCGGCTCGAGTGGCGATGCGAAAGACCCATGCGCGGAGGAGTCGCGGGTCTTGCAACTGGATGAGCCTCCGGCACACCGTCAGCAACACCGTCTGCAGCACGTCCTTCGCAGCGTCGGCATCTCGCATGATGTAGGCGATGTGGTCGTAGACGGCGTCCTGCACGCTCCGCAGTATAGCGTCGAGCGCGGCAATGTCGCCGAGTTGGGCTCGCACGACGGCCGTTGCGCTCACGTCATCGACCGGCGAGCGGCGCATGGGCGCGGTCGCGTGGCGGGCCTCGCGCAGCGTGGCGGTCAACCGCGGACCGTCATCGTCTCGAGAGCGGCCACGACGCGGTTCGCTGCGCGCGACACATGAGCCCCGAGGGCTACGAGTCCAAGGACGATGATGGTGTAGCCAAGGACCGACAACACGAACAGGAGGACGTGTGTTCGCTGCTGCCAGTCGATGAGATGCAGCGCGAGGCCCAACATGAGTGCTTCGACAGCGGCGGCACCGAGCATGATGACGCGAATGGTCCGGGCCTGCCGCTCCATGCGGCGAATGACGCCCTCCCGAATGGCATCGACGGTTTGGGCTGACATGGTTCCCTTCCCCTTGGTGACGGTCAGTGGATCGGCTGGCGTTCACAAAGAGGAGGCATCGACGGGCGAAAAGGTTCGGTTCGCCCGTCGATTCTTCAGGCGATGTCAGACGGACACGAACCGGTACATGAGTCGAATGAGGCGGTAGGCCTCCGGCATTGATCGGGCGGTGAACTCGACGGTGTACCCGTCCGTCTGCTTGACACCCGGGATCGCCTGAAGGATCTGCGCCACGGTAACGTCCGACAGTCGAAGACGAACGCGGATCGGCGTCGCAATGGGGGTTGGCTTGGCGGGGCGTGCATCGAGAGCGCGACGCGTCGCGGCGACGAGTCGGTCACGGACGACCTGTGGGTGGAGAAGCCGCGCCGACTGCGGCGTGATGGCGTGTTTGGTCGCCACGCCCTGAGTGCGCACTGTCCGCGTGAACTGTTCGACGAACGCGGAGTCGCCGCTCGCGACGAGCACCGGCACGCCAACCGACGCGGCGAACGTGGCGTTCAACTCGCCCTCACCAGCCTCGACGTCGTTGAGCCAGAGCCCCTTCACCGCGCCGCTCCCGGTATGGGCGAGGAACCCGTTCGGCGTCCCGGCCCTCGAGTGATAGCCGATGAAGATCGCCCCGTCGTAGGTCGAGTCGAGCCCTTCGACCATCCCGAGCGGTTTCACGGCCCCCTGGATGTAGCTCACGCGCGGGTCCAGCTCGGCGTGGAGGAGATTCTGCATGTCCCCATGCGAGTCGTTCACCAGGATCTCCGCCGGCCCTCGCTGAAAGATCGCGCCGATGACGGCATTGACCTCGTCAGTCATGAACTTTCGGCCTAACGCGTAATCCTTGCCGTTCCCGTTCGTCATCGCTGGCGTGCCGATCCCGCCAATCCCTTCCATGTCGACGGAGATGAAGACCCGAAGCGGTCGCTGTGCGGCGGCGGGGAGCGCGACCAGGCCGAGCAGCGCGATGCCGGCGGCAGTCCGTGAAAGATGGTGAAGCATTGGTAACGTCATGGCTCGTGTTAGGATTATCGATCTGGCAGCGGTGATCCGGCCCCAAACTACGACGACAGTCGACCTTCCGCACGCGTGGGCATTGTCATCACACGAGAGTCACCGACGTCGCTCGCTGAGTATGCCCGGATTCCGATCGCATTCGAGGTGCGGCGGGTTCTCGATGTGGCGTCATGGGCGGATCCTGGTCAGTTCCACGTGAGCGAGCGCGAGGTCGAGCCGTACGCGAAGGACTACGATGGCGACGGTGGCCCCCTCGCCTGGCCGTCGCGGTTCGATATCTCGACCTGGGCGCTCTTCATCGCACGCGAGGCTGGGCGCCCGGTCGGCGGCGCAGCGTGCGTGTTCGGCGCGCCTGACGTGATCATGCTCGAGGGCCAGAACGATGTCGCCCTCTTGTGGGACATCCGTGTCGCGCCGGAGGCGCGGGGTCGCGGCATTGGAAGCGCGCTGGTGGCCGAGGTCGAGCGGTGGAGCGTCGAACGCGGCGCGGCGTGGCTCGAGGTCGAGACGCAGGACGTGAACCTCCCGGCGTGCCGATTCTACCAGCGACATGGATTCGAGCTCCGGTCAGTGAACCGGAACGCGTATCCCGAGCTTCCGCACGAGACGCAGCTGCTCTGGTACAAGCGCCTGCGAGCTGGATTGAGTTCGCGTGCCGCCCGGTGAGAACTACGATTGTGACGGGAACTCCGGAAAAGCCGGATCAGATCAACGATCAACGGGTCAGAGTCGTTGAAAGATCCCATCGCCATCGAGATAAAGCCTGCGGCTCGTTGCAGTTCAGCAGTACCCGGCAGTTTTCCGGAGTTTCCGTCACAATCGTCGTAACCACCCTTTACCGCCGTACCGCCCGCCGAAGCGTCCTAGGCGCAGGCTACGGTGCGTCGATCATCTCTATCCGCCTGAGGTGGCGCCCACCGTCGAACGGTGTCACCAGCCAGGTATCCACGATCGCCACCGCGTCCTCGCGCGACATCATGCGCTCCCCGAGCGAAATCATGTTCGCGTCGTTGTGCGCGCGTGCCAGCTTCGCCGACTCCACGTTCCAGCACAACGCGCACCGAATCCCGCGCACCCGATTCGCGACGATCGCCTCGCCGTTGCCGGAGCCGCCGAGAACGATCCCGCGCTCGAACTCGCCCGACGCGACCGCAACGGCGACGGGACGAATGAACCTTGGGTAGTCCACGCTCTCGGGTGAGTCGGTTCCGAAGTCCGTCACCTCGTGTCCGCGCGTGCGTAGCACCGTGATGAGCATCTGCTTGAACTCGAAGCCCGCGTGGTCGGAACCGATGGCGATACGCATGCGAAATCAGCTGGTCGGAGTGTGAGGTGAGCTCGTCACGTCGGGACGACTTCGGGCGATGGCGCCGGTGCCGTCGCCTGTGATCGCCGGTTGACGATCGCGACGGCCGCGAAATCGCCCGTGACGTTTGTCAGCGTGGCAAACAGGTCGGGAATCGAGTCAATGGCAATGAGGAGCGCAACGCCCGACGCCGGCAGCCCGACGCTCGCAAGCAGCGGCGCGAGGAGGAGGAAAGCACCGTTAGGCACGCCTGGCGTCGCGAAGCTCAGCGCGACAGCGGAGGCGACAATCGTCAGCTGGTCGGCGAGGCCGAGCTCGACGCCATAGAGACGCGCGAGAAACGTCGCGCCCGTCATCCACGCCACCGCCGAGGCAACCTTGAACGACGAGACGGCGAGCGGAAGCACAAACCCGCTGAGCGACGACGGCACGCCCAGGCGCGTCGCCGAGTCGACGAGCGCGGGGAGTGAGGCGAGGGACGAGCTCGAGCTGAACGCCACCGCCTGCGCAGGCAGGGCCGCTCGAACGAGCCGGAGCGGCGACACGCCTCCGCCTACCGCACCAGCCATGCAGAGCACCACGGTGAGCGCGACCATCCCGGCGATGTACGCCACCACATAATACCCCAGGGCGCCGGCGAGCGAGAGCCCGAGCCGCGCCGCGAGCGGGGCCACGAGCGTGAACACGCCGATCGGCGCGAGCGCGATGAGCCACCGCACGATCTCCAGCATCGCCGCTCCGATCCCGTCCACGACGCCGAGCACCGCGCCCCGCCGCTCAGGCGTGATGCGTCGCAATGCAAGCGCAAACAGGACACTGAAGACGATGAGCGGCAGCATCGCGCCGTCCGCCGCCGCTCGAATCACGTTCGCGGGAGCAAGGCTCGCCACCCACTGGCCAAGCGCCGGCAGCGCCCGCACCTGGTTGGTCGTCGCGGCGGTGGCCGCCGTTGCATCCGCCTGGAGTCGCGCCGCGGCGGCCGGGTCGATGGAGAGACCACTCATGATCGGCGGAACGATCGCGAGCGCGACTACCACGGCAATCATGTGCAGCGCCATGAACGACGCGAACGCGATGCCTCCGATCCTGCCGATGCGTGAATCGGAGTCGCGGGCCACCGCGCGAATGAGAAGCGCTACGACCAGCGGCACGACCGTCATCCGGATCGCGTTCACCCAGATCGCGCCGATCGGCTCGAGAAACCCCACCGCCCGCGAGAGCAGCGGCTGACGCGCGGCCGCGACAGCAAGTCCAACGGCGAGCCCGAGGATCAGCGCCAGCAGCACCCGCCCCACCCGCCGCGTCGTGTCGTCGCGGCGAGGTTCCGCGTTCGCAGTGCCGGTCACGAGCCGCCTGGAGTCTGGAAGAGGTCAGTCAGGCCGCGTCGATACGCGCTTGGCACGCGCCAGCAGCTCGCGCAGCTCCTCCTCTGGCGCAGCCGCCCAATACAGCGGAAGCGGGTTGAGGCGACGCCGATCGTCACCACTCTGGAACGCAAGCCACCCTCCGTCGAGCGTCGGGCCGACCCACTTACTCGGCACTACGTCCCACACTTCCCACTCGCGGCCGTCTGTATCCTTGAACGTTCGGTGCGCCATCGTCTCGTGTCGCCGTATTCACGCGCGACCCGCGTCGCGCCTCGTCTGGAAGGTATTCGCAACCAGGCTCGACGCGAAGTCCGGCGTTTGACCTCAGTCGCTCAACCCCGGCCGACCCCGAACGGCCATCATCGTCGCCTGCATGATGGTGACCACGGACTCTGCCCCCGAGGCCTCCACGGCCACGACTTCGCCGGTGCAGACGACGAGTGTGCGTCCCGGCTTCACGACTCGGCCGATCGCCCGCATCCGCTCGCCCACCGCCGGCGCCAGCAGGTTGACCTTGTATTCGACGCTGAGCACGGCGGCACCCGGCTCCATAACGGACAGTGCCGCGTAGCCGCACGCGCTGTCGACGAGCGTCGTGACGATGCCGGCGTGCAGGAAGCCATGTTGCTGCGTGAGGTCCTCCCGAAA
>Ga0075421_100009000_pt1 | contig 12296 bp, 11 predicted proteins | sample SoiMetdeltSBSDD5_FD_75292 | JGI IMG/M metagenome (GOLD analysis project Ga0075421, IMG submission 75292) | Bulk soil microbial communities from a Populus tree surrounding site in Tennessee, USA - Soil MetaG P. deltoides SBSDD5 | ecosystem: Environmental > Terrestrial > Soil > Tree plantation...
TCGCCTCGGGTGCTTTACAAGCTGGCGCTCGCCCGATACCGCGCCGGCCAGCCGGCCCTGGCGATTACCTGGCTCACGAAGGCTGTGACCCTCGACGACCATTTCCCCGAGGCGCATTACCTGCTCGGCCTCTGTCAGCGGGACGCGCAGAAACCGGCCGCCGCGCTCGCCTCGCTGAACAAGGCGATCGCGCTCGATCGAACGATGGTGCCGGCGCGAGAGGAACTCGCCGACCTCCTCGAGAAGCTCGGGCGTGACGAGGACGCGATCGCCCAGCGCGAGGCCTTGCGTGTGCTCGATCCGAGCACGTCACGCGACGTGACCCTCGGCCTCGCCTACGCCGCCGCCGGCCGCACGGATCGCGCCATCGTCACCTTGCGGGACGCCGCGGAGCGCCAGCCCTCCAGCCGCGTGACCTACGTCGCGCTCGGGCGCGTCTGGCTGGACGCGGCGCAGGCGCACGACGACGGCGTCCACCTCGGGAAAGCGATCGAAGCGCTCGAACATGCCACCAACCCCGCCTTCGGCCAGGAGACCAGCGAAGGGTTGATGCTGCTCGGCCGCGCGCTGCTGTTCAAGGGCGACGCCGAACGCGCCGAGCACGCATTGCAACTCTCCGTCGAGAAGCTGCCCGTCGATCCGCAGGCGTTCTATTACCTCGCCGACGCGGCCGAACGGCGCGCACATTTCGAGGCCGCGCGTCAGGCGCTGCTCGACTACACATCGCTCGTGGGCGACGACCCCGATGCGCGCCGCCGCGCCGCTCTCGCCGTCCGCATCGGCGATCTCTCGATGCGGCTCGCCGACCATCCGATGGCGGTCGCGTACTACGAACGCGCCGCGGTCTATCAGAATGACGTCGACTTCCTGGTGAAGTTCGCGGACGCGCGCTGGCGCATCGGACAGGGGAACGAAGCGCGGGTGATCCTCAATCGGGCGCTGGAACGGGATCCCACTCATCCTGGCGGGCTGGCGCTCAAGCGGCGCCTTCGCTGACGGGTCACTTCGCCAGCTTCGGATCCACGCGATCGCGCAATCCATCCCCGAGAAAGTTGAACCCGAGCACGAGGATCGCGATCGCGAGGCCCGGGAAGATCGTCAGATGCGGCGCATCGAAGAGGTGCGACCGCCCGGCGTCGAGCATCGTGCCCCAGCTCGGCGTCGGCGGCTGCACGCCCAAGCCGAGGAAGCTCAGCGCCGCCTCGGCAATGATGGCGCCGGCCATGCCGAGCGTGGCCTGCACGACGACGGCGGGAAACGCGGTTGGCAGCACGTGGCGGAGAACGACACGCGGCGCCCCGGCGCCGAGCGCCCGGGCCGCCTGCACGAATTCGAACTCGCGCGCGCGGAGCGCCTGGCTGCGCACTAGGCGCGCGTAGCCAACCCACCCAATCACCGTCAGCGCCAGCACCACGTTCGTCAGGCTGGGCCCCAGCACCGCAACCAACGCGATCGCCAGCAGAATCCCCGGAAACGCCATCAGCACGTCGACGATCCTGCTGATCGCATCGTCCACGAGGCCGCCGAAATACCCGGCGATCGAACCGAGCAGCATGCCGACGATCGATGAGACCGACACCACCGCCAGGCCGACCATCAGCGAGATGCGCGCGCCGGACAGCAAGCGCGCCAAGATGTCCCGTCCCAACTCGTCGAGACCAAATGGATGCGACAGGCTCGGCCCTTCGAGGCGGCGAGCGAGCTCCTGCGCGGCCGGATCGTACGGCGTCAGCGCCGGCCCGATCAGGGCCGCCAGCACCGCGATGAAGACGATGGCGACACCGACGCGAATCATCAGTCGTACCGGATGCGCGGATCGAGGATGCCGTAGGTGAGGTCGGTGAGCAGGTTCATACCGACGTAGGTCAGCGAGATGAACAGGATGCACCCCTGCACGAGCGGATAGTCGCGGAACGTGATCGCCTGGATCAACAGCCGGCCGACGCCCGGCCACGCGAAAATCGTTTCGGTGATGATCGTGCCGGTGAGCACCGCACCGAATTGCAAGCCGATGATGGTCACGATCGGAATGAGGCTGTTGCGGAACGCGTGGCGTACGACCGCACGCAGTCGCGACAACCCGCGGGCGCGCGCGGCGACGACGTACAGCTCGCGCAACTCTTCGAGCAGACTGGCGCGCGTCATGCGCGCGAGAATCGCGGCCAGCGCCGCGCCCAGTGTGATTGCCGGCAGCACGAGGTGCCAGACCGTGCCGGTGCCGGCGACAGGCAGCCAGCCGAGGTAGACGGCAAACAGGATGGCGAGCAGCGGCCCGAGCCAGAAGTTCGGCATCGAGATACCCACGAGCGCGAGCGTCATCGCCGCGTGATCGATCCACTTTCCGCGAAACACCGCCGCCGCGATGCCGAGGGGAATCGCGATCAGGATCGCCACGCCCATCGCCGCCACCGCCAGCTGCATCGTCCTGAGCAGACGGTCGCGGATCTCGCGCGTCACGGGCGTGCCGTACCGGAACGACGTGCCGAGATCGCCTCTGACCAGGCCAGTGAGGAACGCACGGTATTGCTCGAACAGCGGGCGATCGAGGCCGAGACGGTGACGGAGCTGGACAACCTCGTCCTCGGACGCGCCTTCGCCCAGCATCGACTGCGCGGGATCTCCGGGCACGAGATGGATCAGAGCGAACACGAGCGTCGCCACACCGACGAGCACGGGCACGGTCAAGAGGAGCCGGCGAACCAGGTAGCGACCCATTCTGTTGCGAACAGAGTATAGAACCTCCCGCGTTACTGTTCCCCGTCGATTCCGAGACGCCGGAGCATCTTTGCCAGGCCCTGCCGCGAAACGCCGAGCGACCGGGCCGCCCTGGAGCGATGACCGGCGGCCTGGGCGAGCGCCGCCCGAACGTACCGCCGTTCGAAATCCGCCCGCGCAGCTTCGAACGTCGTCGCGGTGGACCGCGCCGCGCGCGCGATGTGGGCGGGCAACATCGAGGGGACCACGCGGCCGCGTCGAGGGGCATGGACGGCAATCGACGCGATCGCATTCTGCAGCTCACGAACGTTGCCGGGCCACTCATATCGCGCGAGCGCCGCGAGCGTGTCCGACGTGAGCGTGGCGCTCGACCCCATCCTGCTGGCGGCGTCGCTCCAGAAGAGGGCCGCCAGCGCCGGGATATCGCTGGCCCGATCGCGAAGCGGCGGGACGATCAGCCGCACGACATCGAGTCTGAATTTCAGGTCGCCGCGGAACCGGTTGGCAGCCACTTCCTCATCGAGACAACGATTCGTGGCCGCGATGATCCGCGCGTCGACCTTGCGCGCCAGGTTCTCTCCGACCCGCCGCACTTCGCCATCCTGCAACACGCGCAGGAGCTTGGCCTGCGCCCGCGCCGAGAGCTCGCCGACTTCGTCGAGGAACAGCGTTCCGCCGTCGGCGTCCTCGAACAGTCCGGGACGTTCGCCTACCGCGCCCGTAAAGGCGCCGCGCGCGTGCCCGAACAGCTCCGCCTCGAGCAGATCGTCGGCCAGTGCCGCGCAGTTGACGGCACAAAGACGACGATCGCGCCGCGAGCCGAGCCGGTGAATGCCGCGCGCCACCAGCTCCTTGCCGCTGCCGCTCTCCCCTTCGATCAAAACCGGAAACGGCGCGCGCGCCGCGCGTGCCATCGCGTCGCGGAGGGTCAGCGCCGCGTGCGACGATCCGAACAACTCCCCGGCCGCGGCATCGGCGATTGAAACGTGCGCACGATCGAGCGCCGACCGCACCGCCGATGCCGCCGCGAGGGCGGCCATCTTCATCCGCGCCAGGGCACTGGCGCCATCGATTGCCGTTCCAGGTGTCCACCTGCAGCACAACACCGCGAGGGTCTCCTGACCGAACCGGATCGCTTCCGCGGCGCTCCGGGACTTCTCCAGCGAGTCGGGCGATGTACACCCTTCGCCCGCGATGACGCGATCGACCGCCGACAACTCTCCTTGCCAGGGACGGCCGGTCCTGGCGAGCGTGCGAGGAGATGGAGAGCCGGTCACGACCTGCACCGTGGTCGCGCGCGTCGCATCGGCGACCTCTCTGCACAACGCCTCGAGCCCGCTGGCATCGTCTGGTGCCGCGTGGACCACGCCGAGAAATACTTCGAGGTCGCGAAGCGTTCGAGCGGCGACCAGGCCTCGAGGTTCCTCCACCGGCGTCGCGGGTTCGCATCGGGATTCGAGCTCAGCGCGGACCAGGACGGGCAACCCTGGACGTCGCAGCGCGGCTCGCACGTGTTTGATCGTGGCGCTGGGCGCGCGATCCGGTCGAAGGCCGGCGCCGAGCACAATCGCACGGAGCCGCAATGAGACCACCGGCAGGTGCGCCCGGGCCGCGGTCGAGGCCGCGCGCCGCCCACCTGTATACCTGCTCGCCGTTGCCTACCGCCGCCTGCGCGAGCGCCATCGCCTTCGCCGCACTGGCGATCACCCGATCCTCGTCAGTGGCGTCCGCATGCTGGATCGCCTTCGCGGCTGACATGACCGCAAGCCGGAGATCGCCTTGCGCGGCGGCAATCCGCGATCGCAGCGCTTCTGACTCGGCCGCGCCGTCATCGCTCTCGCTGTCGCGACGGACCGCCCGCAGCGCCGCGGAGGCTTCGTCGTACCGCTGCTGCCAATAGAGGCATCGGGCGAGCGCGCGCCGCGCTCGGTTTTCCAGCGCGGAATCGAGCAGAACCTCCGCCGCGGCGCACGCACTCCGAAGGGCGGCTTCCGCTTCGGGGAAGCGTCGCTCGTCAGTCAGCACGACACCGGCGCCGATCGCCCCTCGAACGCCCAGCTCGCTTTCACCACCCAGGTCGCCGGCACGGCTGAACGCCGCGATCGCTCGCTCACAGCGGCCTCGGGCGCGCTCGATCCATCCCAGCGACTCCGCGCACGCCGCCGCGAGGCGACGCTCGCCGCGAACCTCCAGCACGCGCGAGGCACGCGTGAGCAGGCGAATCGCGGACGCGTGGCGGCCTCTCCGCGCCAGCCTCGACCCGCGCTCGGGCGCGTCCAGCAGGATTCGCCCGATGCCTCTGCGGCGTACAACCGGTAGAACGACATACGCGGGAGACGATTCTCGGGCAAGGCAGACCTGCGCGCGATGCGGCTCGAACCGCGCCGCGCCGACGAGATCGAGAAACACGCCCGGCCACCCGCCGCAGGCACGTGCCGCCGCGGAGATCGCTCGTCGATCCGGACCGCGCTCCGGATCCGGAAACAGCATCTGTCTCAGTGCGTCAACGCTCATTGGCTCAACCTCGATTGCCGCAGTCGCTTCCCGGTCGGTCCACCCGACGCACAACATCACGTGCCGCCGCGCACTCGCCGCCCCCAGTCGTGAGAGGAGTGACGCGATCCGCGAGCGCTCCAGCGGCGTATCGGGTTGGCGAGCAATCACACACACATGGCGGCCTGCCAGATCGTCCCCGAACCATGGCCGCTCTCCCAGCATCAGGCTCGAAACCGGGACGAAGCCTGCCAGCCGCGCCGCCCGCGCGGCAAACATCGTCGTTGTCTTCACGCCGGATCCGCGAGGCCCGGCGATCCCGATCGCCGCGACACCGGACGGCGCGGCGTCCGCGAGCGCATCCTCGATTGCCGCAAAGGCCAACCTCGATTGCACAACGACGCCAATCGCCTTGCGACGACGCTGCGGATGCACGAGCGCACGTCGAAGCAAGTAGAGTCGGCCATCGCGATCGAAGCCCGGCGCCTGCGCCTCGAGGAACGCCTTCGCGTGCGCGAGCACACGCGGCGGAATCGCGAGGCCGACGCGGTCCACGCCACTCGCGTCGTAGGCCTCGAACAGGTGATCCGGGCCGAGCGCACCGTAATCGATCAGCTCGTTGAACGCCGGATGTCGCAGCCGGGACACGCACGCGCACGCCTCGCTCCACCCGAGTTGCTCAGTACGTGTACCAGCCTGCAGGATTCGGATGCGAACGCCTCGACCAGTCGCCAGATCGAGCCACTGACTCCGGGCTGCGGCGCCGCTCTCGACCTTCAGAATGAAGCGATCGGCAATCAGGTCGTCCACGTGTCTCCGTCGGGACCACGCCCCGAAGTGCAAGACCATCGCCGCGTCCCGGTGGACGGTTTTGGCGGAGAATCCGCGCCCGTGCCGCGAAACGTCGCAGAAACTTCGTATACAATGAGCGTTTCCATGGTGCGATTTCTCACTGCCGGTGAATCGCACGGGCGCGCGCTCGTGGTGATCCTCGAGGGTATTCCGGCGGGCCTTCCCATCGACATCGACGCGATCACGCGTGAGCTCCGGCGCCGGCAGGGCGGCTACGGGCGCGGACGGCGCATGGCGATCGAATCCGATCGGGCCGAGATCCTTTCCGGCGTGCGCGCCGGCGAAACCATCGGCGGACCTATCGCGATGATGATCGAGAATCGCGACTGGCCGAATTGGCAATACACCATGCGCGTCACGGCCGAGCCTCCGGCCGACGCGGGCGGCGCCCGCCGCGGGCCGGTCACCCGCCCTCGACCGGGTCACGCCGATCTCGCCGGCGTTGCCAAATACGGGCGCGGGGACGTGCGCGACATTCTCGAACGCGCCAGCGCCCGTGAAACCGCCGCGCGCGTCGCGGCGGGGGCCGTCGCCAGGCAGTTGCTCGCGCGCATCGGCGCGCAGATCACCAGTCACGTGTTCGTGCTTGGCGAGTCGCGCCTGCCCGAAGGTACTGTCGTCCCGTTCGAGCGTGCCGCCGCGCTGCCCGACGACAGCCCGCTGCGGTGCGTCGATGCCGACGTCGAAGCGCGGATGATTGCGGCGATCGACAGAGCGAAGGAAGCCGGCGACACCTTGGGTGGCGCGTTCGAGGTCATCGTCCAGGGGTTGCCGATCGGCCTCGGCAGCTACACGCAGTGGGATCGCAAGCTCGACGGCCGTCTCGCCCAGGCCTTCATGTCGATCCCCGCCATCAAGGCCGTCGGTATTGGGCTCGGCCCGGAAGTCGCCGTCCGGCCCGGCTCTCGGGTGCACGACGAGATCCTTCCCGATCCCTCCGGCCCCCGTCCGACCGGCGTGGCGCGGCCCACCAACAACGCCGGCGGCCTCGAAGGCGGCGTCACCAATGGTGAAGATCTGCGCGTATCGGCCTGGATGAAGCCGATCTCGACGCTGATGAAACCCCTGCGGTCCGTGGATCTCACGACCATGCAGGAATCGGCGGCGGCGATCGAGCGGAGCGACGTCTGCGCGGTGCCGGCCGCAGCGGTGGTTGGCGAAGCCATGGTTGCGCTCGTCCTCACCGACGCGCTGGTCGATCGCTTCGGCGGCGACGCGCTCGCCGATCTCGAGCGGTCCGTGGCGGCATCCGCCGACGAGGTCCGCTCGCGTTTTCGCGCTCGATGATCCGGCCGATTCTGCGCTACGGCGATCAGCTCCTCCATCAGCCGGCGGCCGAGGTCGCCTCCTTCGAAGACGACGAGCTGCAGCGGCTGATCGACGACATGATTGAAACGATGTACGCCGCGCCAGGGGTCGGGCTGGCGGCGACCCAGGTCGGCGTACCGCGCCGCGTGTTCGTCGTCGACATCTCCGCCGGCCGCGACCGCAACGGTCTCGTCATCATGGTCAATCCCGCCTTCGTCGAGCGCGAAGGCATGCAGCTCGAAGAAGAAGGCTGCCTCAGTCTTCCAGGGTTCAACGCCACGGTGATCCGTCCGGCGCGCGCCGTGCTGAAAGGGTTCGACCGTCATGGCCTCGAGCAGACGATTGAAGGCAAGGGGCTGCTCGCCCGTGCGTTCCAGCACGAGATGGATCATCTCGACGGACTGGTGTTCGTCGATCGTTTGCGCGGGATCAAGCGCGACCTCATCGTCCGCCGGATTCACAAGCTGAAGCGCTCCGGCAAATGGTAGACGCGGCCGGCTTGAAGATTGTCTTTTTCGGCACCCCCGAGTTCGCCGTGCCCACGCTGCGCCGGCTGTTCGAATCCCGCGAACAGGTCGTGGCGGTGGTCTCCCAACCGGATCGGCCGCGGGGGCGGGGCCAGCACGTGATCGCCACGCCAACCAAGGCGGCCGCGCTCGAGCAGGGCGTCCCCGTCATGCAACCCGAACGGATTCGCGACGATCAGTTCTTGCGCGCGATCACGGAGCTCGCGCCCGACCTCGGCGTGGTGGCCGCCTACGGCAAGCTGTTGCCGGAATCGCTGCTGCAAATCCCACGGCTCGGCATGATCAACGTGCACGCCTCTCTGTTGCCGCGCTGGCGCGGCGCAGCTCCGGTGCATCGCGCGGTTATTGCCGGTGACACCGAGACCGGTGTCACCATCATGCGGGTCGTCAAGGAGCTCGATGCCGGCGCGATGTTGGCCACCGTCACCCGGGCGATCGACACGGACGAGACGAGCGTTGAGGTGGAACGCGCGCTCGCGGCGGCCGGCGCGGAGCTGCTCGTCGACGTCGCGCGCGCGCTGGCCGAAGGACGCGCCGTCGAGACGCCGCAGGACGCGGCGGCCGCGACGTACGCGTCCAAGATTACGAAGGAAGAGGGCGCGATCGACTGGGCCCTTCCAGCCGAGCGCATCCACAACCTCGTGCGCGGGTTGCAGCCGTGGCCGCTCGTCTCCGCACGGTTCGCCGGCGGACGCATGTTGATCCACAAAACGGCACGCCAGCCCGCCGTCAGTCCGGATGCGCCGGGCACGATCGTCCGCGCGGAAGGCGAGCGGCTCGAGGTGGTGGCTGGCGACGGACGCGTGTTGCGGATCCTGATGCTTCAGCCCGAGGGTCGCCGCGCGATGACGGCGCGCGAGTTCCTCGCCGGCCGTCAGGTCATACCGGGCACGAAGATCGAGCGGGGATGACTCGCACGCGGACTCGTCCCGCCGAAGCCAAGCGAAGGCGGATTGGGCCGGCCCGCGCGGCGGCGTACGACGTCGTCCGCGCCGTCAGCGCCGGCAGCGCGGACCTGCCACACGCCCTCGCCCGTGCTCGCAGCAGCCTCGCCGACGAACGCGACCGCGCGCTCGCCGGCGAGATCGCGACGGGGTCGCTGCGTTGGCAGGGGGCCTCGGATCACCTCATCCACGCGTTCACCAAGCGTCCGCTCGAGCGGCTGGATCCTGAAGTCGTCGACATCCTTCGCTGCTCGATCTTCCAGCTGCTGCACCTCGATCGCGTGCCTGCGTCGGCCGTCGTCAACGACGCGGTGAGCCTCTCGCGGCGCGTCGGAAAGACGAGCGCGGCTCCCCTCGTCAACGCGGTCCTGCGCCGAATCAGCCGCGAGCGTACCCGCCTCCCCCTTCCGCCGCGCCCGCAATGGGGTCAGACCCCACTGCCCGGATCCGGACACTGGGGTCTGACCCCGGACGATTCGGCTCGGCGTGGCTCAAACGAACGGGGTCTGACCCCAGAGCAGCGGGCGCAGGCGCTCGATTATTTGTCGACCACGTTGTCGCACCCTCGCTGGCTCGCCGAGCGATGGCTCGACGCGTACGGCTTCGCGAACGCTGAAGCGTGGATGACGTTCAACAATAGTCCCGCGCCGCTGACCCTGCGCGTGAACACGCTCAAGACGACAGCCGACGAACTGACGGCCACACTCGCGACGCATGGCATCGAGGTGACGCCCGCGCGGCACGCGCCCGGCGCCCTGATCGTGACTCACGGCAATCCGTTGCTGACGCCACTTGCGGACGAAGGACTCTTCTTCGTCCAGGACGAAGCGTCCCAGCTCATCGCGTCGCTCGTCGGTGCCGGAGCCGGCGAACGCGTGCTCGATGCGTGCGCCTCACCTGGCGGCAAGACGATCGCGATCGCGTGCGCCATGAGCGACCGCGGGTTGATTGTCGCCGCCGACATCCGCGGACGACGACTCGACCTGCTCACGCGCACCGTCGGACGCTCCGGGGCCGCGTCCATACGAATCGTGCGAGGCGACGCCGCCGCCCTGCCGTTCGCCGACGCTCCGGGCCTCTTCGATTGGGTGCTGCTCGACGCGCCGTGCTCGGGACTTGGCACCATCCGGCGCGATCCCGACATCCGATGGCGCCGCACGCCCGGCGATCTTCCAGCACTGCGTCACGCGCAGGCTGCGATGCTGACCGAAGCCGCGCGCGTCGTGCGGCCGGGTGGTCATGTCGTCTATTCGACCTGCTCGAGCGAAATCGAAGAGAACGAACATGTCGTAGACGAGGTGCTCGCGAGCGGACGACTGACGGCCGGGTCCGTCGATCGACTGCCTGCTCACGTCCGCCCGTTCGTCGATCCGACGTCACGGTTCCGCAGCTACCCCTTCCGTGATGGCCTCGAAGCCTTCTTCGGCGCCGTTCTCGCCAAACCGTCATAGCTCCGTAAGCTGGATTACAATTTGAAGTTCATGCCCCTGACGACGCGCGTGTGGAGCGCCGGAAAAGTGCTGCTCCTCTGTGGGGCACTGCTCCTGACCTACTTCCTCGCGGCCGGCGCGGCGATGCGGTGGGCGCTCAAAACGCGCGAAGTGGCGGTCCCGGGCCTGACCGGCAAGACCGTGAACGAAGCCTCCGCGGCGCTGACAGCGGCGGGGCTCAGCCTCAAAGTCGAGGAAGGGCGCAAGGTGGACGCCAAGGTGACGGCCGGCCAGATTCTGACGCAGGAACCGGCCGCTGGCGAGCGGACCCGCCGTCAGCGCAGCGTGCGCGTGTGGCTGAGCGCGGGCCCGCGCTCGACGATCGTGCCGTCGCTGGTCGGCGAATCGGAACGCACGGCGCAACTGCGCTTGACACAGGAAGGCTTCACCGTCGGACCGAGCGTGGAGATCCGATCCGCGGACTACTCCGCGGGAGCGGTCGTCGCCCAGGTCCCGCCGGCAAAGAGCAAGGCCGATACCGTCTCGCTGCTCGTGAACCGCGGCGAACGTGGCGCCACCTACGTGATGCCGGACATCATCGGCATCAACGGCGATCGGGCCGCCGATCTGCTGCGGGTCCGCGGCTTCCGGGTCGCGGTGGTCGGCGATCATCCGTATCCAGGCGTGCCCGGCGGCATCGTGTTGCGGCAGCGGCCGCAGGCGGGATTCCAGATCGCGCCCGGCGAACCGATCTCGATCGAGGTGAGCCGGTGAACGTGCTGATTGCGCCGTCGGTCCTCTCGGCCGATTTCGCCTCCCTCGGGAGCGAGGTGGCTCGGGTCGAGCGTGGCGGCGCCGACATGCTCCATGTCGACGTGATGGACGGCCACTTCGTGCCGAACATCACCATGGGACCGCTGGTCGTGCGCGCGCTCCGCAGCGTGACCAAGCTGCCGCTCGACGTGCACTTGATGATCGAGGAACCGGATCGGTACATCGAGGCATTCGCCGAGGCGGGCGCCTCGCGAATCTCGGTGCACGCCGAGGTGCTGCCGCACCTGCACCGCACCGTGCACCTGATCAAGAGCTTCGACGTGAAGGCGGGGGTGGCGATCAATCCCGCAACTCCGGTGGCCGCGCTCGAGGACATCGCCGGCGATCTCGACCACGTGCTGGTCATGTCGGTGAATCCGGGGTTCGGCGGCCAGACTTTTATCGCGCGCAGCGAGTCTAAACTTCGTGCCGTCCGCCAGCTGCTGGCGCGGATCGGGTCGGAGGCGCTCATCGAGGTCGACGGCGGAATCGACCACGGCACGGCGGCGCGGGTGACCGCCGCCGGCGCCAATGTCCTGGTTGCCGGCCAGGCGATTTTCGGCAGCCCCGATGCCGAGCGTGCGACCCGCGACCTGCGCGCCGCCGCCATGGGTGCCGCCCTCAAGTGAAGGTGCTGCCCTCGTCTTCGTCCTCGCTGCGGGTGCGCTACGCCGAAACCGACAAGATGGGCGTGGTCTATTACGCCAACTACTTCGTATGGTTCGAGGTGGCGCGCGCCGATCTGCTGCGCACGCTCGGCTGGAGCTATCGCGACATGGAGCACGCCGGCATCACGCTGCCGGTCATCGAGGCGCACTGCGAGTACCTCCGGCCGGCGCGCTACGATGACGAATTGGAGATTCGGACGGAAGGCCGGATGCTGTCGCCGGTGCGCATGGAATTCACCTATCAGGTCCGCCTGGGCGCGGACGCGGCAGTGGCCGCCTCCGGCCGCACCGTGCACGCCGCGCTCGATGTGAACGGACGCCCGTGCCGCTTGCCGAAGCGTATCCGCGAGGTCTTCCAGTGAAAGCCCTGGTGACCGGCGCGGCGGGATTCATCGGCTCGCATCTGACCACGGCGCTGCTCGATCGGGGCGTGCCGGTGACGGGCCTCGACTGCTTCACCGACTACTACCCGCGGTTCGTCAAGGAAGGCAACCTGGCGGTCAACGCGAAGCGTCCCGGCTTTCATTTCATCGAGGGTTCGCTGCA
>Ga0075421_100009003_pt1 | contig 12292 bp, 9 predicted proteins | sample SoiMetdeltSBSDD5_FD_75292 | JGI IMG/M metagenome (GOLD analysis project Ga0075421, IMG submission 75292) | Bulk soil microbial communities from a Populus tree surrounding site in Tennessee, USA - Soil MetaG P. deltoides SBSDD5 | ecosystem: Environmental > Terrestrial > Soil > Tree plantation...
CACGTCCGGCACCCCGAGCCGTTCATGAAGCTCGTGCACCAGGGGACGATCCTGGGCGAGGACAACGAACGGATGTCGAAGTCGCGGGGCAACGTCGTGAATCCCGACGACATCGTGCGGGAGTTCGGCGCCGACGCGCTCCGGCTCTACGAGATGTTCATGGGGCCGCTCGAGGCCGTGAAGCCGTGGCAGACCTCGCAGATCCAGGGCGTGGTTCGCTTCCGCGACCGGCTCCACGCGGTCTGTCGCCAGCCCCTCGTGGAGGCGATGGACGACGCCACGCGCCGCTTGCTCCACCGGACCATCAAGAAGGTCAGCACCGACATCGACGCGATGGCCTTCAATACGGCCATCTCAGCCCTCATGGTCTTCGTGAACCACCTCGCCCGCCTCCCCGCGGTGCCGCTCGAGGCGGTGCGGGCGCTGGTCCTGCTCGTCTCGCCGTTCGCGCCGCACGTCGCCGAGGAGCTGTGGTGGCATCTCGGCCACGCGACGTCGCTCGCGTACGAGCCTTGGCCAGCGTGGGACGAGGCCCTCGCGGTCGACGACGTGATCGAGCTTCCCGTCCAGGTCAACGGCAAGGTGCGCGGACGCGTCCAGCTCGCCCGCGACGCCTCCGAAGCGGACGCGCGCGCGGCGGCACTGGCCGCCGATGGGATCGCGGCGCGCCTGGCCGGGCGGGCGGTGCGGAAGTTCGTCTACGTGCCGGGCCAGGTCGTGAATCTCGTGGTCGGCTGAAGACACTCGATGCTCACTCCACCACCGTAATGAGCGGCTTCCCCTTCTCGACAATGTAGGTCGCGAGCTCCGTTGCGCGGCCGGCGCCCACATTCCTTGCCGAGTGGATCGTTCCAGCCGGCACGAACAACACGTCGCCGGCCTTGAGGGTCACTGGCGGCTTGCCCTCCACCGTGTATTCCCACGTACCTTCGAGGACGTAGATGATCTCTTCGCCCGGATGCGTGTGCCTCGGGGCCGTCGTTCCCGGCGCGAGCTCGACGATCGTCTGGATGACCTCGCGTCCGGCGACGCTCAAGTCGTGCCGCTGGCGATGGCCATGATCCGCATCCTTTTCATGAACACTCCTTTCGTCTTCATGTGATTCGCGCAGCACGCGACACGGGGCGCGGAGTTCCTCAGAGATAGGACGCCCCGAGAAAGAGAGCAAGCATCTCGTGCTCGGCGCGGGCGTCCTAAGAAATAGGAGGTGACGACATGAATCAGGTGAGAGCTCTTTTCCTGCTGGTCCTCGCGGCGGTCACCGGCTACCACACCCCAGCCGAGCACGAGCGCGAGCACGAGGCTGATCGACCAGCGGGGGCGTGAGCGGGCCGTCAGGGATGCCGGACCGGCGCCGGCACGCGCGCCGGACGCCGCCGCCGTTCGTCGCCGCGAACCAGGACCGCGAGGATGCCCATCGCGGCGATGGCGGCCGACACCATGAGCGCTCCTTCGAACCCGCCGAGGAACCTCCGCTGCAATGTTTCGATGTCCGCCGCGGTCGCGATGCGCGTCCCGGCTCCGATGAGCGCACGACCCGCCGCGGCGCCGCCCAGACCGGTGAACACGGTCCCCGCCAGCGCGACGCTGAGGCTCTGGCCGATGGTGCGCGCGGTGTTGAGCAATCCGGATGCCTCCCCCGCCGCACCACTGGGCGCCGCATTCATGAGCGCGCGTGTGTTCGGAGACTGGAAGAGGCCCTGGCCGATACCGGTCAGGACCAGACGCACGACGATCTCGCCGGTCGTGCTCGTTTCGTCCAGTCGGGCGAGCAGGACCAGGCCCAGGGACGCCAGCGCCAGCCCGCCCGCCGCGAGCCAGCGGGAACCGAGGCGATCGGCCAGCGTGCCGCTCAGGGGAGCCACGACCGCGATGGTGAGCGGCAGCGGCGTCAGCATCACGGCCGACCGCTCCACGGAGAATCCACGTAACTCCTCGAAGTAGAACGGCAGCATGAAGCTGACCCCGAACAGGGCCAGCATGCTGAGCGTCAGGCTGCCGAGGGCGGAGGCGAAGACGCGTTCGCGCAGCAGTGCCAGGTCGACGACCGGGTGAGGCACCTGGCGCTCGATGAGCACCGCCGCCACGAGGGTGGCCACGGCCAGGGCCAGACAGGTGACCAGTCGCGGCGACGTCCAGCCCCACTGCTGACCGAGCGACAGGCTCAGCGTCAGGAGCGCGAAGCCCGCGGCGGCGCTGGCTGCGCCGCGGACGTCCAGGGAGCCGCATGCACGAGGGCCGGCGGAGTCCAGCACGCACGCGGTGGGAGGCCAGCAAGCCCAGCACGCCGAGCGGGACATTCACGTAGAAGATCCAGCGCCACGTCAGGTGCTCGGTGATCAGGCCACCGAGCGTCGGTCCCAGGCTCGTGCCGACGGCGAACACCACTGAGTTCAGGCCGAAGGCGCGCCCGCGAGCGGAGGGGGGAAACGCATCGGCGATGATCGCGAAGCTGGGCGCGAGGATCAGCGCAGCGCCGAGCCCCTGGAACAGCCGGGCGCCGACGAGCTGCGGCAGGGACCCGGCGGCACCGCAGCAGATCGAGCCGAGCGTGAAGACGGCCAGGCCGGCCATCCACACCCGCTTGCGGCCCACCAGATCGGACAGACGCCCGAACGTCAGCAGGCTCGCGGCGATGACGGCGAGATAGGCGATGATCACCCACTCGACCGCGCCGCCGATCGGCCTGTGAAAGGCCCGAGCGATGGAGGGCAGGCTGATGTTGACGATCGAGGCGTCGAGCGTCGTCATGAACGTTGCCAGGGCCACGATCGCCAGCGTCGCCCACTGGCGTTTCATCTGCCGGGTTCCATCAGACCCGATTGGTCCGCGGGTGGCAACGTGGACTGCGCCTGGTTCCAGTCGGCTCGCCCCACGAAGAGCTACTCCCGTCGTCACCCGATGTGTCCACTCAGCCTTGCGACGACGGCGTCGGTCACCGGGTTGCTGGTCGGTTGGGGGTGACTGCCCCCTCCCGAAGTAGGGGTCCGACCCCGCCCACGCCGTGAGCGAGCCCGAAATCTCATCCCCGAATCGCTCTGCCTGTCGATTCGAACTCGACTCCTTCGACCATAGAGTGTCGATCAGAAGGCGGACACGTCCATGGCCGGCTGCGGGTGCTGAGACGGGGGTCGATGACACCGGCCTTCCTGGGCTCGGGGAGCACTTCTTTGCCGACTGAATCTGGCGGGCCCGAAATATGAACGTGCCGAGCACATCGCGTCGGCGCACGTGACGTACGAGGCCCTGAGAAAAGGGGCCTGAGATGAGGAGGCCAACATGGCTGCAAATGGACGCGCGAAGATCTATACCTTCCTGTGGTATGCCAAGGAGGCCGAAGAGGCGGCGAAGTTCTACAGCTCCATCTTCCCGAACTCCCGGGTCGACCGGGTGGTGACCATGCAGAGCGAGTCGCCGAGCGGGCCGCCGGGATCGGTGAAGGTCGTCGACTTCACCCTCTTCGGACGGAAGTTCCAGGCGATGACGGCGGGGCCGCACCACGACTTCAACGACGCGATCTCCATCGTCGTCGAGTGCGACGATCAGGCCGAACTCGACCGCTACTGGAACGCGCTGTTGAACAGCGGAGGGCAGCCCCAAGCCTGCGGCTGGATCATCGACAAGTACGGCCTGCGGTGGCAGATCGTCCCATCGTCTCTGGTGAACATGATGGCCGACTCGGACCCGGTCCGCTCGAAGCGCGCGAGCGACGCGATGATGACCATGGTGAAGCTCGACATCGCGGCCCTGGAGAAGGCCTACCGCGGCAAGTAGCGACAACCAAGATCAGGCTCGCAGGCCGGGTCGCGGACTGCCGCTTACTTCTGAGATCGGATGTTCACCCGATATCTGAAGGGAGAGTCTGCAGTTCCTAAAACGAGAAGCCCCTCAGACTTGGCAAAGAACACGGGGCCAGAGTAACCAGAGGGCCCGCCAAGTGGTTGACCATCTACCCACGAGCCCAGAGTGCTACCGCGATCGACAACCCCGACCTGGCCTTGGTGCATGACAAGGGCCAGGTGATGTCGGGAGATTTGCATCGGCTCAATGTCAGGAAGCATCAGATCGTTGTAGGCAAACGGATCTCTATTCCTCCTGCCAATACGAAAAGGGAGTTGAGTAATGTGAAAGGGAGTTGCCGGCAGAGCCGCGGCAGCCTGCGGGGTTGCTCCTTCCAGTGCGATCGTGATCTGTCGCGGAGGAGGGACAATTGCCAATGGCTCCCTCATGATGACTCCGTGCTGCGCGCCGGCATTCTGGAGCTGCACAATCATGGCACCGGCCTCACGCAAACGCTCAAAGAGAACTTTCAGGAGTTTCAACGCCACTTCTGGTCGTGTCTGAAAGCTTTCGAAGAAGTCGTCTCGGTGAAGCTCACTCACTACTGTTTCGGTGACAGCAGTTACGCTGGCACTGCGTGGCTTCTCGTCAATCATGCTCATTTCGCCGAAGATCTCTCCGACGTCAAGGTAAGCCAAGTGCACACTTCTCCCATCGAGTTCTTTGCTTACCTCGGCCCGCCCTTGTCCAATCAGGTAGGCTGTCTCGCCAAGATCCTTCTCTCGAACAATGACTTCTCCAGCGTTGTACCGCCTCAGAGTGATCACACATTCCTCCTTACCTCTTCGACTCCGCCGTGCAGTCTGGGTGGGCGACCCGAACGTCAGCGTGCGTCGAGATGACGTTCCGCCCGGCTGGGCCACCTCAGCGCAGGAGCATACTGGGCACATGTTTCTATACATCGTGGACGGTTCGGGAGCGATAGAGACCGAGGGCCAGGTACGAACTGCGGCAGCGGGGCAAACGATCCATCAGCCCTCACGTGTCGGCGCGCGGTCCCCACACACTGCGGGGCCGCGACACGCCGATCGCGCTGTGGGCGGTGTGAAGCTCTCGGTAAGGTCCGAGCTGGCAGCTTACTTGCTTCAAGCAAGCGTCGCACGGCAGATGCTCGGGTGATATCTTGTGATCCTCGCGGTACATGCTGGTGCCCCGGCTGTGGGGGATGGCCCGCAGGGGGCGGAAGCGGCAGTTAGGGATCTCGGGCATCATCGCGCCCGAAGACGACGAGCGATGGCTCGAGCACTTCCGGGCGCGCGATGTGTGCAGCCTCAGCGATTGACGCACGGGCTCGTCCGCATGTCGATGTACGTTGACGACCCCGGACGGGCACCACGTCGAGCCCACGGTGCCGTTCGATGATCTGAAGTCGGTCGCGGCGACATCGTCACACGCGGCCTGCTTCAGGACGTAGGCTGCGTTCCGCTGTGGCGGCGGTCGTCACAGTAGGAGAAGCCATGACGACGTCGACTGAACTCCTCCCGGTCACCGCGTCATGAGCCTCACACATCGCAGGAACTGCCGGAGACTTGGAGTTGTCCTCCTGGCCCCCGCGCTGTTGGTCTTCGCCGGATGCCTGGTCGGGCCGGACTTCAAGCGGCCGAAGGTCACCGTCTCGGATAGCTGGCTCGAGACGGGCGACCAACGGGTCAGCACCGGTGCTGCCGCCAACCGAAACTGGTGGACGACCTTCAACGATGCGGCCTTGAATCGCCTCGTCGACCAGGCCTACCGGCAAAACCTCCCGCTCCGCCAGGTTGGTGTACGGGTGCTCCAGGCCCGGGCCCAGCTGGGGATCGCGGTCGGTGACATGTTTCCGCAGACCCAGCAGGCCGTGGGTGCCATTCAGTACGCTCGGACGAGCGACCGCTCCGCGACGGGCGCCGGCTTCCAGGGGGGCTTCGACTTCTGGCAATCCGAGCTCGGGGTCCAGGCCACCTGGGAGCTCGATTTCTGGGGAAGGATCCGACGCAGCATCGAGTCGGCCGAAGCCAGCCTGCTGTCCACGCTCGCCGACTACGACACCGCGCTCGTCACGCTGACGGCGAACGTCGCGAACAACTACATCACCATCCGGACCGCCGAGGAACGCATCCGCATCGCCCGGCAGAATGCGGACGCTCAGGAACAGGTCCTGCGAATCACGGAAGTTCGGTGGAAGTACGGCACGGGCACGCAGCTGGATGTCGAACAGGCCAGGACGGTGCTCTTGAACACGTTGGCTTCCATCCCGCCCCTGGAGACCCAGCTGCGCCAGGCCCGCGATGCTCTCAGCGTGCTGCTCGGCATGCCGCCCAGCGACTTGCGCGAATTCCTGGCGGGCTCTTCGGGCATTCCCGCTTCACCGCCCCAGGTCATCGTCGGCATCCCAACCGATCTGTTGCGCCGTCGCCCCGATGTCCGGAGTGCCGAGCTGCAGGCCGCCGCCCAGTCCGCCCAGATCGGGGTGGCGAAGGCTGATCTCTTTCCGATCTTCACCCTGAACGGCAGCCTCGTCTTCTTGTCGACGGATCTGGGCACCTTCAAGCTGAGCGATATGTTCAAGTGGGGAAGCCGGTCGGTCCAGGCCGGTCCCGCCGTCACATGGAACATCCTCAACTATGGGCAGATCACGAACAACGTCCGCGCGCGGGATGCGTTGTTCCAGCAGCTGCTCATCGCCTACCAGAACGCCGTGCTCTCGGCCCAGCAGGACGTCGAGGACAATCTCGTGGCCTTCCTCCGAGCGCAGGACCGCGCGGATCTGCTGGCCCGGAGCGTCACCTCTGCCCAGACGGCTCTCGACCTCGCCGTCCTGCAGTATCGCGAAGGCATTGCGGACTTCTTGACCGTCCTGACCGCACAGCAGACCCTCCTCGCTCAGCAAGACAGCCTGGCCAGTACGCTGGGCACCATCTCGACGAGCCTCGTCGGGGTGTACCGCGCGCTCGGGGGCGGGTGGGAGATTCGGGAAGGCGAAGAGTTGGTGCCGTCCGAGATCAAAGCGGAAATGCGACGGCGGACGAACTGGGGCCGCTTGCTGGCCCCCGCGAACTACAATCTGCCTGCGTCCCGTCAGGCCGAGTCCACTCCTCGACTTCCGGACTGGTAACGATGGTGCCTCGACCAACCGGGCGCGTCTCACGCCGGCTCGCGGCGGCCGTGCTCCTCGCGATCCTGCCGGGCTGCGGAGAAAAGCCGCAGCCACAACCGCCCCCGCCCCCGAAGGTGACCGTCGCCCAGCCCGTGCGTCAGACGGTGACCGATTATCTGGACCTCACCGGCAATACGCAGGCGATCTACACGGTGCAGCTGGTCGCGCGCGTCGTCGGGTATCTCGAGCAGGTGCTGTTCCAGGACGGGCAGATCGTCAAGAAAGGCCAGCCGCTCTTCGTGATTCAGCGCAACACCTACGAGGACAACTTGCGGCAGGCCGAGGCGAGCATCGCCCAGTTTCGGGCCCAGCTCGACTTTGCCGTGAGCCAGCTCACGCGCTTCTCGAATCTGGTCCAGCACAACGCCGCGGCCCAGGCGGACGTCGACAACTGGCGTAACCAGCGGGATTCGGCCCAGGCCAACCTCCGCTCGGCGGAGGCTCAGCGAGACCTGGCCAAGCTCAACCTGGACTACACGCTGGTCGCGGCCCCGTTCGACGGACGCATGGACAGACGGCAGGTGGATCCAGGCAACCTGGTCGGGTCAACCGGAAGCACCGTGCTGGCCTCGATCAACCAGATCGACCCGATCTACGTCTACTTCAACATCAGCGATCTCGATCTGGCCCGACTCTTCAAGAGCACGGGCGGGATCCCCAAGCCGTCAGACGCCCGCAAATGGCCGGTGCATGTCGGGCTGCCCGGCGAAGACGGTTATCCGCGCCGGGGAAGCCTCGACTTCGCCGCCATCAGCTTGACGACGACCACGGGCACCCTGCTGATGCGGGGCACCGTGTCCAACCCGGACGGACGGATTCTTCCCGGCCTCTATGCGCGGGTTCGCGTCCCGCTCCAGCAGCGAGCGGCCTTGATGGTTCCCGAGGTTGCCGTCGGTCACGACCAGCAGGGGGACTATCTCTTCGTGATCAACGAAAAGAACATCGTGGAGCGCCGCAGTATCAAGACGGGCCCCGCGGTGGAGAGCCTGCGCGCGATCGACGACGGCCTCACGGGCAACGACTGGGTGATCGTGAACGGGTTGCCGAAGGCGGCGCCCGGACGTCCGGTCACGCCGGAGCGCGAGGGCGATGCGCAGCCGCCGGAGCAACGGAAGCCGAGCCGATGATCTCCGCGTTCTTCATCGAGCGGCCGATCTTCGCCAACGTCATCGCGTTGCTCACGATCATCATCGGGGCCGTGTGTCTCTACGTACTGCCCGTCGCACAGTACCCCGAGATCGTTCCGCCAACGATCCAGGTCAGCACGCGCTATCCGGGCGCGAGCGCCGAGATCGTCGCCGCGACGATCGGGGTCCCGATGGAGCAAGCGATCAACGGCGTCGAGGGGTCGATCTACTTGTCCTCCGTCAGCACCAGTGACGGCTCGTATACCCTCACGGTCACCTTCGACGTCGGGACGGACCTCAATACGTCGCTGGCCCTGGTCCAGAACGCCGCCAACACCGCGCTGGCGCAGTTGCCAGCGGCGGTTCAGCCGCAAGGCGTCTCGGTCCGCAAGGTGTCCCCCAACATCCTGCTGGTGGCCAGCCTCTATTCCGACGACGACCGATTCGAGGAGGTCTTCCTCTCCAACTACGCCGTCATCAACGTGCAAAACCCACTCGCCCGCTTGCCGGGAATCGGGCAGGTGCGAGTCATCGGCGCCGGTTCGTACAGCATGCGGGTCTGGCTGGACCCGAAGCGCCTTCAGGTGTTCGGGCTCACGACCGGGGATGTCCTGAGCGCGGTCCAGGGACAGAACGTGCAGGTCGTGGCGGGCCAGCTCGGCGCGCCCCCAGTACCAGCCGACCAGCCGTTCCAGTTCACGATGAACGCCCTCGGCCGGCTCTCCGACCCCAGCCAGTTCGGGGACATCATCGTCAAATCCGCTACGGGCACGGCGCCGCAGATCGTGCGCGTGCGCGACGTCGCCCGGGTTGACCTGAGCCAACAGACCTTCAGCAACTATTCGAGATTCAGCGGTCGCAAGGCGGCCCAGATCATCGTGTTCGCGCTGCCCGGCGCCAACGCGATCGAGACCGCCAATCGCGTGTACGCCGCCATCGCCGATATGAGCAAGCAGTTTCCCGAAGGCATGAAGTACTCGATGCAGTACGACACCACGGTGTTCGTGCGGGAGGCCATCCGCGCCGTCTACGAGACGCTGATCATTGCCGGCGTCCTGGTGCTCGTCGTCATCCTGCTATTCCTGCAAGACTTGAGAGCGATGCTCGTGCCGGCCACGACCGTGCCCGTCACGATCATCGGCGCGTTCATCGCCATGGTCGGGCTCGGCTTCACCGTGAACCTCATGACCCTGTTTGCCCTGATCCTCGCCATCGGCATCGTGGTGGACGACGCGATCATCATCGTCGAGAACGCCACCCACTACATCGAGACCGGGATGCCTCCCAAGGAGGCCACGATCAGGGCCATGCAGGAGCTGACGGGGCCGGTGGTCGGGATAACTCTGGCCCTCGTCGCCGTGTTCCTGCCGGCCGCCTTCCTGCCGGGAATCACCGGTCAGATCTTCCGACAGTTCGCGCTCGTCATCGCCGCGACCGCCGTGATCAGCGCGCTCAACGCGCTGACGTTGAAGCCGGTCCAGTGCGCGCTCTGGTTGAGACCGCGCGGGGACCGCCGTCCCAACTGGTTCTACCGCGGCTTCAACCGGGTATTTCAGGCGACGACCAACGCCTACGCGAGAGTCGTGAGCCGGATGGTCAGGCGGCCGGTGCTCATGGCGCTCGTGTTCCTCACCATCGTCGGTGCCGCGGCCTGGGGATTCGCGCGCCAGCCCACCGGCTTCCTTCCGACCGAGGATCAGGGGTACGCCATCATCATCTCCGTCTTGCCGGAAGGCGCATCGCAACCGAGGTCACGCGAGGTCGCGGACAAGATCGACGCGATTCTCCGACGAACCGGCGGCGTCGGCGGCTGGGTAACCATCGGAGGCCTCTCGGTCCTGGACTTTGCGAACGTCCCGAACTATTCGACGACGTTCGTCGTGTACAAGGGCTGGAAGGAACGGGGCGCCGCTCTGAGCCAGGATCGGATCGTCGCCAGCCTCAACCGCGAGCTGAGCGAGGTCCAGGAAGCCGTGGCCTTCGTTGCCATCCCGCCGCCCATCCGTGGCCTGGGCCAGACGGGCGGTTTCCAGATGATGGTGGAGGACCGCGGAAGCGTGGGCTTGGCCGAGCTGCAGCGCATCACGTCCGAGCTCGTGCAAGCGGGAAACTCGCACTCGGACCTGCAACGTCTGGCCACCACGTTCAGCTACCGCAGCCCCCAGCTCTATCTGGACATCGACCGGACCAAGGCGCAGTCACTGCAAGTGCTTCCCTCCGACGTCTTCAATACGCTCCAGGGCTATCTGGGCTCTTCGTTCGTCAACCTGTTCAACAAGTTCAACCAGGTGTTCCAGGTCTACATCCAGGCCGACAGTGCCTACCGTCTCCAGGCCAGCGCCATGAGGAATCTGCACGTCCGCAACCAGAACGGCGAGATGGTTCCGCTGAACTCGCTGCTCGAGGTCAAGCGCATCCAGGGGACGGAGATGGTCACGCGTTACAACCTGTACCCGGCGGCGTCGATCTTCGGCTCCGCCGCGCCGGGGTTCAGCTCTGGACAGGCCCTGAACGTGATGGAACAGCTGGCCACCCAGACGTTGCCGCAGGGGATGGCGTACGACTGGACCTCGACGAGCTATCAGGAGAAGAAGGTCGGTTATCAGGCCTACTTGATCTATGCCCTCGCGATCGTGCTGGTCTACCTGGTGCTGGCCGCGCTGTACGAAAGCTGGACGTCTCCCGCTGCGGTCGTCTTCGTCGTGCCCATCGCGCTGGTCGGAGTCCTTCTGGCGCTCGTGAGCCGCGGCGAGGACAACAACCTGTACACGCAGGTCGGGCTCGTCCTGATGATCGCGCTCGCCAGCAAGAACGCCATCCTCATCGTGGAATTCGCCCGCGACTTGCGCCGGGAGGGCCACTCGATCACGGAGGCCGCCGTTGAGGCGACGCGGCGCCGGTTCCGCCCGATCGTGATGACCTCGTTCGCGTTCATCCTGGGCGTCGTCCCCCTCATGGTCGCCTCTGGCGCCGGCGCGGCGAGCCAGCAGAGCATCGGCACGGTCGTGTTCGGCGGCATGTTGGCCTCGACGCTGCTGGCCATCCCGTTCGTGCCGGTCTTCTATGTGTTACTCGAGCAAACGAGCGAACGATTGAGGAGAAACAGGGGTTCGCGGCCGCCCGCATCAGACGGCCAAGCGATCTGAGAGCCTTCACGCACTACCGGTCCCACGAGAGCTTGTCGGCCTGCTCCTGAGTGATCCAGCCCTGCTGGACGAAGAGCTTCGCGAGATCCTTGGCGATCTGCTTGGCGCTGTGCTGGACGTCGGCGTCGACAGTCTGCGACCGCTCGGTGGCCACGCCGAGCCCGCCTGCCGCTCCCGCCCTCGACCCGGCCACCGCGGCGGCCTCGCCCATTCCGGCCATGGGTCCGACTCCGGGCTTCCGCGAGCTCTTGGTCGTGGTGTAGAAGTCCTCGACAAGGCGACGTCCATCCCCGCTCGTGACCTCGTACACCTGGGTCAGCGTCCGCACCTCGCTGGCTCCGGAGCCGAACCCGATCACCACCCGCTTCGTCTTGTTGCCTTCGTCGATGGACAGCATCTGGCCTTCGATCGACAGCGTCGGCCCGGCGCTCGGCGACGCCATCGCCGCCGGCTCAGCTTGAATTCCCAGCTTCCGAATCTCGGCCACCAAGGTCGTGGTCAGGGCCCGACTCACCTGCTGCTCGACCCTGAGTTGATCCTCGGCCTCTGGCGTGCCCTTCACTGTGCGCTGGACTCGCGACCTGAGGGCGCTGTCGAGCTGGACCTCGTCCGGCGACACTTGATAGTCATGGACCAGGATGAGCTGGGGCCTGGGCAGCCGCTCGGTCGACATCTGGCCACCCTGAGTGCTGACCCGGGCGCACCCGGCCATCCCCGTCGGGGCCAGCGCGACTAGCGCGAGGCTCACGACGGCCGAGCTGACGACCCAGCCCCTCTTCCACATCACCATCGCGTCGTTTCCGCCTATCACCCGGCCACGTGTCTCCATCACTCGCCCCCCGTAATCATCGAGTCATTCGTATCAAACGAGGCTCTCACACGGCCCTCGTCCCGGCTTTCCTTTGCTGCCCGCCGAGACGGGCCGCTCGCCCACGCGCAGAGGTCCGAGTGGCTCTACGACTGGAGGCGTAGCCTCGTCTTGCCCCGCGGTCGAACTGACCGGCGCTGGTGTTGCAGCCAAGGGGCGGTCGCGCGAGAAGGCGGAC